>Ga0187889_10001289_pt1 | contig 27108 bp, 31 predicted proteins | sample June2016WEW_7_10_2_FD_132992 | JGI IMG/M metagenome (GOLD analysis project Ga0187889, IMG submission 132992) | Peatland microbial communities from SPRUCE experiment site at the Marcell Experimental Forest, Minnesota, USA - June2016WEW_7_100 | ecosystem: Environmental > Terrestrial > Soil >... | reverse complement strand
CGTAGCGCTCGATGTCGGCGGTCACGCGCGCAATGGTGTGGTGAACGGCCCGCTTCAGTTCGTGACTGTCGCCTGTAGCTGCGGCACTGTCTTCGGCTGGATGACCTCGCTGTTCTGGAGAGTCGGTCGCGAGTCGCCAGACCCTGCCGAGGTAACGTGAGCAACCTTCGAGGATCTCCTCGGTCTGCTCATTCCAGTCGACGTCGTCAACGGGAGGGCCGACGAACAGGTGGAGCAGCCGTAGCGAGTCAGCTCCGACCTTCGCGAAGTAATCGTCGGGGGACACGACGTTGCCCTTGGATTTCGACATCGCCCGGCCGCCGAGGCGGATCATGCCCTGGCAGAACAACTGCGCGAAAGGCTCGCGGACCTCCTTCGGACCAAGGCCGGTGTCGGCCAAAGCCCGCGTGAAGAAACGGGCGTACAGCAGGTGCAAGATCGCATGGGTGATCCCGCCGATGTACTGGTCGACCGGCATGAAGTGGCGGGCCGCCCCGAGGTCGACAGGGCCTGTCTCATCGCGGGGATTGCAAAAACGCAGGAAGTACCACGACGAGTCCACGAAGGTGTCCATCGTGTCGGTCTCCCGGAGCGCCGCGCCCCCACAGGTGGGGCAGGTCGTTTGCAGGAACCCCTCGTCGAAGCGGAGTGGGGACTCGCCTGTGGGCCGGAACTCAACATCGTCAGGCAGAAGGATCGGGAGCTCTTCGGCGGGAACCGGCACGATCCCATGAGTGGGGCAGTACATCACCGGGATCGGGCAGCCCCAATAGCGCTGCCGACTGATAAGCCAGTCGCGCAGCCGGTAGTTGACCTTGCGTGAGCCGATGCCGAGCTGTTCGAGGAAGTCGATTGCCAGTCGCTTCGCGGTCGGGACGTCAAACCCATCGAGGAAGCCACTGTTGATCTTGAGGCCGTCACCCGAGTAGGCACCCCCGGTGAAGTCGTCGGGCGGTTCGACAGTTCGCACTACAGGCAGGCCATACGCCTCCGCGAACGCGAAGTCACGCTCGTCCTCGGCGGGCACAGCCATGATCGCCCCGGTGCCGTAGCCCATGAGCACGTAGTCCGCCACATAGATCGGCACGAGCTCGTCGTTGAAGGGATTCACGCAGTAGCTGCCCGTGAAGGCGCCCCGCTTCTCGAGCGATCCTTCGGACGATTGGCGCTCGATGTCGGTGGCCTGCTGGGCACGGGCACACAGCTCGGCGACCTCTTCCTCATGGGCGTCGGTCGCGAGCTCGGCCACGACGGGGTGCTCCGGTGCGAGCACGGCGTAGGTCATGCCGAAGCTGGTGTCCGGGCGCGTGGTGAAGACCTCGATCTCAATCCCCGGTCGGCCGGCAACTGCCATACGGAACTGAGCACCTTCGGATCGACCGATCCAGTTGCGCTGCATCGTCTTCACGCGCTCGGGCCAGTCCAGGCCGTCGAGAGCATCCAGCAGCTCCTCGGCGTACTGGGTGATCCGGAAGAACCACTGCTCGAGGTTCCGGCGTTCGACGACGTCCCCGGAGCGTTCGCAGGTACCGTCGGCGAGGACCTGTTCGTTGGCGAGGACGGTGTGGCATCCGGGGCACCAGTTGACCGGCGCCTCAGCTCGGTAGGCGAGGCCCGCGCGGAGCAATTCTAGGAAGATGACCTGGTTCCAACGGATGTAGTCGGGATCGTGGCTGCGCAGCTCGCGCCGCCAGTCGTAGACCGCGCCCAGCCGTCTCACCGAAGCCGTGAGCTCCGCTATGCGTGCCTCGGTGTACACGCGTGGGTGGTCTCCGCCCTTTATGGCGGCGTTCTCCGCAGGCAGGCCGAACGAGTCGAAGCCGAAGGGGCTCAGTACGGCGTGTCCCTGCATCGTTCGGTGCCGGACCAAGACGTCGCCGAAGGTGTAGTTGCGGATGTGGCCTTGGTGGGCGGGCCCGCTCGGGTAGGGGTACATGCACAACACGTAGTAAGGCGGTCGAGGGTCGTCGAGGTCGACCCGGTAGGTGCCGTCCTTGTCCCAGCGCCGCTGCCAGCGCTCTTCAACCTCGCGAAAGTCGTATTCCGCCACGGAAACAGGTTAGTTGGCCGGTGTGGCCCCCTCGGAGGAGCCGCGTGGCACGGATCGCAGTTTGAAGGGCGTAAGCCGCGGTTACCCGATGCGCACGGTCAGAGCCAGACTCTCACGGCGCCCGACATGCCCGGGTATGCGGAAGCCAGCCGGGAGGCCAGCGTCGGCCAGGTCGGATAGAGTGCTGGCGTCCTCGGGGGCGTAGCTCAGTTGGTAGAGCGCCTGACTGGCAGTCAGGAGGTTCGAGGGTTCGAGTCCCTTCGCCTCCACCGAGAATATCCAGGTCACAGTGGTTCGTGGGGGTGGCTGATACCCCGGTCCGGTGGGAATTTAGGCAAAATGTAGCCACACAGCGGGGACGGGAGTTCGCAAACGAGAGCGGTTCGCTCTTTTCGTCGAGGACGTCGTCTTGAATGCTCGCGCCTTCGTGCGAGCTGGCGCTCGAAGGCCGCCCTCGCCGAGTCGATAAGCGGAACGTCGCGCCAGTCCGACTCCTTCGTCGGCTTGCGCACGAGACCGACACGCGGTCCGCCGTCGGCGATGGCAACGCGGCGTGCGTCTCTTCGGCAAACTGGCCTGGAGCCTCGGCCGGGCGAGTACATCTTCGCTGGCAACCCCAAGGGACCACGCCGATCCGACCGGACTCGCTGGGCGATCGGCTTGCCGAGGCGCGCGGCCACTCGAACGTGACGTTCCAGGACCTGCGCCACCACGTCGCGACGACCATGTTCGACGCCGGCGTGCCTTACCGGACCGTTGCGGACCTGCTCGGCAACAGCGAGGTCACGCTGCGGCTCCACTACGAGGGGCGTAGCGACACCGGATAGCGCGATGCCGTAGAGGCGCTGTGGCGGACGCCGGGCTGAGTTCCGCGGGCCTATTGGCTTTGCGATATCGGCTCGGCGTCGCTCCCGGTCGTCGCCCACGCTTCGAGCACCGCGGCTGAGATGCGAATCATCCGCCCGATCCTGACGGCGGGAAGCCCACACTGGCCATTGGTCGCGATCCACCGGTTCGCCTGCTCATAAGCGGCGCTTCGTCCGATGCGAAGGATCCTTGCCTGAAGGGTGCACAAACTCACTCCTGACCTCGAGAAGTCGGATCGGAAACGAGAACGCGGCTGCGCGAGATCGGGTGCGCGCGATGCGCAGGTACCCCGTTGGAGGCGCTCCACGAGACGAGCCTTGGAGTCGAGCTGCAACAGGTTCAGCGACAGTGCGAGTCAAGTCGTCTCTCCGGCCGGTGCTCGAACCTCAGGCTGCCCGCTCGTACTCGTGGAGCATGCCTCCGAGGATGTCATGTCGCCGGATCACGGCCTTGGCGTTCGGTTCAGAACGCGCGATCGGGGTTAGAAGGCCGATCCCGCGATGGGGGCGAGCCGCGTTGTAGTGCCTGACATAGCTGCGCAGGACGTGCTCGAGATGGCGACGCGAGACGACGAGGGTGAGGTCGAGGCACTCTTGACGAGCGGTCTGCACCCACCTCTCGGCGTACGCGTTCGCGCAAGGCGAGCGGACCGGCGTGCGGATGATCTCGGTGCCTTCCGAGGTGAAGACCTCGTCGAAGCCACGCGTGAATTTGGTGTCCCGGTCGCGGACGAGGAAACGGAAGCGACGACCGTCTTCGTCGAGGTCCGAGACGAGGTTCCGGGCTACCTGGGTCACCCACATGCCAACCGGGTGTCTTGAGACGCCGAGGACGTGGACCACGCGACTTTTGATCTCGATTACGACGAGCACGTAGAGTCGCTCAAGCCAGACGGTATCGACGGTGAAGAAGTCCGTTGCGAGGATGCCTGCCCTTAGGAACTCGGTCCAGCTCGGCCCGCTTCGGCGTGGCGCCGGTCGAAGACCACGGCGAGAAATGATGTTGCGCACGCTCGTCGCCGAGACCGTGACGCCGAGCTTTCTCAGCTCGCCGAGGATGCGGAGATATCCCCGACGGGGTTCTCCCTGGCGAGGCGAACTACGAGCTCGACTGTCTCGGCCGGCAGCGGTGGACGCCCGGGCTTGCAGCTCGGATAGGTCCAGTGCTTGCGAACGAGTCGTCGGTGCCACTCGAGGATCGTCGACGGCGTGACGAGGAAGCAAGACCAGCGCTCGCGCGGGACGAGATGTGAGAACAACGCGATGAGGGCGCGGTCGGACCAAGTGAGTCTCGGCCGTCCGACCTGGCGTCGGAGGACCGAGAGCTGGTGACGCAGGATCATGATCTCCACGTCTTTGGCAATGGCCTCCATCCGGTGGACGCGGACCAACTCGAGCGCGCGACGCGCCAGACGGTAGAGGAACGAAAGGGCCATGGCCCGCCATCCTGGCTGGGGCGTCTTGGCAGGTCAAGCCCGGCAGGGAGTACTTGCACCCTTCAGGGATCATCCACGAGTACCGCGCCGCGGCCTAATCCGGCTTCACTCCGGCCGGATTGTCTACATATCTGGCCGCTCCGTTTGCGGTCACCCGGCATTGACCGTCTCAATTGAACGACCGGGGCGACGAAATCGCAATCGCTGCTGGGTCACGCGCCGCCTTCCACGACAATCCGGGGTGATCTTCCCGGAGGCCCGCCTGAATCTGGCTCTCCGACGAGCCCGATCGGAATATTGGTGCCCCCCACCACGTGTTCCCGGAGTTCAACCGCAAACCAGTGACGTTTGTCGGCTACGACAATGTCGGCGGGGCCCGGGCAATCGAGCAGTTACGACTTGTAGCTGTCGAATTCGAAATGGCTCCACTGCGTCATGCCATCCACATCCTTCCGGAGCTGATGATCGCCGCCAGGCAAGCCGATCCGTTCACTCCCGACGTGTTCGCCCCATTGGACCAACGTCTTGACACGGCGGTCGCCGATCTCCTGTGGTGGACCGCGGCGCTAGGCGCTGGACGAGCACTCCCGGCTTTCGCCTGAGGCGCCGTTCTCCGGTTGGGCAAAGACGTCGATCACCGAGTTCCAATGCGTCTTCGGCGGCAGCCCTCCACTGGACGCGCCCGTGCTAGCAGCTCGACGTTTGCCTCGGACGCGACGCACGGGTCCATGTAGTTCGGCGTTCGCCCCTTGCGACCCCGCCCGCCAGACGTTCTACGAGCCCCTTCTTGGCGACTCCACCTTGTCAGTGGTGGCCACCATGGCAAGAGGAGGCTGGTGCGACACGGCATCCCTTGGCATCTTCAATCGCATGATCGCTTAGCCGAGTCAGCCCCAACAGGCGTGAGCGCTCAACGATTACAATCAGGGTGATGTCTCTTTCGCTGCCAGGACCGACGCCCGCGGCCGTCGGAACAGCGAAGATTGAGTGGGTTCGCCGTCGCTCCCCGGTTCTAGACGGTTTCGTTCGCGAGCGTCTTGGCGATGGCGCCCTCGACGGCGTCACCATAGCTGTCGTTGTTCATCTGGAGGCCAAGACGGCGTTCCTGGCAACAGTGCTCGCCGACGCCGGCGCCGATGTCGTCGTAGCGGGCAGCAACCCTCGCACGACTCGCCAGGATGTCGTCGAGGCCCTCAAGGAAAGGGGCATGACCGTAGTAGCCGCTGCCGACGGAGATTACGAAAGCTGGCATCAAGAGATGTTGGCCGCCGCCGACTATGGGCCGACCTACATAGTGGACGACGGCGCCGAGTTGACCCTCCGTATGGCCCGTCACCGTCCCGAGCTCTTTGCCCGGCTCAAGGGAGTCTCCGAGGAGACGACGACCGGTACGGCCCGGCTGCAGGCGATTGCGGAGACAGGGAAACTTCCGTTTCCCGCGATGACTGCCAACAACGCTCGTTGCAAGCACCTTTTCGACAACGTTTACGGGACGGGCCAGACCGGAATCCAGGCAATGCTTCGGCTGACGAACCGACAGATCGCCGGGACGCATCTGGTGGTCGTCGGCTACGGCTTTGTGGGACGGGGCACCGCCCGCTATGCCCGCGCCTTGGGTGCCCACACCTACGTAATCGAGACCGACCCGGTTCGCGCTTTGGAGGCGCACATGGATGGTCACACGGTCGGCTCCCCTGCGGACGTGTTGCCGACTGCCGAGATGGTATTCACCGCTACGGGTGGCGTGCGGGCGATCGGAGAGGAGGACTTGGCGTTGCTGCGCCACGATGTTGTGCTCGCCAACGTCGGCCACTCGGACCTCGAGATCGATGTCGAAGCGTTGCGGCGCGCGGCGACGTCGATTGTTCACCCGCGCGAGGCAGTGGAGACTTTCCGGCTGGGGGACCGCGACGTGCATCTGCTGTCGTCCGGGGCGTTGGTCAACATCGCCGGGGGCAGCGGGCATCCGGTAGAGATCATGGACCTGAGTTTCGCCGTGCAGGCTGTCGGCACGCATTACCTCGCGACCCACGAACTGAGGCCCGGAGTGCACGTGATCCCCGAAGAACTCGACAATGCGATCGCGGTGGCGAAGCTGCGTTCGCTTGGGATCTCCTTGACCCAAACCAGAGCGAACCAGAAAGAAGACGTCAAGGAAATGATGGACGGGGGTCATCACGATGAGTGACGCGCCGCCCGGTGACGTCGCCGACGACGCGGCGCGTCGGATCGCCTGGGCTGCCCGCGGGATGCCCGTGCTCTCCTCGATCCAAGAAGGTTTGACCGCAAGAGGAGCTTTGAACGGCTTACGTATCGGGATCGGGCTGGTTCTCGAGCCGAAGACTGCGAACCTGGCGCTGGCGCTGCAGCATGCCGGCGCGCAGGTGAGCGTGCATTGCCGCGGTCGGTTGACCACCGAAGGGGTGGCGCGGGCGCTCGAGGCGGCCGGGCTCCAGGTCTACGCCGAAAGAGCAGCGACGCAAGAGCGCGACGCCGAGTTGGCTCGTGGCTTCTTCCAGACCCGGCCGGACATCCTGCTGGACGACGGTGCGGAATTGATCCGGCTAGCTCACCGCGAGCATCCCGACCTTGTCGAGGACATGCTTGGCGCGGCGGAAGAGACCACGTCCGGAGTCCAAGCACTCCGCGTCATGCACGAACAAGGTGTTCTCAAGATCCCTGTGATCGCCGTCAGCGACTCGCGGATCAAGCACCTCTTCGACAACGTCTACGGCACAGGACAGTCTTGTGTTATGGCGCTACTCGACATTACGAACCTCCAGCTCGCCGGCCGGCTCGTCATGGTTGTCGGCTACGGCTGGGTTGGCCAGGGAGTAGCGCGCCATGCCGCCGCGCTTGGCGCGCGAGTCATCGTCTCCGAGATCGACGCAGTAAAGGCGCTCCAGGCGCTCCACGACGGGCATCGGGTCCAGAGCCTGAGCGACGCCGCGCCAGACGTCGAGATCGTATTCGCCGCCACGGGTGTCGCCGGAGCTGTCACCCGAGCCCACGTCGAACGCATGCAGGACGGGGTGATCCTCTGCACCGCGGGCGGAGGCGCGTTCGAGCTTCCCATGGGCTACCTCAACGCCCTCGGAACGGCCACCGAGGTGCGTCCGTCAGTAACCGAGTACGCAACACCGGCTGGCAAGACGGTGCTCGTGATCGGTCAGGGGGATTGTCTGAACTGTTCTGACGCAGAGGGCAACCCGATCGAAGTCATGGACCTGTCGCTGTCTCTACACGCCTTCGCGGCCGAAGGCATTGCCACCGAAGGTAGGAACCGGCCTCCCGGCATCTACCCTGTCAGTCCACAGATCGAGACAGCCGTCGCGCAGGCCCGCCTTCGTCACGAGGGCGCGACGCTCGAAACCCTCACCGAAGAGCTGTTTGCCGCGATGCACAGCTGGTAGAGAAACAGGACCTAGAAGAGCGCCTGTCCGGCACGAGATCCCGGAAGCACACAGGGCGTCAGGTCGTTCTCACTTGCTCTCCGGTTTTTCATCAGCTCTACGACGCACAACAAACCGGTGGGCAAAGAGAGACGAGGTGCAGGCTCTGGGCCTCGTCTCGCGCGACTGTGGCCAGCAAGAGGCCCGACTTCACCGTGATGTAATTGAGCGCGGGGCACCAACGGTTACCACGACAGGTTGCTATCGTCGCAGCTTGGTGCAGGCGATGCCAATAGGGACCTACTCGTCGCGATGGACGATCCCCGGCGAGAACGCGGGAACACAAACCGAGACGTATCGCGCACCGCCCTCGGCAGGAGTCGAATAACGGACCCACTCGCCGGCAGAGGTGTGAATCGCCTGTCCGGCCAATATGGTGAGCGGGCCCTTCACGTTCTCGGACTCCACGGCGAGCTCGCCCTCGATGACCACGGTGTACTCGTCGAACTCTGGCCGCTGGCCAGGCTCTGACCAGCCCTTAGGGCTGTTCATGACGGCAATCGAGAGCTCCGCGGTGCCGGTTGCAACCCGCCCGACGAACTCAGAGATCGTCTTGGGCGGAGTACCTGCTGCCGCGATGACATTAGGTGCGGCGATTAGTTCTGTCATTCTTCTAGTCTGCCCTACGGCAGTCTGTTGCGTCGCCCAGCAGTCATAGCTCTGGTTTCGCACACCGTGAGTCCTCTTGAGCACGCCGGGCGGCGGCTGCCGCGGGTACGAGACGGCCGAGCCATGGCGTCATTCTCGCGAAGACTAGGCCCGGCCTCGTTCACAAAGCCGACGGTCCCAGAGAAACAGCCCTCCGCGGAGCGGCGGCGACCGTACCGTCTGGGCCGACGAGACTGCCCTGTTCGTGGGGGTAGTCCTGGAGAGGCGCCGATCGACTTCTCGCAGGAGGGGCACGGAGCCAGTTGAGGGCAGCGGGTCGGGTCCGAACCTCACCCGGGAGCCCTTGCATGTTTGGGAGTTGGAGGGCATGCGCCCTCACTCGCGATGGCTTGCCTTGCAAGCGCCATCGACGTCACTCAGGAAGCAGACCCCTCCCACTCTGCCCGTAAGCCATGCCGCGATAACTTCCGAGCAGGCGTGTTCGCGTCGAGCTATACGCGCCTTGCATCAGATGGCGAGCTGATGAACAGTCTCGAGTGCCACCGTGATGCTGTGACGCCATCCAACGGTAAGTCGCTCATTGTTCTGTTCAACGACAACGTCTCCAGTGACGAGATTGCTCGATACAGCGCACACCATTCCGGCCCGAAGACTGTGTTGCCGGGCGATGACAAAGATCACTGAACTTTCCATCTCGATGTTGGTAATCAGGAGAGACGAGAGCTTGCTGATCCACTCCGGCGTCTCGCCATAATAGGCGTCATCAGTGGCGTTGATTCCGAAATGCACCTCGAACCCATGGTTTGCGCCGATCGACCGGGCAACTCACACGAGAGCGCTCGTGAGCGCAAGGTCCGGTACGGCGGGATAGCCTGGCGGATCGAAGGCGCGGCTGGTTCCCTCATTACGAAGAGCACCTTCGCTGACGATGAGGTCACCGACACTGATATGTGGTTGTAGCGCCGCAGAGCTTCCGATGCGAATGAACAGCTTTGCGCCGGCGCGGGCTAGTTCTTCTACAGCGATTGCAGTCGACGGGCACCCTACACCGTGGGAGCATGCTGTGATCGGTCGACCCTTGTAGTAACCGTTGACCATGCGGTATTCGCGTCTGTGCGCGATCGCAACGACATCTTCCAATTGGTCTGCAATGAGTTGAACTCGGAATGGGTCGCCGCAATTAAGACGACATGGTTGACTTGTCCGACTTCTACTCCGATGCAGGCTTGCAGCCCGCTCATCCCGAGAAGGGCCTTATCTACAACATTGATGGTCACAAAGCCTCCTCTTGATTGTGGGTAGTGCCGAGCACTGATTTGCAACTGCGGGCTGACGCTACCATCAGCGAGACGCGGTTGTCGCACGCGTGTGGAGCATCAAGGTGTTCTGACAATGTCAATACAACCATGATCTAGATCACTGTTTGGGGTCAGCACCGTTGGAGCCCAGCGCGCCGGCATGACGGCTGAGGTTCGACCTCTACCGGGAATAGCCTCCCAGGCGGCTCTGGGCGAAGCGCCCCACAGCCTGCTCGGACATCCGTGGTCGGCTAGACAATTACGCTCTCGCCCCGGGCTGGCAGGGACTTCTCGAACTCGCGTCCGCGTTGGGCTAGAGCAAAGGCGCTACAACCGCTCGAAGGGCTGGCTGGCCATCAACGGCGAACAGATCCAAGCGAAGCTCCTTGTTCAAGAAAGCTACGCGGTTGGTGATTGCCTTCCCTCAACTGAGCGAGACCTAGTGCCAGCGGGCGCGGTCTCTGCGGGGCGGAAGACTCGGCTCTCGGTCACGATCGCGGTGATCAACCGTGCAGGCGTGACATCGAAGGCAGGGTTGAGTGCAGGTGTCCCTGCTGGCGCTGTGGAGATTCCTCGCCAGCTTGTCACTTCGTCATCATTTCGGTACTCGATCACGATCGAGCCACCTTGAGGCGTGTTCTGATCGATCGTCGACTCCGGAGCAGCGACGATGAACGGGACGCCGGCATCGGCCGCCGCTAGAGCGATCGCGAGAGTGCCGATCTTGTTGGCGACATCGCCATTGGCGGCGATGCGATCTGCGCCCACCACGACCAGGTCGGCAAGGTGGTTGGTCAGAGCCCACGCGGCAGCAGAATCGACGATCAGATGGTGCTCAACTCCGATCTCGGCGAGCTCCCAGGTCGTCAGTCGGGCACCTTGAAGGAGTGGGCGCGTCTCAGTGGCAATCACGTGCCTGAGACGCCCGTCCTCTTGGAGTTGGCGCACGATGCCAAGGGCAGTGCCCCACTCGACGCAAGCGAGTGCACCGGTGTTGCAATGGGTGAGCGCCGATACCTGGTGCAGACCTAGTTCAGTGATCAGTTCTGCGCCGCGTCGCCCAATACGGCGGTTTGTAAGTGCATCCTCGCTGAGCACCGCCAGCGCTTCGGCCACTACGGCGGCAACTCCGTTGTCGAGAACGCCAAGGGCCCGATCGACGCCCCAGGCAAGATTGACAGCGGTTGGTCGTGCGTCTCTTATGAGGCTCGCAGCGCTCCTAACACGGTCCTGGTCGCCGTCGAAGAGCACGACGGAAAGCGCCACACCGAGCGCCCCTGCGGCTCCGAGCGCTGGAGCTCCCCGAATCGCCAGTCGGCCGATAGCGTCCACGAGCGCGTCGATCGTGTCCAGCGTGAGGACCCGCACGTCGTTTGGAAGAGCGGTCTGGTCGATGATCTGAATCGCGTTCTCAGTCCAGTCAATCGTTCTCACCTGGCATGCCCTTCGACTGTCGCGGCAAAGAGTTGGACCACGCGGTCCAGAAGGCGAAACAACTTCGCCGACACCGCGTCGGTGACCGCTGTGACCTCCTCGTGAGAGACGGTGTTGCCGACTACTCCGGGCGCGTAGTTCGAGACGACCGCCAAGGCGCACAATTCGAGGCCGAGCTCTCTTGCGAGAGCGACCTCGGGATAGCCCGTCATGCCGACGACGTGTGCACCGAGCAGCCGTGCCATGTTGGCCTCAGCGGACGATTCGAACCGCGGACCCTCGAAGCAGGCGTAAGTGCCGACCGACACAAGATCGATGCCCTCGTGCTCGCCGGCCTCGGCCACCAAGCTCCTCAATTCCCCACTGTATGGGTAGGTCATGTCGGTGTGGCGCAACTCGCCCTCTTCGTCGAAGAATGTGTCGGGTCGGCGGCCTTTAGTGAGGTCAAGGAACTGATCGATCAGTACGATGTCGCCGGGCTTTATGTCGGTTTGGACGGTCCCGACCACACAGACGCTGAACATGGATGTGACTCCTATGTGGTGCAGGCCCCAAAGGTTGGCTCGGTAGTTGATCTTCGAAGGCGCAATTGTGTGCTGAGCGCCGTGGCGGGGAAGAAATCCGACTTGAAGATCGTGCCATGTTCCGATCGTGATCTCGACATCGCCGTAGGGCGTCCGAACCAGACGTGGGCTGACGTCCTTCAAGTTGGGAAGCTCGTAGAATCCCGTCCCGGTAATGAAGCCGAGCGTCTTGTCAGTACCGTTCCGATCTCGACCACCGACACCCGGCGAGGCAGAGTCCTGGACATCGACCTGAGACTGTTCATAACGATGGGAAGTATCTCGCATCGGTTCTCCTCTCGGCTCGCGGTCCGAGGCTAGCAAGCTTGGTCACCGACCCTTTCACCAAGTTCGCCAGCTGCTTCAAACGCCAAGCGATCCGAGGGGCAACCGCCGTGGCAGTTCTCTTGCGAAAAGCCGACGACATCCCTCGTCGCGTCGCCGAGCCGAGTGGGTGCCCGTGGTATGGTCACGATAGCTGGAGTCGCCGGGCCAGATACTTGGTCGTCCCCGCCGCGATCGGATAGCCGACGGGCCCGGGGACTCGGACACTGGCCACGCAGCCGGTGGCGTGCGCATATGTGCTGGTGCGTATCGAACCGGAGGGGAGATGTAGACATGGACATTGCCAAGATTCGGCCGGTTATTGTGGGCTCCGGTTATATTGCTTCTCAGCACGTCTGCGCGCTTGCTGAGCTAGGCATACGACCAGTCGCCGTGTGGAGTCCGAATTTCGAGCACGCCTCTGCCGCCGCTGCGCGATGGGGTTGTGTGGTTGCGGCCGATCTTGCCGAGGAACTCGACTGGTTTGACGCGACGCATGTACACGTCTGCGCTACTCCCATGCAACATGAGGAGATTGCCCTAGAAGCCGCAGAGCGTGGGCACGTTCTTGTATGTGAAAAGCCCCTGGCACCGACTCTAGCCAGCGCGCAAAAGATGGTCGAGGCCGTTCGCAGAAGAGACGTGTCCGCCTATCTCACCTTCAATCGCCGCATGGACACAGGCGTGCAGCTGCTGCGCGACGCGATCGGTAGCGGAACGATTGGTCAGCCGGTGACCGTCTTCGGTTCGTATCGCCAGCAGTGGAATGCTTCACCTTCGTCTCGTGACTGGCGGTTTGATCCTGCTCAGGTGGGGCCAAGCCGTGTGATCACCGAGATAGGTTCCCACTGGTTGGATCTGGCGGAGTTCGTCCTTGGTCGGCCGTTGCGTGCCGTTCATGCCTTTGTCACGACCATGGGGGAGCGGAGCTTCGATACGGGAAGCGAGCGAGGCCAGTTCACTCCGGTCAACGAAGATGTGTTCTCTGCGCAGCTGCGATTCGAGGACGGCGTCGTGGGGCACGTGTACGGGACCGAGCTCGCACACGGCATGTTTGACGACATCGAGTTGCAGATCGACGGCACGCTGCGATCCGCTGTCTGGAGCTCGCGTAGCCCCAACCAACTCGCAATCGCACACAAGCAAGAGGGGATTCGGATATATGGGCAGTCGTCTCCGACGACCTCGATCTCGGCGTGCATTGCAGCGATCTATGGCGGCAAGGCGACAGCTCTCGGCGTCGCCACCTTTACCGAGGGCGCCCGGAACGCTGCGGCAATGGACGCGATCCGCGCCTCGGCTGCCTCCGGCGAGTGGCGGGAGCTGGCGTCCTGACGCTCCCGAGGTGCGAGATGTCGTGACACGAGACCGCGGGCTCATGTGACTGTGGCTCGCAGTGTCGGCGTCCTTCGCGACCGGCGTTGACACTCGAGTGAAGCAGTTTCAAAATATTGAAGGTGACGACCCAGTTGCTAGAAGCTGTTGGTAGGCGGATCCGCGAGCGGCGCATCGCCGTCGGTCTCGTGCTGGAACAACTCGCCGCACGCTCGGGTGTGAGCACCGGAGCGTTGAGTCAGCTCGAAAGGGGCGTTGGCAATCCGTCTCTCGGGAGCCTTATTCAGGTGGCTCACGCGCTCGGCACGACAGTGCCGATGTTGTTGGACATCGCGCCGGCGACCTCTCCACTTGTGCGCAGAGAGGAGCGGCGTCGCATCACCCTTCATGACGGAGACCAGGAGGGTGCCACCTCTCATGACGGAGACCAGGAGGGTGCCACCTATGAGCTGCTGACCCCCGATCTCGGGCGCCTGCTTGAGGTCATATGGGTTGAGACCGAGCCGGCCAACACGACCGAAGGAACGCCGTACGTTCACGCTGGCCAGGAGGTGGGCGTCGTAATCGAAGGGGTGTCGGAAGTGCACGTGGGTGACGAGACTCACCTTCTAAGAGCAGGTGATGCCATCTCCTATCTGAGCACGACCTCCCACTGGTTCCGCAACCCCTCTTCCAAGCGGAACAAGATCATCCAAGTCATCACCCCGCCGACGTGGTGATCGGCCTCGTCATCGGCGCGTCGTGACCGATGTGATGACGGCCGACGCCGCGCCGGTGGTGGCCGAAAGCGACGTAGTCGTGGTCGGCGGCGGCTCAGCCGGTGTGGCCGCTGCCGTCAGCGCTGCTAGAAACGGAGTATCGGTCATACTTGTGGAGCGTTATGGCTGCCTTGGGGGAATGGCGTCGGGCGGGATGGTCTTGGTGCTCGACGACATGGCGAACGGCCGGGAGGTCACGGTCCGGGGCTTATGCACCGAGTACATCTCCCGGCTCGACAAGCTCGGGCTTGCCAAGTATCCGGGTCCCGACGAGTGGGGCGCCGACCCGGTTTCGGTTCGACGCTGGACGCGCTGGGGAGCCTCGGACTTCCACTTTTCAGGGACGCCCAAGCCCATCTGCTATTCGGTGGCCTTTGACCCAGACGGCTGGAAGCGGGTATCGCTCGACCTCGTCCGGGAAGCGGGTGTACGGCTTCGCCTGCACAGCTGGTCTGCCGGCGTCGTCATGGAGGCTACGCGTGTTACCGGGGTCCGCTGCCTCACCAAGGCCGGCTTCCAAGAGCTGCGAGGACAGGTCGTGATCGACACCTCGGGTGATCTCGATGTGGCCGCGGCCGCGGGAGCCAGCTTCGTCCATGGCCGCTATCTCGTCACCACCGTGTTCCGCCTCGGCAGCGTCGACGTCGAGGCGGCAGAGCGGCACTGGGATGAGCAACCTAGAGAAGCCGCCATGCTGAACCGAAGGGCCAAGCTCATCTTGGGGGGTGCCTGGGAGAACTGGTGGCTCCGCACGCCTCTGCCCGGCGTCGTGTGGTGTAACTGCCCTCATCTCAGCGGCTACGACGGCATTGACCCGGAGTCTCAGACCGCCGCCGAGATCGCCGGGCGTGACCGTATCTACGCTCTGGTCGACTATGCGCGTTCTGCACTTCCAGGCTTCGAACGCTGCTTCGTCGTAGACGTGGCACCGCAACTCGGGGTGCGCCAGACCCGCTTGTTGCAAGGCGAGTATGTCGTGACGATGGCCGACATCGCGAGCCGCCGGCACTTCGTCGACAGCGTGGCCCGGGGGCGCGACTACTACACGCCCTATCGGGCGCTCCTTCCGCGCGAAGTGGAGGGGCTGCTTGTGGCGGGGCGCCACTATTCTGCCGAACCGCAGGCACAGCGTGTCTCTCGTGAGATACCACCGTGCATGTCCATGGGCGAAGCAGCTGGCGCGGCAGCGGCTCTCGCAGTCGAACAGAACGTGGCGGTACGAGATATCGACGTGGCAGTCCTTCGGCGCCGCCTTAGGGCACAAGGGCACGACCCGGGCGATGTACCGTCGGCCAATGCCTCACCTGCTAGCGAGGACTAATGACTCTTCCGCTCGAAAACGTCACGGTGATCGACTTCAGTCAAGTGATGCTCGGCCCGGCAGCTACACAGATGCTGGCCGACTTTGGTGCCGACGTCATCAAGGTCGAGCGTCCAGAGCGGGGGGACTTGAGTCGCTGGTCGGTAGGACGCTCGGATGATCTCGACAACCCGGTCTTCTGCTCGCTCAATCGCAACAAGCGAAGCATCGCCCTGGATCTGCGGACAGAGGTTGCCAAGCGTATCGTCCTCGATCTGATCCGAGCTGCCGACGTGGTGGTGGAGAACTTCCGACCGGGCGTAATGGACCGGATGGGCTTGGGTTATGAGGCTCTCTCGGCGATCAACCCGCGTCTTGTGTACGCAAGCGGTACCGGGTTCGGATCGCACGGGCCTTACGTCCACAAGGGCGGTCAGGACGTTCTCGCCCAGGCCCTCACCGGGGCGATTGACCGCCGCTCGGACCCGGGCTATCCGCTGTCGGTCTACCCGACAGCCCTTGCCGACTACACCGCTGCCGTGCACCTTGCCCAGGCCATCATCCTCGCCCTGCTGGCGCGTGAGCTCACCGGCGAGGGTCAACACGTGGAGGTGTCTCTCTACGACGCCATGCTTGCCATGCAGACGCAGGAGGCGGCGATGCGTCTCATGCGCGACGAAGAGCTCAATTGGGGGGCGATGCCCTTGACGGCTGTGTTCGAGACGGCCGACGATCCGCTCGTGGTAGTGGGTGCCTTCCGTGATCAGCCCCTGCGTGATCTGTGCCGGGCCCTCGGCGTCGAGGACATGTCTGATGACCCACGTTTCGCCGATATCGAGGCCATGAAGGCGAACACCTCTGTGCTGCGGGGCATACTTCAAGAGGCCTTTCGGCGTGATACTCGTGAGCACTGGCTGATGAAGCTGGAGGACGCCGACTTTCTGTGCGCCCCGGTCCGGACTCTGGCCGAAGCGCTGCATGACCCCCAGACAACTGAGAACGACATGATCTGGGGGGAGGGCACGGTTCGCCTCGTGGGTAACCCGATGCACCTGTCCGCCACGCCCGGTTCGTTGCGTCGACCGCCACCCCGGCTTGGTGAGCAGACTGACGAGATCCTTGCGGGGCTGAAGTTCTCTTCAGAGGAGATCGCTGAACTGCGGGCGCAAGGAGTCGTCTCGTGATCACGTTCGAGGTCGATGACGGTGTCGCCTGGGTCACTATCGACCGCCCCGAGGTGCTGAACGCTCTTGACGAGGCGGCCGAGGACGAGCTGATCGCTATCTGGGAGGAGGTTGAAGCCGATCGTTCAGTGTTTCTTGCTGTGCTCACTGGCGCCGGCGACAGGGCCTTTTGTGTGGGCGCAGATCTGCATGCGCCAGGGCGCAGCGGGCTCGACTATTGGGCCCACCTTTCCAGCGGCGGCATCGGAGGGATTGCCACTGCGACCCAACTGACGGTGCCGGTGTTGGCTCGGGTCAACGGCTATGCCCTCGGCGGTGGCTTCGAGATTGTGCTCGGTTGCGACCTGGCGGTCGCGACAGAGGATGCCACCTTCGGATTCAGCGAGCCCTTGGTCGGACGCTTGGCTCTCAGCGGTGGCATCATTCAGCTTCCCCGTCGGACCACCCACAAACGGGCGATGGAACTGCTCCTCACAGCTCGGCGGATATCTGCCGCCGAGGCGCTCGAATTTGGGCTCGTGAACCAAGTCGTGTCCCGAGCGGCGCTCGACGAAGCCGTCGAGTCGTGGATTCGCCGCCTCCGCGCGTGCGCTCCTCTGGCTCTGCGCGCGATCAAGCAGATGGTGAACGAGACCGCTCACCTGTCGGTCGCAGATGCCATGGCCCATCTCACACCCGCGATGGTTGTCGCCATGCAATCGGAAGATGCGAAAGAAGGGGTGCTGGCATTTAACGAGCACCGTTCACCGAGATGGGAAGGGCGATGAGCCGAGCTCCCGCTCTTGAGGTCTGAGGGAGTGCGGGCAACGCCTGTACTGGCCGGGCTCGACGACGCTGCGCCCACCAAGACGGCGCGACCTTGATGGTAGCTTTCACCGTCACAGCCGCGTGCATCGATTTCAAAGACCGCAGCTGCGTCGCCGCATGTCCGGTCGACTGCATTTACGAGGGAGACCGCTGCCTCTACATCCATCCCGATGAGTGCATCGGATGCGGTGCATGCGAGTCGGTCTGTCCGGTCGAGGCGATTTGGCGTGTTGACATAGTGCCCGACGAACTCGCCGCGTTCGTGGAAGACAACCGCCGGTTCTTCGTCGAGTCTGGTCTCGGAACTCCCGGCGGGGCGGCCGTTGTCGGGCCGGTTCGTTATGACACTGCCCTGGTTGCCACCTATCCAGTTAGGCCGTGAACTGTGGCAAGGAAGAGTTTGTTGAGCGTTGGCTCAGCCGATCTGCCTTAGCTGACGACTGGGTCGGACAACCAAGCGTCGATGTTTGCGCAGGTGGAGGCCTTCAAGGCTGCCGGTGCACCACTGGATTCGATAGACGCTCGGGCCACACGCGCGAGCTGCTCGTCGGAGAGGTCGAGCTTGTCCCGGCAGAGTTCATACTCATCCAGGAGGTTGGCCCCGAAAAAGAGCGGGTCATCGCCGTTGAGACTGCACGGGATGCCTGCCTCGAGCAGCAGTGGGAGCGGGTGTTCCTCGACGGATGGAATGACCTTCAGGCAGATGTTCGAGGTTGGACAGACGTCGAGGCAGATCCCGTCAATGGCCAGACGTCGAACGAGCTCCGGGTCTTCGATGGCGCGTATCCCGTGCTGGATGCGGTCGGCGCCGAGAGTGTCGAGCGCGCTCCTGACGCTGTCCGCACCGTCGAGCTCCCCCGCGTGCGGACACGACAACAGGCCGGACCGGCGAGCTACGGCGAACGGTTCGGCGAAAGCTTCCGGTGGGTGTCCGTACTCGTCGTTGGCAAGCCCGAAACTCACCACACCCTTGCCGGCGTAGGCGGCGGCGAGCGCTGCCTCCTCCATCGCTATGCCAAGGGGTTGGGTGCGGTCCACGGTCATGAGCGCCCCGACGCCTAGGCCAAGCTCTCGTCCGGCAGTTTGGCCCTCGTCGAGCAGGATCTCCAGGACCTCGGCATCGCTTGCGAACTTGTCTCGGTGAAGGGTGGGACGCACACCCATCTCCAGCCAGACGGCACCCGATGCAGCTGCGTCTTCGACAACCTCGCGAACGAGGCGGCGCAGGTCGTTGTGCGTCCGGAGCACGGCGCAGACCGCTTCGTAGATGGCCGAGAATTCAGTGAAGCTGTTGTAGTCGCCTACGGGCGGCAGCGGGACTCCGTAGTGCGCCGCTAGTTCCACGAGCGTTTCGCGGCGCATGGCCCCCTCGAGATGCAGATGCAGGTGCGCCTTGGGAAGCGATCTCAGGTCGCGGCCAGTGCTCATGGCCTTCCTCCTAGGGCGTCGGGGGCATAGCGCGAGAGAACAGCGACCTCGATGGCGCTCACGATCGAGTAAGCGATGATCGTGACCAGGGTTACAAGAACCACGGCAGACCATAGCTCACCGAAGTCGAAGGTGTTCTCGACTGTCAGCATTTCCTGGCCCGACCCCTGTCCCGTTGCCAGCCACTCGGCGAGCAGCGCGCCGATCATCGAGGCAGGGACGTTGATCCGCAACGAGGCGAAGATCGACGGCAATGCGGAGGGAAGTATGACCGTCCTCAGCGTCTTCAGTTTCGAGACACCGTAGGAGGACATCAGGTCGAGCATTGCCTGCGGCGTGGAACGCAGGCCGTACATGATGTTGATGAGTGCCGGGAAGAAACAGACGATTCCACCTATCACAGCGACGCACAGAAGGCCGCGACCGAATATCAATGTAAGAAGAGGAGCGAGGGCGACGAGCGGCATAGAACGCAGAACAATGGCGATTGGCATGAACGTCTGGCGAACCATGCGTTGCAATATGAAGATGCATGACACGGCCAGGCCGAGGACGATGCCAGCTACGTAGCCGATGCTGGCATCGCGAAGAGTCGTCTTCAGATTATGGAACAGAATCTGCCGATTACCGGCCGCGCTTCGCAAGTCAGCAGCGACATTGGCGTGCTGGGTGAACATGTATCGCCAGACGTCAAGCGGGTTCTTCGCGATCATGGGCTGGATGTGGTACAGGACGATGAACCCCTCCCAGAGCACCAGCACCACGACGACGGAAAGGAGCGTGAAGCCGAGACTGCTGGCGATTCGCTTGAGGAGCGCAGACCTGATGGCGCGTCTCGGAAGAACCTCAACGTCCTCTTCTTGGAGCAGTGTCGGCAGTTCCACTAGGTCATCCCTTTGCGAGGTGCCCATGGCGCTACCAGCCGGCCGATGAGACCGATCAAGCCGTACAAGATCCCTGCCACCGCCGTGCAAACGAGAGCGATACCCCAGGTCCGAGCGATGTCCAAAGCTCCTTCAGCGTCGATCATCATGACGCCGAGTCCGGTGTTTGCCGCGCCCAAGTACTCACCGATGATGGCACCGAGGATGGCTGAAGGCGCAGCGATCTGAAGCCCGGCAAAAGTGCTCGGCAGAGCTGCCCGAAGTCGCACCCTGGTGAGCTGGATCCAGGAACTGCCCCCGTAAGCGCGGATCAGGTCGAGCGAGTTGCGGTCTGCCGAACGCAGTCCGACACAGACGCCCACGAGAGTGGGGAAGAACACGACTAGGCCGGCAAGCGCCGACTGCGGGGCGTCGCCGTGGAGCACGAAGGTCAGGATCGGTCCGATGGCGATGATCGGCAGGCAGTAGCTGGCGACCGCGATGCGCAGAAGTGCCTTCTCGATGAGTGGCAGCTGTACGAAGGCGATGCCGAGCACGATGGCCAGCACGTTGCCGTCGACGAAGCCGGTTGCTGCCTCCTTCATTGTCTGGATGAAGTTGGGACCGTACAGTCCGGAGCGCAGGTCCGACCAGAACTGGGTCACGACCGAGGTGGGGGTGGGCACACCCGACCCAACCTTGTGGAAGACCGTGAGCGCGAGGACCTCCCACACCAAGGCGAGAAGGATGGCTCCGATCGTGCCACCCAGCCACGGTGGTACCCCGTCTGGTCGTGCTTGAGCGCCGACTTTCCGGCTCGGCGCGTCCAGCCCGAGAGCTTCTACCTCTGTGCTCATGCCTGGCTCGGACGAGTCTGCTGTGATCACACGTCGTCACCACTTGGCGCAATTCCACCCGGGCTGAAGAGCAAATCGGACAGCTTGTCCACCTGCTCATGAAAGTGCGGTGTCCGGATCATGTCCGGGGTACGAGGACGCGGCAGGTCGATAGGAGTTGTGGCGATGATTCGCCCCGGTCGAGGACTCATGACGGCCACGGTGTCCGCGAGGAACACTGCCTCGGGTATGGAGTGCGTCACCAGCAGGGTTGTAGCCACCCGCTCGGACCAGATTCGCAGGAGCTCGATGTTGAGACGCTGGCGCGTCATCTCGTCAAGCGCGCCGAAAGGTTCGTCGAGCAACAAGATGCTTGGTTCGGTCACAAGAGCACGAGCGATCGCGACCCGTTGTCGCATACCGCCGGAGAGCTGTGCGGGCCGGGCTTTCTCGAAGCCCTCGAGACCCACGAGCTTGATGAGGTCCTTGATGGCGGTCTCGGAAACCTTGAGACCGATCACGTCCACTGGCAGCCTGATGTTGGACAAGACCGATCGCCAAGGCAGGAGAGCCGCGTCCTGGAAGGCGATTCCGAAAAGGTGCTGCCGCCGCGCCGCTGACGGCGGTACACCATGGATGAAGACCCGACCTGCACTCGGTTGCTCCAAATCGGCCAGGATCCGCAGAACCGTGGACTTGCCACAGCCCGATGGCCCCAACAGGGCCAAAAAGGAACCCTGCGGGGTCATCAGGTTTGCATCCGCAACGGCAGTCAACCTGGACCGACCGAGGCGGAACACTTTGCTCATGTGTTCGATGCGAATCCCATCAGCCGTTGCTGTCTTCAGCGGCTCGGTACCATCGAGTGAAGGATCGGTCACGATGGTCATTACCTCGTTCTGACGCTGGTGTCCGAACCTTCAATAGCACACTGTAAGATTTGCACCAACCAGCTGGGGCTGTGGTAGTCGACCATTCTCAGCCGTAGTTGGGCTTCGGCACTGCTTTCAGCCCGGGATACTGCGCGTAGATCTCGTCCAAAAGGCTCATGTCAAAGACCTCTTTGGGAGTGACTTTGGTGCCTCCGAGACCTACGGTGTGGACTCCTTGTGCCTGGGCGAGCGGCGAAATGTAGAAAAGGCCGTTAGGCGCTTTACCAGGAGGCACGATCAGCTTGTTCTGAGCGTAGGACTGTAGCAATTCTGCCTCATAGGTGAGACCCTGGCCCCTTTTGACAGCGAGCTTAGCGGCCAATGCAGGGTCGGTGAGGGCCTTCTTCCAACCCATGATCTCACCGATCAGCGCAGCCTTAAGCTTGGCGCGGGCGCTCACCAACGCAGTTTTGGTCGTGATGAAGATGGTCGAGATCTCAGGGAGACCCCAATCCTGAACCAGGAAGGTATAGGTCTTGAATCCCTTGAGCGCGAGCTCGATAGGCTCGTTCGTGATAAAGGACCACCATCCGTCAACCGTTCCCTGTGTGAGAGGCGTCGGGTCGAAGCTGACTGGTACTGTGGTCACCTGTGACGGCGAGATATGGTTCACCTTCAGGAACTCACTCCACACCTGGTCATTGGACGATCCCACCCCGATCTTCTTACCAATCATGTCGTGGGGGGTTTTGATCGGTTTGCTGGCAGCAGACATTACGCAGAACGGGCTCTTTTGGTACTCCGCACCGATGACCGCGAGGCCGAATCCCTTCACAATCGCCGCCGATGTGGCGTCAAGGGACGAAAGACCGTAGAGAGCCCTGCCAGTCTCTACTGTGACCTCTTGAGGCGGAGCGTTCGGTCCAGATGGAATGATGTCAACGGAACTGAACCCCAGTTGCTTCCAGTAACCCTCCGTGTCGGCTATGTACTCGCCGCCGGTCTCCACGTCCGGAACCCACGCTCCCACCATGGCCAGAGCGCCGAGCGATCCCGGCTTGACCCCGGCCGATGGCGAGTGGGCCAATCTGGATCCTTCGAACAACCTTGGCCCCGCAACGCCAAGGGCAGCAGCGCCCGTCAGCGTGCGAGCGCCACGGGCGAGGAACTTGCGGCGGTCAATCTGGTCAGCCATGTTGCCTCCTTATGGGATCCAAATCCTCTACCGGCAGGCAGCCGGCGACCATCCTCGTTCGTCGGACTCGTCTCCATCGAGGACTGTGAAGAACAGTAATGCCGGGTCAGGTGGAATTCCAGCCCCTGAGCGCCGTGGGAAACCGCACTGTCCGCGCCTGGCCCTCCTGGGTTGTGCCCAAAGAGACGACAGGATGGGCGCCACTGAGCCACCGATGAGATGAACCGGTTACGGTGGAGAACGACATCTCGGCGTCGCGGCAGGTATCGCTCCTGAGTGTTGGTCCACCAGGCATGCAGTTCTGCACTCCCTTGGTGGTCGGCTGCCGTGACCTCTACGATGCTCTCGTGTCGTGGCCAAACGCGTGCTACGTGGTACGCGTCGTTCCACAGGGGCACGCCGAAGCCGCCAGCAGACCATGAACCAGGGCAAGTGTCTCCAATGGCCAAGCCTGCAGTCGCAGGAGGACCGCGGCCGACGCTCGACAGAGGAGGGAAGAGATGGCAGCGGAGAAAGAGATTTCAGTCGCCGGAACAGTCACCACGAACGAGTGGTCCGACAGGGCGGTCGTCGTAACGGGAGCGGCCGGCGGAATAGGCAAAGGAATTGTCGCGGCCTTGCTCGAGGCAGGGGCCAAGCTAGTCCTGTCCGACGCTCACAGTGATCAACTGGAGCACGCGCTCCGCAGTTTTGACGTGCCGAGAGACCGCCTGTCTTCGTTTGTAGCGAATATCTGTGACGAAGCCCAGGTGAACGCACTCGCGGAGCATGCACTTGAACGCTTCGGGAAGCTCTACGGATGGGTGAACAATGCAGGCACGATAGAGCTCGGTCCGGCATTGGAGACCACTCGAACCGCTGTCCTGACTCAGTTGGACACCAACGTTGTCGCGCTATTTCAGTGTTGTCAGGCGGCAGTACGGGCGATTCTTGGCGGAAAGTCAGGGGGCGCGATCGTCAACGTCGCCTCGAACGCAGGCAAAGTCGGCTTTCCCCACATGATCGGGTATTCCGCGAGTAAGGCTGCGGTGATCAACCTCACCCGGAACCTAGCGGAAGAGTGGGCGCCCTTGGACATCAACGTCAATGCGGTTTGTCCTGGATCCGTTCGGACCGCCATGCTGAGACGCGTAGCTGAGTATCACGCCGAGCGCAACGGACTACAGACCGATGAAGTGTTGGCAGGGTTCATTTCTCATCAGCTCAGTCGAGCGATTGAGCCCGTTGAAGTCGGTCGTGTGGTTGTGTTCCTGTTGTCCGACTCTGCAAGGATAATTCGTGGACAGGCCATCAATGTCGATGCTGGGGATACGCCTTACTGATGACGGCGTAGTATCCGGCAGACGCCCTAGCTGCGCTGATCGCTTCGAGGCCGGATTAACGCGCGCTTGTGGAAGCCAACCAACCGCGGTGACTTGCCGCTGCCTAATTCTCCGTAACGGGCGTAAGCGACGAGTAGTGGCGGCGACGAACTTCGGCAGTCACATCAGCGAGGTCGGACGGGGACAGAAGACGCGGGGTGCCGAGTGCGACAGCCCTCGCGTACAGGTCGGCCAGCCATTCGAGCAGCTGAGCCCGCTCGTACGCATCGGTCAAACTGTTGCCGTAGGTGATTGCACCGTGATTTTGCAAGATCGCGGCTGACCGTCCTTCAAGGGCCTGGACGGCCAGTTGAGCGAGCGCATCTCCTCCGAAGCGGATGTAGGGAGCGACCCGCACAGGACCACCCAAGGCGGCTATCGCGTAATGGATTGCTGGAAGCTCGTCGAACACCGTCGAGTGAGCAATAACGGCGGGGGAATGTGTGTGAACGACCGCGCGAGCCAAGCTCGATCGATATACCGCGAGGTGCATCGGCGTCTCCGACGACGGGTTGGAGTCAGGCAGAACAGGCTCCCCATCAAGAGAGACCAGAGAGACATCCCGGGCCAACAGGTCATCGTATTTAACCGCTGATGGAGTAATGGCGACTACGTCGCCGACTCGCACACTGAGGTTGCCGGCGCTCCCAATCCCCAGGCCGTCCGCGATCATCTGCCGGGCCCGCAAAACAATTTCGTGTCGAGCCACATCCATCTCATTTGGCGAGTTCCGGGAGTCCATATAGTCCCTTTTCGGCGTCTAGATTGGAAGAGCAACAGCGAAATATGATCCTAGCACCGTCCTTTGCGGTCACAAATTCCTCTGGACTCGTCGAACCGTGAGGTTTCGATCAGTTGCAATCGGATCTCACAACCGAACCTTCAACAGCCGGGAAACACCGCATGCGCCGGGCTCAGTCGAGGAAGTAAGTACCATAACCAGATCAGGCGCGCTGGCGTTCTTAGAGATCTGGCACAACTTGTGCCTCCCGAGAGTACCGAGGTGCGGCTAGATCCCACGCAAGACCGTCTCAAGGACCTTTGCGAAGCAGGACTAGTGATCTAAAGGCCGAGCCTGATGATGGCTTCGAGCACGACGGTAATGGTATGACGCCACCCAACGGCTAGCCGTTCATTGACTTGCCCGACTTCTATGTCACCTGTGACAAGGTTGTTCGACACGGCGCAAATCATGCCGGCCCGCAGGCCACGCTGGCGTGCGACGACAAACATGGCTGAACTTTCCATGTCCACGTTGGTGATACCGAGGCTCGAAAGCTTGTTGATCCACTCCGGGGTCTCTGCGTAGTAGGCGTCGTCAGTGGCATTGATGCCGGAATGGACGGCGAAGCCGCGTTCCGCGCCGATGGAACGGGCAGTTTCGAGAAGAGTATTAGTGAGCTCGAGGTCAGGTACGGCTGGGTACCCTGGTGGGACGTACGCGGTGGAGGTGCCGTCGTTGCGGAGAGAACCCTCGCTGATGATGAGATCGCCGACTCCGATATTAGGCTGCAGCGCCGCGGTGCTGCCCACTCGAATGAAGACCTTTGCGCCTGCACGGGCCAGCTCCTCCACGCCGATCGCGGTTGACGGGCACCCCATGCCGCTCGAACATCCTGTGATCAGTCGGCCCTTGTAGTAGCCGTTGACTGTACGGTACTCGCGCCTGTGCGCAATCTCGACCGCATTCTCCAGCTGGTCGGCAATGAGTTGTACACGGAACGGGTCGCCTGGCATCAAGACGATATCGCTGATATCTCCGGTCTCTACCCCGACGTGATACTGCTTTCCGGTGAGGCCGATTGTTGCCTTGTCCACGGCGTCCATGGTCATGACCGGGTCCCTTTCGGTGGTGGGGGCGAATAGCCGCGTTGGGCCGCCATTGCGTGGAGCCTAGCGCAGGAGGTGACTGTCAGGCAGGGCTGGGTTGTGCAACAGATTGCGGGATCTGGCGTCCGACGGTAGGAAGCTGGTGCCGTGGGAGCGTGGTCGGCGGGAAGCTTTACGGTGAAGCGAACAGCAAGGTATCGGAGATCGAGGTACGTGGAAGTCTGGTTCGCAAGGCTGAGGGAGCGATGGCATCGTAAACAGGATGCGCCAAGCCATTGAACGTGAGCAAGGTGGTTGTGGAGGAGAGCCAGAAGTAGATCCGCTCTTGGTCAGTGTTCAGGATGAAATGGCAGGTGAGGAGGGAGACCTCTTGTGCATCGGCTGAGCGGACCCGTTAGGTTTCGCGCGGCTTTGGACTCGAGTGGACCAGGGAGAAACGTGAAGGGTCCATAAACACGAAGCGGCCTCGATTCGTCGGATGTGTCCGGGGTGGACAGATGGTTCCGGGTCAGCTGATGGCTTGCCATGCGCGAGCAGTCGCACCAGTCTTTGCTGCTCGAGGGCGGAGCGGTGCCGCCCAGATCGCCTGCAGCAATCCGTGGTCAGGCAGCGGCCCGATCGTACTCGTGAATGATGCCGCCGAGGACATCGCGACGAGTGATGACGCGGCTGTCAGAAGCGGTGGCTCGGCAGGAGATCGGCTGGGTGAGCTGTAGGCCGCGGTGTGGTCTCATCTCGTTGTAGTGCCGGAGATATTCGACGAGGATTGCTTCAAGGTGTCGTCGGGAGACGACGAGGAGCTGGTCGAGGCACTCGTTGCGGATGGTGCGCACGAACCGCTCCGCGAAAGCGTTCGCACGAGGCGAGCGCACCGGGGTGCGGATGACGTTGACGCCGATCGAGGCGAACACCTCGTCGAAACTGGACGTGAACTTGGTGTCCCGGTCCCGTATCAGGAACCGGAAGCGCCGGCCGGCATCTTCGAGATCGGCGGCGAAGTTCCGTGCCACGTGGGTCAGCCATGGGCCACTCGGATTGGTGGTGACGCCGAGGACGTGGACGACGCGTCGCTCCACCTCGATCACGAAGAGCACGTAGTAGCGGCGGAGCAACACCGTGTCGACATGGAAGAAGTCGGTGGCCACGATGCCCTTGGCCTGGGCGGAGAGGAACTCGCTCCAAGTGGGGCCCTTACGTCGGGGAGCCGGTGGGAGACCGTGCCGACGCATGACCGTCGCGACGCTCGTCTTCGACACCGTGACACCGAGTTTCTTGAGTTCGCCGACGATCCGGAAGTAGCCCCACCT
>Ga0187889_10001272_pt1 | contig 27468 bp, 17 predicted proteins | sample June2016WEW_7_10_2_FD_132992 | JGI IMG/M metagenome (GOLD analysis project Ga0187889, IMG submission 132992) | Peatland microbial communities from SPRUCE experiment site at the Marcell Experimental Forest, Minnesota, USA - June2016WEW_7_100 | ecosystem: Environmental > Terrestrial > Soil >... | reverse complement strand
GGGCCCCGGGGGGGGGGGCCCGGGCGGGGGGGGCGGGGGGGCCGTGGGGGGGCGGGGAAGGCGTGGCCCCGGCCGCGGGGGGGGGGGGGAAGGGGGGGGGGGGGGGGGGGGGCACGAGCGCGGCGGGCGGGCAGGCAGGTAGCGGAGGGGCAGCCGGGTCTAGTGGCACGGGACCGCAAGGGCCTTGCGACATCTACCAAGGTGCCACGCCTCCCACCCCTTGCGTGGCGGCGCACAGCACGGTGCGCGCACTGTATGGCGCGTACACCGGACCTCTCTACCAGGTGAGGAACGCGGCTAACAGCCTCAAGGACATACCCGTCGGCGCGGATGGTTACGTGGACATCTCGGTGCAAGATACGTTCTGCTCCGGCACCACCTGCACCATCGCGACCATCTACGACCAGTCCCCGAACAAGAACAACCTCACCAAGTCGCCGACCTGCCTGTGGCTGCCCAATGGTGGTGTGGAAGCGAGCGCCACCCAGGGCAAGATCTCGATTAATGGCCACACGGCCTATGGCGTCTATGTCGACAACACCGGCGATCAAAGCAATAGCGTCGGCTATCGCAACAACTCCACCAAAGGAGTGCCGACGGGCGACAACCCGGAGGCTACCTACATGGTGCTCGACGGGACGCGCTCGAGTAGCATTTGCTGCTTCGACTACGGCAACGTGGAAACCGACGGCAAGGACGATGGCAACGCTACCATGGAGGCCATTTACTGGGGCACCGACAGCCAGTTCGGCCAATCCGGGGGCGGCAATGGCCCTTGGGTCGCGGCCGATCTGGAGAACGGCATGTTCGAGGGCTACGAAAACGGTTCGGAGAAGGTTCCCAGCAACACCTCCATAACCGGATGGGCCTATGTGACCGCCATGCTGAAGGGACTGTCGGCTCCTAGCTGTCCCACTGGTCTCACCTCATCGGGTTGTTTCGAGCTCAAGGCCGCCAATGCCGCATCGGGTAAGCTGCAGGTGAAGTTCAATGCCGATACCGGAACCTACGGGGCTCGTCCGCCTGGATATACCCCGATGAAGAAGCAAGGCGCTATCGTCCTCGGCACCGGCGGCGACGGCAGCAATTTCGGCCAGGGCACCTTTTTCGAAGGAGTCATAACCGAGGGCGCTCCGCCCGATTCAATCGACGACCTGATTCAGGCTAACATCGTGGCAGCGGGATACGGAAAGTAGCACGGTAAACGACCATGAAGCACACAACAAGGCACACAGCTCTAGGGCAGTATCGCTGGCTAGCGGCGCTGGCCGCTTTCCCAACCTCCATATTGCTGGCGGGTACCGCCGGAGCAGCAGAGCCAGCAGAAGATCAGGGCGACCAGGCGGCGACCGCCGCGCCGGCAGCGGCCGCTCCGCCCAAGGCCGAGGTACCCTCTCCTCCCGTGGCTGGCGAGCCGGCCCCTGCCCCCGCTCCGGCCACCCCGGCCTCCTACTTCGAGCACCTGGGCCCTGACACCTTTCCCGGCACCCAGCGCGGGTTGTATGGCGGCTCGCTGTGGCTCGAGCCATCCTTTCACGGCCTGCAGTGGCCGCAGAACACCCATACCGGAGTTGGTTTGTCCGGGTATGTCTGGGTCGATACCGGTTACGAAAACATCAGCCGCGGCGAGTCCTCGCTCCCGAACTCGACTCTGTACATCCAGCAGGATCGGGCGGTTTTCCGCGTGACCCCCGCCTATGTGAGCGGCGATTTCTTCATCCAGGGTCAGATTGAGCTGGCGGGCAGCTCTTGTCAGACGGCAGCGGCGGGGGCCACCATATGCCAGACCCCGAGTGCCTTCAGCACCGACGATCTGTGGCTTAGCGTGGGCCAGCGTAATCGTTGGGATGTCAAGGTGGGGCGCTTCCAGGGTTGGGAGATCTATCACCTGGGGATGGGGATGGACCAGTATACGCTCGAGAGCCTGGGCGCGGGGATGTTCAACAATCCCGAGAACACCGGCACCGGCCCGGCGCTGGAGGTTCCTACCCTCTACGGCGTCGACTATATGCGGTATCGGCCGGGCGACGGACTGGCGGTGGGCTACGTGGCCTTGCACGCATACTTTACCGATTGGTTGCGCCTCGAAGTTCTGGGCAAGGTGGGCGACGACAACTACCAGGCCAACAACGCCGCTCAGAGTACTTCCTCGAACTACCTCGGCGGTCGCCCGACCCTGATCTTCGACTTCGGCTGGCTCAAGCTCAAGGCTGGCGCCGAGTACGAGGATATCTCCGCCAACACCCAGACTATTCCGCCCGACGCGGGCAAGAAGGACGCGGTGGAGAAGACCGTGGATAAGGGGGCCGGCGGCTCGGCGCTGTTCGTCTTCGATCCCACCGTCGAATTCGGCGTGAGCGGGGCCATAGGCCGGCACGTCTATACCAACGCCATGGCCACGGTGCCTCCGGACGAGGCCTACACCACCAAATCGGTGGGGGGCTTCGCCAATTTCAGGCTGGCCGAGGGCTGGCTGGCCGGGCTCGGCCTCGACTTTACCTCGCAGCTGGGGTCGTTCCAGGCGACCTCGAGCAGCGCCAACGACTACGTGTCGCAGGTGCAGGGCTTCATCGCGCTGCAGTATCTGCTGGCCGGACAGCTCTACATCAAGGCCGTGTTCGCCTACGCTCATGCGGACTTCCAACCCAGCGACGTAGGCAGCTCGAGCCAGCCCGTCCCGACCTGGGCCAACAACATGTACAGCGGTCGCCTCCGCCTGATGTATTTATTCTAAAAAGGACCCTGGGAGGGTCCTTTAGAACTCCCGCGGTGGAGGGCAGTCGGGCAAAGCCCGCCTGCCCTCACGCGATCTTAAAAAGGACCCTGGGGGGTCCTTTAGAACTCCCGCGGTAGAGGGTAGTCGGGCGAAGCCCGCCTGCCCTCACGCGATTAAAAAGGACCCTGGGAGGGTCCTTTATCGTCGCGTTGTCGGGTTTTGGATGGGGGAACCATGGGAGGGGTTCCCACCTGGGGGTGGGGCTAGCCGCGCATGCGCCGATAAGACGTTGGACTTTGCCGGCGGACGCGACGGAAGACCTTGCACAGATGATTGGCGTTGGCGAAGCCGCAGGCGCCCGCGATGGCCTTGAGGGGGTCGCGGGTGTCGATGAGCAGGTCCGCGGCCTTCTGCAGGCGGACCTCGACGGCGAAATGCGCGGGCGTGCGCCCGGTCCGGGCATGGAAGAGGTGACTGAAGTGGCTGCGGCTCATGCCAAATTCGGCGGCCAGGGCGTGCACGCTGAGCGCGCCCGGCAGGTGCGCGAGAACGTGGGCCCGCACGTCGTCCATCATGCGCTGGGCGCTCCGGGTCTCGCTGGTTGTCTGCTGGCTTCTGCGCTCGAAGCCGAGGACAAAGGTGAATAGGGCCATCTCGGCCTCGAACTGGTCCTGAAAGTCCTTCCTTATGGCGCCCCGCACTAGGCGGAGCAGGCTGGCGGTCAGCGCTTCATCGGGATGGAGGTCGAAGAGCGGCCCGTTGACGGACACCTGGTCGGCGAGCCTGGCCTTGAGATAGGGATGGTAGATGGCGAGGCGCACGAAGGTCCACCCCGGCGAGCCCGCCGGCAGGTAGTGGCTGAGACCAGAGGTTTCGAAGAAGAAGCTGCGGCCCGGGCCGATCTGTTGCGGCTCCTCACTGCCAAGGCGGAAGTATCCCCAACCCGCGAGCCCGAGCTGCATCGCAATAGCCGGGGGCAGCTCCCTTTCTTGGCCGGGCTGGTTGCACGTAGCGTGAAGGCCGGGATCGGTGAGGGTCTCCAGGCTGGCGTCGAAGGCGGCTGCCCGCCACCACGAAGGCGAAGACACCGGTCCCCGGGTCAGCTCGGTGAGCTGACGTAGGGCTAGCGCCCATTCCGGCGGAGGGAGCGGCCCGCGATCAAAACTCTGAGCGGCGTCGGCCTTCGGTGCCGAGTGGGTCGCGCCTGGCCACTCTTCCCCGGCGCCGGGGAGGGCAGGTCCCGTCAATGGCGACCGGCGACGTTCGCTGCCGCATGGGTGCAAGAGCGGGGGCAGGACGGGGCTGGTGCCAGCAACAGGCCTGGTGAGCGAAGACTGCTCCATATCTGGTATTGTCGCGAGGACGGAGACTTTGGGGTCATTTTTTCCGATATGTCAGGTTTAAGCACCGCGTGAGGCTATCGGATGGATCGTATCCCGGACATCCGCGCCGCGCCAGGGTGGCCGCCCGCGGGAGCCGCGGATGAGGTAGAATGAAGATCATGAGCACGCGGTTAGCCGTCCGCCCTCCCACCCAGGCGTCGAACCCTCGTTGCTTGGCGGCACCTCTGACCCGGCTCCTGGTGCGCCCGGCTATGCGGTCGAGCGTGGCGTTGATCCTGGTCGGACTGCTGGGCTGCGCCAATAGCGATATTACCGAGGTCGGGCCGGGCAGCGGGGGCGGCGGGGTCGGGGGAGGGGGAGCCGGGCCGGGCGCCGGGGGTGCAATTGCCGTCTCCATTAGCTCGCCGGTGCCGGGCACCTCGCCGGGGACGCTCGACGGGGGGACGACCCAGATGGTGGGCTGCGACGGTGGCGACGGCTGCACCTGCTCGCCGCTCAATCTCGCCGTGCTGGGTAAGCCCGGCGATTGGGGCGCCAATCCCGACGGCGATCCACCCACGGCCCTGCAGGATTGGCTCAACAGCGCCAGCTCGGGCACCGCGCGGGCCGATAACATCCCCAACCGCGTCACGTTGACCCCGGAGTTTCTGGCTGCCTACAACGTGATCATCCTCGCCTCTCTCGCCGACGACTCGAAAATGGGACCATGGTGGACCTTCAGCGATGACGAGGTCGCTGCCTTCCAGGCCTGGGTCGAGAACGGTGGCGGGGTCATCTCGCTGACGGGCTACGCGAGCGGCGACGAGACCGCCCCCAACAACCAGCTCCTCGGTTTTTCCGGCGTCACCTACAACAACGATGGGGTGTGGGGTGATTGCATCAATTGGTCGATTTGTAGCTGCACCGGCTCGATGACGGTGTCGGATTGGATTCGCACCGACCCAGTGATCGCGAACCTGAGCACGGGCGTGACTCTGGTCGGTTACGAGAACGGGCACTCCATCAACTGTCCCGCCGATGGCCACGTTGCCGCGCAAGTCTTGAACAACAACGTCGAGACCAACGCCCTGGTGGGCAAGCTGGTCGGCAAGGGCAGGGTGCTGGCCTACGGCGACGAGTGGATCACCTATACCAGCCAGTGGACGGGCGCGGGCGATCCGAGCTCGACCAACCCGGGCTGCGCGGGCGAGATGCCGCAGGACCAATACCAGATGGCGCAGTTCTGGTACAACATGATCCATTGGTCGCAACCCGCGGCCGACTGCTTCGTGATCGTCGACAACACTACGCCCATCAGCGTCTGGTAGCGGGCGAGAGCGTTGGCCCGCTTGGCCCCGATGAATGACGACGAGACGCCGCTTCCGAGTGGGCTTTCGGTGGTGATACCGGTCTACAACGCAGAGCCCAGCCTAGGCGAGCTGGTGGAGCGCTTGTTGACGGTATTGCCCAGTCAAGCGGCCGACTACGAGGTGGTCCTGGTCAACGACGGCAGCCAGGACGGGAGCTGGCGCGTCATGGGTGAGCTGGCCCGGCGCTATCCCGCGGTGCGGGGTCTGGACCTGAACCGGAACTTTGGCCAGCACAACGCCGTGCTGGCCGGGGTGCGGGCGGCCCGCTTCGACCTCACCGTAACCATGGACGACGATTTGCAGCATCCGCCCGAGGAGATTCCTCGCTTGCTCGCGGCGCTGGGGGAAGACCGTGACGTGGTGTACGGCACGCCAGAGAGAGGGGCGCACGGGGTGGCCAGGAATATCGCCGGCTTCGTCACCAAGCTTATCCTGCAGCGCGCTGTGGGCGGGGAGACGGCGCGGCGCATCGACGCCTTTCGCATCTTTCGCACCCGCTTGCGTGAGGGCTTCCGCGATTATGCCAGCCCCTTCGTGTCGCTCGATGTCTTGCTCTCCTGGTCTTCGAACCGCTTCGCCTGGACCACGGTCAGGCACGAGCAACGCGCTCACGGCCGTTCCAGCTACACCTGGGGCAAGCTGGTAACCCACACTCTCAATCTGCTCACCGGCTTTTCCACCCTGCCGCTGCGATTCGCGAGCTTCGTCGCGGTAGCGACCATCGTCTTCGGCGCGGGCGCCATGGGGTGGGCGCTCTTTCGCCACTTCGTTCCCGGGCACGCGCCGGCGGGATTTCTCTACCTGGTGTCGCTCATCGCGATTCTGTCGGGGGCGCAGCTCCTGGCCCTCGGCATGATAGGGGAGTATCTGGCCCGCTCCCACTTCCGCATCATGAGCCGGCCGCCATATCTGGTGCGGCGCAGGTTGCCCGAGGCGCCGACGCGCCACCCATGAACCAGCCGTTGATGAATGCCCGCGCCAGACTACGCTGGTGGACCCAGCGGGCGGAGCGCTACGGTACGGCGCCCGAGGCGTCGTGGACCGACCTCAGGGTCATGGAGCTGGAGCGGCGGGAGATCTTGCCCTATATCGTTGACGGCGATCGGGTGCTCGACGTGGGCTGCGGCAACGGCTACACCACCTTGCAGATCGCGCGAGAGAAGCGGGTGCGCCTGCACGGGGTGGATGCCGTCCCCGCCATGATTAAGCAGGCCAGACGGGCCGAGCTGGCCGGCGGCCGGCGGCCGGGATTGAGGGGCGAGGTGTCCTTCGCGGAAGGCGACATCACGGCTCTCGGAGGCAGAGCGGGCCGCTTCGACAAGGTCATTGCCATCCGGGTGGTGATCAACCTGGGCTCGTGGCGCGAGCAACTGGCCGGCCTGCGCGAGTGCGCGCGCGTCCTCAAGCGGGGCGGTCTCCTGCTGCTCTCCGACGCTACTTTGCAAGGCTGGCGCAACCTCAATCGCCTGCGCACGGAGTGGGGGCTTCCCGAGGTGCCGATGCCGGCTTTCAACCTGTACCTGGATGAGGACCAAGTGGCCTCCGCGCTGCCAGACCGACTCGCTTTGGTGAGGCTGGTCAATTTCTCGAGCACGTACTTCGTGACCACACGCGTCTTGAAGCCGCTCCTGATCGCGGCCACCGGTGCCAAGCTGGACGCCGCCGATCCCGGCCTGGAATGGAACCGCTGGTGCGCGCAGCTCCCGGCCTGGGGCGACTACGGAACGCAGAAGCTGTTCGTGTTCCGCAAGCGGTGACTGGCTGGTCCACGTTGCGCAAAACACCGGCCTTCCATGAGAACAACGATAGAGATTCCCGATGCGCAGCGAGCACGTCTCCAGAACATCGACAATTGCAAATGGCCTGGTGGCGGTCTTCGGGGTGCGGAGGGGGCAATTACGGAGGTGCCTCGGCGCGGCTGCGGAACCAGGCCAAGAGCTCCTGGCGGCGGGAGGGATCGGGGAAGGACCTCTGGCAGCGGTCGAGGGTGGCCTCGGCCTGGCTCATGTGCGCGCTGCGGGCCTGGACATTGGCCAGCCACTCGCACGCCGCCCGTAGGTTGGGCATCATGGTCAGGGCGCGCTCGAAGTGCTGCTCGGCGGCGGGTAATTTGTGGGCACCCGAGGCGGCCCAGCCCAGCGCCAACTCGCGCCAGGCGGACGCAGGTGAAGGCAGGAGCGGGGATGGTACGGGCAGGTCGGCGCGCGCCAGCAAGGTAGCCACGTGGTCGGCGTAGATCAACCGCCACTGCCCCGATGCACGCAACCCTTCCACCTGTTGGTGGTGACGGCGCGGCCACAGGAAGAACTCAGCGCCCGAGGCGGTGACGATATCCTCCCAGCCCTTGGTCAGGCCGAGCACCCGGGTGTAGTCGCGGTAGGTCAGCTCGTCGAACACGGTGCCGGCGCGCCCGTCGATGTAGACCTGCAGGCGACCATCGCTGCGTAAGTCGAGGTAGCCGCCCCATTCGTAGTACGCGAAGACCTTGCCCGTGAGATGGTTGGCCTCGATCACGTTCATGGCCTCGACCGGGAAGCTGTCCTGGCTGGTGAGGTAGAGGAAGGCCCGGCTCGACAGGGGATAGGGCAGCAGGTGATAGGCCGCCAGGGCTAGGGCCAGGGCGGGCGCGAGTAAGCGCCAGGGATATGGGTGGGCGAACCGGGGGAAGTGCCCCCTCGCGCGCTGGGCTAGCCGTGCCGCGAGCGCGCCCAGCACCGGGGCCATGACCAGGGCTTGGGCGACGCCGAAGAGGGGGATGAAGCGGCGGCTCCTGAGCGACATGGCCAGGGTCAGAAGCCCCAGCGCCACACCGGTGAAGGTCAGGTGCCCGTTACGACGGTGGAGCTTGGTCGAGAAGGTGGCGGCGACGCCCAGGGCGAAGGTGCCCAGGGCGGGATAGTAGAGCGGGCTGCGGATGCCGCCGGGGTACCAAGGCGGACGCCATTCCGCAATGTGCGTGAACGCCGAGGCGGAGTGGGCCGCGAAGCCCACGGGGAAGAGGTAGGCGTCGGGGCCAGCGGGATTGAGCAGGCCCACTACGAGACAGGCCAGCCAGAGGGGGAGGGCGTTGCGCGTGCCCTGGCCACACAGGCGAGCTATGACCAAGATCCCGGCCAGGGCCACCAGCCCGAAAATGAAGCTGCTGTGTAGGTTGGCCCACAGGAAGAAGACGAGGGGAAGGAGCCAGCGCCAGCGCGAGGGTAGCAGTGCCAGGCGCAGCACTACCGCCAAGCCGAGGATGGCATAGAGCTGCGGCCGTACGTCGAAGAAGGGGGCGCCGACCGCCACGGCGAACAGGGTGGCGACATACGCCGCGGGCGAGCTACCCGAGAGACGCCGCAGTACTCCGAACAAGATGGCAAAGGCGCCCACCAGCGCCGACCACTTCCACCACACCAGGCTGGTCAGGCCCAGCCAGCTCGACCAGGCATGAAAGATCAGATCGGAGAGCCATTCCGGGTTGAGCCAGGGCTGCCCTTGCGCGGTGAAGGACCAGGGATCTCTGAAGTTGAGGGTCCCCGTCTGCCAGATCCAGCGTCCCGCGGCCAGGTGCCACCACAGGTCGGAGCCCATCATCGTGGTGAAGCCGAACGACCACCAGGTCAGAAGCCCCGCTAGCAGCCAGAGCGCCGCGACCGGCCAGGGCTCCGCATCGTCGCGAGGTTGGGGTGCGGACGAAACGGGTGGGGCAGCGGCCGCGGCACCAATGGCACCCGTGGCACCAGATGATAGGTGGATTTTCTGCGACATTCGGTCCATCGCGAGGACAACCGTAGCAGGCTCGCAACCTGGCGGGCGGAAATCGCCCAAGTGCTCGCGGGCGCTGGCAGCTTGGGCGGTGCAGCTGAGCCGGCTGGCCGGCTCAGGCATGGTATCATGAGGCGCGAACCCGAAAGGAAGTGACCTCCATGAGCCAAATGAACGGCCCGCGATCTGGATTAGCGGCCATTCTCCTCGGTATGACGATGCTAGTAGGCGCCTGCGGCAGCTCGAGCTCCAGCAGCTCCAACTCCGGTCCCGTCGTCGATTATCCCTACGATACCTGTTATGCGGGGGACGTCTGCCAGTACGGTCTGACCTGCGCGGCCACGACCCTTCCCGCTTCCACTGGCTATACCGGATACTTTTGCACTTCGGGCTGTACCTACGACACTGACTGCGTGAGCGTGCCGGCGAACTACGCGGCCTCATGCATCGTCGGCAGCAGCGGCACCGGTCAGTGCTACCTGACCTGTCCCAGCGGAAGCTCCACCTGTCCCTACGACCAGAGCTGCCTCACCTTCGATAGCAATACCGGCTCAATTTCCTTGTGCACGCCCTGAGCCATCCTGGCGCCGCCAGGGCGGAGCGGGCGGAGCGGATGACCGCTACCCGCTCACCGCTAGCTCGCGCCCACGGTCTGTCCGTGTGATCACCGCTAGCGCGCGCTCACGGTCCGTCCGTGCGCGCAGGTCGGCGCTTCTTCCCGGCGAGGGTCTTGCGCCCCGGCAATAGGCCGGGTACGAGCCACTGGGCGAGGCGCGAGGCGAGGAAGAGCGGAAGGGCTCGCCAGGGGTAGACGAGCTTGCGCTTGCGGCTCTGTGCCAGCCGCGCTACCGCCCGCACGGTGCCGTCGAGCGAGCCGGAGAAAAAGCTTCTGATCCGGACTATCCAGGTGGGCAAGCGGTCGCCCATGGTGTAGATGGCGGTGGGAACCGGACCCAGCATCAGCTGCTGGAAGACCAGATCGGTGCCCGCGTACATCCTGGCCCAGGTCTCGAAGCAAGCCGTCACCGCCTTCTTGCTGGTCGAGTAGCCGAGCGCGCAGGGGTTGCCGGCGTAGGCGGCCAGGGAGCTGATGGCAATGATGTGGCGGCAGGCCGGCGTGGCCGGGAGCTGGGTCAGCGGCGCGACGAAGCTCACGACACCATAGAGATTGGTCGCCATGACCTCCTGGTAAGGCGCTAACTCGAAGGATTCGTCATTGTCCAGGCGGTTGATCCCGGCGTTCAGGATGAATACCTCCGGCAGTTGTCCGGTGGCGGCCAGACGGGAGACCAGCCCGGCCACGTCGCCGGGAGAACGCACATCCACGCACTCGTGCCGGACTCCGGGGTAGCGCGACTCGAGCTCCGTCACCCGGCGCCGGTTGACCGCAATCACGGCCACCCCATGCGTGACGTAATGATCGAGCAGCGCCTGGCCGACGCCCGAGGTCGTCCCGGTGATGAGCACGCTCTTGGGCTTCATAGCTGGCATCGCCGCAGCATAGCAGGCGGAGGCCGTGCGGAGCAGGCTGGAGGAGCAGGCGCAGGCGAAGGCCGCAAGGACCGTCCGCAAGGACTGTCCGCAAGGACTGGCGAAGACAAGTACTCATCCAGTAACATGGCCGGACTTTGCCCCTGGCTCCCGCCACCCGGCTAGGCCCTTACAAGCCCATGCCGACGCCCGACAAGGTTGCCCTCGTCCTGCTGCCCGCGGCGCTGCTGACCTTGCTCGGGGTGGGCTGCGCCCAGGCGCTCAGCGACACGAGCTTGGTGCAGCAGCTCTTCGTGCACGGGACCTACTACTTTCTGATGGTCACCCTGCTGGCCTGGGCCGGTGTCCACCTCCACGCCCTGCGCGGCGTGCGCCGGGAACGGCTCCTCGGGTGGGTGCGGGAGAACTGGCCGGGCCTGGTCATCGCGCTCGCCCTAACCCTCATCGCGTGGCTGGCCGTGCCCCCCGCGCTGCGGATGCTCTCCGACGAGGCGAATCTGGTGGGGACCTCGAAGAACCTCTTTGCCAGCAAGACCGCCACCTTCACCGTCTCGGGCAAGAGCTACTACGACAGCTACTGGGACATCGACGTGGCCATCGACCGCCGTCCACCCCTGTTCCCCTTTCTGGTCAGCCTGCTCCACGTCGTGTTGGGCTACTCGTATCGCAACGTCTTCCTGTTCAACCTGATGGTGCTGCCCGCCTTCGTGCTGGTCGCCTATCGCTTGGCCAAGTCGCTGGGGGGCGAGTCGTTCGCCGTGGTGGCGTCGCTCTTGGTGGTGGCTCATCCCATAACCCTGATCGCGGTTCGTTCGGGCGGGTTCGACTTCTTCGCCGCGTTCTTTGCGTTGCTCGTCATCAAGAGCTTTCTCGACTATGTCGGCGCGCCCACGCCCGCGAGATTGGCCATGCTCTGGATGAATCTGGTCATGTTCGCCGAGATCCGCTACGAGAGCGCGCTCTTCCTGGTGCCCACTGTGGTCATCTTGCTCCTCTTCCGGACGATCACATGGAGCATGCTGCGCCCCTACGCCCTCATCTATGCCCTGAGCCCCGCCTACCTCATGCCCCGTATCTGGCAGACTATCTTGCGCGGGAGCGTGCCGGAGCAGGATCCCGGGATGGTGGCCGTGGGCAGCCAAAACCTGGGCAAGAACTTGCGCGAGTACCTGGCGCCCGTGCTCTCGCCCTTCCATGCCCATCCCGCCCACTCGGGCATCATCATCGCCCTCGGCTTGCTGGGCTGCTCGCTCTGGCTAGTCGTCCATTGGCGCTGGGTGGCGAAGCCCGCCTGGCGCGCCCCCCACATCCGCTTCCTGGTCTTTATCCTGGTCTGGATGAGCGTACAGGCGCTCATCCTCTTTGCCTACGGCTGGGGACGTGCCCAGTCCCCGGCCGCTGCGCGCCTGTTCATCGCCCTCGACACCTTCTTGTCGTTTGCCGCGGCATGGTTGCTCACCCGCTCGCTCGGGCGCTGGCCGTCTCTAGTGGCGGTCATGCTCGCCGCTGCCCTGCTCGTAAGTCAGGTGCCGCTGGCCGCGCAGCATCGCATGCTCAACCGCCTGACCCAGACCCGCGAGAGCGCCACTACCTGGCGCTTCTTCGCCAGCTTGCATGAGAAGCGCATCATCATCGTCAGCGATCGCCCCAACCTCTTCACCATCATGGAGTACGGCGCCATGAGCTTCGCGGAGGCCAGGCAGGACCCCGTTATCCTCCAGGCCTTCGCCCACCACCTCTTCTACGACATCTATCTGGTGCAGCAGATCTCTCTCGCCACCGACCAGCCGCGCCCCGGATACGAAAGCCCTTGGCCCTCGCGCAAGCTCGAGACAATGCTCGAGTTTCAGAACGATGCCGACGTCTCGATCCGCATCACGCGGCTAGCTCATTGAGCCCGCCGCGCGGCGAAGCTCATGCACCGGCCATCTCTGCGCGGCTATTGGCCGGGGGCGCGAGCGCAGCCCCGGGGTTTTGGCGGCTGGGAATGGTGGGCTTCAGCTTGCCGGTTCGCTACGCTAAGATACCCGCATTTGCCATCGCCAACCGGCGCCCAGCCCACTCCCGGTCACCCGCGCTCCGCTGCTTGCGAGCCGCAGTGCAACGTCGCTCTGACCTATAGCCTGACAGATTTAGTCGCCACCGCGCTGGCAGCCGGCGTGGTGGCGGTGTGGGCGGGCGCAGCGGCGGGTGCGTTTTCGCCCCTCGTGCTCCTCGCCTGCCTGGCGGCTTTCCTCTCGTTTTATCTGGTGGGCTCGCTTTGCGCGAGCTGGCGCGACCTGGCGGCGGGTACTCTTTTCGATCTGCCGCTACGCCTGCTGGTGGGATACATCGTCGTCAACACCTCGTTGTTCGCGCTAGCGTGGCTGTCGCCGCTAGGCCTCATCGCTGACTTCGCTATCCTGCTCACGGGCGCGATCCTGCTCTTCCTGGTCAAGAAGCCGCGCCGGCGCGACCCGGACGAGCAGGTCGGTCTCCTTGTGCTCGGTGTTTCACTGGTCGCGGCAACCCTGTGGTGCCAAGACTCCATCCGTCCCACCTTCGTGGATGAGCACGCGGTCTGGTTCAAGCCGTGGATCGACGGCTTTTATCACGCCGTTCACATCCGCAGCTTTGGCGCCAGCCACGGAACGATCGAGGACTTCCGCCTGGCTGATGTTCCCGCTCGCTTGTATCACTACGGAGACTACCTGACCCCGGCACTGATCTGGCGAGTGGGGGGTATCTCTTCCTACTCCGTCTTTGCCGGGGTGCTGGCGCCCCTGGCCGTGTTCTTCAGCGGTCTCGGAGCTTATGCCCTGGTGGCGTCGTTCTGGGGGCCGTGGCCGGGCCTGGCCGCCTGCGCGGCGCTCCTCTTGCTGCCCGACGGCGTCCAGCAAGGGATGCGCAACACCTTCATGTCGTATCACTGGTTGACCCAGATCTCGCCCAGCGCGAGCTACGGTCTGGCCGTGCTGGCAGCCGCATGGCTGTTCGTGCTGCGTGGGTGCACTCAGGGTAACCGCTTGCAGGTGTTGGCGGGCTGGCTGACGGGCGGAATCGTGATCGTCTACAAGGCGCATTTCTTCATTGCCAGCGCGCTCCCCCTCCTGATCGTCCCTCCGCTCTTCTTCCAGGGAAGCCGGGGACTGGGAAGGTGGAAACTGGGCAAGCGTGCCATGGGGGCAGGCGCTGCGCTGGCGGTGTATCTGGCGGCCATCAAGTGGGTGCAGAAGGTGCCCGGCGTTCCCCCCATTCGCCTCGACGGATCATGCCTGGCCAAGATCCTCGATCTGGTCAAGAGCTTTGCTCCGCCCGGTGCGTTGCGCACATTGCTCTACGCTCACATCGGCCGCGGACACTCCGCGACGGCCAATATTTTGCTCGGGGGCGCTTTCGTCCTGCTGGCGGCCCTGGGGCTGTTCGTGCCACTGCTGGTGGTCCTTGCCCTGCGCCTCCGCCGGCGCACCTTTCCCCTGCTCATCGTCTTTCCCTTTCTGCTCGTCGTCAATTTCCTGACCATGTTCTTGGGGCTGGCGATGGATTTTAAGCGGAGTACCCCTGACGAGCTGTCGCACCGCCCGGTGATGCTGATGTACTTCGGGGTGGTGGCGTGGCTGGGTGGGGCGGCCGGCTTGCTGCTGGTCGAGGCGCGCAAGCTGGGGCGATTCGCCCGGCCCACCATACTCGGTCTCCTGGTCCTGCTCTTGACCGTCCCGGCGCTCCTGGGCGAGGGGGTGCAACGTATGTGGGCCATGCGCGGGTTCGCTCCCGTCCGGGTTCCGCTGGGTCTGGTCCAAGCCGCGCAATACCTACACGACCACAGTGAGGCGCGAGAGGTGTTCCAGGATTCTCAATTCGATCGGACCTATACCGTGGCCGCGCTGTCCGAGCGCAGGGCCTACGTCGAGCACACCATGACCCTGATCAGTTTCAATCGCCAGCTCGTGGATCAGCGCTCCTCGGTCATCGAGGATTTCATGCAGCTGCGCGACCCAGCCGCCGTGATCGCCCGAGCGCGCGAGCTCGGCGTCAATTGGTTCTTGCTCGACCCCGGCGACCGGGTGGAGTGGCCAGGCGATATCACCGACCGGCCCGCCTTCGCACGAGATGGCTACCGGCTCTACCGATTCTGAGCCAGGCGACTCTGATAGCCACGACGGAACGATCTCATCATGATGCCCTCATAGCGTTACACCCCATAGCGTCATGGATCGCATCCGGTACGCGTCCGATAAATTCCTGTCCGAGAAACTCCTTGCCACGACGATGTTGCCCGAGTAAGAATTTACCGCCATGGGTCAACCGCCTGGACGCTTAGCTGTAGCCAAACCCTTTCTTTGCCTTTACTGGATCGCCTTCGCATCGCTCGTGCTCGCGTCCGTGCCCGCTTTCGCGGACGGCAGGCAAGCCCAGGAGCGCACCGCTCGTAAGGCGTGTCTGGCCGGCGACTACAACAGAGGGGTCAGTATCCTGGCGGACCTGTTCGTGGACACCAAGGATCCCACCTACATCTTCAACCAGGGCCGTTGCTTCGAACAGAACCATCGTTACGAGGACGCTATCTCCCGCTTCGAGGAGTATCTGCGGGTTCCTGACGCAAAGCTCAATGCGGCGGATCGGGCCGCCGCCGAACAGCACATCGCGGACTGCAAAGATCGGCTGCCCCCCGAGGTGTCCGGCAAGTCCCAGGCATCAGTGCCGTCCTTCGTTCAACCCGTGCCCGCGGCGCCCCCTGAGCCCAAGTCGACTCCGGAGGCGTCCGCGTCGGTCGCCGTTCCGTCCGAGAAGCCCGAGGCCCCTGGTAGCGGATCCAGCCTGCGTGTTGCCGGTATCGTGACCGCATCGGTTGGCGTTGCCGCGGTGGCTGCAGGGGTTGCTTTCAACATCGAGAGCAATAACATCGTCAACCAATTCGAGACGAGTGTCAGCTACTCCACGTCCAGGAACACTGACATCAATACCTATAAGACCATGGCCTGGGTAGGTTACGGCGTGGGCGCAGCCTGCGTGGTTACCGGCGCCATTCTGTTCGGATTCGGACTTCGCGGCGGATCGAGCTCGCCGACCAAGATCGCTATCTTGCCCGTCGCCGGTCCCGGCCAAGCGGGCGCCTTGCTGGCAGGAGGGTTCTGATGGAGAATGCATCTGCTCCCCGGGTGCTGCGTGGCAACATCGGTTTGTGGGCGGTTGTCGCTCTTTGCCTGAACGGCGCGGCCTGCTTTCGGACGCTCGATGTGTCCAAGGTGAAGTGCAACAGCAACTCGACTTGTCCGAGCGGCTCGACCTGTAATCTCACCTCGAACACCTGCGTCCAGGGGCGCGCCGATAGCGGCGCCGACCTGTCTATAGCAGAGGGCCAGGGCGGCAAGGGCGGAGCTGAGGTGGGCCAATCGGGCGGGGGCGGGTCGGATGGAGGAGCAGGCGCAAGAAACGGAACGGGCGGCGGCGCCACTCTGGACGGTGCGCTTCTCGGCTTAGGTGGCGCAGGCGGAGCAACTGTCTACGCGACCGCGGGCGGATCCGGGGGCGGCACAAGTGCGGACGCATTCAGCTCCGCCGGAGGGACCATATCGAGCGGCGATGCCCCAATATCAGCCGGTGGTTCGACCTCCTCGCCCGATGCGCCAATCAGCACAGGTCCGGACGCCCCGACCGCACTTGCCAACAGCGCGGCCTGTACCAGCGCCACCCAGTGCGCCAGCGATAACTGTGTTGACGGCGTTTGCTGCGACTCTGTCTGCGACGGACAGTGTCAATCATGCAATCAGAGCGGCTCGGTTGGCCAGTGCGTGGCCGTCAAGGGTACTCCTATCAGCCCCCGGACCCCCTGCGCCGGCACCGGTGTCTGCCAGGGGCAGTGCAATGGGAGCAACAAAGACTGTACCTTCGATAACACGACGGTCTGTGTGTCCCAGAGTTGCTCCGGAGGAGTGCGTACCAACAAGTCAATTTGCGATGGCAAGGGCGGTTGTCCGACCCAGACCACCACCGCCTGCGCCGACAACCAATGCGCGGCCGATGGCACCGACTGCTCGACCTGTACCGATAATCCTTCGGCGACGACCTGCTCGGGTGGCCACTGTGGCCCGACTGTTGATAACTGCGGCAATACCGTCCAGTGTCCGGAAACCTGTTCTGGGATTGGACAGACCTGCGTGGCAGGGATGTGTAGCTGCACTTCCGCCGGCAAAACCCAGACGTGCGGGACGGTCACTTGTGGCACTCTGACCGACAACTGCGGCAATGCGGTTAACTGTGGCAGCTGCAACGGCGGGTCGTGCGTCAACGGATCATGCTGCACGCCCAACTGTACGAACAAGTGTGGCGGCGGCAGCGACGGCTGCGGAGGCACCTGCAACGGCTCCTGCGGGTCCGCAACCTGTTATAATGGCAGTTGCTGCACCCCAAGCTGTACTGGCAAGTGTGGCGGCGCCAGCGACGGCTGCGGAGGCACCTGCAACACCGCTTGCTGTACCCCCAACTGTACGAACAAGTGTGGCGGCAGCAGCGACGGGTGCGGAGGCACCTGCAACGGCTCCTGCGGGTCCGCAACTTGTTACAATGGCAGTTGTTGTACGGCAAGCTGTACCGGCAAGTGTGGCGGCGCCAGCGACGGGTGCGGAGGTACCTGCAACACCGCTTGCTGTACCCCCAACTGTACCAAGAAGTGCGGCGGGGCCGCCGACGGGTGCGGAGGCAGTTGCAACGGCGCCTGCGGGTCCGGAACAACCTGTTACAATGGCGGTTGCTGCACGCCCAGCTCCTCGGGCTGCAGCGGCCTGGCCTGTGGCTCGGCTTCCGACGGATGCGGTGGCCAGGTCACCTGCGGCACCTGCGGCGGTGGTCAGGAGTGCTCCGGTGGCAACTGCGTATGTCCGGATAGTTCCTACTACGCCTGCAAGTCTTGCCTCTATTGGAACTTTGAGAACAACAGTGTATCGGGATGGTCCTTGGGGACCAGAAACGACGGTACGGGCACCCTCACTTTGGCAGCTAGTGCGGGCCAGGGCAATTACTCCCTGATGATCCAGGGCGCGAACTTTCCCGAGGCCAGCTCCGACCTCTACGTGCAAGTGGCCCTGTGTGGTAACGACGCGATCAATGTCCCTTCTGGCGGATTCACGTTTGGTGTGGACGTGCTCTTTCAGTCTAGCGGGCTAAAGTTTGGCGACGTGGACGATGGCACCGGCACGGGCAGTCCCTACGTCTTAATGGAGTCCGACATGACGCCGAGTTCAGGTTACTCCTTCTCCGAGATCATCAACGGCGCGACGGCCGGTGCTCCGCAGGCGATCGGTCAATGGTACACCTCTTGGGTCATCAGTGGAGTTACGACAACCACCGGCTCAATAGCCACAATCGACATCCGATTTGCCCCCCAGGCCTCTTGGTACGGGAACATCTTGTTGGACAACATTTACCTCAAGTAGCGAGCAGGCTGGAACACCGGACGAATTTCCTTGGAAGGTCTTGGTCGCAGGGTGAGTGCCTGGGTGGGTGCCCGCGTTGGAGTGTAGGCGGACGGGAGCACCCGGAACAGCGTGTAGGTGCCAAACCGCGCGAAGTTGGGAGGTTGGCGTTGATGGTCAGACTGTGGTGCTCACTGATCTCGGCGGTGACCGCCTCACGTAGAGCGAAGGGGGCCCACGAGATGTGGCGGCCTCATTACGACCACACCCTTCAAGTTGATCTCGCGGGCGCACGAGCCGATGTGGGTGCGATGTAGGCGGAGCCGCCCCGAGAGTGGAAAAGTGCCATTAGGTCACCGCGGGACTAGGCCAGGACGGGACCGCTGCTGGGTAAGTGAACTTATCGACAGAATGAGCTAGAAGAAGCGGCTGAGCTACTTGCCGTAGCCCGCGCCGACGATGTTCGTTTGAACGGCCTCATCGGTCGAATCGGAGGGATAGCCGGCGACGATGGCCCCTTCGTAGAAGGTTCCCGAGCTCAAAGTCGCGTTGCTGTAGCAGCAGTCGCCGCCGCTGCCGAGAACGATGGCGCCTTGCTTCTGCATAGTGAAGGGAAGCTTGCCCTGGTAGAAGGTGGTCAAGGTCCCGGTCGTCGCATCGGCTCCTCTTAGCTCGAACTGGGATGTGCCGTCGTTTTTTTCGATAGCGGTGACATATGCCTGCGTCATGCTGGGGCTGTTGTTGTTAGTGCCGCCGTTGCCCTGGGCTTTGAGTCCGCACTCGAAATCGGCCATGACCCACGGGCCGCTGCCTGCCCCCTGGCTTCCGAACTGGCTGTTGGTGCTGAAGTTCACCGCATCCATGGCGCCACAGGCGGCGACCGTGCGGGAGGTTTCGCCGTTGCCATAGTCGAAGCAGCAGCCGCTGATGTTCGGGTGGGTACCGCTCGTCACCATGTAGACACCTTGGGGAGAGTTGCCTAGGGGCACGTTAGACTTGGAACCATCCCGCCAGTAGGCTTGACCAGTACCCATCCAGAGCGAGTAGACCTTGTGGCCACCTACGGATAGTTGTTCCTTGGTCGCGCTCGCGACTGTCATCTGAGTGCTCTGGGATCTCACGGAAGCGTCTTCGGAGGTCGTGGTCTCGGCTTCGACGAAGTTCCCGTTGCCTGACTGGTCGTAGACCTTGGTGATCCCGCACGTGGTGCCGGCACAGAAGGTATCCTGCACCGACGAGTCGGCGATCCCTCCCGGCGTCAGCGGCGGGATATCTTGGGTCGTCTTATCCGATGCGCGGGTTACCTGGTAGAGGGGCCCACTGTACGAGCCATAGAGTGCCCGGATCGTGCTGTGTGCTGCAACGCACTTCATGTTGGCCGAGGCGTAGATATCGCACGGGCCGGTACCTGTGCCCCCGTCCGTGCCGCTGGTGCCACTGGTGCCCGCGGTTGATCCTGCCGCCCCCGTTCTGCCGCCGGAGCCAGCGGATCCGCCGCTTGCCTTGGCGCCGCCCGCACTTGCGGTGGACCCGCCGGCGCCGCCCGAACCCGTCGAGGCTCCTCCTGCACCGCCTGAGCCCGGCGAAGCGCCGGTCTGCTGGAGCACCACGTTGCCGGTAATGGGCAAGATGGTGGATTTGGGGGTAAGGGTCAGCGTCTGCTGCGAGACGCAATACGAATAGTCGACCTCGCTGTCGGTGTTTAGGTCGCTCCCCGAGGTGGTGTAGTTGCCGGTGCTCGACGAGTAGGGCGATATGACGCCGACGCCGCCAGTCTGGTTGGCCGTGGCTGAGCAGTTGCACTGGCCATTCGCATCCGTCGAGCAAACGGTGGTCCAGCCAAAGGCTGAGAAGGCGCCCCCGATATTGGAGCACGACGCGGGAATCGACGAAACCGTCAGGCATGACGACTTCAGAGGGAATGTCATGGAGCCCGTGGTGGTGGTTTTGTCGGTGTAGGTCCCGTCAGCGTTGGCGGTCCACGTGCCGTTGGCCTTCACCTGGAGGGAACCGGTGACGGGTACGGTCGGACAGCCCAGACCGGCCAGGGAAACATCCCAATCGCCGGATAAAGTCAGACACGAGGATGTGACGGCCCAAGTTCCCGGCACGTTGCCGGCACAAGGCGAGACATTCGAGCAATTTGCCTGCGACCCGCCGCTCCCGCCGCTGGCCTTGGCCCCTCCAGTAGCCGCCCCGCCGCTAGCCACGGTGCCTCCGCCGCCCGACTTCCCGCCGGAGCTGGCATTGCCTGCGCCACCGCTGGAGCTACCGCCCGCCCCCGCGTCGCTGGAGCCAGAGCTGCCACAGCCGCTGGTCGCCATCGCTGAGGCGAGCGCTACGGCGCTGACGAGTCCTAGGAGTCGATTTGCCATGATCATGGTACCTCACGAGTCTGCTGTGGGTTGGAGCGCGTTTGGTGCCCCAGGCTATCACGGAATCTTGGGGAGGGGTGGCTGAAGCGGGCCGGCTAGGGGCAGGCGCTACGGCGGCATGACGGAGCTGCCGGGCTGCACTGGCCTTAACGCAGAGTGGTGCGTAGGCATCTTGGCGAGCGCCCATGCTAGAGTCCTCTAACTTCGCAGCCCTGGACCAGGAGCCCGTGACCGATAGCCACTCCAGCCGACTCTTCCCAGGCGGGGCCCTCCCGGCCCTCCTGTCTGAGCCCTTGGCCAATCCGCGGGTCGATCTGGTGGCAGGGGCGGCCGAGCCGGTGGCCCCAGGGGTGGCCGGGCTGGTCGAGCTGGCGGATCATGTCCTATCTGTCAAGAAGCGCTTCCTGGCCATGTACAAAAAGGCCCACGCCGGACATATTGGCAGCTCACTGTCATGCGCCGAGATTCTCGTCTTTCTGCGGTACGCCTGGATGCGGAAAGACGACACCTTCATATTGTCGAAGGGCCATGCGGCGGCGGCGCTCTATGCGCTCCTGGCCGAGGCCAACCTTCTCACCCCGAGCGATATCGAGTCTTTCTATGGCGAGGGCACCCGGCTGCCCGCTCTTCCTCCGGTGGGGGCGATCAGGGAAATTCCCTTTGCCACGGGCAGCCTTGGTCATGGCCTCTCGCTCTCGGCCGGCATGGCGCTTGGCGCTGTGCTCGACCGGCGCGAGCAGCGCTGCTTTTGCCTGACCTCGGATGGTGAGCTCGACGAGGGTAGCGTATGGGAGGCGGCCCTCTTCATCGCGCACCGCAAGCTCACCAACCTGGTCTGGCTCATCGATCGCAATCACCTTCAGGGTATCGGGCGGACCGAGGAAGTGATGGCGCTAGAGCCCCTGGCGGACAAGCTGCGCGCGTTTGGGTTCCAGGTGGTCACTACCAATGGACACGACCTGGTGTCGCTCCAGGCCGCGCGTGACCAATGCACGCGCGCATTGGCCGCCAGTGCGGTGCCGGTGGTCATCATCGCCGAGACCATCAAGGGCCATGGCGTATCGGCCATGCAAGACCGGGTCGAGTCTCACTACCTGCCCATGGATGACGAGCAATACCAGCAGGCTATCCGGCAGCTGGACCTGGCTCATGCCGCCAACTGCGAGAGGTACGCCGGTGCGCCTTGAGTTCGCCCAGGCCATGATTGGGCTTGCCCGCAAGCGCACCGATCTGGTCTTTATCACCGGCGACCTAGGTTACGACGCCCTGGAAGGCGTCGCCGCGGCTTACGGGGAACGCTTCATCAATGCCGGGGTGGCGGAACAGAACGCGGTTGCTCTGGCGGCAGGATTGGCTCACGCGGGGCATCTGCCCTGGGTGTACAGCAGCGCCCCTTTCGTGGTGCTGCGCCCCTATGAGCAGGTGCGCAACGATCTTTGCCTGCATCGGCTCCCCGTCAAGCTGGTGGGCAACGGGGGAGGCTACGGCTACGGCATCATGGGCGCGACCCATCATGCCCTCGAGGACGTGGCGGCCATGCGCGCCCTCCCTGGCATGAGACTCTACCTGCCCCTGGTCGCGGCTGACGTGGATCGCGCCGTGAGCATGATGGCCGAGGATCCCCTGCCCAACTACCTGCGCTTGAACACCGCCGCAAAGATCCCAGGTGAGATTCCCGCTTTTGCCCCCTGGCGCAGGCTCAAGCCTGGCGGCCTGGCCGTCGTCATTGGCATGGGGCCGGTGCTCGGCAACCTGTACAGCATGGGTGATGAGAAGCTCCTCGCCGATCTCGAGATCTGGGCGGTGGGGTCCTTGCCCGTCGACGACCTGCCGGACGATCTGGTGGCCAGCATCAGGGCGAAGTCGCGGGTGGTGGTGGTCGAAGAGCACTATCGCGCTGGTGGGCTAGCCGAGGCCCTGAGTTACTTGTTCCTGACTCAGGCCCTGTGCCCGCGCCGATTCGCCAGCCTTCATGCCGCTGGGTATCCCAGCGGGCGCTACGGCAGCCAACGGTGGCATCAGGAGGAGAATGGGTTGGCTGGACCTGGCCTGCTGGCACGCATGGATAAGGCGGTTCGTGGCTGAGCCGGCCCAACTCGCGCGGCTCTCGGCCGTCGTGGCCTGCTATCGCGACGGGCCGGCGATTCCGCTGATGCACAAGCGGCTCACCGATGTCTTCTCTGTCTTGGCCGTCGACTACGAGATCATCTTCGTCAACGATGGCAGCCCGGACGATACCGACATGGTCTTGCGCGCGCTCACCGCTCAGGACGGCCACGTGCTGGCCATCGAGCACTCGCGCAATTTCGGCTCGCAGAATGCGTTCGTGAGCGGGATGCAGATCGCCACCGGTGATGCGGTCATTCTCCTCGATGGCGATCTCCAGGATCCGCCCGAGGTCATCCCTGCCTTCTACGAGAGGTGGCGCGAGGGTAGTGAAGTCGTCTATGGCCGCCGCGTCAAGCGTGATACCCCGTGGGTGATGGGGCTTTGCTACCGGGCCTTTTACCGCGTCTTCCGCGCCAGCGCTGACGTGGCGATACCGCTCGACGCCGGCGATTTCGCTCTCATGGACCGCAGGGTGGTGGACGAGATCCTGGCGCTGCCCGAGACCGATCAATTCCTACGCGGTCTGCGGGCATGGGTCGGCTTTCGCCAGACGGGCGTCGACTACGTCCGCCCGGCGCGCGCCTTTGGCCGCTCGACCCACGGCTGGCTGAAGAATGTCTGGTGGGCCAAGAAGGCCATCTTCTCTTTCAGCTTCCTACCCCTCGAGCTCCTCGGCTACGCCGGGGCGCTCATGACCGCGCTCTCCCTCCTGGCCGTCGCCTACCAGCTCGTCGACTGGCTGCGCAGGCCGGAGCTGCCCCACGCGGGCCACGCCATCATCGCTCTCGTCGCATTTTTCGGCAGCCTCAACCTGCTGGCCATTGCCGTGGTGGGTGAGTACCTGGGCAAGGTTCTCGAGGAGAGCAAACGGCGGCCGAGATTCATCCGCAAGGCGATTTGCCAGGGAGGCAAGAGCTTCGCTTCGCCGCGCGAGATCGCGATCTTCCTGGGCAGCAGGCGGCGATGAGCGGGGGACGCGGCTGCTGGTGCCGCCGCGGTCTGGGACAGAGGGCCAGCGCCAAGGTTGCTCGACCCGCGCCTGGGAAGCCAAGGCCCTGGCCGCGGGAGGTCGTGGGAGGCTGCGCAACTGGCGTGGCGCTGGAACTGCAACGTGACGCGAGCCGTTTTGTCGTGCTTGGGTACCTATCAGATGATGACCAGTCCAGCCGCCCAGAAGGCCCCCCTGCTATTCCGCCGTTACCCGAGCTTGCTCATGGCTAGTGCTCTCGCCGCTCTTGGTCTCGCTTGCTCGTCCGCAGTGCCGTCGGGCGGCAGCGGCGGATCGGGCGGGTCCACCGGGCGAGCGTCTGGTGGTGCGACCGGCACGGGAGGGGCGGCTGGCGCAGGGGGCAAGACCAGTGCGGGCGGTGGTGCCGCCGGCTCTGCCGAAGGAGGAACCAACGGCGGTGCTGGTGGATTGGTGCACGGAGGCGCCGGGGGTAGTAGCGGTCTGGGCGGGCACGGTCAGGGCGGCGGCTCTGCCAACGCCGGTGCCGGGGGGAGCGGGAGCTCAGGGGTGGGGGGGACTGCGGGTGGAGACGCGGGTACTGCTCCGGCGGGCGGGGCGGCGGGCTCCGTGGATGGCGGGGTCTTGGCCAGCTCAGGGCAGGCTTACAACGGTGCGCGGGGCCAGAGCTTCGACTCCGACTGGAAATTCAACCTGGGTGATGTCACGGGAGCCCAAGCGACCACGTTCGATGACAGCGGTTGGCGGAGCCTGAGCGTGCCGCACGATTGGAGCAGCGAGCTCCCTTTCGACAAGAATTCGCCGGCGGGTAACGGGGGCGGGCTGCTGGACGGCGGGGTAGGTTGGTACCGCAAGACTTTCACCTTGGACTCCTCGTATTCCGGCCAAGAGATCCGCATCGAATTCGATGGCGTGTACATGAACAGCCAGGTGTGGATCAACGGCACCTCGCTGGGCACGCGTCCCTACGGCTACTCGAGTTTCGAGTATGACCTGACTCCTTATGTCAAGGTCGGCGCCAGCAACGTCATCGCGGTACGGGTCGACAACAGCAGCCAGCCTAACAGCCGCTGGTACTCGGGCAGCGGCATCTATCGCAATGTCTGGCTCACCGTCATGAGCCCAGTCCACATCGCTTACAACGGGGCCTTCATAACCACACCCTCGGTGAGCGCTTCATCGGCGACGGTGGCGATAGCTGCCGACATCGAGAATCAGGCGAGCAGCTCGCAGTCGGTCACCTTGACCGCGGAGATCGACGATGCCACTGGCGCGGCGGTGGCGAGCAACACCACGGCGGCTAGCAGCGTGGCTGCCGGGGCGACTGCGACGCTCAACCAGACTCTGACCGTGGCCAATCCCCACCTTTGGTCGACCTGGTCGGCTGGCACCCCCTACCTCTACCAGGTGAAGCTGACCTTGCAGGTGGGTGCTACCACCGTCGATACCTACGTGGTGCCTTGCGGGTTGCGCTCGTACAACTTCGACTCGGCTAACGGCTTTTCCCTCAACGGCCAGTCCGTGAAGCTCTGGGGCATGGCCAATCACCACGACTTTGGCGCGATCGGGACGGCCTACCACCACCGCGCCCTCGAACGCTTTTTCCAGATCTTGCAGGGGATGGGCGTCAACGCGCTGCGCACCTCGCACAATCCGCCCGTGCCCGAGCTGCTGGCTCTGGCTGACCAGATGGGCTTTCTGGTCATGGACGAGGCCTTTGACGTCTGGGAGACGGGGAAGAACGGGCTCAACGACTATCACCTCTTCTTCACCAAATGGGGCCAGACCGACATTCAGGACCTCGTGCGCCGCGATCGCAATCACGCCAGCGTCATCATGTGGAGCATCGGCAACGAGATCCCGAGTGCCTCGACCGCGACGGCCTCCAATCTGATCAAGTGGGTGAAGGCTATCGACTCTACCCGCCCGGTGACTTGGGCTTGCAACAGCATGGGCGACAGCACCAATCAAGCGGTCGCCGCGTTGCTCGATTTGCAAGGCTACAACTACCTGCAAAATGGCTCGGTCACTTCGCCCATCTTCGATGGCGACCACGCTGCGCACCCCACGTGGAAGATCTTCGGTAGCGAAATGGAGTCGGGCGGGCGCAGTCGCGGCTTCTATTCCACTCCCAACGACAATCCCGCGAGCTGGGGCAACTGCGACGATTCGGTCATGGAGTGCTCCGACTACCCGGATACCGACGCCAGTCCCGCCGACTACGAGCAGATGTACGTCATCGACAGTAGTCGTCCCTGGTTCGCGGGCGAGTTCGACTGGACCGGCTTCGACTACGGCGGCGAGCCCTGGCCGTATGCCAACAATGCCAAGAGCTCCTACTTTGGCATAGTGGATACCGCCGGGTTCCCCAAGAACGGTTACTACTTCTGGCAGAGCCGCCGTACCACCGCGCCCATGGTGCACATCTTCCCCCATTGGACCTGGCCATCCGGAACCACCGTGAACGTGTGGGTTTATAGCAACTGCGACAGCGTCGAGCTCTTTCTCAACGGCACCTCGCTGGGCTCCAAGACGTTCAGCTCCAGCAGCACGGCGAGCTTGGGGTGGACGGTGCCCTGGGCGAGCGGCGCCCTGGTGGCGAAGGGCAGCAAGGGCGGGGCCGTGGTGGCAACGGATGAAGTGGACAGCGCGGGCGCCGCGGCCAAGGTCGGTCTGACCGTGGACCGCACGAGCATTACCGCGGATGGCTGGGATCTGGCCTACGTCACCGCGGAGATTCAGGATGCCGCGGGCGTCACCGTACCCACCGCCAGCAACAGCATCACCTTTGCCGTTTCTGGCCCGGGCAAGCTGGCCGGGACCGACAACGGCAATCCCATCGATCTGACGGCCTATTCGTCGCCCACCCGTCCAGCCTTCAACGGCAAGGCCTTGGCCATCGTGCAGTCGACCGGCGCCGCCGGCCCCATCGTGGTCACGGCCAGCGCCAGCGGTCTCAGCGCGGGCTCGGTCACCACCAATGCAATGTGACACGACAGTAGGAGATCTCATGTATCGTGCCATGACCCTGGTAATGACGGCCGGGCTGCTGCTCGGCTGCAGCTCGAGTAACTCAGCAGTGTCCCAGAGCGGGGGGACGCCCGCTCGCGGCGGCAGTAGCGGCGGGGGTGGGGGTGCGGGCGCGGGAGGCGCGGGAGGATCGACCGCCGCGGGTGGAGGGGGGCGAAGCGGGCCCTCGGGCGGGAGCACGAGCACGGGGGGCGGTAGCATTGGGGCCGCGGGAGGCAAGACGAGCGGAGGGGCCGGCGGGAGCGGTGAGGGAGGCATGGCGGCCGGTGGGCGCGCCGGGAGCAGCGGCTCCGCGGGGGCGGGCGCGGGTGGCGCCACCGCTGCTGGGGGCGAGGTGGGCGCTGACGGAGGGAGCAGCACCGATGGTGGGCAGGGCAGTGGTCCCCGCATCGTCCAGAACTTCAACCAGGCGTGGCTCTTCCAGCGCTCCGACGTCAGCGGGGCGCAGGCGACCAGCTTCGACGACTCGGCGTGGAGCAGCGTGGGCTTGCCCCATTCTTTCGGTGTGCCCTACTTCCTGTCGCCGAATTTCTACCAGGGCTATGGCTGGTATCGCAAGCACTTCACCGTGCCGTCGTCATGGTCGGGCAAGGAGGTGTTCATCGAGTTCCAGGCGGCGTACGATCAGGCGGAGGTTTACCTCAACGGCACCCAGGTCGGCACCCACATCGGCGGCTATAACGGGTTCTCGATCGACATCACGTCCGCCCTCACCACCGGAGACAACGTGGTGGCGGTGCGCCTGAACAACAGCTGGAATGACCAGATTCCGCCGCTCACCGGCGATCATACCTTCCAGGGGGGCATCTATCGCGACGTGAATCTCGTCATAACCGACCCCCTGCACGTCGCCTGGTATGGCACCTTCGTGACCACGCCCACCTTGGCGGCCAATGCGGGGGCGTCGAGCACGGTGGAGATCAAGACCGAGGTGCAGAACACTCGCTCGG
>Ga0187889_10001248_pt1 | contig 27743 bp, 18 predicted proteins | sample June2016WEW_7_10_2_FD_132992 | JGI IMG/M metagenome (GOLD analysis project Ga0187889, IMG submission 132992) | Peatland microbial communities from SPRUCE experiment site at the Marcell Experimental Forest, Minnesota, USA - June2016WEW_7_100 | ecosystem: Environmental > Terrestrial > Soil >... | reverse complement strand
GAAGGCGGGCGATGAATAGGACGCTGTGCACCCTGGCGGCGCTGCTGCTGGCCGCGGCGCTCCCCTCCGGCGCGCTGGCGCAGGCCCGCCCGGCCGCCAAGCCCGGGCTGCCGAGCCTGCGCCGCGACACGTCGCTGGTGGGGATCGACACGACGGGCGGCAAGGTGGAGTACCGGCGCGAGGTCTTCCACTACACCGGAGGGTCGCGCGACCCGTTCCAGACCCTGATCACGTCGGGCGGCGTAGGGCCGGGGATCAACGACCTGCGCCTGGTCTCGATCACCTACGACCCGACCTACGGTCGGAGCGTGGCGATCATCATCGAGACGAAGGGCGAGAGGATCCACCGCCTGCACCGCGGAGACACGATCGGGCGGCTGCGGGTGCTGCAGATCCGGCAGTACGAGGTGGTGTTCCAGATCGAGGAATTCGGTTTCGAGCGGCAGGCGGTCCTGTCGCTCCAAAGGCAAGCGGAGGCCAATCCATGAAGCGAGCCCTGCTCATCGCGTGCGCCGGCCCGGTGCTGACGGCCGTCGCCGCACTGCGGCTCGCCGCCGCACCCACTCTCGCTCCGCCCCGCGTGGGGCCGGGCGACGTGACGGCGGTGAGCGTCATGCCCGCCCCCGGCAAGGCCGAGTTGGTGATCGACGTTCAAGGCGTGGTGCGGGTCTACGACTTCGTGCTGCGGGAGCCGTCTCGCGTCGTGCTCGATCTGGTGGGCGCGCATCTCGTGGCGCCGACCATCATGTACGACGGCGTCGAGCGCGCGGGCATCCGGAACGTGCGGTACTCGCAGTTCAGCCCCGACGTCGTGCGGGTGGTCGTGGACCTGACCCAGCCCCGCGCCTACCAGGTGCACCAGGACTCGGCCGGCGTGCACGTCGCCTTCGCGGCCGGGCAGCCCTTCGCGGTCTGGTCGAGCGACGGCGCGCGCCGGCAGGCGGCCGCGGCGCCACTTCCGATCGCTATCCGTCCGGTGGCGCCGAGCCCGGCGCCTGACACGGCGGCCCCGGCGCCGGTCCCGGCCGCCGCGCCCGCGCCGGCGCCCGCTTCCGTCGACGTCGCCGCGCCGCGGCGGCCTGAGCAGCCCAGGGTGAGCGTCACCTTCGATCGCGCCAGCATCCAGGACGTCATCGCCAACTTCGCCGCGTTCTCCGGCCGCTCCATCATCGCCGGCAAGGAAATCACGGGCACGGTGACGGCGGAGATCAAGGACCAGCCGTGGGACGTGGCGTTCAACGCCATCCTCGCGGGGCAGGGCCTCGCGGCGATCGAGCTGCCCGGCGGCATCATCCGTGTGGACAGCCCGCAAAACCTGGCGACTCAGGATTCGCTCGGGGGCCTCTCGACCACGATCGTCAAGGTCAACTACGCGCGGGCGTCGTCGCTCGCCCCGTCAGTGGCGTCCATGGTCACCCACCGCGGCAGGGCCGTGCCGGACACCACGACCAACTCGATCATCGTCACCGACGTCGCGTCGCGGCTGGACACCGTCCGCGCCTTCATCAACGCGCTGGACGTGCGCACGCCGCAGGTCGCGATCCAGGCGAAGATCATCTTCGTGCACCGGACCGACCTCGAGGAGCTCGGGCTCCGCTACGACCTCGGCACCTCGACGCAGTTCTTCAACACGCTGATCGCCCGGCCGAACCCGAGCGATACCACCGGCAACACGCCCTACGATCCCACCACTACGCCCGTGGTGGTGAACCTGGGCGGCAACGCCGTGGCGGCGGTCGCCAACGCCTCGGCGCAGCTCACCCAATCGCCGGCGCTGCAGCTCGTCTACTCGACCGTGATCGGGAACTTCGCGCTCTCCTCCTTCCTCGAGGCGCTGCAGTCGGTCCAGCTCGCCGACGTCCAGGCGGAGCCGCAGGTCACGGTCGCGGACAACCGCCAGGCGGAGCTGTTCGTCGGCCAACGGACGCCGATCCGCCAGATTGACGTCGGCGCGGTCACGACGTCGGCGGCGCCGGCGCGCGCGACGACCAACCTGGTGGAGACCGGCATCAAGCTCACGGTCACGCCCCACGTGGTGATGGGCACGCGCGAAGTGCTGATGGAGCTGCACGCCGAGAACTCCGGCTTGGAGGCGTCCACAATCGCCGAGGCGGGATTCGTGTTTACCACGCAGACGGGCGACACCCAGCTGCTGGTGCGCGACGGGGAGACGGCGGTCATCGGCGGCCTCACTGTGACTCAGGTCACCGTGGCCAAGAGCGGAATACCGTTTCTTGTTGACCTACCGGTACTGGGCCGGCTGTTCGGCTTCCGGACCTCCCAGGAGGATCGCCAGGACTTGCTGATCTTGGTGACGCCGCACATCATCGATGACCTGACGGCGAGTGCAACGCCCAACCAGTAGTTCGCTCCCGCGCCTCCTGGCGCGCGCCGCGGCCCTCGTGGGCTGCGTGCTCGCCGTGTCCGTGTGCGGCGAGCAGGGGAAGTTCCCGACCACGCCGACCTGCACCGGAGCGAGTTGTAGCTCAAGCAGCGGCAGCGACAACGTTCCGCCGACCGTGTCCATCGTCCTGCCGACGCCGCCGCACGACACGATCCAGGACATCACCGACAGCCTGAAGTTCACGATGGCCGACACCGACAACGTCAAGCTGAAGTCGGTGCAGGTCACCGTGTCCGGGATCGCGCCGTACTCGTTCAGCTTCAACGACTCGGCCGTGGTGGGCGTGGCGGGATTCGTGAGGTCCTACGCCATCGGGCTGAAGCGGGGCGCGGCGGGGCACCACGTCAAGATCCTGGCCACGGCGTACGACGCGAGTGGCAACCTCGACTCGAAGACCGACACCATCCTGATCGTGGACCAGAAACCGCCGCTGCTCACGATGGTGGCGCCGGCGGGCGCGACGACGATCGGGGCGGGCAGCACGCTCAAGGTCGTGACCAGCGCCTCGGACATCTCCGGCGTGCTCTATCAGGGCGCGCGGCTGTACACGCTGAACAACCTGAACCAGCGCGTCGTCCTGGTGGCCGACAGCAACCTCTACGCGGCCGCCCCGAGCAACAAGACGGACACGATCACGGTGCGGATCCCGGCGACGGCCGTGCCGGGCGCCTACCAGCTGCAGAGCTTCGCGCGCGACAGCAGCCCGACGCCGAACGACACGGTGTCGGGGAGCCAGGGCGTCCAGGTCATCACGGTCCTCGCCCCGTTCGGCAATTGGGTCTTCCCGCCGCAGGACACGGCGGTGGTCGCCGGGAGCAACTTCCTCGCCTCGTTCGATGCGAAGGACAGCGCGGGGGTGGCGAGCATCGCTTTCACTGCCTACTCCGACAGTGGTTCGGCGCTCCTGGGCACTTTTGCGACGAGGCCGCGCTTCACGGCCATCGGGGCGACGATCGCGGCACCGCAGCCCAAGGACACCACGATTCAGCGCATCTTCAACTCGCTGCCCGACTCGAGCGTTGACTCGGTCTTGCTTGCCGCGACCGTAACCAATGTCGGCGGCGTCAGCGCGACGATTGTGCGGCGCATCCAGGTCGTGCAGGGCCGGTTCGCGAGGGTCACGTCGCCGTCCAGTGGGAGCTACCAGCCGATTGGCGCTGGGCTCACGGTGAGCGTCGCGGCGGCCGCACCAGATAGCCTGATCGCGCTCGGCTTCTACGTGAAGCGGAATCCCTCGGTCATTCGGGATTCGCTCCCCGTGTTGCCACATCTGGTCTCCGCCAGCTCGACCCTTCTACTCCCCACGTGGCTCAGGAACTACGGAGCAAGTCCGCAGCTGCCGATCGGGTCGGTGGACACAATCGTGCCCTTCGCCTACGGGAAGACTAGCGGATACTTCGAGGGCCCGTTCTCTACCGTGATCAACGTCGGGGCCCAGATCACCATTGCCGCGCCGGCGACGGTCATTGCCGGGGATTCGTTGCGGGTCACGAGCGTGCGCGCGCAGGAGAGCTTGCTGCAGCAGGGCATCACGTCGGTCACGATGTACGTTCAGGCGATACGGGCGACGAACGTTCCCTGCGCGGGCTGCGCGGACACCGTGTCTCGCTACCAATCCCTGGTGGTGAACCTCGCGAGTGCGCTCCCCGTGGACACGGTCCTCGGGCCGTGCACCTTGCTGCCCGTGCTATCCGACTCGACCGCCGAAACGGCGCAACTCGTCGTGGAAGTGCGGGATCGGGCTGGCGCGGTGACCCGGTCAATCGTTCCCATCACGATCCTGAAGGGACCGAAGGCGAATGTGACCGCCCCTGCGGCGGGCACCCAGCAACCGATGGGGTTGCCGCTCTCGGTCACCGTGGCGGCGTCTGACACGAGCCAGTTGACCGCCGTGGGCTTTGTGGCGCACGGCGCGGCTCGCGACTCTCAGACGTTCGCTGTCGCAGCGTACAGCGCCTCGCACACCTTCGCGCTGACGGTGCCACCCAGGGTGGCGCCGGGCGCAGTGGATACGATCTTCCCCTTCGCGGTGGGCACGCTTCATCCGCAGTTCTATGGCAAGCCGGTGCTCGTGACCTTCGTGGACACCGTCAAGCCGGGCGTTACGATCCAGCTGCCGTCCAAGGTCACTCTGTTGACTATGGCAGTTGGGGACAGCGTGCTCACGCAGGTACACGTCACGGATAATACGGGTGTAGTGCTGCTCGATCTCACGGGCGTCGCGCTGCGTGGCAGTGTCTCTCTTGGCACCGATACGGTGGTAACCCGCTACACCGAACGCTTGGTCAACCTGCCGCAAAGCACCGATACCGTCATCACGCGCTACCTGCGCGCCGCGACACCGCTCGACTCCACTGGCGAGTTCGTGGACATCGTTGCGACCGCGAGGGATTCGTCGGGGAACAAGAAGGCCGACACCACCGTGATCCGGGTGGTGAGTGGGCCACGGGTGACGATCAATTCGCCCAGCGACAGCTCGGTGACCTCGCCCAACAAGATCATCTCCGTCTCGGTGCACGCGAAGGGGACGCTGGGCGTAAAGAAACTCGGCTGGCGCGCCGCGGGGGTCGTGACCTTTGCTGACTCGGTCATCGCCTCGCCTGTGGGTGGCGTGCTGTCCGATACGCTGACTTTCACGAGCAACCTCACGATTCCGAGCGGGACGCCGGTGGGCCAGATCAGCATCACGGCCTTCGCGGCGGACACGAACGGGAACCCATCGGCCGCGGTGTCCCCACGGACGGTGTTTGTCCAATCCACCGCTACGACGGACGTGACGCCTCCGGTGGTCTCCTTCTCCGTGCCACTCCGGGTCGAGGTGGGTGACAGCATCACCGTTACCGCTAGCGATCCGGGCGGGATCGCGCAGATCGGCTTCATCGTGCACCACCTCGGCCTCGCCGACACGGTCCAGTTGGCCCGGTGGGCCGACACGTTGAACGGCACGAACACCAACGTGATCGCGAAGTTCCGCCTGAACCTCGACACGATGTCGGTCAGTACGGCGGCCCGACAGGTCACCGTGGAGGCGTTCGCGTTCGATTCGGTGGGGAACCACGGCGTCTCGTCCTTCAGCGGAGTGCCGAAGTCCTCGCCGGCCGACCAGGACACGCTCACGGTGGTCGCGGGGCGGACGATCTCCTTCCCGCAGGGTGGCCAGTTCGGCGACGCGATCGTGGATCCGAACAATCAGACGCTGTACCTGACCAATACGCTGCTGGACCAGTTGGAGGTGTTCCACCTCGCCAGCAACACATTCGACACGCCCATCCGCGTCGGATCGCAGCCCGTAGGCATCGCGCTCTGGCCGCGTGACACCCTCGGCGACAACGCCGACACGGTCATCGTCGCCAACTCGGGCGGGACGAACCTGTCCATCGTAAATTTGAATTCTGGCGCCGAGGTGGCGCGGCACACGTTGCCGGACTACATCGTCTCGACCGTCAAGACCCAGCCTACGGCCGCGGGCGGCATCCAGGTTCTCTACACCCCGTACGACCTGTCGGACCGCCCCCAATACGTGGCGGCCACCTGCCGGCACCTGACGGCGGGGGCCTGCGACAGCGTGATCGCGGTGTACTCCACGACGCCGACGCCCGCCGCCTCAGGGCCTTTCGCGAACCACGGTTATCTGGCGTGGGAGAACCTGACCGCACCGCAATCGGTGACCAGCGGACACTTCTTCTACGAGCTGGCCGCGGCTGGGACGGACACGATCGAGATCACAGCGGTCCGGGACACGCTGCCCGGACAGCCGCTGCGGTACACCATCCTGGGTGCAGGCATCGGTTACATGGTGACGCTCAGTACGCTCGCGTTCCAGGAATCCACCTTCGTCCATAACTCCGGCGACTTCAACCACGCCGTGATCGGCGAGGGCGGCCTCAACCAGGGGTTCGCTCGGGCGCTGACGTACGATGCGCGCCGGCCTCTGATCGCCAACGTCGGCCAGCCGCCGTGTCCGCTGAAGAGCCCGACTACGGGCGCGACGCTCGCAGTCTTGAATTGCGACCAGGTGATCGACCCCGGGGTGTCAGACGGGGTGTACATCAGTGATTTCCTGGTTAACCGTGCATCCAAGGTCCTGTCCGTCGCCACCAACTTCAACGGCAGGACGAATCTGGTGCGGGCGGACTCGATCTATGCGTTCGACGCTGTCCTGAAACAGGCTGGCCTCTTCTCGGTCGGCGGCACCAACCCCGGGATGGATTTCGACCCGAAGAACGCCTTCGACGCGGACACCCGCACGTCGGGCGCGCTGAACAAGAACGACCGTTTGATGTTCGCGGCGCGGCCCGACGCCAGCATCGACGTCTTCGACACGTATTGGAGCGCCGAGGTGGCGAGGATCCCGATCCGCGATACGGTCATCGGTCCGATGCGCGTCGCTTACTCCGGCGGGACGCTGGTCCTGTTTGGCGTGACCGCGCGCGGTCTCGTGGTGGCAAGCGTGCCGAGCCTGACCAACCCGCTCCCGAGCTCGCCGACGCGGCCGTCGAGCACGGTGACGAACGGCAAGCCGGTCATCATCCGGGCCTCGGGCAAGAAGGTGTCGACGCAGCGGTAGCTTCGCGGCAGGGAATCGAGCTTGAACGCCAGAGCCCGACCGAGTGGTCGGGCTCGCGTTCTCTGGGGAGGTTGGCCGAAACCGATGATCCGACTCACCACCGCCGGCGAATCGCACGGCCGCGCCCTCGTGGCGGTCCTCGAGGGGATGCCCGCGGGCCTGCCGCTCGTCGCCGCGGACGTCGACCCGGAGCTGGTGCGCCGGATGCAGGGGCACGGCCGCGGTGCGCGGATGAAGATCGAGGCGGACCGCGTGCAGTTCCTCTCGGGCGTGCGCGCCGGCGCGACCCTCGGCTCGCCCATCACGCTGCTGATCGAGAACCGGGACTTCGAGAACTGGCGCGACGTGATGGCGGCCGAGCCGGCTGCGAGCCCGCCGCGCCGCAAGCTGAGCCGGCCGCGCCCGGGGCACGCCGACCTCGCGGGCGTCCTCAAGTACGACCGCGAGGACGCGCGCGACGTCCTGGAGCGCGCCTCGGCGCGCGAGACCGCGGCGCGGGTCGCGGCGGGCGCCGTCTGCCGCCGCCTGCTGGCGGAGTTCGGCGTCGAGATCGGGAGCCACGTCGTCGCCCTGGGCGGGGTCTCCGCCGCGCTCCCGGACAAGCTCCCGGCGCCGCTCAACGCTGCGTCCGACCGGTCGCCCGTCCGCTGCCTGGACCCCGAAGCCTCCAAGGCGATGGTCGCGCGCATCGACGCCGCCAAGGACGACGGCGACACCTTGGGCGGGATCGTGGAAGTGGTCGCGCGGGGCGTCGTGGTTGGCTTGGGCAGCCACGTCTCCGCCGACCGGCGCCTCGACGGCAGGCTCGCGGCCGCGTTGATGGCGCTTCCCGCGGTGAAGGGGGTCGAGATCGGCCGGGGCTTCGAGGTCGCGGCCCTGCCCGGCTCCCAGGCGCACGACGAGATCCACCGCGCCGAGGGCGCCGCCGCGGCGCGCGCGGGGGGCTTCACCCGCAAGACCAACCGCGCGGGCGGGCTCGAAGGCGGGATGACGAACGGCGAGCCCGTGGTCGTGCGTGTGGCGATGAAGCCCCTCTCGACCCTGATGACCCCGCTCCAGTCGGTGGACCTGGAAACGGGGAAGAGCGCGCCCGCGCAGAGCGAGCGCTCCGACGTCACCGCGGTGCCCGCGCTGGGGGTGGTCGCCGAGGCGGCCGTCGCGCTGGCTCTGGCCGCCGCCTACGCCGAGAAGTTCGGCGGCGACTCCCTGACCGAGATGCGGCGCAACTTCGACGGATACATCGCGCGGCTCGAGCAGCGCCGGGGCGCGCTGGGAACCCAAACCGGTTGATCAGACGGCACGTGATCCTGGTCGGGCTGCCCGGCTCGGGGAAGACGACGGTGGGGCGGCTGGTCGCCGCGGCGCTCGGCGCCGAGTTCGTGGATCTCGACGAGGCGATCGAACGGCGCGCCGGCAAGAGCGTGCCGCGCATCTTTGCCGAGGACGGCGAGGCGGCGTTCCGCTCGCTCGAAGCGGAAGTCGGCGGAGCGGTCCTCCGCTCTCCGCCCGCGGTGGTGGCCCCCGGCGGCGGGTTCTTCGCCGGCGATCGGACGCGCGAGCTCGCCCGTTTGTCCGGCCTGGTCGTCTACCTCGCGACCGACCCGAAGGAGGCGGTGCGCAGGCTCGGCGGCGCGGCGGGCCGGCCGCTGCTCGAGGGCGGCGACCCGGAGCAGAAGATGGCGTTGCTCCTGGCCGCCCGGGGCGCTCTCTACGACGAGTCCGAGTGCACGGTCGGCACGACCGGCGTAAGCGCGGACACCGTGGCGCGAGCGGTGGTCTCGCTTGCCCGGGATCGGGCCGGCTGGTAGACTCACGGCCCCCGGGGGTCCGGAACCCGGGATCCGGGGCCCGGGCAGACGCCGCACCTGCCGGACCCCGAAACCCTGATCCCGGACCCCGGGTAAGGCCGCTTACGGCGTGGTGACGCGCCGGTGACGTGAACGAAGGATCGTGAGGACGATGGCGGACAACGACACGCTCGTGGTCGTCGAATCGCCGGCGAAGGCGAAGACGATCGGGAAGTATCTCGGCAAGGGCTACACGGTGAAGGCGACCGTGGGGCACATCCGGGACTTGCCCGAGCGCGAGCTGGGCGTGGACATCGAGAAGGACTTCAAGCCGAAGTTCGTCACGGTCAAGGGCAAGGCGAAGGCGATCCAGGAGCTGAAGAAGGCGTCCAAGGAGGCGTCGCTGGTCCTGATCGCCACCGACCCCGACCGCGAGGGCGAGGCGATCGCCTGGCACGTCCGGCAGCAGCTGGGCGCCGAGCACGTGCGCCGCGTCCTCTTCCACGAGATTACGAAGGACGCGATCCGGAACGCCGTCTCCCACACGACCGAGATCGACGAGAAGAAGGTCGAGGCCCAGCTGGCGCGGCGCATCCTCGACCGGCTGGTCGGCTTCAAGGTGAGCCCGCTCCTCTGGAAGTCCATGAAGACGGGGCTCTCGGCGGGTCGCGTGCAGACGGTGGCCCTGCGGCTGATCGTGGAGCGCGAGGGCGAGATCGCGAAGTTCGTGGCGCAGGAGTACTGGACCGTCACCGCGCAGTGCGAGAAGGCGGGCCAGGCGTTCGACGCGGAGCTGCACAAGCTCGACGGCAAGAAGCCGGAGATCCATACCGAGGCCGAGGCCGGTGTGGTGGTCGCGGCGACGCGCGACGTCGCGTTCGTCGTCACCGACGTCAAGCGCAAGGAGCGGCGCAAGCACGCACCCGCGCCGTTCACCACCAGCACGCTGCAGCAGGAGGCCTCCAAGCGGCTCGGCTTCTCGTCCAAGCGGACGATGAAGGTGGCCCAGGATCTCTACGAAGGCGTGGAGGTCCGGGACGAGGGCTCGGTCGGGCTCATCACCTACATGCGCACCGACTCGACGCGGGTGGCCCCAAGCGCGGTGGACGCGGCGCGCTCCTGGGTGGAGCGGCAGTACGGCAAGTCGTATCTGCCGGACAAGCCCGTGCTCTACGGGGGCTCGAAGAACCCGCAGGCCCAGGACGCGCACGAGGCCGTCCGCCCGACCGAGGTTGAGCGCACGCCGCAGCTGCTCAAGCAGGACCTGACCCCCGACCAGTTCAAGCTCTACCAGCTGATCTGGCAGCGGTTCGTGGCGTCGCAGATGTCGGCGATCGTGTACGACACGACGAGCGTGGACTTCGATCTCGGGCGGTACCTGTTCCGTGCCACCGGGTCGGTGATCGTGTTCGACGGCTACCACCGGCTCTACCACGAGGCGCGCGAGCAGGGCGAGGGGCGGACCCTCGACGACCTCCCGCCGCTCCCACCGCTCGCGGTGGGCGACCGGGTGACGGTCAAGGCCGTGGTGCCGGAGCAGCACTTCACCGAGCCGCCGCCGCGCTTCAGCGAGGCGTCGCTGGTCAAGGAGCTGGAGCGGCTAGGGATCGGCCGGCCCTCGACGTATTCGGCCATCACCAGCACGCTCGTGGCCCGCCACTACGTGAGCCTCGTCGAGAAGCGCTTCCACCCGTCGGAGGTCGGGACGACGGTCACCAGGCTCCTGATCCCGCGGTTCCCCGACATCTTCAACGTCGAGTTCACCAGCGAGATGGAGACGGAGCTCGACCGCATCGAGGAAGGGGAGTTGAGCCGCCTCCAGGTGCTGCAGGACTTCTGGAAGCCGTTCGCCAAGGCGCTGGCGAAGGCGCGGCCGGAGGACATGATCTCGGAGGCGCACAATCTCGAGGGGCTGGCGGAGCAGAAGTGCCCGCGCTGCGGCAGCCCGCTCGTGGCGAAGGCGGGCCGGTTCGGGCCGTACATCGCGTGCACGAAGCAGAACGACCCGGAGTGCAAGTACACCAAGTCGCTCCGCAAGCCGCGCGCGCCCGACCGCCCGACGGACGAGAAGTGCCCCGAGTGCGGCGCGCCGCTGGTGATCAAGACCGGCCGATTCGGCGAGTTCGTCGCCTGCACCCGCTATCCGAAGTGCAAGTTCACGAAGCCGATGCCGCTCGGCGTGAAGTGCCCGAAGTGCGGGACCGGCGACCTGGCCGAGCGCCGGAGCAAGCGGGGCCGCACCTTCTACGGCTGCTCGCGGTATCCGGAGTGCGACTTCGTCGTCTGGAACCGGCCGGTGCCCGCCATCTGCCCGGCGTGCGGATACGTCGGCGCGGAGAGCAAGCAGACCAAGGCGCGGGGAGCGTTCCGCAAGTGCCTGAAGTGCGGGACCGAGTTCGCGGCCGAGGAGGTCCCGACGCCCGCGGAGGCGGGAGCGGCCGCGCCGGCCAGCTCCTCCTGAAGGCCACCGTCGTCGGGGGAGGCCTGGCCGGATGTGAGGCGGCCTGGGCGCTCGCCTCGCGCGGCATCGACGTCACGCTGATCGAAATGCGCCCGGCCGGCCGCACGCCGGCGCATCAGACGGATCTCCTGGCCGAGCTGGTCTGCAGCAATTCCTTCAAGAGCACCGACACCCTCAACGCCCACGGGCTGCTCAAGGCCGAGCTGCGCCTGCTGGGGAGCGTGCTGCTGGCGTGCGCGGACGACGCGCGCGTGCCGGGCGGCGCGGCGCTGGCGGTGGACCGGACCGTGTTCGCGCGCCGCGCCACCGAGCTGGTGAGCGCGCATGCCGGGATCGCCGTCGTGCGCGAGGAGGCGACCACGCTCCCCGAGCCCGGCATCGTCGCCACCGGACCGCTCACCTCCGAGAAGCTCGCCGCGGCGCTGGCCGCACGCCTCGGCGGCGACGCGCTCGCCTTTTACGACGCCATCGCCCCGATCGTCTCGACCGACTCGCTGGACCGCTCACGGCTCTTCGCCGCGTCGCGCTACGGCAAGGGCGACGGCGACGACTACCTCAACGCCCCGCTCACCGAGCCCGAGTACGAGGCGTTCGTCACGGTGCTCAGCGCGGCGGATCGGTACCCGGGCCACGATTTCGAGGCCGTGCCCTACTTCTCGGGGTGCCTTCCCGTCGAGGAGATGGCCGCGCGCGGCCGCGAGACGCTCCGGTTCGGCCCGATGAAACCGGTCGGGCTGACCGATCCCGCCACCGGACGAGCGCCGCACGCGGTGGTGCAGCTGCGGCGGGAGGACAAGGCGGGGCAGATGTGGAACCTCGTCGGCTTCCAGACGCGGCTCCGGACCGGCGAGCAGCAGCGGGTCTTCCGGACGATCCCGGGGCTCGAGGGGGCCGAGTTCCTGCGCTTCGGCTCCATCCATCGCAACAGCTATCTCAACAGCCCGGCCCACCTGACGCCCGCGCTCTCGCTCAAGGACGCGCCGACCACGCTGATCGCCGGGCAGCTCACCGGCGTCGAGGGCTACACCGAGTCCCTGGGCACGGGCGTCCTCGCCGGGATCAATCTCGCGAGGCTGCTCGGCGGCCGTTCTCCTGCGCTGCCGCCCCCGACCACCATGCTCGGGGCGCTGATGGCGTATCTTCGGGATGCGGATCCGAAGGGGTTTCAGCCGATGAACGCCAATTTCGGTCTGCTGCCGCCGCTGGAGCAGCCGACGCGCGACAAGGCGCGGAAGAAAGCGATGCTGGCGGAGCGTGCGCTCGAGGCGATGCGCGCCTTCGCCCGGGAGACTGCACCGTGAGGGCGGAGGCCGAGGACTTCCTGCGCTGGCTCGCCACCGAGCGCAACGACTCGCCCAACACGGTGAAGGCGTACGGGCGGGACGTGGCCGCGTTCGAGGCGTTCCTCGACGGGTTCTACGGCGGGACCGGTTGGACCTGGGCCGGGGTGGACCGGCTGGCGATCCGCGGCTTCCTCGCGGAGGGCTCGCGCCGCGGGTGGGCGAAGCGGTCCATCGCCCGGGCGCTCTCGGCGGTGCGCGCGTTCTACCGGTTCCTGAACCTGCACCACGGCGTCGAGGTGAATCCGGCCCGTGCGGCCAGCACGCCGAAGCTGGAGAAGAAGCTCCCCGGCTACCTCGACCGCGGAGCGATGGACCGGCTGTTCGCGCTCGCCGAAGAGCGGGCCGGCGCCAACACCTTCCGCTCGGTGCGCGACCGCGCCATCCTGGAACTGTTCTACTCGACGGGGATGCGCCTCTCGGAACTGGTGGGGCTCGACCTCGACGACGTCGACCTGGTGTCCGACCAGGTGCGGGTGCGGGGCAAGGGGCGGAAGGAGCGGATCCTCCCGGTGGGACGGCTGGCGGTCACGGCGCTCAGGAACTACTACCTCCGGCGGGATGAGGTGCTGGCGGGGAGCGAGGGCCCCGAGCGGCGGGCGGTCTTCGTGAGCGAGCGCGGCCGCCGCCTGACGCAGCGCGCCGTGCAGTTCGCCGTGCGCCGCCTCCTCGACGCGGTGAGCGAAGGGCAGAAGGTGAGCACGCACTCGCTGCGCCATTCGTTCGCCACCCACCTGCTCGACGCGGGGGCGGACCTCCGCGCGGTGCAGGAGCTGCTGGGGCACGCGTCGCTGTCCACGACGCAGATCTATACGCACACCAGCGTCGAACGGCTGAAACAGGTCTATCACCAGGCACACCCGAGAGCGTAGATGGAAACGATCCACGCAACCACGATCCTCTGCGTCCGCAAGGACGGCCGCGTGGCCATGGGCGGCGACGGCCAGGTCACGGTCGGCGAGACCGTCATGAAGTCGCACGCGCAGAAGGTGCGGCTCCTCAAGGGCGGGAAGGCGGTGGCCGGCTTCGCGGGCGGCGTGGCCGACGCCCTCACCCTCTTCGAGAAGTTCGAGGAGAAGATGGAACGCTACCCGGGCAACCTGGCGCGCGCCGCGGTCGAGCTGGCGAAGGACTGGCGCAGCGACCGGGTGCTGCGGCGGCTCGAGGCGCAGCTCGCCGTGGCCGACAAGGAGCGCGGGCTCCTCGTGACCGGCAACGGCGACGTGATCGAGCCGGACGACGGGATCCTCGCCGTCGGCTCCGGCGGGAGCTACGCCCTGGCGGCGGCGCGGGCCCTGCTGGCGCACGCGACGCTCCCGTCCCGCGAGATCGTCGAGCGGAGCCTTGAGATCGCGGCGGACATCTGCATCTACACCAACCGGAATCTCACGATTGTCGAGCTGGAATAGCGGGGCGAGGAAGGCGGCGGGCGCGGCGCTCGCCGCCCTCCTCGGCGGCTGGGCCGTCGCCGCGCTGGCCCCCCGCGACTTCACCGTCGGGACCTTCCAGGACGATGCGCAGTACGCCGTGCTCGCCAAGGCGATCGCCGAGCAGCACACCTACCGCAACCTCAACTTCCCGGGGCACCCGCCCGAGCTGAAGTTCGCGCCCGGATGGCCCGCCGTCCTTTCGCTCGCCTGGAAGCCCGGCGCGAGCGGGGACGAGAATCTCGAGCGGCTGCGGTGGGTGAACCTGGCCCTGGTGGGGCCGCTCGCCGCGGTGGTCGCCGTCGCGGGCATGCAGGTGTTCGGCCTTTCGGCGGCGCTGAGCGCCGTGGTCGCCGTGGCCAGCGTCGCCGCGCCGGCGGAGCTGACCTGGTGGACGATCCCGATGTCGGAGCCGCTCTGCCTCGCGCTCCTCGCCCTGGGGCTCGTCCTGGCCGAGCGCGGCCGGCCGAAGAGCGCGGCCGTGGCGCTGGCGGCGGCCGTGTACGTGCGAAGTGTCGCGGCGCCGTTCCTGGTCGCGCTGGTGATCGCGGCCTGGTGGAAGCAGGGGTGGCGGCGCGCGGTGGCGCCGGCCGTGGTCGGCGGCCTGCTTCTCCTCCCGTGGGTGGTGCACGTCACGCTGAACGCGCACGCCGTCCCCGCGGTCCTGGGGGGCGCGGGCTACGGCTCGTACGGCGCCTTCTACGGGCAGGGTCTCCTGGCCGATCCGGTCACGATGCTGATCACGGTGCCGTGGGTGAACGCACCGATGATCGTGCAGGCGCTGGGCCAGGCGCTGCTCGGCTGGCACTGGGCGCCGAGGCTGGTGGAGCTGCTCCTCGGCGCGGCCGTCGTGGCGCTGGTCGTCCGCTCCGGCCGCACGCGAGCGGTCTTCTGGATCGGCCTCGCCTTCTACGTGGTCACCGTCCTGTTCTGGCCGTTCCCGCAGGAGGACCGGTTCGTGGGGAGCACGTGGCCGCTGCTCCTCCTGGCGGCGCTCGCCGCGCTCCCGTGGCCGCGGGTGCGCTGGGGCGTGACGGCGGCGTTCGCGCTCGCGGCGACGGTCGCCTTCGCGCAGGGCCGCGGCGTCGAGCGCCACCGCCAGCGGAGCCGCTCGTCGGTCGCGCTGCTGGACTCGCTCAGGCCGCGGATAGCGCCCGGTGCGCTCGTGGCCACCAGCAATCCACCGCTGGTCTACCTGCGCCTCGGCAATCCGACCATCGTCAACTGGCGCGAGCGCAGCTACCGCTGGTACCGGATGGGCTACTGGTCCACCGCGTGGGGGCTGGGCGACGACCTCTGGGCGATCGTTCGCGCGTACCATCCCGATTACCTTATCATCGAGAGGCGCGGGGCCGAGGGGCGGTATGCCGCCGGGAGCCTCATCCGGCAATGCCCGGGGGTCCTGCGCGAGCTTTGGAGTACGCCGGGGGGCGAGTATCTCTTCGCCGTGCGGAGCGACGTCCCCTGCGCTCCCGTCGTCGTGAAGCCGTAGGGCGCCGAGGCGCCACCGAGGGATGATGGTCGAGCCTGAGATCAAGCCGGGAGCCGAGGGAACGCAGCCGCCGCCGGCCGAAGAGCAGCTGCCGTGGCTGGAGGAGCTGCCGCCCCGCCAGATCGTGGCGGAGCTGGATCGCTACATCGTCGGGCAGGCCGCCGCCAAGAAGTCGGTCGCCATCGCGATCCGCAACCGGTGGCGGCGCGCGCAGGCGCCGGACGAGATCCGCGAGGAGATCCTCCCCAACAACATCATCATGATCGGGCCCACGGGCGTCGGGAAGACGGAGATCGCCCGCCGGCTCGCCCGGCTGGCCGGCGCGCCGTTCCTCAAGGTCGAGGCGTCGAAGTTCACGGAGGTGGGCTACGTCGGCCGCGACGTCGAGTCGATGGTCCGCGACCTGGTGGACTCCGCGATCCAGATGGTGCGGGGCGAGCGGGAAGACGACATCTACCCGCAGGCCGAAGCGCGCGCCGAGGAGCGGCTGCTGGACCTGCTGCTGCCGCCGGTCGCGAAGGAAGCACCTCCGCCCCCCAGGCCCGGGCCGCAGGCGGGCGAGCCAGCCGCCGGCCCGCAGCGCACCCTGTTCGTCGTCTCGCCCAAGGGGGACGTCACGGAGCGCGCGGACGCCGAGGACGCGAAGCTCCAGGAGCGCCGGGAGCGCACCCGCGAGAAGCTCCGCGCGCTGCTCAAGGACGGGAAGCTCGAGGAGCGGGACGTCGAGGTCGAGGTGACGCAGGAGTCCTTCCCCGCGATGGATCTCTTCCAGCAGCCGGGGGTGGAGGGGCCCGACATCAACGTGATGGACTGGCTCAAGGAGATGCTCCCCAAGCGCAAGAAGCGGCGCCTCGTGCACGTCCAGGACGCGCGCCGGATCCTGGTGGACGAGGAGCTGCGCAAGCTGGTGGACATGGACGACGTGGTGAACGAGGCGCTGGACCGCGTCGAGAACCACGGGATCATCTTCATCGACGAGCTGGACAAGATCGCGGGCGAGCGCGGCACGGTCGGCCCCGACGTGAGCCGCGAGGGCGTGCAGCGCGACCTCCTGCCGATCGTCGAGGGCTCGACGGTCCAGACCCGCTACGGGCTGGTGCGCACCGACCACGTCCTCTTCATCGCGGCCGGCGCCTTCCACGTCTCCAAGCCCTCGGACCTGATCCCGGAGCTGCAGGGCCGCTTCCCCATCCGGGTCGAGCTGCTGCCCCTGGGCGAGGACGACTTCGTGCGGATCATGACCGAGCCCGAGAACGCGCTCACCAAGCAGTACGCGGCGCTGGTCGCCGCCGAGGGCGCGACGCTCGAGTTCACCCCCGAGGGGATCCGCGAGGTGGCCCGCATCGCCACGATCCTGAACGAGCGGATGGAGAACATCGGCGCCCGGCGCCTCCACACCGTGCTCACGACCCTGCTCGAAGACACGCTCTACGACTTGCCGGACGTGACGGAAAAGCGCATCGTCTTCGATCGGAAGAAGGTCAAGGAACGGCTCGACGCGATCGTGCAGGACGAGGATCTCCGCAAGTACATCCTGTAGCCGGGAGCACCACCATGGCGAGTACACCCAAACGGCAAGTCATTCCCCCCGCGGTCGAAGCCCAGCGAATGACGCGCTACTCGGTTCTCCTGATGATCGGCGCCTTCTTCCTGGTGGGCCTCAACATCGCGGAGTTGACCCCGTCACGCCTCTTCTGGTTCGGCGCGATCCTGCTCGGAGACGTTGGCATCGTCGTGGGCGCGACCAGCGTCATGTTGCGCGGGCTGCAGTGGCACTACGACCGCCTGGTGGAGGAATTCCGCGGCCACGCCCGCACGACCTCCACGGATGTCTCGGGGGTCGTCGGGCCGCCCGCCGCCGCCGAGAGCGGGGCCCAGCAGCCCAAGCCCGAGTAGCCCCCGGGGCATGCTTGCTGCGGGAAGCGGGCAGGCGTAGGTTCACCCTGCCCGCTGTCATTTTGACCGACAAGGCCACACACCATGCCCAAGCGCGATTTCCTCATCGTTTCCGACTTCACCAAGGCCCAAGTTGATGCCCTGTTTGCGCTTGCGAACAGGATGAAGGACGGCAAGTACCGGGAGAAGCCGCTGGCCGGCAAGACGCTGGCGATGATCTTCGCCAAATCGTCAACCCGGACCCGCGTCTCGTTCGAGGTCGGGACCTACCAGCTTGGAGGCCACGCCCTCTTCCTCTCCTCGCGGGACATCCAGATCGGGCGGGGCGAGCCGATCCCGGACACGGCGCGGGTGCTCTCGCGCTACGTGGACGGGATCATGATCCGCACCTTCGACCACGGGGACGTCGAGGCGCTGGCGAAGTACGCCACGGTGCCGGTCATCAACGGCCTCACCGACCTGCACCATCCCTGCCAGATCCTGGCCGATCTCCTCACGGTGCAGCAGCACCTGGGCGGATACGCGGGGAAGAAGGTGGCGTGGATCGGGGACGGGAACAACATGGCCAACTCGTGGCTCGACGCCGCGGCGCTCCTGGGCTTCGAGCTCAGGCTCGCCTGTCCCGAGGGGTACGAGCCCGATCACGCCGTCTACGAGCGGGCCCGGAAGCTGACCAGGACCCTGATCACCGAGGACACGGACGAGGCCGCCGAAGGGGCGGACGTCGTCACCACCGACGTGTGGGCCTCGATGGGTCAGGAGGGCGAGGCGGAGAAGCGGAAGCTCGCCTTCAAGGGCTACGTGGTGGATCAGGCGCTGATGAAGCTGGCCAGGCCGGACGCGATCTTCCTGCACTGCCTCCCCGCGCACCGCGGCGAGGAGGTGACGGCCGAGGTGATGGAGGGGCCGCAGTCCAGGGTGTTCGACGAGGCGGAGAACCGCCTCCACGTTCAGAAGGCACTTCTCGCAACCCTGATGGGATAGGCACGATGAGCGAACCGCTGAAGCGAACCCCGTTCTACGACCTGCACGTCGCAGCCGGCGCGAAGATGGTGCCGTTCGCCGGCTACGAGATGCCGGTCCAGTATCCCGAGGGGATCACCGCCGAGCACAACACCGTGCGCAAGGGCGCGGGGCTGTTCGACGTGACCCACATGGGCGAGTTCGAGATCACCGGGAAGGACGCGCTCGCGTTCGTTTCCTACGTCACGTCGAACGATCCGGCCGCGCTGGCGGTGGGGCAGGTGCAGTACTCCTGCTTCATGCACGAGACGGGCGGGATCGTGGACGACTGTCTGGTCTACCGGGCGGCCGACAAGATGATGCTGGTGGTGAACGCGTCGAACACGGCCAAGGACTGGGAGCACGTCAACCGCTACGCGAAGAAGTTCGACTGCAAGCTCGTGAACACCTCCGATCAGACGGCGCTGCTGGCGCTCCAGGGGCCCGCTGCGCAGGCGGTGCTCCAGCCGCTCGCGCCCGGTGTGAAGCTCGACGAGATCAAGTACTACCATTTCACCACCGGGAAGGTGGCGGGGGTGGACTGCGTGATCAGCCGCACCGGCTACACGGGCGAGGACGGCTTCGAGCTCTACCACGCCAACCGGGACGCGGTGAAGCTCTGGCACGCGCTGATCAAGCCCGGCGGCCCGGTGAAGCCGGTCGGCCTGGGCGCGCGCGACTCGCTGCGGCTCGAGATGGCGTACCCGCTCTACGGGAACGACATCGACGACGAGACGACGCCGCTCGAGGCGGGGCTCGGCTGGATCGTGAAGCTCAAGAAGGGGGACTGCGTCGGGAAGGGCGCGCTCGAGGCCCAGAAGGCCAAGGGGCTCGCGCGGAAGCTCGTGGGGTTCACCCTGAAGGAGCGGGGCTTCCCGCGGCACGGCTACCCCGTGTGGGTGAACGGCCAGCGCTCCGGCGAGGTGCGCAGCGGCATCGTCTCGCCGTCCCTGGGGGAGGCGATCGGCACGGCGTACCTGCCGTTCGCCGCCCAGAAGCCGGGGACGACGTTCGAGGTCGAGATCCGCGGCAAGCGTCTGCCGGCCGTGGTGGTCGAGACGCCGTTCTGGAAGAAAGGCTCGCACCGCTGATCCGGGTCGCGATCCTCACCGTTTCCGACGGCGTGGCCGCCGGCAAGCGCCAGGACCAGAGCGGGGCGATGATCGCGGAGTGGGCGGGCTCGCACGGCTACGGCGTGGCGGCCCGCGACGTGGTCCCCGACGAGACGCCCCGCATCGCCGCGGCGCTGGCCAAGTGGGCCGACGGCGGCACCGTGGACCTGATCCTCACCACCGGCGGGACCGGCCTGGCGGCGCGGGACCGCACGCCCGAGGCGACGCACGCGGTGCTCGAGCGTGAGGCGCCGGGCATCGCCGACGCGCTGCGCTCCGGCGCCGCGGCGCGCGTGCCGCTGGCAGTCCTCTCTCGCGGTACCGCGGGCGTCCGCGGCGGGACGCTCATCGTGAACCTCCCGGGATCGGTCGGCGGCGTCCGGGACGGTCTCGCGGTCCTCGAGCCCTTGGTCGAGCACGCCGTCGATCTCCTCAAGGGCAAGACCGAGCACAGCTGATGGCGCACCGCGTCCTCATCACCATGGACGATCTCGAGGCGGCGGTCCGCGTGAACGCCGCCTTCGAGGGCGCGGGCTTCGAGACCGCGATGGTCTCGGCCCAGGACGACGCGCGCGCCGCGGTGGCGCGCGAGGACCCCGATCTCGTGATCGTGACGGGCGGGCTGCGCGACGCGCCGGCCGCGCGGGTCCTCGGTCCGGTGCGCGACGGCCGCGTCGCGACGTTGGCCCTGCTGGAGCCGACGGACGCCGACCCCGCGGCGGTGGCGCAGCGGATGGGACTCACGGCCGCGCTGACGAAGCCGGCGGACCCCGCGGAGGTGGTGGCGCTGGGCCGGCGCCTCATCGAGCGCAAGCGGCTGCAGGAGCGGACCGGGATCCTGGGCGACCATCCGGCCATCCACGAAGTGCTGATCAAGATCGAGCAGATGGCAGCGGTGAGCAGCACGGTGCTGATCGAGGGCGAGTCGGGCACCGGGAAGGAGCTGGTGGCGCACGCCCTCCACGATCTCTCGCCGCGGCGCGGCAAGCCGTTCATCGCGGTGAACTGCGCCGCGCTGCCGGAGACGCTCCTCGAGTCGGAGCTGTTCGGCCACGAGAAGGGCTCGTTCACGGGGGCGGCGGAGCGGCGGCTCGGGCGGTTCGAGATCGCGGACGGCGGGACGATCTTCCTCGACGAGGTCGGGGAGATGCCGCCCTCGACGCAGGTCAAGCTCCTCCGCGTGCTCGAGGACCGGGAGTTCTACCGGGTCGGCGGGGTCGCGCCGATCAAGGTGGACGTGCGGGTGGTGACGGCGACCAACCGCACGCTCAAGGACGAGGTGATGGCGGGCCAGGTGCGCGCCGACCTCTACTACCGGCTCAACGTCCTCTCGATCTATCTGCCCCCGCTCCGCGAGCGCCGCAGCGACATCCCGCTGCTGGTCCGACGGTTCATCCACGAGTTCAGCAAGCTGCACGACCGCCCGTTCCGCGGGATCGAGCCCGCGGCGCTGCAGATCCTGGTGGACGCGCCCTGGCCGGGGAACGTGCGCCAGCTCCGGAACCTGATCGAGTCGATGGTGGTGCTGGCGCCGACCTCCGAGATCCGGCCGGTGGACATCCCGCGCGAGGTCCGCGAGCAGGGGCGCGAGCGGCTGCTGCCGGTCAGGGTGCCGGGGGTCGCGCGCGAGGTGGCGGGGCAGGAGCTGACCTACATCGTGCAGTCGCTCCTGGACCTCCGGCTCCAGGTCGAGGACCTGCGGCGGCGGCTGGACGAGAAGCCGCAGCGCGTGGAGGTGATCGAGGTGCCGCACGAGGCGGCCGACGCCGAGGTCGTGCTCTCGGGGCCCGGTGGGCTCGAGTCGGGCGGCGCGCGCGCGCGTCCGGCGCCGGGGCAGGTGCTCTACGAGCCTGGGATGACCATGGCCGACGTCGAGCGTGCGACCATCGAGGCGGCGCTCCGGCAGACCCGCGGAAACCGGCGCCGGGCCGCCGACATCCTGGGGATCGGGGAGCGGACGCTGTACCGGAAGTTGAAGGAATATGAGGGGGACGGGGCCGGAGAAGGAGCGTCTGAAGCCCCACTTGAGCCCTAGCTGCGGAAGTGCTTGACATTTCAGAGCTTGCATCCTAACGTGTGACCGCAGTCACCCAGGCAGGCCGCGCCAGGGGCGGGTCTGGGCCATACTAATCGATTAATTGACAACAACTTAGCGAGCCCCCCTCAGCCCGGAGTTGCCCGGGCCTTACTGTCTCGGCGGCGGGGAAGAGTGGCATCGCGAGAGAAGCTGCGGGTCCCGAATCCGAAGAAGCCCGTGAAGGGCAGGCTCGATGCGCGGGGCGAGAAGGTGCATCGGGTCCGGAAGCGGTACCGGCGGCGAGCGAAGCATCCGCTGCGCGAGTCGGACTGACGTGGTTGATAGGGTGAGCGGATGACAGCGAATCCGGGGTTGCCGGCGCGCGGGGAATCGCCCGAGGCGTGGACGCTGCGGCGGGCGGAGCAGCTCGTCACGTCGCTGTCCGGCGTGCTGTCGTGCCGGATCGTCGCGAGCCGGGCCGGGGAGATCGAGGAGATCCACGTTCTGACGACGGCGGAGGTACAGCCGAAGCAGGCGGTGCGGAACGTGGAGAGCGCGCTGATGGCGCAGCTCGGGATGAAGGTGGACCATCGCAAGATCAGCGTGGCGCAGACGGCCGAGGTGCGGCCGATCGAGGTGCTGGAGCAGGGGGCGGTGGCGGACGCGGCGAACCGGCGGAAGCTGATCTACGCCGACCTGGTGATCGAGTCGCCGCGGCCCAAGCGGGTGAAGATCCGGGTGCTGCTCCGGGCCGGGGACACGGTGGTCGAGGGGATCGAGGAAGGGGTGGACGAGCCGCACAGCCGGGTGCAGCTGGCGGCGCGGGCGGCGGTGAAGGCAATCGAGCAGGGGCTGGTGGACTCCGGGGTGGTGCTGGAGGGGGTCCGGGTGGTGGAGGCGTTCGATCGGAAGCTGGTATTGGCGGGGGTGCACGGGGTGGGGGGGCGGAGCAGCCAGATGCTGGTCGGGACGTGCGAGGTGCGGGAGAGTCCCGAGCAGGCGGCGGTGCTGGCGGTACTTGACGCGACGAACCGTTGGTATCTATTGCAGCGATAGCGGGATGTCGGACGTAACAGTCTAGCGAGATGTAGCACTTCACCGAGCGGAGAGAGGCTCTTTCAAAAAGGATACGGACCCCCGGCGAAGCTCGTAGCGAGCTGAGCGGGGCAGGGGAAGCGGAGCGTCGGCACGCCCCTAGCGAGTGGGCGTGACTTCTCGATGAGAGGAGGTGACGCTCGTGTTCGATTTCGGCTGGTTCGCGGCCATTATCGCGGCCATCGTCCGGATGCTGGTGCAGGACGCCGGCGGCAGCGTAGGCTGGTAGGTTTCCCCGGGGGTCGTATCAGCGCGGCATGAGAATCCAAGTCAGGCTTTACGTTCTCGCGGTTGCGTTCGCGGCGGCGCTTTGCGTGCTCTCCGCGACGTGGACCGTGCCTGGTGCCGATGCGCCTCGCTTCTGGAACGCTGCGGTCGCCTTTGCTGTCCTCGGGTTTGCTTCCGCAGCCTCTTATCTCAGGCTGAGGGTTGGACGCAGCGAAGCCAGTTCGACGGTCGCCTTCATCCCCTACATTGCCGCAGTTCTGCTCTTCGACACCGGTTGGGTGATTCTGATCACTGCGGCCGCCGAACTCGCTGCGGAGTACGGTGTCCGGAAGCGGCCGCCTATTAAGATCGTCTTCAACGTGGCCCAGGAAGTGCTGGCGGTCGCGCTCGCTTCTTGGATCTACCACGCCTTCGACGCACAGTCGTCACTGACGCGGTTTCAGTTCGCGCCTGTTGCCACAGCCGCTGCGGCACTGGCCTATTTCGTCGTGAATAGCACGGCCGTTACGTGCGTCGTTGCGTTGAGCGATGAAATTAGGTTCGACGATGCTTGGCATCGCATTGCTGGTCCATCGCTCTTTTACGACGTGGTCTCGTCCGCGCTGGGGCCGCTTCTAGCGTACATGTACGTGACGTATCAACTGCCCGGGATCGTGCTTCTGGTCCTCCCGATCCTTTTTGTGCGCCATATCTACCACGCGAATATCAAGCTCGAACAGGTAAACCGGGATCTGCTCGAGCTGATGGTCAAGACGATCGAAGCTCGCGACCCGTACACATCCGGCCATTCACTTCGCGTCGCCCAGGTCGCCGGCCAGCTTGCGAGAGAGCGCGGACTGGGTGGTAAGGCCGTCGAGCAGATCACGACCGCAGCGCTCCTCCATGACGTGGGGAAGATCCACGAGGACTTTGCGCCACTTCTCCGCAAGGACACCAAGCTCGACCCCACGGAGAAGGCTCTGATGCAAACTCATCCGTCGCGGTCTGCAGAGTTGGTTTGCACAATCTCCGCTTTCCAAGGGCCTGTCGAGCAGGCGGTGCGGCACCATCACGAGAACTACGACGGAACTGGCTATCCCATGGGCCTGGCCGGCGAGGCGATCCCCATCGGAGCCCGCATCGTCATGATTGCGGATACGATGGACGCCATGACGACCGACCGTCCATACCGACGGGCCTTGAGCTTTGAGCATGTTATCCAAGAGCTGCGGAACTTCGCGGGACAGCAGTTCGACCCTGCGCTTGTCGAGTTGGTCGTACGTAGCAGCGCGATCAAGGGTATGGTCGCCGCACGACTTGCGAGAGAACCTCTCCAAGTTCCTCCGGGCGGCCTAGCGGTCTTCGCACGCGGCGACCGGCCTGCGCGTGCGGGACGCGTCGCGGCAGGGGCTTAGCGCGGTTCGCTGAACACCTCAAGTTCCTAACGAGTTTTCGGCCTGTCTGACGATACCCGCGGCGCTATAATGGCGCCCGAGTGCCGCCAGCTCGCGGCGCCGTGAGATCGCGGCCTTGCCCATCAGGAACTCGTGAAGCTGAATCGCCTCCAACTCGAGCCACAGCCAGTGATCGACATCTCGGCGCGACAGTTCGCGCGTCGCCCGTTCGAGTCTGGCTGTTGCGCGTTCAGGTTCCTTTCGATTTACCGAGTCGTTCCACGCTAACGCGCCTTCTATCTTCCATCGCTCCGCCATCGATCCGGTTCTGTCGCCGACGAGAGATTCGAGGCGAAGCGCGTGATTCGACAAAGCCTCGAAATCACCCTCCCGAACGGCGCAGATAGCGAGCCCAGCGCAGGCCGCCACACTAAGCCTCCAGAGATCCATTGACAGGGCCGATTGAAGTGCCATGTCGAATCCTGAGGCGGCCTCGGCGAAGCGGTCGACTTCCAGCGCCAACTCAGCTTGGTTGTCTATGCGATACGGCCTACCCGGCCATCGCGGGTACAATGCATCGATTTGTGCCGATTCCTCGAGGTGCGCCGCTGCGTGTTCGTAGTCACCCATCGCCATCTCTGCCACAGCAATGTTCACGAGGCTCGTCGCCACCGCCTGCGGGTTTAGGGTTCTTCTCGCAAATGCCAGATTATGGCTGAAATGCGCAATCGACTCGGAATACCGGCCCAGCTGTTTGAGGCAGACGCCCAGGCCATCGCGACTTGCGTGGGCAAGTTCCCAATTCTGCTCGGCCTCCGCGCACCGCCGCGCCCGTTCAAGCAGCGGGAGAGCGCGTGCTGGCGAATAGTACTTGGTGAATACGTAGGCAGCCGCAAACAGCGCCTGCGCTGATGGCTCGCCACAGTTGACCGGCGCTCTTCTTTGGGCCCTGGCTGTCGCGCGTACCAGAGCCGCGTCTCCGGTCCTGTCTGCGGTTCGCATCAATAGCGTCATTGCGTCGCGCCGATGCGGAAAGTCGCATTCACCATCGGAGCCAAGGAGTTCCTGAAGCGCCCGACAGCTTGCTACGACCGAGAGCTCGCCCGAGTGTTGGCCCGCCGCGATCTGCATGTAGCGGAACTCCTTGCCAGAACGCGCTGGTACCAGTGGTTGCTGGAAGGCCTCGAGACAAAGAAACGCGAGTTGATCGAACCGCCTCAAGTCTAGGTAGCAGGCGGCGAGCGCAGCTGATAGGTCGTGGTCATATCCCGCTGAGACTCGAATGGCCAGTTCAAGCGCTTCGCCGCGCTCCCTAACTGCACCGACAGAGCCGGCGAAGTCCGCGGCAGCAAGAGCGTGCGCTCGTGCATCGATCGGCCTTGCGCCGCGCTCGAAATGGAGCGCCACTTCCATTTGGGCTGCGGGGTTCCTTGCTGCCGATTCGGCGAGGATTGCGGCCAGCAGCCGGTGAAGGTGCGCGCGTTCTGCCTTGTCGAGCGTGGCGTCGGCGAGCGGCGCATAGGTGCCGTGCGCGAAGCCGAGTCTGGCGCCGTCGCGCCGCAGCAACTGCGCGCGGTCCAGCTCATACACCGCGGAGGCCAGCTCCGCCGGCGCCAGCTGCGTCACCTCCTGTAGCTCGTGCTCGGCCAGGGGGCGCGCCGCGACCGCCAGCACTGCCGTGACGGATCGGCCGCCCGCCGACAGCGCGGCCAGTCGGGTCGACGCGGACTGCTCGAATCGCGCTGTCGCGTTGTGCGGCTCGTCCGCGCTCCGAAGCAGCCACTCCGACGCGGGCCGGCTCCCGTCCGCGGGGATGGCCAGCGCCAGCTCGGTGGCGTGGAGCGGATTTCCCCCGGCGATTCGGGCCATCGACCCTACGACCGAGGCCGGTGCTTCCAGGCCCCGCCGAGTCAGCACGTCGCCGATAATGCGCCGAAGATGGGCCTCCTCGAGAGGACCCACTCGCTGCAGCTGAGCGTAGCCCTGAACCTTCGCCTGCGCCGCGAACTCCCCCAGCTCCTCCCCGGCCTCCCCCGCGCGGACGACGTAGGCGAGCAGGGTGCGCTGCGTCGCCACCTGGCGCCCGAAGTAGTGGAGGAGCGCCAGCGTCGTCTCGTCGGCGTCCTGCACGTTGTCCACCACGAGCAGCAGAGGCTCCTCGTAGGAGATGGACTCGCCGGCGCGGCAGGTCGCCTCGCAGACGCGGTGGCGTACCGAGTCGTCGGCGGCGAGCGCCGGCGGCGCGTTGGGAAACCGCTCGCGCAGCTCGGGCGCCAGACGGCTCAGCTCGCTGATCCAGACCTGGCTGAGCGCGACGAACCCCGGTAGCTCGGCCATCTGGCGCACCAGCGTCGAGATCGGCGCGAACGGAACGCACCGCTCGGTGGGAAAGCAGCGCGCGATGCACGCCGCGCCGCCGGCCACACGCACCTGGTCCACCAGCTTCGTGGCCAGGGCGCTCTTGCCGATGCCCGCGGGGCCGAGCAGCACGACGCATCCGCCCTGGCCGCCCCGGGCCGCATCCCAGGCCTGCCAGAGCCGCGCGAACTCGGCCGTGCGCCCGTACAGCGGCTTGGCGACCGGCGGGAGGATCAACTCGCCCACGCGGCCGGAAGACTCCGCTCGGTCGCCGCTTCGAGCGCCGCTTCGCTGGCGCATCGCCCAGGCGCGCATCTCGGGCCCCGGCTCCGCGCCCAATTCCTCGTGAAGCCTCGTCTCGAACGCCGAGTACCGCCGCAGCGCGAGCGTGCGGTCCCCCAGCAGCGTCAGAGCCACGAGCTGCGCCAGCATCGCCGTCTCGTCCAGCGGGTCCAGCTCGAGCAGCGATTCCGCCACGGAGCGCATCTGCTCCCAGTCCCCCTCCGTGCGCGCAATACCGATCAGCTCGTGCAGGGCCCGCCGCATGGTCTCGAGCAGTCGGCGCCGCTCGGCCTCGAGCCAGCGCTCGAAACCGGGAGCGTTGTGGATCCAGATTCCCTCGAGCAGGTTGCCGCGCCAGAGCGCCCGCGCGTCGCGCTGCCGGTGCTGCGCCGCGCAGTGCTCGAACTCCGCCACGTCCGCCCAAATCAACCCTCCCCTGAGCAGCAGCTCGTCCTTCGCCGGGACTTCGATCGCTTCGCACCCCAGCATCTTGTTGATCAGGGACGCGGTCTGAGAGAGGGAATGGCGCGCGCGGCTGACGGGGTCCTCGGACCAGAGCAGGTCAGTCAACTGGTCGCGCGGATGCGGCTGGCCCTGGCGTCGCATGAGGAAGGTGAACAGCGCCATCTGCTTCCGGGTCCGGAAGGTCAGCTTCCGCCCGTCGGCGCTGCGCAGCGACACCGGGCCGAGGCATCGGAACTCGAAGGGTGGGCGGCGGACGTCTTCGGAAGGCATCATGAGAGGCGCCGCTGGTCTGGTTCAGGCATAGCTAGGGTCGCGCCGTCACCTAACTGTCACCAAAACAGGGAGTTGCGCAATGGGTATTGCTTTCAGTCGTCAGTTGAAAGAGGCGCGCCCAGCGGCGGCCAGCGCCACGTCGCTCTCTGCGGCACAACCACTTG
>Ga0187889_10001246_pt1 | contig 27784 bp, 23 predicted proteins | sample June2016WEW_7_10_2_FD_132992 | JGI IMG/M metagenome (GOLD analysis project Ga0187889, IMG submission 132992) | Peatland microbial communities from SPRUCE experiment site at the Marcell Experimental Forest, Minnesota, USA - June2016WEW_7_100 | ecosystem: Environmental > Terrestrial > Soil >... | reverse complement strand
TCGTGGCGATGCAGCAGAATTATGCGCGCACGTGCGGCACCACCGAGGACCTCAGGGCGGTCGACCTGGTCGAGGACGCCCTGCGCATGACTGGCGACAGCCTGGCCCGATGCGGCATCGCCGTCCGCAAGGAGTTCGAGGCTGTGCCGCCGGCACGGGTGGACAAACACAAGGTGCTGCAAATCCTGGTGAACCTTTTCCGCAACGCCAAATATGCCCTGGATGCCGCCCAGCGCTCCGATAAAATGCTGACGCTGGGGATCTCGCCCAATGGGGGGGGCACCATCAAGATCACCGTGCGCGACAATGGCATGGGGATTTCTGCCGAGAACCTCGCGCGCATTTTCGAGCATGGCTTCACCACTCGAAAGGAAGGCCATGGTTTTGGGCTGCACAGCGGTCTGGTTGCCGCCAAGGAATTGGGCGGGGCATTGTGCGCCGCCAGCGACGGTCCGGGCAAGGGCGCCCTCTTCACGCTGGAGCTTCCCATTGCCACGGGGGAACCGGCGGCGGCGAGGCCAGCCTAGGTTGACGTTGCGAGCAAAAACGTCTAGCCTTCTAGCGTGAAGACAACGGTGGACATTGACGACGCGGTGCTCCAGGCGGCGGAAGACCAGGCGCGCAAGCAAGGAAAACCGCTCGGCACCCTCATAGAAGAGGCCCTGCGCAGGAGCGTCCAGGCCGCCGCCAACTTTGCACCCGCACCCGCTGAGTCTCCGGCCGAGGAAGGACTGGAGGACAATGATCCATTCTTCAGGGCGCTGGAAGAAATCCGTGCCTTGGGCTGCCTGCCGACGCCCCACCGCGAGGTCCGGTTCCCTTGAGCGGCCATGTTCCTGCTCGACACCAACGTCGTCAGCGAGTTGGTCAAAAGGGCGGGGGACGCCAAGGTTGCCGCCCGGTTGGCCGGTGAACCCCAATCCAGCCTGTTTATCAGTTCCGTTACGGGTTTTCGAACTGCGGTATGGAGCCGCCCGGTTCGGCCAGGCCGGCGTCGCTCTGGGCCAGGATTCAGCGCGAAATCATTAACCGTTTCCAAGCGCTGCCGTTCAATGCGAACGATGCCTTGGCTGCGGCTGATGTCATGTCCGCCTTGGCAGGTTCCGGCTATAACGGGGCTCTTCAGGACATCTGGCTGGCGGGGGGTGGCGACAAATCGCGGTCTGACTCTTGTGACGCGAAACGTCCGCCACTTCGACCGCATTCTCAACCTCCGCGTTGAAAACTGGTTCGATTGAGCCCAAGGCGGGCCGAGCCCGCCACCAGCAGGACTCTCCTGAATCTCGACAACGCTATTTCTCGACGCCGAACTTGTGGATGGTGGTGGAATGGTAGATCTGGCCGGGGCGCAGAACGGTGGAAGGGAACTGCGGGTGGTTGGGTGAATCAGGGTAGTGCTGGGTTTCGAGGCAAAGACCGGCGTGCTTCGGATAGGCATAGCCGTGGGGGCCTTCGATGGCGCCGGAGGGGAAGTTGGCGCTATAGATCTGAACGCCCGGTTCGGTGGTGAAGACCTCCATGGTTCGGCCCGATTTCGGGTCCGCCAGCCTGGCGCAAAAGGTCACGTCCCCGGGCTCCTTGTGATTAAGGACCAGGCAATGGTCATAACCCCCGTTGAAGTGACTCCCTTGGATTTGGCCGATGCGTTCGCCGATGGTGTGAGGGGTGCGAAAGTCCAGCGGCGTTCCCTGGACCGGGGCGGTGTCACCGGTCGGGATCAGCGTGCCGTCGACCAACAGCCAGCGGTCGGCATTGAGGGTGAGCACCTGGTCCAGGACCGTGCCGGACTGAGCGCCGGCCAGGTTCCAATAGGCATGATTGGAGAGGTTGACCACGGTCGGTTTGTCGGTCCGGGCAGTGTAATCCATCTTCCATTCGTTGCGGAGGTTCAATTCATAGGCCACGGTGCAATCGAGCCCGCCGGGATAGCCTTCTTCGCCATCCGGGCTGGTATAGGTCAGCTTGAGGGCGACGAAGTCCGGTCCCCGGAGCGGTTGGGCTTTCCAGACGCGCTTGTCGAAACCTCTGACTCCGCCATGGATATGGTGGGGGCCGCCGTTGCGCGGCAGCAGGACCTGGCGTCCGTCCAGCATGAACCGGGCGTCGGCGATGCGGTTGGCATAGCGGCCGATGAGGGAGCCGAAACAGGCGCTCTTGTTTTCGTAATCGGCCAGCGACTCACGGTTGGCGGTCACGTTGGCCAAACGTCCGGTGCGGTCCGGGGCCTCGAGGGAGTAAATGATGGCGCCATAAGTCATGACTTTGACCGAGAGCCCATGGGTGTTGCCCAGGGTGTATAACTCGACCGCCTGGCCATCCCGGGTTGTGCCGAAGGGGCTTCGGTCGATGCTCAAAGGGCCGTGAACCGGGGCTTGGGCGGCTGCCCAAGCCGGAGAGCCTGCCAGGAGAAGCAGGAGGGCGAGCCGGCCTGACGCAGGAGAATTCGGTTGCATAGGGCCATCCTGGAGCGAACGGGCCAGGGGATCAAGAACAGATCCCGCAGCCCTGAAGCCCGGCTCCAAGTCCAAAGGTCGAAGTCCGAGGGTCGAAGGAAATCCGAAATCCGAAGGCCGACCTGCCCGGCGAAGATTCTTGAAAGATCCGGCCCCTGAGCCGCGTACTATTAGTAGAGGATTAGTAGAGGATTATTACAGGATATGCGCGGTGCCCCGGCAAAGAGAATCGAGCGCAGCGGCTTCAAGCCGGCGGTCCCTCTCGGGCCCTTGATGGCCGGCTTCATCGGCCTCCAGTGCCCTCTGCCGCTCGGAACGGCCTTCAAAACCCGCGCCGCGGACGATTTCGGGCGTTCTAAATCACTAGACAAAAAAGTCTCTCATTTCCGCGAAGAGTTTCAGGCGGCCAGTTCAGCCCGCACTAATCCACTAATCCATCAATCCATCAATCCACTTCCTCTTTGGTTCCGGGCAAGCCGGGCTGCGGAGACGGCGGAGCGCGGGCAGAGACGGCCAGTACTATGAGCGACAATCGGAAAGAGCGTGGCCGAGCGGCTCCGCTCGCCAGCGATGCCGCTTCGCCGCGCCTGTGCGAGGCGCAGCATGAAAGACGAGCAAGATCGACATATAATAATAAACAGCGCGACCCCCGCAGGAGAAACCCGCCGGGATTTCCTGCAGAAGGTGACCAAAACCGTGATCGGCGGCGGCGTCCTCATTGGGGCTCTCGCCATACCTGCTAAGGCCATGGCCAATGCGAGACGAGCCCCAACTCATGTACCAATACCGACAGTTGTACTGTCGATGCATGCGGGGGCGCGGGCGTCTTCGACACGTGCATGCTGAGCAATGGGTGTACGGCGCATGACTCCTGCTTCAACAATGTGTGTAGTGAAATCAATGAGACAGTAACCCGTACAACAGTTGCAGTGAAAACTTGTGCAACGGCGCAAATGATAGTTGCACGTCCTCCAACCTGTGCACGTCCGACAATGGCTGCGTGACCTACGACAACTGCGACAACGGGGCAGCGCAGAACGCGTGCTGGGAGTATAACAGGTGTTCCTCATACAACCAGTGCGGTACGGTGAATAATTGCCAGACCAACACCTGCACCTCCTTGAACAGTTGCAGCGACGACAACGAGTGTACCGTGGCCAATCAGTGCGGCACGTCTGGCGGCTCCGGATCGAACCAATGCGGCGATAACTTTTGCGACGGTTCCAACTACTGCTACGTGAATAACCAATGCAGCACCACTAACAACTGCTACTCAGACACCTGCTCCGGGACTAGCGCGGATAGCTGCGGGCCGGCGGCCGACTACACCTGCGTGAGTGCCAATACGAAATGACGAGGCGCCTGTCACCGCCCGAGCGGTGCGGGGTGGGCCGGGTCTGCAGGTCCGCCCCGCAGCCATCGGGACCGGCGGCGAGGATCGCGTGCACGCAGCATGGAAACCCGGACGATCATTATGGATGGAAGGCGCTCGCCAATGTTCTTCGCTGGCGGGACGCCCATCGCCGTGTTGCGGCGCCGGTGGGGGCTTGCGTCGCGTCTTCGGCCACGCGTGGTGGGCGCGGAATCAGCCCGGCGCCCGGGAGCAGACGCCTCCAAGCGCCCGGGGTGTGCGCGCAAACGCACACTTGTCAGGGGCATCGGTCATGGGTATCATGGCCTAAGTCCGTTTGCCGTCGCCTCGGGCTAAGGTGCACGGGGCGGGAAGAAGGACCGCTTATGATGCGCAGGAGTTTTGTCGCAGAATGTGAGTCCTCGTCCACCCGTGGTCCCGCTGGCGCGGTCCGGGCGCCGTCGCGCCTTGGGCGGCCTGGCAACCGGCTCGGCTTCACGCTTGTCGAGCTGTTGGTGGTCATCGCGGTCATCGCCATTCTCGCCGCCATACTGCTGCCCGCATTGAGCCGGGCCAAGACGGCAGCGCTCTCGGCCGCCTGCAAGAGCAATCTCCGTTAGTGGGTGCTGGGCCTGAAATTGTACATCGGGGACAACCGGGGCTACCCCTCCGACGTCCAGCCATACACTAGCATTACTAGCATTAGCCCCGGCGTTCCCTACAAGTTGCCTACCTGGTACCAGCGTTTGGGGCCTTACACGCGCGCCCAGTGGCCGAACTGGAACACGGCCAGCAACTGCTTTGTGCCGGACAGGCCGGTCTTGGGGTGCCCGGCCTACGACCGGATTCCGGGCCGCGTTTACGGGCCCTACGCTGGCAGCTACGGTTACAACGGAGGGGGAGTATGGCCGACGGCCTGGGACGGGTGGGGGACGACGGGGAACGGTCTCGGCTTGATTCCAGACTCCGGTTTGGATCTCATGGTCAGCCCGGCGTCGTCCCCGCCTGGCCACGGTCCGGGGCCGCGTAAGGAAGGCGATGTGGTCAGGCCGAGCGACATGATCGCCATGGGCGACTCGCCCGTGAATCAATGGGGGATCGGGCCGGGTGGCCCTTACGGGATAGGATGTGCTTACTATAGCGGTGGTCCCGTCTGCTTGGGTGCGTACAACCTTTCGCCAGTGTCCCCTGATGCGGCTGTTGGGGCTTGGTACCTGGCTGGCATTGCCGGGACGACCACCGCACACCCGGCTGCGCCGCAGTGTGCCCAGGCGTATCTCAGGCGCCACGCGACACGGCTTAACATTAGTTTCTGTGATGGTCATGTCGAATGCCTCCGGATACCGCAGATATTTGACTTCCGGCAAGACGCGGTGCTGAAGCTGTGGAACGTGGACAATCTGCCGCACCGCGAGGCGCTCTCCCCGGCCCTGCCGTAGCCCACTATCACAGACCAGGATCCGTCAGGACGAAACCAAAGCCGATGCCGACGAGCAACAGATTTTCCGAAAGCAGCAGCGCAGGGCAGAGGCCCTTCGACAACGTGGCGCTCCGGCTGCGCGCGAACCGCTGCATTGTGTCATCTGTCCTGCCGCCCTTTGTGACCGTCCTGTGGCCGGACGTGCAGCCGGCCGCGTCACAATTGGGCCTGCGCCAGGTCACGGCCGAGTCGCTCCAGCAGGATGGGGCCCAGGCGCTTTTTCTCTCGGTCTTGGCCGGCAGGGCGCTGCCGGACGAGCGGCTGAAGCCCGCGAAGATCGGTTACAAGCAGCCGCCCGACCTGCTGCGCGGACGCGAGGCCTTCCGGGACCGGTTTCGGCTGGTGACATTCGTTGGGGCCTGTTCGCGGGAGACTGCCCTTGGGGCGCTCGAACTCATTGCCGGGCAGGTCCGGCGCGGCGGGACGGTGGACGTGCAGTTCAAGGGGTGTGACATGCTGGCCGATTGGCCGGCCGGACGGGAGCGGCTCAGCGAGGTGTGCGCCTACCTCTTCCAGGACCGCCAGTTGCGCAGCAACCTGACCGTGTTTTCGGGGTTGAGGACCATTGATCCCGGCTTATGGGAATACGTCTATGATCGTCCCCGCGTGCGCATCGGCTGGCTGGCGGCGGACCTGATCGGGTTCCGGGACATCTCAGAGTTTCAGGATTACTGTAGCGAGAGCGCGGCTTTCAAGAACCTGCGCAAGATCAGCAGCGAGGGATTGCGGCCGCATGTGGTGCTCCCGGTCTCCCGGCTGAATGTCGGGGTGCTGCCGGAGCCGGCCCTTGCCTTGGTCGAGGCGACGCGGGGTGGCAGCATCGAGTTGGCGCCGGTCGGGCTCTTGCCGAGGGGGACAAGGAACGGGAGCTTGGCCAACGGCCAGCTTCTCAGCAGCGGCGGGCCCCTCACCGCTGCCCTCTCCCCATCGGATGGGGAGAGGGAGAGTGGTTGGTCGCCACACGCTGGAGGGCAACCCGGGGACTGAGTAGCAGGCGGCAGGCCTCTCCCGAAGCAGGTCTCGTCGAACCGAAGCGAATGGCCTCGTTGCTGCCCCGCGCACCACGCCATCAACCACGCAGTGCCTTGAGCTTGCGGTTCAGAACCGGGGTTTGACTTAGGCTGACCAAGATCGGCTCCGCAATGTCGCGCAGGTGGACTTGCAGCCGGCCGGAGGGGAGTCTTTCGACGCGATCCATGAAGGCCAGATTTACAATCGCACGACGGTGAACGCGGATGAACTGTCCGCCGGGAAGCTCGGACTGCCATTGCTTCAAGGGTTTTCTAAGCAGCGCGCCCTTCTTGCCCGTATCCCAATAAACCCAGGAGTACTCACCGTAGGCTAGAATGCTCTTAATCTCGCTGATCTTTACCAGCCGCTTCTCCGTCGAGCTTTTGACCAGGAATGAACCGGCCAACGGTTGAGGTTCAGGCGGTTCCGGCAACTTCCCGGCAGGTATTGGAACCGGAACGGCTTCTCCCGGGCTCGCGGCACGACTCGGAGGCGAGGCGGGCAAATCAATCGAAAAGGTCGTGCCTTGGTTGGGCTCGCTGACGAAGCTGATCCTGCCACCCTGCTCTTCGATGCAGCTCTGGACCACGCACAGCCCCAAACCATGGCCGGGTTTCGTCCCGGTATTTGAAGCTCTGAAGAACAGGTCGAAAATGCGGGCTTGGTCCTCGGCCGGTATCCCGATGCCCCGGTCGCTGACTTCGATTCGGTATCCTTGCGCGGCGCCGGCCAGGCTGACCACCACGGGTCCATCTGAATACTTAAGGGCATTGGAGAGCAGGTTTTCCAGCGCATGACGCAGCCGCGGGGCATCGGCAACCAGGGGGAAAGGGCCTTGGCCACAGTGGAGCTGCAGGCGCCCACAGGGCTCATAATCCGCCAGCAACGATTCGCAAAAGTTCCGCAGGTCGAAAGTACTTGGACTCAAGGGCTGACGCCGCATCCGCGAGCGGACTACATGCATCGTTTCCGAGATGATGTCTTGCATCCGCGCAACGGCCTTTTGCATTCCGGCGAAGATTTGCTCGGACCTTTCCTGGCTCCGATCCGGGGCCCCCCCGGCGTTCCGGAGCAGGTCGGTATAGGCGAAGACGGCAAAGAGCGGGTTGCGAAGGTCGTGCAGCGATTCAGCGATGACCTGGCGAAAATCACTTTCGTCATCGATCAGCAGGACCTTGCCCCTGCCGTCATTAGAACCGGTCTTCATTGTTTCTCGAAAACACCATAGGTGTGATCATAGTTTGGAACACTGTTGGTTCCGAGGCGTGGTCTCGCCAACGGCGAAGGGCTCGTGATCTGCCGCCAGCCTAGCTCGCCTGCCACCGCACGCAAAGTAAGAGATTCCCCGCCGGGCTGTAGGAAAGCACCTACAGCGCGCCCGACATGTATTGCGTTAATATACAATAGACCGCCTCCAGTAGCCGCTCGCCGCGCGGCTTCGGAAAATCATTCCTTCCACAGTGTCCCCGATGGCGGCTTGGAGCCGCACCAAGTCTTCCGGGCGATGCGCGCCAACGCTCGGCCCGCGTCTTTGCCGATGGCCTCGGTCACTTTGAGTTTGAGTTGCCCGTGAGGTCCAAGAACGCCAGACGCTGCCCGAGCCAAAGGCACGGAAGAATCATTACCCATTATGAGCTTGCAGTCTGGTTCCGGCAACTTCCCGGCAGGTATTGGAGCAGGAACGGCTTCTCCCTGCGTCGCGGCACGACCCGGAGGCGAGGAAGGCAGATCAATCGAAAAGGTCGTGCCTTGGTTGGGCTCGCTGACAAAGCTGATCCTGCCACCTTGCTCTTCGATGCAGCTCTGGACCACGCACAGCCCCAAACCATGGCCGGCTTTTGCCCCGGTGTTTGAAGCTCTGAAGAATGGTTCGAAAATGCCGGCTTGGTCCTCGACCGGTATCCCGATGCCCCGGTCGCTTACTTCGATTCGGTATCCTTGCGCGGCACGGGTCAGGCTGACCACCACGGGTCCATCTGAATACTTCAGGGCATTGGAGAGGAGGTTTTCCAGCGCATGACGCAGACGCGGGGCGTCGGCAACCAGGGGGAACGGCCCTTCGCCACGGTGGAACTGCAGGCGCCCACAGGGCTCATAATCTGCGAGCAACAATTCGCAAAAGTTCCGCGGGTCGAAAGCGCTTGGATTCAAGGGCTGAGGCCGCATCCGCGAGCGGACTACATAGATGATTTCCGCGGCGGCGGACAGTTCCAGCACCGGATTGGGATTGAGGCGGGGGAAGGCCGCCAAGTGTTGGATTTCCAATTCTGCCTGCTTTCGCCCAGTGGTGTCTCGGATGCGTCCCTCGCTCTCCCGCAGGGTCTCATCGGCCTGTTTGCGCTCGCTCGGGAACGGGTTCGTTTTTCACCAGAATTCGGCGTTGCCTCATCATCCAGGCAGCGGCGGACGGTTTCCAGGATGGTCCGGGAGGAGCAGGGTTTCCGAATGAAACGAGCGTTCAGCCGGGAAACCAAGCCCGGCCTGCCGCCGCCGGTGCCGGAGCTGTAACCACTCATGAAAATGACCTTCAGCCGCGGCCTTTGTGCGCGCAACTGCTCGGCCAGGTCCCAGCCGGTCACCCCTTCGGGCATCACGATGTCGGTGAGCAGTAAAGCGATCTCCTCGCCGTGCCGGCCCCAAACCTCCAGCGCCTCCCGTGGGCAGGTGGCCTCATGCACCTTGTAATTGAACGTCTCCAGCACCCGCCGCGTGATCATCCTCACCGAGTACTCGTCTTCGACCAGCAGGATCGTTTCCGTGCCTTCGGGCAACTCCGCTTGAGCTTGCAGCGCGGCTACCCCCTTGGCGGGTGGCGGGACGGCGGGTAAAAAGACTTTGAAGGTCGTGCCCTCTCCAACGCGGCTCGCCACCTCCGCCCACCCTTGGTGCTGCTTCACAAGGCCGTACACCGTCGCGAGCCCCAAACCCGTGCCCTGGCCCGGTTCCTTCGTTGTGAAGAAAGGCTCAAAAATCCGCGGCAGGTGTTCCGGTGCGATACCGGTGCCAGTGTCGCTCACTCTCAAACAGACAAATTCAGGGGCCCGTGCCTCGGGATTTGCTGGCGCGTGTGCTGCACCGGGGTTGGGCTTTTCTGTCGCGATCTGCAGATGCCCGCTCTGCGGCATTGCATCCCGCGCGTTCACGACCAGGTTGAGCAACACCTGCTCCAACATCGCCGGGTCAGCCTGGACGAATGGCGACTGGTCCGCGTAAAGATATTCGAGGCGAATATCCTCGCGAATGGTGCGTCCGAGCATCTTGGCGAGGTTGCGAATCAAATCGTTTAGCGCCACCGGTTGGAGTTGCGCGACCTGTTTGCGGCTGAAAACGAGCAACTGCCGGGTCAGGTTGGCGGCCCTCTCCGAAGCGCCGACGATATGGTTCAGGCATTCGTTAGCTTGGGCACTGAGTTGCCCGGCATCCAGCAGCAGCAACTCGGCACTGCCCTGGATCACCGCCAACAGGTTGTTGAAGTCGTGGGCAACGCCGCCGGCAAGATGGCCGACGGCCTCCGTCTTTTGCGCCTGCCGAAGTTGCCCCTCAAGTTGCCGGCGCTCGCTGGTGTCCGTGTGGACTCCAATCAAGCCGATGAGTTGGCCCCGCTCGTCCCGGATGGCGTCCGCGCGCAGTTCGACCGGGAAGCGTCGCCCGTCCTTGGCCACCATGTCCAGTTCACCCCGCCAGGATTGGCCCTGCATGACCGTATCAAAGACCGCCCGGCCAACAGCTTGATCCGTGGAGAGCGCGAGGTGCGCCAACGGCTCGGCCATTTCTTCAACCCGATAGCCGAACATCCGGGTAAAGGCCTCGTTGTGATAGGTGTTGCGGCCTTCCGGATCGGCGAAAGCAATGCCTTCGCTGGAGCCTTCGATGCAGGCTCGCATGCGCAGTAAACTCTCCTCCGTCCATTTGCGGATGCTAATATCGTCCACCACCGCCACGAGGTGTTCGGCTTCTCCGTCGGGTCTGCGTGCCAACGACACCGTCCAACTCGCCCAAAAGACCGAGCCATCCTTGCGCCGGCAGCGTTGCTCCAAGGCAAAACTCTCGATTCCGCCGGCAAAGATCTGCCGCTTGTGTTCAAGAAGCGTTTGCAGGTCTTCAGGACAGACAACCTCCAGGCAGCTTCTCTGCAACAACTCTTCCTCGGAAGAGTCGAGGACTTGGCAAAGGCGCCTGTTCACCCACGCCCACTCCAAATCCAGGGTCAAAAACCCCAGCCCGACGGCCACCTGGTCGAAGGTAGTGCGGAACCCCTCCTCGCTGGCGTTGAGAATGCGGCGAGAATCAGTGGGTGGATTCATAACAAAACCTCCTGTTTTATGGCACAGCTCAGGTTCCCCTTTTCGACCCACGGGGAGGCTGGAATGCGCCCAGCACCTCGCTGACCCGCTCGAATTCCGTGGACTTGTCGAAGAAATGGTCCGCTCCGAGGGCGGTACAGCGTTGCCGGAATCCCTTGAAAGCATAAGTGGTCAACACCATGACCACGCACGCGGGATGCTCCTTCTTGAACTGCACGAGCAAATCCATGCCGTTGATTCCCGGCACTTGAATGTCGAGGACGACGGCATCTGGATGGTGTTGCCGAAAAAGTTGTTGGGCCTTGAAGCCATCCTCAGCCTGGCCGACGATGCTGACGTTGCGGAGGCCGGCAATCAATGCGACCAACCGCTCCCGAACAATGGGCGAGTCCTCCACGACAAGGACCTTGACCGGACTCGCTACGGGGCCCGCCCCACAAGCGACCGGGTCAGGGCGGACAGAGCGGCCCTCAGGGCCCGGCGTGTTTTCGGTCTGGCCCGACAGGCTGTTTCCATCGCCCGTCTGTGGCGCCGTTTCATCTATCATGCGGCCAGTATGGGGCACGCTTGGGGCACAGGACAGTTGGGGGAATGGCGCAATCGCGTGTCGGTTTCAACGGAACCTGCGTGTAGGTGTTTTTACCGACACATCCAGGCGCGAAGAGATTACGTAGCGCAGGTTTCCAAACCGGCTGTATCGCGGATTTCCAATCCGCAGCCGTGCGTCCATTCTGGCAGCCCGGGTGGTTCCGCCGCCCTGCCGGCTGGAAGCCGGCGATACGGCAGGTTGGAAATCTGCGCTACGCCTGCCGGGTCAGGCCCGCGTGCCTGGGGCTAATCCACCAACCCTTGCTTGAGCGCGTAGCGGGCGATTTCCACGTTCGTCTTCAAACCGGTCTTTGCTGAAATGCGGGCGCGGTAGGCCGCCACGGTCTTTTCGCTCAGGGCCAGTTCGACGGCGGTCTCTTTCATCGACTTGCCGACCTCGCCGCAGGATTTCGTGGTCATCGGCAATCAACACTCGGGTCATACGGTCCCCTTGCTGGCGGGAATGCTCGGTATCCGCACTGTGACCACCGTGCCGCCGCCGGGCCGCGGCCCAAACGTCACCTCGCCACCCAGCAAGCGGGCGCGCTCCTGCATGCCCAGCAGCCCAAGGGACGTCGGGAGCGCCGGTTCAACCCCGGTCATGCCCTTGCCATCGTCCCGGATTTCCAGGCGGCAACCATCCGCCTCCAACTGCAGCTCCACTTCGACGGCCCTGGCCTTGGCGTGGCGGGCCACATTGGTCAGCCCTTCCTGGAAAATGCGGAAGAAGGCGGTGGCAACTTCAGAGCCCAACGGTATCGTGTCGCTTGGCATAACGAGCCGGCAGGGGATGCCGGTGCGTTCTTCAAACCGGGCACCCTCGTATTGGAGTGTCATCGGGAGACCGAGCTTGTCCAGGATGCCCGGGCGCAAATCGGCCGCGATGCGTTGCACGGTTGTGATGGTCGCATCGGCCAGTTCGGTCGTGGCCACCAGTTGGTCCAGAATTGGATTCACACGGCGGTCGTCGCCGAATTCGTCCAGGTGGCGCTCCATCCAGCGCAAATCCATCTTGATGCAGGTGAGCATCTGGCCCAGTTCGTCGTGGATTTCACGGGCGATGCGGGTGCGCTCCTCCTCGCGCAGGTTCTCGAGGCGGGCGGACAAGGCGCGCAGTTGCTCTCTGTAAATCTGCTCTCGCTTTTCGGCGCGCTTGCGCTCAGCGATGTCGCGAATGTTGCACTGGATCACCTCGTGGTGGTCCACCCGATAGAGGTTGCTGACGAACTCCACATCGATCCGCCGGCCGTCGGCGGCTGCCAACGGTCTGTTGTCGTAGCGGATGTATCCCTCGCGCCGCAATTTCTCGAAGTTGTCCCGACTGGCCACAATGTCCTTGAAGAAGCCCAGTTCCCAGATCTGCTTTCCGAGGAAGGCCTCGTGCGAAACACCCAACAACTGCACCAGGAACGGATTCACATCGACGACCATCCCCGTCTCAGCCTCGAGGATTAAGACACCATCTTTGGCCGTCTCAAAAAGCCGGCGATAGCGAACCTCCGAAGCACTCAACTCCTCTTCCACCCGCTTGCGCTCGGTGATGTCCTCGATCGTCGCCATGGTGCGCATCGGCTGGCCGGCGGGGTCCCGAAGAACGGTCATGTTAACGTTCACCCAAGCCAACGCGCCGTCCTTGCGGACATACCGCTTTTCCAGGCGGTAATCGGGGGCCTCGCCGCGTACGACGCGCTGAAAGGCCTCCCAGTCGCGCTGCCGGTCTTCCGCGTGGGTGAGCTCAGGAACGCGCATCTGGAGCAATTCGCTGGCGGAGTAACCGGTGATCCCACACATCTTCGGGTTCACGCGCAGCCATTGCCCGGTGCGCGGATCCGCCTGGGCCATGCCGATGGAGGCCACGTCGAACATCGCCCGGGATTGTTCCTCGCTTGCGCGTAGCGCGGCATCCCCAAGGTAGAGCGCCCGGTAGTGGGCCTTGTCCTTCTTCTGCCAAAGGATTCCGAAGCCGGTCGCGGCGACGAGCATGAGTGCGAAGATCAACCCGAGGATGATGGTGGACTGGAATCGCCAGGGCGCAAACGCTTCCGCCGCGTCCATCTTCGCCTCGATAAACCATGGGGAATCGGGGACAGCCTTCAGCGCCGACAGCACCTCGACGCCGCGATAGTCCTTGCCCTGAAAGATTCCTTCACGGCCGAGCACCGCCATGACCGCGGGGGCGTTCGTCTGACTGAGAGGAACGCGCAGTTTGAGCGCCGTGTTGTGTTGATGGCGCAGCTCGTTGAGATACAGCACCGAATCGCCCTCCCGGCGGACAAGCAGCGTTTCCGCGCTGGCGCTGGGCCTCGGCCAGGATTGGATGAGCGGATAGAGGAGCTGCCGGCCATCGGTCCAAAGGATGACGGCGCCGAGCGGAGCGGAGGTTGGTCCGTTTCGGGTGAAGAACGGCGCGACAACGCCTAAATGCGGCGCGGGGTAGTCGCCGGTGGAGTGCAAGAGGCTGAACACGGCCCGCCGGTCACGGAAAGAGGCCGCCAGGGCTTCCGCCGCTTCTACGGCCAGCGGGCCAAGCTCGCCGCTGAGACTCAAGCGGGCCTTGCCGCCCGCGTCCACCAGCACGACATCGTGGTAATGGTAGTGCGTCTGCAGGGACCGGAAATGGCTGCGCAACGAGTCGGCATTCGCGGCCTGCGGGCGCGCCATCCAGCGGGCGACCGCTTCGCCAAAGAACGGGTCTTCCATGAGCACGGAAGCATCGCCCAGCCGCTCAGCCCGCCATTGGACGATCTCCTCCACCTTCAGCAGAGCGACGGCCTGTAAGTCTTCCTCAGCGTCCTGCCGCAGGTACTGGCGCTGGGTGTAATAGAACCAACCGCCCCCGCTCAAAATGGCGGGCATTCCCAAAACGGCGGCTGCCAGCAGCCAGCGCGGCAGCGTGTTCAGGGCGAGCCCTTTTCCTGGCTCGGTGGACTTTCTTCTCATTAGCGATGTCAAGCAAAAACCCTCTACGACTAAGGACGCAACTCCGAGGCTGGAGGTTTCAAAAACCTTCGCCGATCTGCATTTTCTTGGAAGAAGCGCCTCTGGAAGTGCATACCTAACACCTCAACCTCAGGGTCTTCGGCTCAGCTTGCGCAGAAGGCCGGCCGTGGCAAATGCCCGACAGGCGGCTCCCCAAGACGGCATCAAGTTGGTTGTCCCGAAGGGACTGCCCGACAATAGCCCGGCGCTTCAGCGCCGGGAGAGCCGATTTGAAGTTCCGCCCGTTCCGAAGGAACGGTTGAATGAGCCGCGCGTGGCACCAGAACTCCTGGTCCGTTGCGCGTATCGGCAAAAATAATCGATGCGGGCTTGACCAAACCGGGCGGGACGGCATAGTTTTGCAGCCCCAATTGAGGCCGGTTTTCCCCAGGGCCTCACCCAGGGGCCAGACAAGCAACTATGACGAAGGATTCTTTAGGGAAGGGCAGCACGAGCAATAAGGCCGTGTTGAGCTGGGTAGCCGAGATGGAGAATCTCTGCCGCCCCAGCCGAGTGTATTGGTGCAACGGTTCAAGGGCGGAGGCCCAGGCTCTCACCGGGCAAGCCATCGAGAAGGGCATGCTCATCAAGCTGAACCAGAAGAAGCTGCCTGGATGCTACTATCATCGCTCGCACCCGAATGATGTCGCGCGGGTCGAACAGTCCACTTTCATCTGCACTAAAGACCAGGAAGAGGCCGGCCCGACCAACAACTGGATGGCGCCGCGCGAGATGTATCAGAAGCTGCGGACCTTGAGCGAGGGGGCGATGCGCGGACGGACCATGTATGTCGTGCCTTACCTGATGGGGCCGCCCGGGTCTTCGCTGGCGAAAGTGGGGATCGAGCTGACGGACTCGGTTTACGTGGTGTTGAGCATGGGGATCATGACCCGGATGGGCACCATCGCCTTCGAGCAGCTCGGGAACGATGACGATTTCAACCGCGGCCTGCATTGCATGCTGGATATCAACCCGGAGCGCCGCTACATCGCCCACTTCCCGCAGGACAATGCCATCATTTCGGTCGGTTCCAATTACGGGGGCAACGTGTTGCTGGGCAAGAAGTGCCTGGCGCTGCGCATCGGTTCTTATCTCGGGCGGCAGGAAGGCTGGTTCGCCGAGCACATGCTCATCCTGAAGGTGGAATCCCCTGCGGGCGAGAAGACTTACGTGGCGGCGGCCTTCCCCAGCGTCTGCGGCAAGACCAACTTCGCGATGATGATTCCGCCGCCCTATTTCCAGGGGTGGAAGATCACCACCATTGGCGACGACATCGCGTGGATGAAGCCCGGGCCCGACGGCCGCCTTTATGCTATCAATCCGGAGGCGGGGTATTTCGGCGTGGTGCCGGGCACCAACTCGAGGTCCAATCCAAACGCGATGGAGATGATCGCGCGGGACACGATCTATACGAACGTGGCGCTGACGCCGGACCTGGATGTGTGGTGGGAGGGCAAAGATGGTCCCCCGCCCGAAGAATGCCAGGATTGGAAGGGCAACAGGTGGACGCCCGAGTCGGAGGAGAAGGCGGCGCACCCCAACAGCCGTTTTTGCGTGCCGATGGCCCATAACCCGGTGCTGGCCCCGGAGGCCAACGATCCCCAGGGCGTGCCCATCAGCGCCATCATTTTCGGAGGCCGGCGCACCGACACGGTGCCGTTGGTATTCCAGGCCTTCAACTGGGTGCACGGCGTCTACCTCGGCGCGACCATGGGCTCGGAGATGACGGCGGCGGCCGTTGGCGGCGCCGGCCAGGTCCGGCGCGACCCGATGGCGATGCTGCCCTTTTGCGGCTACCACATGGGCGATTACTTTCGTCACTGGATCAACATGCATCGCTTGATCAAGCATCCGCCGCGCATCTTTCATACAAACTGGTTCCGGAAAAACGGGAAAGGGGAATTCCTTTGGCCCGGTTTCGGCGAGAACATGCGGGTGCTCAAGTGGATTATCGACCGCTGCCACGGACGGATTGACGCGGACGAGTCGCCGCTGGGTTGGGTTCCCAACCCCAAGAGTTTTGACCTGGGCGGCATGGCCAACTTCACACCGGAGAAGTTCGCCAAGGCCCAGGCGGTCAACAACGAAGAGTGGCGCCGCGAAGTCATCTTGCAGGAGGAACTCTTTATGAGGCTCTACTCGCACCTGCCCAAGGAACTGATCTTTCAGCGCGAACTCCTGGTGGCGCGGTTGTAGGGGCGTCGGAGCGTGGAGCGCCGGAGCGTTGGGAGCGTAGAGCGTGGGGGCATCGTAGCCACGCTCTCACGCTCCAGACCAAGCATTCAGGCCCGAGCCCTCAACGTCCCTGCTGCTTGGCCCAATCGTCGAGCGTCTGGCCCTCGCTGATGTGGCTGATGCCGGCCTTGCGGGCGGTTTCGAGGAAACGCTTGAGCAGCTCGGCGCGGGCTTCCCCTTGTATCTGGTTGGCGGCCAGTTGGACGTACCAGACGGGCAGGCGCGCGACCTGCACGCGCGCGCGCACCGTGTCGTTCTCGGCCTTAGGTTCCGCCTCATCCAGCACTTTCAGGGCGGCGGCCAGGAAATCGGGGTTCAAATAGGCCGCCTTGGGATTGTCATAGATGTGGGCGTGGGTTTTGCCATCGCGGACCTGGCGGTGGAGCAATTCGAGGTAGGCCCGCAGATTGGCCGCCGCTTTGCCATAATAGGCATCCAGGAATTCATCGGTGAGCTGCCGCACATCGGCCTCCGGGTTCCAGAGCAGCTTGGCCAGGAGATAGGCCCTGAGCGGTTCCATTTCCCCGGCGCCGCCCGGAGAGTAGTTGCCCTGCTCGAAGAGCCCTTTCACGCCGTGCTGGACGAAGAAGCGGACATTGGGCTGCAAGGCGTCGAAGTTGGGAAATGGCTGCTGGTAGTTGGCAAAATTCGGGGTGTAATCCCATATATAGAGCAACGGGGCGACCGGCTGCCAGACGAGGATATCGTCGCGGAACCGGCGGTTTTCCTCCGCCGTGCAGGTCGCCAGCGGGTGGGCAAAGCAGCATTCGATCGAGCAGAGGCGGATGATGACGTTCTGGCGGGGGCGCAGGGTCTTGGGCGGCTTGCGGGTGTATTGGTAGGCCAGGGTGTCGAGGCGCACGTTTGGGTAGTCGCCTTCGATGTCCTGCGCCACGGCATTGACGAAGCGCAGGAGCGAGGCGGCGGGGCTGCCTTCCCCGTCGTCCAGGGCCTTGCATTGCTCGCACTGGCACCAGTTGCCGGTGTCGTTTTGCGAGACGCTGATGATGTTCGCCTCGGGATGCTCCTGGATCCATTGCCGGACGCGGGACTTGGCCAGCCTAAGCACCTCGGGATTCGACAGACACCGCTGGACGTAACCGCTCTTGCGTTCGCCCTGGATGAGCGGGAAGTACTCGGGATGCTCCTTGAATAGGTCTGGCGGAATCAGGCTGTCGAGGCTGTGAACGAACGGGAAATAGACGGCGAAGCGGCCGCCGTGTTTGTCGGTCAACTTGTAATGGTTGCCATTGAGCCGGTGACGATGGGGAGCTTGGCGCCGCTGATTTTCTCGAGGTAACGCTGCAACTCCTGGGCAGCGTAGCGTTCGGAGGGGATGGCCGCGGCGGGGATGACAATGCGGTAGCTGCTTTGGCCCTTGTCGGCAAGGGTCAGGGCGGCCTGAGTTTGAAGCCCGGTTGAGACAGCCAGGACGAGGAGCGCCGCCTGCCAGCCGGGGATTTTGCAAACGGTCTTGAATGTCGGAAGCATTCGCGCATATTAGCGCAGTGAAGAATGTTAGGAAAGAGAAAGCTGCCAAGAAGCCGCGGTCCCGTTCATCCATCAACGGCGCCGCTGCGGGCCGTCCCCGACTGGTCCGACGAGTTGAGTTAGGGGAGTATATCGTCGCGGATCCGCTGATTTGTCACGGCAAACCGACCTACAAAGGCACGCGCATTATGGTCTGGCAAATCCTTCAGGACTTGGCAGGCGGCGAATCCGTAGAAGAGTTGGTTACGGCCTGGGGAGGACAGGTGAGCCGGCCGGCCATTCTCGAGACAATTCGGTTGGCTAGCGGTGCGCTTCTCGATGCACAAGGACGGCTGAATCGCTTAGTCAACGGCTTGCTGGCGGCATGAACGTGCTGGACGAGAACGTTCGCGAAGACCAGCGAGCGATCTTGGGGCAGTGGCGTATCCCGTTTCGGCAGGTTGGCAAGGAGCTCTCCAGCCTCGGCGCTCAAGACGACGTTATTATTGCCCTGTTGCACCGCCTCAAGCATCCAACGTTCTTTACCGAAGATGAGGACTTTTTCAAGTTCCGGCTTCGTCATCGCGACTATGGTTTGGTTTGGCTCAGCGTGAGAAGCATTGAGGCCGCGATGTGCATTCGGCGGCTTCTTCGGCAGCCGTCGTTCCGGACCCAAGCGCAACGCCTCGGCAAGGTTGCGCGTGTGTCTATCGATGGTGTGCGCTATTGGCAGACGGGGAGTCCTGAGCTGGCTCGCGTTGATTGGCTTTGATGCGTCTTTTGACGTTCCTGTTATTTCCATTCATAGCCCCACGCCCGCGCGGCAACCGCCACCGGCTTGCCGTTCAACTCCGCGCTGACATTGTCGTCGGCAAAATTCTCGATTGCCCAGCTCCCGTCCTCGAACAAGTAGAGCCCCACGCGATTGGGGGCGCGGAAGGTGACGTTGAGGGGGCGCAGCAACGGGGCGCGAAGCTCGTCCAGTTCCCGTTGGCCGAGCTGCCGCAGCGACTTGGGGTCATGGTTGAGCGGCAGGATGCGAACGTTTGGCGCGTCGAGCTTGATGTCACTTTGATTCTTTAGCGACCGCGCCAGCCCGTCAGTCAGCAGGACCGGCTTGCCGGTTTTGATGAAGGCATCCAGCCTGGCGGCGAAGCGGGTGTCTTTGAGGGCGTGGACCGAGAAGAACGCCGCAGGGGCGTCCGAGGGAAACTCGTGGCAGGGGACCAGGGGCAGGCCCATCATGCCGACGAAATCGAACACGCGTGGTTCGTCTTCCGGATGGCTGTTTGGGGGCTTATAAGCGGCCAGGCCGATGATGCCGCGGCGGCGCACTTGCTTGGCGACGGCAAGGAGTTCGGGCACATTGGCGCGCAGCGCCAGGATGTCCTTTGGCCCCGGGCCGTGCTGGAGCGAACCGTAGGAAAAGAGCATGGATTCGCCGGCGCCGCCCAGGACTGTCTGGCGGGCTTGCTCGACGTAGGTGCGCTCGGTCGTGCCGAAGGAATCGAACCACCCGCCGCCGCACTTGGGGCCGCCAATGCCGCCCAGCCAGCGCATGATGAAGCAGCCCTCGTATTGCACCGTCCCGCCCCACCGCCGGTCGTTGTAGTCCCGCGTCTCGGTGCCGACCCAGATGCGGTCAAAATCGGCCGTTTCACGCGCCACCTCGTAGCCGCGGTCCTGGAAGCTGTCATACCACTGTGGGTACTTGATGATGAGCCGGGCATTGGGATTGACCCGCTTGGCCGGGGCCAGCACGCGCTCGCGCGACATCTGAGTCATCAATTCGCAGCGGTAGTTCTCCCACGAGTCGCCGCTGACCGGGAAGGAGCGATCGCCGATGGTGACCGTCCTGGCGCGGCGGGCGCGGTCGCATTCGGGGCAGGCGCACGCCTCGAACCAGAAGTCATCGATCATGATTTCGTCGAACAGCCCGGCGGCGTATTCGAAGACGGCCTGGAGATTGGTTTGGGTGGCTGGGTCCGTGTAACACGAGCAGGCTTCCCCACCCCAACCGGTCGAGGGCTTGCCGACCCGGGTGGTCGTCACGCAGCCGGAGACCACGAAACCCTCGGAAAGAAACCGCCTTTTTGCGTTCTCGAGGGCCTTCCGTTCGGCGCGGTAGCCGTCGCGAAAGGCCTCGAGATAGACCTTCGAAACGCCGGTCCGCTTGCACCACTCGAGGGCGTTGCGGAGGCCAGGTTCGTCGGACAAATAATCGCGCACGTCCTGCGCGCAGAACAAGGTCGAGAACCGGTGGGTCTGCGCCCGGTCGTTGGCGAGTTTCCAGAGGTCCGGCGGCGGTGAGTCCGGCTGGGCGCAAACCGGCGCCAGCAAGGCTTGGCAAAGAAAGGAGACGCTCAGGAAATGGAAGACGCGACGGCGGTTTGTTCTCATGCGGGCCAGTGTGCATTACACCGGGCCGAAAGCCAAGAGCGCAGGCGGGGTTAGGAGCCGGTTGAAGAACGGCCTGTTTCGAGCGGGAGAGGAACCGCGAACAGACGCGAATGGACGCGAATTACGCAGGAGTTAGGAGGATAAGACACAATCCAGATAGCCGCGAAAAGGCACAAGAGGAACAGATTCGCAGGTTCCGGTGTCTATTCATAGTGATATGAAACGCATCCTCTTGATTGCGGCGGTCATTGGTGCAGGGCTTCTGGCGGGTCTGGCGGTTATCCTCATTTTGCTTCCTGGTGCCACCACGCCTCCGGCTCGGTCCTTGGAGGCCGGGGCAATCAAGATGCTTCCCGCGGCCCATGCTTACGCCAAACTTTTGAAGACAGAGGGAGCGACGATCCCGGCATTCGTGAATGTGCAGGAGCTTGTTGCCAGAGGGCTGCTGGGCCACGACGACCTAAAGAGCTTCGTTGGGATGGAGGTCAGCGTCTCCACATCCCCGGTTGACGACGGCTCCCGCGACGTGCTGATTCGGGCGCGGCAACCGGACGGCACAGAGTTGGTCTTGCTGGCCAATGGAAGCGTCCACGAGAGGAGACGATGAGCGTCCACGCCCGGCCGCCTCTCAGGCCACACCGGAGGGCAAGCTCCGGACTGAGAGTTACTTTTTTGTCCCGCAGTTGAGGGCCTTTTTGACGGCAGCGATGACTTTGCGCTGGACGGACATGGGGTTGCCAGGGACATGGGCGCCTGCGGCGGCGGGGTGGCCGCCGCCGCCAAACTGGGCGGCAATGTCATTGACAATGACCTTCGGGCTCTTGGAGCGGAGGCTGATGCGCGTCAGGCCGGGCGTCACCTCTTCGAAGACGCAGGCCACCACGACCGGGGCGATGGCGCGGATGTGGTCGATGAGCCCCTCGGAATCGCAACTCTCGGCGCCGGTCCGGGCGAAGTCGGCGTGCCTGAGCCAGAAATAAGCGATGCGGTTCTGGCAGGTAAGGCGGAAGTGGCTATAGACGTGCTTGAGGAGTTTGGCGCGCGAGACGGGGTAGGATTGATAGACCTCCTCGCAGATCCTGGCAAGGTTGGCGCCGTGCCCGACCAGTTCGGCGGCGACGCGAAATGTTCCGGGGCGGGTCGAGGGATATTGGAACGAGCCGGTGTCGGTCGAAACCGCGGTGAAGAGGCAGTCGGCGATGGGCTTGGTAATCGGCCACTTGGCGACCCTCAGGAGCCGGAAGATGAGTTCGCCGGTGGAGGGTTCGCGGGCGGAGACCCAGTTCAGGTCGCCGAAGCGAGTGTTGCTTTGGTGGTGATCGATGTTGATGAGGAGCTTGCGTTGCGCCACGCAGGGGCCGACTGCGCCCAACCGCTCGAAGCTGGCGGCATCGGTGGCGATGACGCAGTCGAATTCGCATCCGGGCCTGGGTTTCTGAAAGAGGCGGCCCGGATCGAGGAACTCGTATTTTTGGGCAACCGGGTCTTCGTTCCAGCAAAGGACTTCTTTGCCTTCGTTGCGCAAGGCCAGTGTCAAGCCCAGTTGCGAGCCCACGCAATCTCCATCCGGGCGGATGTGGCCGACCACACAGAAGGTCCGGCTCTGGCGGAGGGCCTCGAGGATGCGGTCGATGACCTTGGGATGGGGCTTCATGCAAAAGTGCGGAGTGCGGAGTGCGGAATGGAGAAACCGGGCTAATCGTTGGTTTCAGTTGGCGAGGTTGCCGGGGAAGTTCGCTCCAGCTCTTCGATGATCCCGAGCACGCGGTTGCCCCGCACGACCGAATCGTCCATGAGGAACTTGAGGGTGGGGGTGTATTTGAGGACGACGGCGCGTCCGACCAGGCCCTGGATGCGTTTCCGGTGGCGGATGAGCAGCGAGAGGCCGCGCCGCTGTTGGTCAGGGTTGCCCAGGATGCTGATGAACACGATGGCCGAATGCAGGTCTCCGGCGACGTCCACGTCGGTCACCGTGACCAGGCCGGCATTGCTGACCGGGAACTCGCGGCGGATGGCTTCGCCAATTTCGCGCTTGAGCAGTTCGCGCACCCGTTGAAGTCTCAGGGAGGGCATTGGTCAAAGCTTCTGGGCTATCTTCTCCATGGTATAGCACTCGATATTATCACCGATTTGGAACTCGCCGAAGCCTTCGATGCGAATGCCGCACTCCATGCCGGCGCGGACTTCGTTGACCTCGTCCTGGAAGCGGCGCAGGGACTGGGTGAAGCCCTCGTAGATGATCTCCTTGCGCCGGCGGACGCGCACCTTGCCTTTGACGATGCGTCCGCTGGTGACCATGCAGCCGGCCACGGGCGCGCCCTTGGACAACTCGAAGATTTTGCGCGCCTCGGCCACGCCCAGGGTCACGTCTTTGAGCAGGGGCTCCAGCAGTCCGGCCATGCCCTCTTTGACCTCGTCGATGAGCTCGTAAATGATGGCGTAAAGCTTGATCTGCACCCCTTCGTGCTTGGCTTTGTCAGCCACCCCGCTGTCGACCCGCGTATGGAAGCCAAGGATGACGGCATCGGAAGCCGAGGCCAGGGCCACATCGGATTCGGTGATGGTGCCCACGGCGCTGTGGATGATTTCGAGGGAGACCTTCTCGGATTCGATCTTCTCGAGGGCCTCGACAATGGCCTCGACGCTGCCTTGGGCATCGGCTTTGACGACGACCTTGAGGGCCTTGCTGGAGTTGGAGGCCAGTTGGGCGAAGAGGTTTTCCAGGGTGACCTTGGCGCGAGTGCTTTCCTGCCCCTGGGCCTTGGCATCGAAGGCGCGCTCTTCGGCCAGGGCGCGGGCGGCCTTTTCATCCTCCACGATGCTGAATTCCAGGCCGGCCTCAGGGACGCCGTTGAGGCCCAGGACCCGGACAGCGACCGAGGGGCCGGCTTCTTTGAGGCGTTTGCCTTCCTCGCTGATGAGGGCGCGGACGCGGCCGTAGTACTGGCTGCAGATGATGAGGTCCCCGACGTGGAGCGTGCCTTTGCGGACGAGCACGGTGGCGGTCGGTCCCCCGGGTTCGAGGCCCGATTCGATGACGTTGCCTTTGGCGCGGCGGTTGGGATTGGCCTTGAGTTCGAGGAGATCGGCCTGAAGCAGGATCATCTCGATGAGCTTATCGACGTTCTGCCGGGTGAGGGCGGAAACCTCGACGAAAATCGTATCGCCGCCCCAATCGTCAGGCACCAGGGCCTTGTCCTGCAACTGCTGGCGGACCCTGAGCGAGTTGGCGTTGGGATGGTCCATCTTGTTGACGGCCACGATGATCGGGACCTTGGCGGCGCGGGCGTGGTTGAGGGCCTCCAGCGTCTGGGGCATGACGCCGTCGTTGGCGGCGACGACCAGCACAACGATGTCAGTGACGTTGGCGCCCCGGGCGCGCATCGAACTGAAGGCCGCGTGGCCCGGGGTGTCCAGGAAAGTGATTTGGGCCAATTCCTTCTTCCGCTCGGGGTGCGGAAAGGCAATCGTGTACGCCCCGATATGCTGGGTAATGCCGCCGGCTTCCCCAGCGGCGACGTTGGACTTGCGGATGACGTCCAACAAAGTCGTCTTGCCGTGATCGACGTGGCCCATGATCGTCACCACCGGGGCGCGAGGCGCCAGGTCGGCCGGTTTGTCTTCGACATCCAATTCGACCTTCTTGACCGGCGCATGGACAAGCCCGCTGCCCCGTTCGCGTTTCTCGACCTCGAACCGGCACCGGTACTTGGCGCAAATCTTCTGGGCGGCGTCCTCCTCGATGGCCTGGTTGACGTTGCGGAAGATGCCCAATTCGATCAGGTCGGCGATAATCTTGAAAGGTTTCTGCTTGAGCTGCTCCGCCAATTCGCGCACGACAATGGGCGGTTTGATCGAAATGACCTGGGCATCGGCGGGCAGAAGGACTTTGGGCGCCGGTTCGGCGCCTTTCGCCCCCGGCCCCTTCTGCAGGGCAGGGAACCGGGAGGCGGGCGCGCCGGGAGGACTTGCGCTGCGCACTCCGCGCAGGTCGCCGCGTCTGGCAAACTCGACCCTTTTCGGCTCGGCATGCCGGGGGGGCAACTTTATGCTGCTCACCTTGTCGCCGGGTTTGGCCCCGGGTCGAGGGGGCAGTTGAATGAACCCGACCTTGTCTCCGATTTTTGGCGCGGGTGGAGGCCCGGGCGGAGGCGCCGGGGGTGCGAGCGGTTCTTGGATTTTGGCGGCGAGCGCCTCGGGCGCTGGGGCCGGCGGCGCGGGCGGCGGTTCACCTGCGACGACAGCCGGCGCGGGCGGTTTCTCCTCAGGGATGGGCGCTGCCGACGGGGCAGAGGGCGCCGGCGGCGGAGGGACCGGAGCAGCGGGCGGGGTCGTCGGTTCGAGCAGAGGGGCTGCCGACAGGGCGACCGGTTCCTGCGGCCCTCGGACCTCGACCGGAGGCGGCGGAGCGGTGGTGACAGATATGGTTTCGGGGACTGGAACAGTGGCGGGGGCCGGTTCGAGCACCGGGGCAGGCCCGGGTGGAGAGGGCGGCCCGGGTGGGGTGGGCGGAGCCAGGAAGCGCGGATGGGTGGCTTTGAGTTGTTCTTCGAGGTATTCGGCGGTGATTTTATCCAGGGAGCTGGAGGCTACCCGGGCCAGAGTTATGCCCAGTTCTTTGGCCTTGGCCAGAACTTCCTTGTTCTCCAGGCCGAGCTTCTTTGAAATGTCGTAAATCCGAACGGGCATAAATCTCTATCACTGCCGGCCTTGCCAGTCACCTGCCACAACAGGCGCCACTCAGCGCCAGGCTGTCAGCCGGAAACCGGGGTCTCTCCCACCTTAAGGGTGCGGCGGGCCGCCTCAGCCCGGGCCGCCTCCATAATGGCCGAGGCCTGGTCGGCCAATTGCGTTATATCGGCCAGGTCGCTTTGATCCGCTCCCAACACATCTTCCAGCCGGGTCAAGCCATGATGAACCAGGACATCGGCCTGCTCCCGGGTAATGCCGGGGATGGCCGCCAGCGATTCCACGGCCTCAGCCACTTTCTCCTCGAAACCCTTTTTGACCACGACCTCAGGCTCGATGTCGACCTGCCATCCGGTGAGCTTGGAGGTGAGGCGCGCGTTCTGGCCGCGTTTGCCGATGGCCAGGGAAAGCTGGTCCTCGCTCACGGTAATTTGCACGCGCTTGCCCGCCTCGTTCACATCGAAGGCCTTGAGCTTGGCCGGCGCCAGGGCGTTGGTGATGAAGGTCCTGACGTTGGGGTCCCAGCGAATAATGTCCACCTTCTCGTTGTTGAGTTCGCGGACGATGTTCTTGACGCGCTGGCCGCGCAAGCCGACGCAGGCGCCGACGGGGTCAACCTTGTCGTCGCGCGTCCAGACGGCCAGCTTGGTGCGGAAGCCGGGTTCGCGGGCGATGCCTTTGATTTCGATGGTGCCATCGCTGATCTCGGAAACCTCCAGTTGGAAGAGCTTGATGACGAAGCGGGGGTCGGAGCGGGAGAGAATGATCTCCGGGCCGTGGATTCCTTGCTCGACGGCTTTGACATAACAGCGGAGGCGCTCGCCTGGCTGGTATTCCTCGGTGGGGACGCGTTCGCGGTTGGGGAGCAGCGCCTCGTATTTGCCAAGATCAACAATCACATCCGAACGGTCGAACCGCCGGACGGTGCCGCTGACGATATCGCCGATGCGGTCTTTGAACTCGGCGAAAATGAGCTGCTTTTCCGCCCGGCGGATGTGCTGCATCAGGGCCTGCTTGGCATATTGGGCGGCAATGCGTCCGAAGCCGACGGGGGTTACCTCCACCTCAAGCTCCTCTCCGGCCTGGGCCTCAGGCCTAATCCGGTGGGCATCGAAGATGGAAATCTGGTCGTGCTTCGAAATCACCTTTTCGGAAACCACCAGCCTGGCAAAGGCCCGGATGTCTCCCGATTTCTGGTCGATGGCCACCCGCAGCTCGCGCGCCGGGCCGACGGCCTTCTTGGCGGCGGACAACAGGGCCTCTTGTACAGCGCCAACCAGGACATCGCGATTGATGCCCTTCTCACGCTCCCAGAATTCCAAGACTGCTAAAAAGTCGGCGTTCATACATTTGCTGCCTGTGCCCTCAAGGGGAACAAAAAAGTCGGCAGATGATGCTCTTCCGACTTTGGCGCGCTGGCGAACCAGCAATATACCGTTCTAGAAGTAACTTAGGGTTTAAGGCAAAAACAGTCAAGCCCCATCTTCACGGATCTCTTAATTGCTTTACAACCCGCCCTGCCTGGTCTCAAGCTCGGCGGCATGATAAAGCCGCTGGCGCTTGTTTTCTACGAGAAACTTCTGCCGGGCAGCCAGGTGGTCAACCGGCTCCAGGACATCGGTTATCGTGTCCAGGTCCTCGCCGACCCGGCCGCCCTGCTCAAAAGCGCCCAGGAGTCCAAACCGATGCTCGTGCTGGCCGACTTGAGCTCCACGAAAACCGACATCTGCGGCGCCCTGGCCCGGCTCAGACAAAACCAGGCAACCAAGCACCTGCCCGTCATTGGCTTCGGCGGAGACGACCAGAGGGACCTCCAGTCCGCCGCCCTGGCCGCCGGGGTTACCCTGGTGGTCAGCGAGGCGGCCATCCTCCAACACTTGGCCCAATGCCTCGACCAGGCCTTGCAGGTCGAGTAGGATCATGGGGTATGGTTGAATTGGGGGCCCGGCCAGTATCCAGTTTGTATGCACGTGCCCTTCTGCGCGCGGAAGTGCGGCTACTGCGCATTTTACTCGGAGGCCTCGAGCGGCCAGTTGATGGGCCGCTACGTGCGGGCCCTCATTCGAGAATTGGAGGGGGTGGCCGCCGGCCTCCGGCCGCGAACGGTTTTTTTTGGCGGGGGCACCCCTACCCTGCTCAACCTGCCTCAATGGGAGCAAATCCTCGAGGCCATGGGGCGGCTGGGACTGCTGGGCGCCGCCGAGTGGACCGTCGAGTGCAATCCCGCCACCCTGTCATTGGACAAGGCCCGGTTGCTTCGCTCGGCCGGGGTCAACCGGATTTCCATGGGCGTGCAATCTCTGAACCAGCCGCTGCTTGAGCGGCTTGGCCGCGTTCACTCCCGCCCGATGGTTTTCAAGTCCTTCGATATTCTTCGGCAGGCGGGCTTCGAGAACGTGAACCTGGACCTGATGTTCGCCATCCCCGGCCAAACGCTCGAGGTCTGGCGCCAGACACTCCAGGAAGCCTTGGCCATGGGCAGCGAGCACCTTTCCAGCTACGAAGTCATTTACGAGGAGGACACTCCGCTCTACGGCCAACTGCAGGCGGGCCAATTTGCCGTGGACGAAGACCTGGCCTGCGCCATGCACGAGGAACTGGTCGAGCGCGCCGCCGATGCCGGCTTGGAGCGATACGAGATCGCCAATTTCGCGCGCCCGTCCTTGGCGTGCCAACACAACGTCAACTACTGGCGCGCCGGCTCCTTTTACGGCCTGGGACCCAGCGCGACCAGTTATGTGCGGGGTGCGCGCACCAGGAATTGGTCCGACACGAAGCTTTACTGCGAACTCATCGAGGCGGGCAAGCCGGCGGTTGAATCGCG
>Ga0187889_10001241_pt1 | contig 27870 bp, 29 predicted proteins | sample June2016WEW_7_10_2_FD_132992 | JGI IMG/M metagenome (GOLD analysis project Ga0187889, IMG submission 132992) | Peatland microbial communities from SPRUCE experiment site at the Marcell Experimental Forest, Minnesota, USA - June2016WEW_7_100 | ecosystem: Environmental > Terrestrial > Soil >... | reverse complement strand
GCCGCTGGTGGTCGCGCTCACGCAATTGCCACAGGGCCACGCCCATGACTACCGAAGCCACGAGCAGGACGATGAAGAGGATGGCATGGTAGCGGGGGATCACGGACGGCCCTCCGTTCGCCACTCCAGCAGCGCGGCTGCCAGCGCCTCGGCCACGCGGGCCTGGTAGCCGGGATCGTCGAGGGTTCCCTGGTTTTGCTGGCCGGAGTCGCGGGCCTGGGCTGATTCGGGGGCAATCTCAACGACTACGGCGGGGCAGGTCATGCTGTCGACCGCGGGCAGCGCGGTGCGGGCCAGGCTGACGGTCATGCCGGCGTGCAGGAGGGCGGAGTTGAGCGTTCCGGCGAGGGCCAGGCTGCGGGTAACCCAGGCGGCCTGGGCGGTCTTCCAGGCGGCAAAGCGGGCGGGCTGTGCCGGGGCCAGAGAGGAGACGAAGAGATGGGCGCCGAAGCCGCTCTCAGTGGCGTGCAGGCTCAGGCAGGCCTGGGCATTGGCGTGGTTGGCAAGCTCTGCGCGGCGGTTCAGGTCGATGGTCGTGTCGGATTCGCGGGTGGTGACGACCTGCATGCCGCGCGCCGCCAGCAGGGAACGCAGCCTGACGCTGAGGGCAAGAGTGAAGTTCTTCTCCGCCTCGCCGTTCAAGCGTCCGCCAAAATCGTCGCCGCCGTGAGCGGCATCGAGAACCACTACAAAGCGAGCCGAGGGAGCAGGCGGGGCTTGGGCGGCGGCTATCGATAGGACTGCGCTGGCCGAACAGAGAGCAGCCAGCGCCCAAACAAGTAGGCGCCCTCGGAGCGCCTGGTTATGGGCTGCAGGAATAGGCCGGATTTCGAGCTTTACCGGCAAGAAGCATACCTCAGGGGCTAAAGCCCTGTTGATTCTGCTGGCTCAATGCCGGGACTAAAGTCCCGGCCTACCAGCTTTCGGACCTACTGGATTTCGTCGTCTTCATTCCTAGAGCGACCACACTCCATGCTCCTGGATTGCGGTGTGCATCGCATCTGGAGCAAGGTCCAAATCTCCGGGCCACGCCACAGCGCCGTATTCGAGCGTCACCTGTGCAAACAGAGATGGGTCGGCAAGCGCGGCGAATACCCCAGCCTTGAGCGAATGCACCATGCGAGACATATCGACCATCCCCGCAAGGCCATCGGCAAATGCAACCCGCAGCCGAAACCCCGGAAGGGCTTCGACTTCGGTTACTCGCCAGGGCGACCGGGGCGCGACCTCCGTAATTAAGGCAGTGGGAGAATTTTCATTGGCGTTTGATTCTGTACGCATAGTTCCCAATCCCTCCTGAGTTCGTCGCGATGTTGTTGTGCCCATTCCAGCACCAGCGCCATTGCGCGGCTCGGCAAATCTCCACGGATGACCTCGAATGTCTGAATGTCGATCAATGCCTCAAATTCAGCATACAACGCATGAAAGTGAGGTGGAACATGGTCACCAAAATACATTTGAATCAAGATTCCGTAAAACCTGCTAATCGTCGGCATTCGTCTCCTCGGTTTCTTGTCCTATGAAATTGCACCTTCGACTCAAGCTTTCAAAGAGAACGGCTATTTCCCAGTTCTACACGCATAAGTGCAATGAGATTGTTTAGCTCTCCTTGAAGCTTATCGTAGGCTGCCTTCGCAGGCTCTTTGTACTCTCGCGCTGGATCAGGATACTGAATGATATCGACAGTCTCTTCCCCAACTTTTAACTGCCGAGGCGTGGCCCTATTGTGAAGCTGCGACCACTTTTCCAATGAAGAAGCCACGACATAGTACTGCTCGACAATCTTTTCTGGTGCCAATAAACGAACCTTTGCGTTAATCTCGCTTATCTCTTGTGCCAAAGTGAATTTTTCTTTATTCAATACCTGTTTCATTGCCTGCTCGAACGACACATAGATGTCCGTGTAGAGCCGCTTAATCTCGTTTCGTCGTTCTTTGCCCAGCGCTGTCTGCAGCGCCCGTTCATCACTGGCGTTCTTCAGCTTCCAGGTAATAAAAGGAGAAACGATGGCGAAGATGCCAGCGATAATTGCAGCGATAGCTGGAACGAATTCTTTCACGAAGTAAGCCTCCGATGGAGGGTGGTGTGGCTCACGTTTGGACTGGGATGAGTTTTCCGCTTCCTATGCTTATTCCAGCGCATAGATGGTCAGGCCGCTGAGCAGCTTGGGGAAGAAGTCGGTGGACTTTTGCGGCATGACGTCGCCGGCAAAGGCCACTTCCCGCAGTTGCTCCATGGAGACGGGGTTGGTGAGGAAGGCGGCGTCGGCTTCGCCGCTGCGAACCTGGTCCACCGCATCGCCCGAGTCGCGCAGGTAACGGAGATTGGTCTGCTCGCGGATATTTTCGGCGTCCAGTCCGAGCAGCCGTTCAAGCACGATGGTGTGCAGTTGACTCAGGTCAAGCTGGCGCTGGCGCTCAGGCAGGCCGGCCAGAGCGGCGGCAACGGCATCCGGTTTGGAGCGCAGCAGCAGAGCCCCGGAGCGGGTGACGGCGACAAAGGCTGTGCCTTGCTGCCTGCGCAGAGTCTCGATGCAGCTGTCCGCTTCCGCGGCAGGCAGCGCTTCTACGGTGAAAAACTTCTCGGCGGCGCGGGCAAAAACGGCGGGGTCAAAGCTGGGCAGGCTGTGGACCACGCGGTGGGTGGGCAGAATCACCAGGCCGTCGGAGTCCATGTTGACGAAGGTCATCATTGCCGCGGCTTCAGGGTAGGCCGGCTGGGGCAACTGGCTGGTGCTGGACTCGGCCTTGGCCGGCGAGGCGGGTGCGTGCTCCTTCGCGTAGTTCAGCGCGGTCTCGTAGCGGTGGTGGCCGTCGGCGATGATGAGTTTCTTGTCGGCCATGGCCGTGGTCAGCAGATTGATGGCCGCCGGGTCAGCCACGCGCCACAGCCGGTGCAGCACGCCATACTCGTCGGTTACCTCGGCTTCGGCCGGGCCTGCGCCGTCGTAGAGAATCCTCTCCACGCTGCCGGCGGGGTCGGAGTAGAGCATGAAGATCTGGCCGAAGTGGGCGTGGGTTGCCTTGAGCAGGTTGAGCCGGTCGCTCTTGGGCTTGGAGAGCGTCTGCTCGTGGCGGAAGACGACCTGCTCGGAGTAGTCGTGGAGCTTGCCGAGCGAGATAAATCCCCGGCGTTCTTTCACGATTTCAGCGCCGGGAACCTTGAATCGCTGCGCGTAGGCGAAGATGCAGGGGTCTTTTTCCTGGACCAGGACGCCCTGTTCCCGCCAGGCGCGAAAGTCGCGGCCGGCGCGCGTATAGACGTTCTCGCCGCGCTCGGCGTCAAACAGCTCCGGCAGCCCGAGGATGATGCGCACCAGGTTGAAGGGGCTGCGCTGGTAGTAGGCCTGCTGCATGGACGGCGAGATCTTGTCGTAGGGCTGGGTGACCACGTCCTCCAGCCGGACGACGGAGGGATTGTAGCGCCAGGCGCGAAATGGATAGATGCGGGCCATACGGAAGGTCTTGCTCTCCGTTGAAACGGCGGAATTTGCGCGCCTGAGGCCCATCCTGCGCACCTTGGGCTCTTTGGCTCGCTCAGGCTCGATTGTATCCCAGTAATCGTATGGGGCACGCGCACGGGGGCAGCCGCACTGGGAAATCGCATTCGCATGGTTCAGCGCCGGTGAAAAGCTTCGACGCGTCCCTACGGGACGGACACTCCGATTTGGATGCATTCCCAGGACTGCGCTTCGCTTGTCCTGGGCTATTTTCACTTCTTCCCTCCGGGAAGATTTCAATTCCATCACCTTTATGGTTGCCTCTCCGCTTCATCGTAGAGAGAACCAGGGACCTGACCCCGCGAAGGCAATTGGCGTAAAGTTATGGTGAGGGAGAATCCTCCTTGAGGATTGCCTTCGCTCTCTGTCCATGCTCGCACCGGTTCCTATGCGCCTTTGCAAACACGCGATTCTCGCGGCTTTTCTTGCCGCGGCGGCGCTTACGCCGGCGGCGCAACAGGCGCCCATTCAATCTGCTCCGGCGCCCGCGCCGTCTGCTCCGGCGCCCGCTCCGTCTGCGGCGGGGCAGGCTCCATCCCTGACGGTGGACCGCGACCCGGTGCGCTCGCCGGATGGGGAGCCGGCCGCGAATCCCGCTGCGCAGATACGCAAAGAGGGAACGGGCTGGGTTCTGCACACCGACGTGGAAGAGGTGGTGCTGAATTGCACCGTGCTCGAGGGCAGCCGGCTGGTCCAGGACCTGAAGAAAGAGAACTTCGAGGTCTTCGAGGACGGAGTCAGGCAAACCCTCATCAGCTTCCAGCACACCGACCTTCCGGTTTCGATCGCCCTCGTGGTGGATAACTCCGGGTCCATGTCGAGGAAGCGTCCGTCGGTGAACAAGAGCGCGATGGACCTGATTGAGGCTTCGAACCCGCAGGACGAGGCCTTTGTGGTGAACTTCTCCGACGAGGCCTTCATCGACCAGGATTTCACCTCCGACGTTGGTAAGCTGCGCGACGGGCTGGCGCACCTCGAAGCCAGGGGCGGCACGGCGCTTTACGATGCGGTGGTGGCCTCGGCGGACAAGCTGGCGGCCGACGCCAAGCGCCCCAAGCAAGTTCTTATCCTCATCACCGACGGCGAAGACAATGCCTCGACCCTGAGCCTGGAGCAGACCATCTACCGGGTGCAGCAACTCTCCGGGCCGGTCATCTACTCCATCGGATTGCTGTTTGGCGACGAGATGAGCCGCAGAGAGGCTCGCGACGCGCGGCGGGCGCTGGAGATGCTCTCGAACGAGACCGGCGGCATGGCCTTCTTTCCCAAGAACATCGAGCAGGTTGACCAGATTGCGGCCGAGGTGGCCCGCGATATCCGCAACCAGTACACGCTGGGCTACCACTCGACCAAGCCGACCACGGAGCCGGGCTTTCGCCGGGTGGAGGTGAAGGCTGAAGCCAGGGGCATGGGGAAGCTCAACGTGCGCACCCGGACGGGATACTTTCCGGTGGCGCGGGTGGTCAGGCATGGGGTGGTGGAGAAGTAGTAAAGACAGCGCCGGGACGGGGGAGATGACTCAGGCGGTGCGAGAGAATACACGGGCTTCGAGACGCGACAGCCGGCTCTCGTGATCCTTGCGGACTTCGTCCGCGATATGCTCGAAGCGAGTTTCCAAACGGCCCAGTCGTTCATTGAGACCGTCAAATCCAGATTTCATCTCCGAACGCAGGCCGGTGATGCACTGGCCCATGTCGTCTATTCGCTGGCCCAGAGCGCCGATGGCGCGATTGTTTGCCACCGTCGATCCCAGCCACACAAGCAGGATGGAAAAGACCAGCAAGCCAATCGCCAGATAAAACTGGACATTGGTCATCATGGCTCCTCGATTATAACCTGGCTGATCTCGAAGACCAAGGGTTTTCCGCTCGCCTGTCTGCTGCGATAAGCTGGAAATCAGGAGCTGAAGCGCGAAAGATGAACCCTTCCCCGTACAAATACTCGACCCTTGCCGTTCATGCAGGGCAATATCCCGACCCGCAGACGGGCGCCGTGAATGTGCCTGTTTACCTTTCATCTACCTTTCAATTGACCGGCATCGGCACGGACCGGGGCTGGGACTACTCGCGCGCCGGAAATCCCACGCGGGACCGGCTGGAAGAGGCTCTGGCGGCGCTCGAAGGCGGCGCCAGCGGCCATGCGTTTACCAGCGGCATGGCGGCCATCTCCGCGCTGGTGGCTATGCTGCGGGCGGGCGACCACCTGATCTGTTCCAAAGATGTGTATGCCGGCACGGTGCGGCTCTTCGACCAGATCGTGGCGGGCTACGGCATCGAAATCGAGTATGTGGATAGCAGCAACCTGAAAGCGGTGGAAGCGGCGATACGGCCCGCGACCAAGCTGATTCACATTGAGACGCCCAGCAATCCGCTGATGGTTTTGACCGATATTGCCGGGGTGAGCAGGATTGCGCACGCGCACGGCATCGAGGTCAGCGTGGACAATACGTTTCTGTCGCCGGTGTTGCAGAGTCCGCTGGCGCTGGGCGCGGATATCGTGATGCATTCCACCACCAAGTACCTCAACGGCCACTCGGACGGCCTGGGCGGAGCGCTGATCGGCTCCACGCCGGAGCACAAGGAGCGCTTTCTGCTCGTCCAAAAAGCGGCGGGCGGGGTGATGTCGCCGTTCGAGTGCTTCCTGGTGCTGCGCGGCATCCGCACCCTGCCGCTCAGGATCAAACAGCACGAGGAGAACGGCCTGGCCGTGGCGGAGTTCCTCTCCGCGCATCCGAAGGTGAAGAAGCTGGCCTATCCGGGACTGAAGAGCCATCCGCAATACGATCTGGCCGTGAAGCAGCAGAAGGGATTCGGCTCGATGATGAGCTTCGAGCTGGAGTCGCAGAAGGCCGCGGGACGGTTCCTGGGGGCGATCAAGCTGTTTTTGAGCGCGGAGTCGCTGGGGGGGGTGGAGTCGCTGGCTTCGCACTCGGCTACCACTACGCACGGCTCGGTGAGCGATGAAGTGCGCGCGGCGATGGGCATTACGCAGGGACGGATAAGGCTCTCGATCGGAATTGAGGACAAGGAGGACCTGATCGCCGATCTGGAGCAGGCGCTCAAGGCCGTATAATCATTCGCCATGCAAGACTATGCCTATCTGCTGGCCATCGATACCTGCGGGCCCACCGGCTCGGTGGCGCTGGGGCAGCAGCTTTATGGGAAGCTCCGCATTATGGGTGAAAAATCGATTGGCTCGCACCGCAGTTCGGCTGAGTTGGTCTCGTCCGTCTGTGAGCTTCTCGGTTTGGCCGGAGTGCCACTGACGCAGCTTAGCACCATTATTGCCGTCAACGGGCCGGGCAGCTTTACCGGGGTGCGCGTGGGGTTGAGTGCGGTGAAAGGCCTGGCCGAGTCTGCCCGGATTCCCGTCGTGGCAGTTTCGCGGCTTCAGGTGCTCTCCCATAAGGCCGGCATTCCATCCGCGGCTCTCGATGCCCATCGCCAGGAGATTTTTCTGCGCATCGGCGAGCCGGAAACCCAGGCAAGAGAACTGCTGGCCGGAGCCCAGGAGCTGGCCGCCGTCAACCCCGCGCCGCATCGTATCGCCGTCTGCGATGAAGCCGCGGCGGCTCTGCTGGCGGCGGCCTGGCCGGCCACGGAATTGGTGCGGACTCCGAACCCGACTGCCGCCGATGCGCTCCTGTTCGGAGCGGCGCGGGTCGATGCCGGGGAGTTTGTTGACCTGGCGCTGCTGGACGGCCACTACCTGCGCCGGTCCGATGCGGAGATCTTTGGCGAGGCTGCCGCGGCGGCCGAAGAGAGCATGAAATCCGATGCATGCACACTGGTGCGGCCCATGTGCGGGGCGGACCTCAAAGAGGTGATGGAGATTGCCGGGAACCTGAAGGAAGCGCCCCAGTGGCCGCGCGCGGCCTATCTTGCCGCGCTGGACCGGGAAACTGTGCCGCGGCGGATTGCGCTGGTTTCACAAGAGGCGGAGCCGCTCAGGGTGACGGGCTTTGCGGTGGCCAGCCTGCTGGCGGCGCAGAGCGAATTGGAGACCATTGCGGTAGCCGCCAGGGAGCAGCGGCACGGCGCCGGAAGGCGGCTGCTGGATGAGATGGTTGATCAGTTGAAGTTGGCGGGGGTGCGCGAGGCGGTTCTGGAGGTACGGGCCTCGAATCACGCGGCGCTGGGGTTCTACCGGGCTACGGGCTGGAGCGAAACCGGCCGGCGTCCGCGCTACTACGCTGATCCTATTGAGGATGCGGTTCTGCTCAGGCTGCGGCTGGGGTGACGGCCGGGTGGAACTGCCGGCGCGGAGGCCTGCGGGAAGGCTGCGATCTCCGCCAAAATTGCCTATTTTTCGTCCAGCAATCCACAGTTTCAAATGACTTTCTCTCTTTTTTTGATGGTTACCATCTTGCAGATTGCGCGCCCGCGGGGGAATATGTAATGGTTCTGTAACAAGGAGGTGCTTGATGGACGAAATACAAGATCCAACGCTGAGCGAAGAAATCGAACGCCTGCATGCGGAACATCATCGCTACGCTCAGCGGCTGGAAGAATTGCTTCAAAAACCCTATCTCTCCGAGGATGAACAGCTCGAGGAAGTGCGCCTGAAGAAGCTGAAGCTGCACGCCAAAGACCTGATTTTCGCTCTGGAGCGCCGGTCGCCGGCCGTGGCTTAGGGCAGCAAAGCAGTTGGATGGAAGCAGGCGAATCGGTTGAGCGCCAGCCCCTGCGGCCTCGGTGCGGGGTGGTACGCGCCTGGGGCAGCGCCCGGCTATAGTCGGAATATGAACGGAATAACCGTATAATCGTTGGGACAATGGTTCGTGACGGTTACATCTACGGTTTGAGCTTTCTGGCAGTGGCGGGGTTGCTCAAGTGGACGACGGGCAGTTGGGCGTGGAGCATCGCGCCGGTGCTGCTGGCGGCGTTTTTTCTCTGGTTTTTCCGCGATCCCCGGCGGACGGTTCCTGCCGGCGCCGGGTTGATCGTGTCGCCGGGAGACGGGCTGGTCACAGAGACGGTCACCATCGCCACTCCCGAAGGGTCCCGGCAGCGGATCAGCATCTTCCTCAGTGTGTTTGACGTGCATGTGAACCGCTCGCCGATCGGCGGGATCTTGAGCGGTGTGCGCTACCGGAAGGGCCAGTATATGAACGCCATGAACCCGGCCTCGGCGGACCGCAACGAGCAGAACATCGTGACTGTGCAGGGCGAGGGCGGCGATGAGGGCATTGAGGTCACTTTCAAGCAGATTGCCGGCCTGCTGGCGCGGCGCATCGTCTTTGCGCCACGCCAGGGCGACAAGGTGGAGCGCGGGCAGCGCGTGGGCCTCATTAAATTTGGCTCCAGGGTGGATGTGCTCTTGCCGGCCGAGGCGGCTCTGCGCGTGAAGGTGGGCCAGCGGGTGAAGGGCGGCGAGAGCGTGCTGGCGGCAATGCCCAACGGAGCGGCCTCATGAACGGCCGCGACCCTGCCCTGATCAAGGCCAATGCAAAGGCCCGGCTGCGCCGCGGCATGTATCTGCTGCCCTCGCTTTTTACCGCGGTCAACATCGCCGCCGGCTACTTCTCCATCACCGAGACCATCAAGGCGATCAGCGGCAATGCGGAAACGCATCTGGACTGGGCGGCTATCGCCATCCTGTTTGCCATTCCCTTCGACGCGCTGGACGGGCGCATCGCCCGCATGACCAATACCGCCAGCGAGTTCGGCAAGGAACTGGATTCGCTGGCCGATGCCATCACCTTTGGCGTGGCGCCCAGCCTGCTGGCGTTGATCTGGGGATTTCATTTCCTGCCCGATTCTATCAACCCGAAGTTGCTGCAGCACCTGCACCAGGCCGGGGCGTTCATCTGTTTTCTGTTTCTCATCGGAGGGCTTTTGCGGCTGGCCCGCTTCAATATCAGCCAGGATGCTCAGCCGCGGAATCCGGGGCGGCCGGGACGCAAGTATTTTGTGGGCATGCCGATTCCGGCCGCGGCGGGTCTGGTGGCAGCCACCGTGCATTTCTGTTACGGCATTCCGGTGCAGTGGTGGTGGATTGCAATTCCCTGGTTGATCCTGGTGGGGCTGAGCGGGTTCCTGATGGTGAGCACCTGGCGGTTCTGGTCGGCCAAGGAGATCAACTTCTCCCGCAGCCATCCATTCCAGATACTGTTTGTGCTGTCGATTGTGGGTTATGTCATTTACCGGTTTTCCCAGGTAGTGTTCTTCGCCATGGCGCTGATCTATATGTTCTCCGGCATCTGGGCGCGGGCGGCGTACTCGTGGTCGCGCCGGCGGCGCAGAAGGCCAGCCGGCGCTGCCGCGCCGGCATCAGCGGCAGAACCGGATTCATTGAGACCCTCGTAGTATTTCCAATCAATAAGAAGGATGCCTGTGTACAAGATCGCCATTGCCGGAGCCTCCACCCTGTTGGGCCGGGAATTGAAGGAAGCCCTGTCGGAGTCGTCCCTCTCCGCGGCCAGCTTTTTCCTGCTGGACGAGGAAGAGGTGCAGGGCCAGTTGGATCAGGTGGGCGACGAGGCGACCTTCGTTCAGGCCATTGGTGCGGATGCCTTCGAACATGTGGACTTTACATTTTTTGCCGGCACGGAGGACCTGACCCGCAAGCACTGGCGACAGGCGCTGCGCTCCGGCTCCACGGTGCTGGACCTGAGCGGCGCGCTGGACCGGGAGACGGGCGTGCTGGTGCGCGCGCCTTGGCTGGGTTCCGAGGCGGTGACGCCCGACCTGTTTACTCCCGCCGTGGTCCCGGCGCACCCCGCGGCGCTGGCGCTGGCGCTGGTGCTGGAGCGGCTGCAGCTTGTCGCGCCGGTGCGCTTTGCCGCCGCCACGGTGCTGGAGCCGGCCAGCGAGTTTGGCCGCGCGGCCATGGACGAGCTGCACCAGCAGACGGTGAGCCTGCTCAGCTTCCAGGGCACGCCGCGCGCTCTTTACGATGCGCAGGTGGCCTATAACCTGCTGGGCGGGCTGGGCGAAAGCGCAACCGTGAGCCTGAGCGCGGTGGAAGCGCGGATTCGCCGCCACTACGACGCGCTGGCCGCAGGACGCTGGCCGGCGCTCGCCCTTCAGGTGATTCATGCGCCGGTCTTTCACGGCCACACGTTTTCGATTGCCGTGGAGCTGGAGCGGCCGGCGGAGATATCGGCGCTCGAAGAGGCTCTGAGCGGAGAACACGTGGACCTGGTGCTGGAAGATACGGATTCGCCGTCGAACCTGGCCGCTACCGGGCAAAACGATGTGCTGGTGCGGTTGCGGCCGGAACTGGGCGGGCGCAACTCCACCGAGACTGCCCGCCTGTGGCTGTGGGCGGCTTCGGACAATTTGCGGCTGAATGCGCAGAATGCCGTGGAGTGCGCGCTGGATTTGCGCAGGTTGAGGCCGCAGGGGACAGTGCAGTAAGGCGTGTTCTGTGAAGTAAGACGAAATTAGTTTGTCTTACATCATACTATAGCTTACATTTGCATTCAAATCTTACTTGTGATAGATTGTAAGTCATGGAACAGGTCTTCACTACTGTTAGCAGCAAGGGGCAGTTGGTGATTCCGGCGGCGATCCGCGAGTCGTTGGGGATCGAGCCGGGGACGCGCGTCTCGATTCGGCAGGAGGGGGACGAACTGATTCTCCGGCCTCAAACACAAGCCGCCGCGCAGCGGCTGATTGAAGAGCTGTGTGGGATGACTGCCGGTGGCTATTCAATGGCTGACGACCTGATGTCGGAACGCCGCGCCGAAGATGCGAAAGCCGGCTGGTAAGGAGCGCCGGTGACGGTCTTCGTTCTGGATTCATCGGCTGTGCTGCGTTTTATCGACAAGGAAGCGGGATGGCCACGTATGGCGGCGATTCTGGCTTCCCGCATGGATCGGACGGCAGAGGTCGCAATTTCAGCGGTCCAATGGGGCGAGATTGCCGGGGCCGTGCGCAAGAAACTCGGTTTGCATGGACAAAACCGAGCTATGGGCAAGCTTTCCCAGTTCCAGCCGCGCATTGTGGCTGCGACAGGTGAGCGCGCGCTGCGTGCCGCCGCGATAAAAATTGACAGAAAGATCGCCTACGCCGACGCCTTTGCCCTCGATCTGGCCATGGACTCACCCGATCATGTGCTGGTGACCGCCGACTACGACTTCAAAGCCGTAGCGGGTCTGGCGCGAATTGAATTTCTTCCCCTGAAATAGACAGATCAGCCCCACCAACTCATCGCCCTCCGCAACGCTCCCAAAGCTGCTCAATATAGCTGTCGGTCATGCCGGCGATGTAGTCGGCTACGGTGCGGGCCAGGCCTTGCGTGGGAATCTGCGCGCGGTGGTCTTCGGGGAGCATGCCGGGGTCGGCGATGAGCGCGGCAAAGAGACTCTGGACGACTGCGGTGGCGTGGGCGTGCGCCTCCTCCATGATGGGGGAGTTGTAGAGGCTCGCATAGAGGAACTCCTTGGCGGCGGCGCGGGCGGCTTCCATTTGCGGGCTGAGGGCTGCCAGCCGGTGGGGCGCGCGGCGGATATCGGCGAGTGTGGCAGCGCCGAGAGCGGCTACCCGGGCGCGCACCTCGTTCAACAGGTCGGTCACCAGTGCGTTGAGGACGTGGTTGAGCGTCTCATACGCGGCAAGTTTCGGCGGGGCGGCGGGATATTGCCGGCGCACGGCATCATGGAAGCCGCGGAACAGGGGCACGCCTTCGCGGACCTGGGCGAGGGTGAGGATGCCTGAGTCGAGGCCATCGTCCAGGTCGGCGGTCAGGTAGGCGATCTCGTCGGCCAGATCGATGAGCTGCGCTTCAAGCGGCGGGAACCGGTCGAGGAAGTACTCGGCCAGCTCGGGATGCGTGGCGGCGGAGTAGTCGTGGGAGTGCTTGATGATGCCTTCGCGGACGCCCAGGGTCAGGTTCAGGCCGCGAAAAGCCGCGTAGCGCTCCTCGAACCAGGTGACGATGCGCAGGGCGTGGAGGTTGTGGTCGAAGGTGAGCCCGGCGCCGCGCAGGCAGTGGTCGAGGGCCTTTTCGCCGGTGTGGCCAAAAGGGGGATGGCCGATGTCGTGGGTCAGCGCCAAAGCCTCGGTCAGTTCCGCGTTCAGCCCCAGGGCCCCGGCCAGCGTGCGGGAGATCTGGGTCACTTCCAGCGTGTGGGTGAGGCGGCTGCGGAAGTGGTCCGAAGGGGCATTTCCGGGCAGGCGGGCGAAGACCTGGGTCTTGCCGGCCAGGCGGCGAAAGGCGCGCGCGTGCAGGATGCGGGCGGCATCGCGGGCAAAAGGAGTGCGATAGGGATGGGGCGGTTCGGCGTGCGCGCGACCGGCTAGTTCGTCGCCGCGGTCCCAGCGGACGGCGATTCCAGCGGGCAAAGCGGTGAGCGGCCTGGTTTCCGAGTCCGGCATTCATTCACACCTGGAATTCATACCTTTGGAAATCACTAATTAGAGTCCAGCCTTCCGATTCACAACCAGCGGTTCCAATTTGGCACTTCATCTCTGGTTATACCCCAATCGGGAACATCGCACTGGGAGAAGCGGATTTCTCCCCGGTGAATCATCCTGTGCGCCATAAAGTTCCCTCATACGGGCCTGGATTGCAGGCATTCCGCCGGGATTCCGAATGGGAGCAACCGTATGGGCCGTCTAATCTACTGCCGCGATTGCGGAGCGAAGCTCGACGCATTCGGCATCTGCCCGGATGCAAGCGCCAAGGATGCGGCGATCTCGCACGGCACAGTGCAGTGCGGAGAGGGACGATACTCAACGCCGCTCAAAGTCTGGTCTGTGCTGTCCGCGTGTGCCTTGAATGACCAGGCAAAGAACATCGGCGAGGAACAATACACAACGCCGCTCGAAGTCTGGTCTGTGCTGGCCGCGTGCGCCTCAAATGACCCTGCGATGAACGCCCGCGCCGAAACCCGCGTCTCAACAGCCAGACGCGGACCTCCGGAGTCCATTGCGGCCTGAGGCCTGGGTCTCTGCCCCTGGCCCGGCAACTAAGCGTATTGCCTTGACTCTGCCCGGATTCTTTCCCTACTCATCCCCATGAGAGTATGCCATCGTATCGCCCCCGAGAGTATGATGAACTGTTCGATCGCCCAGGGGGTTGACGATGAAAACGAAACGCGGCATTGTTCTAGCGCTGTCTCTTCTTCTGGTCTCCGTGGAAGTTTGCTTTTCTCAGGCGAACCTTTCAGCAAAATGGGAGGAGCTGACCGGCCCCGACTTTATCCAGGCCATTCATCAGTCGCAAGGGGTTTGCGTGCTGCCCTTCGGTATTATCGAGAAGCACGGAGCGCACCTGCCCCTGGGCACTGACCTGCTCGATGTTCGTTTCGCGGTCTTCAATGCGGTGCGGCAGGAGTATGCGGTTGTATTTCCCGAGTATTATTTCGGCCAGATCTTCGAGGCTCAACAGCAGCCCGGAACGGTGGCCTACAGCCTGGAGACGCAACTCACGTTGCTCGAGGAGACGGTAAAGGAGATGGCGCGCAATGGCTGCAAGAAGATCGTCATTGTGAATGGCCACGGCGGAAACAACCACCTTCTCCCGCTGTTCGCGCAGGCGCAACTGGCCAGTCCGCGCGACTACGTGGTTTACGTTTTCGGAATACCGGGGCGGAACACGCCGGGGCGTCCGGCGCAGAAGACTCAGAATGACCAGCACGCGGGCGAGACGGAGACGTCGCTGATGCTGATTGCGCGGCCTGACCTGGTGCACATGGACCGCGCGACAGAGGAATCGGGCGCCGACCTGAATCGGCAGGCTCTGCCGGACACGGTTTACACAGGGATCTGGTGGTATGCGCGTTTCCCCAATCATTATTCGGGCGAGGGCGCGGCAGCCAGTGAGCAACTGGGAGAGTTTGACCAGAAGGAATGGTCGCGCGAGATTGCCGAAGCGCTCAAGGCGATCAAGGCGGACCAGGTCAGCCTGAAGCTGCAAAACCAGTTCTTCGAGGATTCACAGCACCCATTGGATACCAAGCAGTAGCTGGATCCTGACGGGCGCTACTCCGGCTTGGCTTGCCCGGCGGCGCTTTCCTGTTTGGCGAGTTTGACGCGGGCGCTTTCCAGCTTTTTCTCTACCCTGGCCACATCGCCGGGCTCGACGTCGGAGGGCGCCGACTTCTGGTACTCCGTGAGCGAGATCTCCCACTGCGCGGCGGCCAGCCGGATGCGGCCGGTCTTCTCGTAGAGGTCGCCGAGGTGGTCGTGGACCGTGGGGTCGGACTGGTCGCGGTCGACGGCCTGGCGGAGGTTCTCCTCGGCGAGTTCGTATTCTCCCAGCTTGAAGTAGGCCCAGCCGAGGGAATCGAGGTAGGCGCCGTTCATCGGCTCCAGTTCGACGGCCTTGCGAATCAGCTTGAGGGCCTCGGGCAAACGGATGCCCTTGTCGGCCAGCATGTAGCCGAGGTAGTTGAGGGTCATGGCGTTGGCGGGGTCCAGTTCGAGGGCTTGGCGGAAGAACTGCTCGGCCGGCTCATAGTGCTTCTGCCGCTCGGCCAGTTCGCCCCTGAGGAAGACCAGGTAGGTGCGGTCTTCTTTTTTGGTAGTCAGCGCAGCGGCCTTGTTGAAGGCTTCGTCGGCATCCTTCCAGCGGCGCAGGCGAACGTCCAACTGGCCCAGCGCAATCCAGACTGTGCGATCTTTCTCGGAGTTGTCGAGGAGCCCCTTGGCCATCGCCAAAGCCTCGTCCACCTGGCCCTGGTCCGCCAATTCGCCGGCCAGCATCAGCTTGAACTCGCGATTCTTGGGGTCGGCATCGACGGCTTTGCGGGAGACCTCGATGGCCTTGTCAAACTCTTTGGCGTCGCGGTAGATGTCCACCTGGCCCTGGTAGCCGCGCAGGGCCGTCTCGCCGCCCAAGTCGATCATCTTCTGGTATGTGGCAATGGCCTGATCGACCTTGTTCTGCTCGTGATAGATGGAGCCCAGGCGTTCGAGGAAGATGCCGCGGTTGTTCTTCTCTTCGGTCGTGTAGGCGCCGTTGGCGTGGAAGAGTGACGGCTGCTCCAGCATGTTCACGTAAGCCTGTGCAGCCTCGTCGAAGCGGCCCAGCACGTCCAGCAGCAGCCCCTCGTTATAGCCGGCTTCAAGGGAAGAGGGGTCCTTCTTGAGCGCTGTGCGGATGGTGGCCAGCGCATCCTCGTACTTTCCCTGGCGGCGCTGGATTTCTCCGATGTGGACCAGCGCCTCCACGTTCTCCGGATCGGCCTCGGCAAGCTGCTTGAATTGCTTGAGCGCCTCGTCGAGCTGGTTATCGCTGAGCAGGGCCTGGGCCAGTGCGTCCAGGGTACGAGGGTCTCCGGGATCCATGTCGTTGGCGCGCTGATAGGCGGCGATAGCATCCTTGGTCTGCTTCAACTGGTCATAAGCCGCGCCCAGAGCCAGCTCCATCTTGGCCGAGCGGTCTGCCGCCGGGACGTTCTCAATCACCTTGGCGGCCTGCTGGAGGTCGCCGCTTTCGGCATAGAGGCGGGCCAGGTTGAGCACCACCTCTTCAGAATCCGGCTCCATGGTTTGCGCGGTCTTGAACTCGTCTTCAGCCTTCTTGGAATCATGCTTGACGGTGTAGAGCTGGCCCAGAACCATGCGGTCCTCGACGCTTTTGGGCTGCAGGGCGACGATCTTCTCGAACTCGGCGATGGCCTGGTCCAGAACGTTGCCGGAGGGCGAGGCGGAGGAGACGGCGTTGGAAGCATCGCTCAACCGGCGCAGATAAATCTTGCCCAGCAGCCTGTGCGCCTCGATGTCGTTGGGAGAGTTCTTGAGCAGCGCGCGCGCCGTGATTTCGGCATCGCGCGAACGGCCGGTGCGGAAGTAGAGGTCGGCCAGCCCGTCATTCAGCAGCGGGGAGCCGGGATCGGCATTCAGCGCCGTCTTATACTCGTCGATGGCGCGGGTGATGAACTCCGGGCGGTCCGATTCCAGGGCCTCATCCTCGTAGGTGGCGGCCAGCGCCAGGTGATAGTAGGCCACGGCGCGGTCGGGAGGCGTTGCCGCGGTCTCGGCGGGCGCGGCCTGGGCAGGCTTGCCGGGAGCGGGGCTGGGATTGGCCGGAGCGGCGGTCTCAGGCGGCAGCTTGTCCGGGGTGGTTTGGGCGCGGGCAGGCGTCGCCGGCAGCATGAGAAAAAGTGCGGCGGCAAAGGACAGCCAGAGCGGCAATAAATAAGTCTTTGGTTTCATCATCCTGGGGATTCCGTGCCTTTTGAGCCGGGCGAATGGGTAAAAAACCGCGCTGGAGGATCACAAGGCAGCACTGGCAGCCGGTAGGAGCAACTCTGCCTACTATAAAGACGATTCTACGCGGGATTAGTCGCAAAGGCACGGGGATTCAAGGGATTTTATCCTTTATCGGCAAGAAAGGACAGGAAAATCAATCCGGATCAGCCGGATGGAATCGAACTCTGGAAAAGTGGGTTAGGATATGGACAAAGGGTGGAATGCCAGGCATCCCAGGGAGGGTGAAATGACGACAGTCCAGATCACGCTGCCCGATCAACTCGCGCAAGAGGCGCAGCGCGCCGGGCTGTTGTCTCCCAATGCGCTGGAGAAGCTACTGCGCGATCAACTGAAGGCGCAACAAGCGGCCCGATTGTTTACCGCCATGGACCGCATGGCCGCCGTGGACGATCCTGGTTACATGTCGCCAGAAGACGTGGCCGAGCAGATTCGGGCGATGCGTGCGGAGAAGCGAGCAAGCCGAGGCGCCTGATGCGCACGGTGAGTCTTCCTTTGACGAATTGGCGAGATGTGGGACACACGATTCCTTTCACAATCTCTTAGTGTTCCGTCTATCCCTCGCGTCAAATCTGAAGGTTGTTTTTCCGTGCGACAACTCCGCGAACACATCACCCTTGATGCGGAGTGCATAGAAGACGAGACCGCCAAAAACAATAATGATTGTTAGCGCCACGAACGCAACGACGGGTAGGCCTGAAGCAAGGTGAGTAAACATTACTTCACCTCCGCCGATTTGACGATCTGCCCGATTGTAAAGCCTGGAACCACCAGAAATCGCGTAGGTGCGCCCAGACGTTGCAACTCTTGCCGGATGATCTTTTCCGCCGCCGCATTAACTATCAAAGAAAGCATTTTTTTGCCCGTTCCTGGCACTTCTATACGGAGGCTGGCCCCGTCTAGGGTCCAGGAAGCAGAGCCGAGGAGTTCTGCGGCGGTGCCATGCCCCGCGGTTACTAGAGCTGAGCCAATAGATTGGCGAATGGAGTCTATGTTCGGAGCAAATGACGAAAGAACGACCTTTTCTTGCGGAGCCTTGACCTGGGCTCCCATGTTATTCAAGGCACTCGTCGGAATGCGGAGAACTTCTCGCGGTGCTATTTTAGCCGCACTTTTCACCGCTTCGGCTACCGCCTGGGCTTCGCTCAGTCTGGCGCGAATGTCTTTGGTGGTCTTGACGGCATCTTTGGTCAGCTTTTCCAAAAGCTCAGGGATCTTGTCGATAGCTTCGAGGCGAAGCGATCTAGGAGCATCGTTAAATCGCCATTCCTCAATCTCCTCGTCATCGGGTTCAGGGTAAAATCCATCGACCTTGCGAAGGCTAATTCCCCATTTGCCGTCGACCCTCGCATAGCCAATATCCCGACTCCAATAAGAAAAATTATCGCGGGAAGGGTCTACACCATCGCCCTGGATGGTCACCCAGGTGGTAATGCCAAGGTTAAGCTTTTTGAGGGCGGCGTCGATTTCGGCAATGGACTTCCCTAGCTCGTCAGAGACGGCATTGAGGTCGGCTGCAACGGTGGAAAGTTGTGAATAATAACTCGATATCCTCTCCAGAAGAGGGGTTTTTTCGTCCGACATAGTGATTTACCTCATCCTTCCAAATGTGGGGCTCACCGCCGTCAAGCGGGTATTACCGTTTATGTTGCCGCCATACAGGCGGGGTAGATGGTAATGGCATCCGCCGTCAAGCGGTACAAACTGCCACTGCCATCTGTAATATATCTCATACTACGGTACGTTGCAACTTCATAATTTCTTATGGTATTGCCACATCCATGTGGAATTAAATCTCAATGCCGGAAGTGGCGGATGCCGGTGAAGACCATGGCTACGCCGAGGCGGTCGGCGGCGGCGATTACGTCCTGATCTTTTACCGAGCCGCCGGGCTGGATGACGGCGGTGGCTCCGGCCTGGGCTACGGTTTCAAGGCCGTCGGGGAAGGGAAAGAAGGCGTCGGAGGCAGCCACGCAACCCTGGAGCGGCAGCACGGCCTTCATGGCGCCGAAGCGAGCGGCGTCCACGCGGCTCATCTGGCCGGCGCCGATGCCCAGGGTCTGGCCGTCGCGGGCATAGACGATGGCGTTCGATTTCACGTGCTTGCAAACGCGCCAGGCGAAGAGCAGGCTGCGCAACTCCTCGGCAGTGGGCGGGCGCCAGGTGACGACTTTGAGTTCCGATTCGGCGACGCGGGCGGTATCGGCATCCTGCAAGAGAAGGCCGCCGGAGACGTGCTTGACCACAGGACGGGGAGGGGCGGCGTGGACTTCGACCAGGCGAAGATTCTTTTTGGAGGAGAAGATCTCGCGGGCTTCCGGCGTGAAGGCCGGGGCGGCGATGGCTTCGACGAAGAGCTTGGCGATCTCGGCCGCGGCGCTGGCGTCGACGGTGCGGTTGATGCCGATGACGCCTCCGAAGGCTGAGACCGGGTCGCAGGCGAGCGCCTTTTCGTAGGCTTCGAGGACGGTCGCGCCGGTGGCCGCGCCGCAGGGGTTGGTGTGCTTGACGATGACCACGACGGCGGGATCGGACTCGCCGGATGGAAACTCCTGGGTCAGCTCCCAGCAGGCGTCCAGATCGACGAGGTTGTTGAAGCTGAGTTCCTTGCCCTGGAGCTGGCGAGCGCCGGCGACGCCCAGGCCGCTGCCGTCCGCGTAGAGCGCGGCGCGCTGGTGAGGGTTTTCGCCGTAACGAAGCGACTGGGCTAACGGGAGGTTGATGCGCAGGGTAGTGAGGAGGTTTTCGGCATCGGGCGCGGCCTGACTTTCCGGCTTGGGGGCTCCGGCAAGCCACCACAGCGACGAAGTGCGTGCCGGGGAACCCTCCAGGGTCGGGGCATCGCTGGAGGCTCCGGCGATCCGGTCCAGCGTGTTGGCGATGGCCGAGTCGTAAGCGGCGGTGAGCGAAAAGGCTTGCCGGGCCAGCCGCCAGCGGGTTTCGCGGCTGAGTGCTCCGCCGGCGGCCTTCAACTCATCGATGAGAGCCGGGTAATCCGCCACGCGGGTCACGATGGCCACGTCTTCAAAGTTTTTGGCGGCGGAACGGACCATCGAGGGCCCGCCGATATCGATGTTTTCGATCAGGTGGCCAAAGGCTACGCCGGGCTGGGCTGCGGTTTTCTCAAAGGCATAAAGGTTTACCACCACCATGTCGATGGGGTCGATGCCGTGGGCGGCGATGGCTGCCTCGTGCCGGTCGTTGCCGCGGATATAGAGCAGCCCGCCGTGGATCTTGGGATGCAGGGTCTTGACGCGGCCGTCCAGCATCTCCGGGAAACCGGTGAGGTCGCTGATGTCCTTCACGACCAGTCCGGCCTCGCGCAGCGCCCGCGCTGTTCCGCCGGTAGAGACCAGCTCGACGCCAAAACCGGCCAGCACCTGGGCGAACTCCACCAGGCCGGTCTTGTCGGTAACGCTCAACAACGCTCTCCGGATTCGCTTTTCCGCGCTCATAGTTGCACTCCTCGATCGAAGATTCGCCGCAGTTTGCCTTGTAGCGGGACAAATACCAAAGACCAGATTACAACGTGGTATTGGGCGGGGATTTCTGCCGGTGGGCTAAAACGCGATGAATAGGCATGCAATTTATTGGAACTTGTCTAAAAGCTATTCCTTGAAGGGTACGGGCTTCGGCCAAATCGTTGGAGTGGAAAGATTTTCTCACTTTCCCCCGTTTCAATGCAAAACATTGCAACATTCGTCGCTGAATATGTGAATAAAGTCTTTGTTTGCAATAATGCAACTTTGGCACGCAAATTGCACGAATTATTAGGGGTATTGTCTTTTGCTCATCCCTGACCGGGTGGACCGAGGGCGATCGAGAGGAGTGGAAAATGCTAATGAAGCGTGTATCATCAGGCTTTGCATGGTTCATGGTGTTGGCAATCCCCGTGGCACTGGCGCTACCATCCGCCGCGCATGCGGATAGCGTCCTGTCGGCTTATCCGGCCGAAATTGTGGTCGCGGCGGCGGGCGGAACAACAATTTGTTGCTATACCCCCGGAACTGTCAGTGGCAACGAGGCGAACAGCGCCCCCGGGGGCGGCGGCGCATTCAGCACCGCGACCGCGTCTTATGCGGACGGCGGCGGAGCAGTGTCTGGAAATGGGTACAGCAGCGGGGGACCGTATTCGCCAGTATCAAGTGGTGACGCTAGTGTGACAATCTACTTTGAGGTGGTGGGTCCAGCATCTGATGTACCGAATGTGCCCATCATCTTCACAGGAACCGCCGTAACCTCTGTAAATTCAGACACCGACGCCTCGGCGTCGGCTATATTCCAACTTTACTATTATTTCGACGATACTGCGTGCTCCGGTTATGGTTGTGACTCCTCCTTATGGCCATCATCCTTCACAAGCTTACAAACAGAGGAGTACCTCTACCCTAATACCGTTTATGCCCCCTCAATCGGCATCGTGGGCGACGCGGGCGAGGGCGATGGAACTTGGTACGCCTCTCTTGATCCGTTGATCGAGATCGATCCGACCTTCCCCGACGCCAGCGATTACTCGCTCGAATTCAGTCCCAACCCTTCTGGAACTTCCACCGTCACTCCCGAACCCGGCACCCTGACCTTATTCGGCAGCGGACTGTTTGTCCTCGCAGGGGCGGTTCGGCGCAGGATGCGTAAGTAGGAATTTTTCGATTCCCAACCGAAGGCCGGGGCCAACCAGCTCCGGCTTTTGTTTTGTAGCGGGGCGCAATTCCTTTTTCTTGAAGCTGAAAGCAGGGCCATTGGGTGATCTGGAGCATTCCAGGATTCCAATGTTTAATCCCCGTGGTCGTGCCTTGAAAGATATTCCCGAAGTTCGCATTCTTTTGGGGCTCATTAGTTTGTGTATTGATCCAAGTTGTGCCTTGCTCGATGGACTGGCGACATTCATCCAGACAAAACACGAAATTAAGCTAAAAGCTATTCCTTGAAGGGTACTGGCTTCAGGGTCTGCGTGAGAACTCGGGTTTTATACAACGATTTGTGCGGAATCGAATCGGTAAACACAATACGTTGCGGAAATCGCTAGTTCTCGCGCAGACCCTGAAGCCCGTACCCTTCGTTCCAAACCGTTTTTTTGTCAGATTCATTGTGGATTTACGACTCATCCTACAGAGTCTTAGAAAATGCTTTAGAGTGGAGTCATGGGAAGTTATTCCCCACCTCCTCCACCCCGCGAACAAGGACCCGTTCGCGGGGACCCCGGCTACGAGCCGGAGTTTCTGCCTCCGGGTACCGGTTATATGTCGCCGCCGCCGCCGCCGGTCCGCCGTCCACGGCCGTCGTGGGCAGTCGCGCCGGCCACATACCTGCTGGTAGGCATCAACTGCGCGGTCTTTCTCTACATGGTGGCGCACGGTGTGAGTGCGATAGCGCCAACCACCGAGCAATTGATGCACTTTGGCGCCGACAACGCCGGCAACGTGCTGATCAACGGCGAGTGGTGGCGCATTGTGACCGCCATGTTTGTGCATGTAGGCATTCTTCACCTGGCCACCAACATGTGGTGCCTGTGGAATCTTGGCCTTCTGGCCGAGCCGGTGATGGGTTCGGCGGGCACGCTGGCGGTTTACATTCTCACCGGCGCGGCCGGCAACTTGCTGTCTACCTTCTCCAACTGGTGGTGGAACTACCCTGACTGGGTGAGATACCACGCCGAATGGGTAAGCCACCACGTCGCAGGGCAGGCATTGGACCCCTCTTATGTGTTTCCGGCCGGCGCGGGGGCCTCGGGAGCCGTCTTCGGGATTGCCGGAGCCCTGATTGTGCTGCTCAAGTCGCATCGATTGCCTGTACCGCCTAACGAGCTGAAAAAGCTGCGCCGGTCGGTGATCTACTTTGCCGCGCTCAACCTGGTGCTCGGCCTCTCCATCAGCCTTGGCACGGCGGTGGCGCACTCCGGCCTGAACATCGACAATATGGCCCATCTGGGCGGCTGCACCTGCGGGTTGCTCTTTGCGGCTCCGATGGTGCCGCGGCTCGGTTCGCCGCGGAGACTATTTCAATTGAGGCTGCGCATCGCGGTAGGGATGGTAGTGGGATTGCTGGTGCTGTTTGGGTTCTACCTGGCGCAGTTGCCGGGTTGATCGGCGTTGATCGGCAGGCTCCCCGTCTCCGTCCCTTCGCGGCCTGTGCGAAAATATTTCCGTACGCCATGGAAGCCCTGATTAGTCGTCCGCATACGCGGAGATTCCCTCAGGGGCTAACCTGGCTACGGAAAAATTCACGGTTTTGAAAGGGCACGGCTTTAGCCGTGCCGCAGAATAACCAAAACAAATTGCGGCTTTAGCCGCCGAGGGAATGTAAGTTATTGAAAATAAATTCCCTCAGGGGCTAAAGCCCCAAATTCCATTTTCCCGTCGTGCGGCGCGGCTAAAGCCGCGCCCTTTCAAAGCGCAGCCTAATTCAGAGATTCCATAGAGAAACTCATCCCCATCCCCGGAGGCAGATCATGAAACGCCGCGACTTTTTGAAGCAAGCCGGCATTACCGCCGCAGCCGTTGCAACGACGACCAGCAGACTGAACGCGTCCACTCCGGCGCCGTCCGCGCCCATCGCCCGCCGCGCTCTGGGCCAGACGGGCGAGCAACTCTCGATCATCGGCTTCGGTGGAATTCTGGTGATGGATCGGGAACCCGGCGCGGCCGCGAACCTGGTGGCCGAGGCGGTGGACCGCGGCATCAACTACTTCGACGTAGCGCCCAGCTACGGCAATGCCCAGGAACGGCTGGGTCCGGCGCTGGCTCCCTACAGGAACAAGTGCTTTCTGGCCGGCAAGACCGAAGGCCGCATGAAGGACGACTCGCGGGCGCAGCTTGAGCAATCCCTCAAGCTGCTCAAGACCGATCACCTCGACCTCTACCAGTTCCACGCGCTGACCAAGATGACCGATCTGGACAAGGTCCTGGGGCCGGGCGGCGCGATGGAGACCATGGAAGCGGCCAAAAAGGAAGGCAAGATCCGTTCTATCGGTTTTTCCGTTCATTCGGTTGAAACCGCGCTCGCGGCCCTGGACCGGTACAACTTCGATACGATTCTTTTCCCGGTGAATTGGGTCCTGTTTACCCAAGCCAACTTTGGCCCGCAGATTCTGAAGCGGGCGCAGGAAAAGAAGATGGGCATTCTGGCCCTGAAGGGCATGGCCAAGACGGTTTGGACCTCCGGCGAAAAGCCGCATCATCCCCAGCCCAATTGCTGGTATAAGCCTGCCGGTTTTCCTGACGAGGCGTCGCTGGGGCTGCGCTGGACCCTGGGCCATCCCATCACCGCCGCCATCCCGCCCGGAGACGAGCAGTACTTCCGCCTGGCCATGGACGTAGCGCAGAACTTGAAGTCGCTGAATGCTCAGGAAGAGCAGACCCTGCTCGGCCGCGGACAGGGAGTGGAACCGATCTTTCACCTGGGCAACGATGTTTAGGAATGGTTTGCGCTAGCGGATCGCCGTGGCGGCGAACTTCTTGACCATGGCCAGCAGCAGCTTGCGGTCGCTCTCGTTCAGGTTGGAGGAGTAGCGGCGGATCTGGGTGAGGAAGCGCAGTTCCTCGTTGGAGAGCTTTTGCGGGTTGAACTCGTGGCCCAGCGAATCGTCTGCGAAGAACTGGGCGATGGGCATATCGAGCGCCAGCGCAATCTTCGACAACGTGTCCAGCGAGGGCACGGTATGGCCGTTTTCCACGCGCGAGAGGTAGCAGCGCAGCAAGCCGGTTTTCTTTTCGATATCCCCTTGAGACAGGCCCTTCTGCAGCCGGTATGTGCGAATGGTGGTGCCGATCTTCATAGCGGGATACGTCCAGTCCGATGCTGCCTAAGTTTACTTCCATGGCAGCAATCAAAAGAATATTAGCTTAAGAGTTAACATGCGCGGCAGGAGAATGCAAGCGCAATTGTCGCCCGTCTCCTGCCATCAAGATCACGAGAGGCGCCGGTTGCTTTGTTACGGCCGGGTTGAGGCGGCGCGAAGGGCAGAAATCTCTCTAGTGGCCCAAATTCTCCGCGAAGAAGCTGTCCACGCGGGCGAGCGCATCCGCGGCGTCGCCGGGGCGGTAGCCGGCGGCGTTGTTGGGATTCTCAAAGGCGTGGCCGGCCTGGGGATAGATTTTGGCATCCACGGGTTTGCCCAGCGATTGCATCGCGGCCTCAAAGGCATGGACCGCGTCGGGCGTGATGCCTTGATCCTGGCCGCCGAAGTTGCCCAGCACGGCAGCGTGAATCCTGCCCAGCGCGGCCTTGTCGGTGGCCAGCGCGCCGTAATTAATAGCCACGGCCTTGAGCGAGGGCGCGGCGATGGCCAGTTGCAGAGCAAAACCGCCGCCCATGCACCAGCCCACCGCGCCGATGCGGTTGCTCTTCACGTCCTTGCGGCTCTGAAGCCAGGCGAGGGCCGAGGTGAGATCACGCACGCCCTGGTCCTGGGGCAGGCCGCGCATCAACTCATGGGCCAGGTCGGGGGTGGCGGCTACCTTGCCGCGATAGAGATCGACGGCCAGCGTCACGTAGCCCCTGGCCGCATAGCCGGCAGCCTCCTGCTTGATCCAGTCGTTCAGGCCCCACCACTCGTGGATCACGATCACGGCCGGATGCGGGCCGACGCCCTGGGGCAGATAGAGCAGGCCCTGCGCCGTTGAGTCGCCGCTGGGGAAGGTGACCGCCTGCTGGGCGCGCGCATCCAATGCAAGAACGGCCATTAGCACGGGCAGTACGCAGAGGATAGTACGAAGAGACTTCATGGGGAGACCTCGGTTCCGAGACGATTGTGCGAGCGGGGAAGGCCGCGGCGTTTACTAAATTTTAGATGCGCGAGTTCTTCCACGGGACTGTCATTATTAGAACCCGTCCAGAAACGTGGTTTTGAGCGAAGGGTACGGGCTTTAGCCCGTACATCAGGGGCACAATCGGATTGGGGCTTTAGCCCCTGAGGGAAGTTTTTTTGAGCAATTTGCCTTCCCTCAGCGGCTATAGCCGGTAATCAAAATCAGCTCTAAACGGACGGGCTAAAGCCCGTCCCCTTCAACACACAATGATTAGACAGGTTCTAAGCGTCGCGGGGCGCGAACGCCAGAGGCAGTAAACCTTCGTGGCGCGTGGTGCGTCAGACTGAATACGGCGCGAAATGCCGGGGAGCGTGAATGCGGCGAACAACCATGCGGGCAATTGCGATGGGGATGGTTGTGGCAGGCTGCTTTGCGGCATGGGCACAGACTCCAGTCCAGACTCCGGCGCCGGCCGTTGCGCCTGGCGCGGCTTCCCCTGCGCCCGCTGAGGCCGCGACCCCGCAGGCGCCAACCGCACAGCTCCCGTCCGATCAGGCCACGCCGGTTCAGGCTCAGTCCCATCAGGCCCCCTCCGGCGGCAGGCTGCACGGCGTGGTGAAGAGCGGCAACACGCCCCTGCCCGGCGTAACAGTGACCGCACAAAACACGCTCACCGGCAAGCGCTTCTCCACCACCACCGATATTACCGGGGCCTGGTCGCTGAACATTCCGCAGAATGGCCGCTACGCGATCCGCACGCAGTTCGCGGGTTTTGCGGCGGGAACCGAGGAGGCGGCGCTCAACGCCGCGAGCAACGACCAGACGGTGACGTTTGCGTTGATCTTGGCTTCGCGGGCGGCGGAACAGCAGGAAAGCGAGTCAGCGAGTCAGCAAGTCAGCAAGCCGGCAACGCGGCAAATGGCCCGCAACGGGGCGCAGAACCTGAGCCTGGAGCGGGCGCTGGAGGCCGATACGGAGACCCAGGGAGAGATCCCCGGTCCGGCAGGCGCCGGTGGTGCGGAGTTGCCCTCCATCGCGGGCAACTCCGACTTCGGCGCGGATTCGGTGGCCATCAGCGGGCAGTCGGGAACGGTGAGTCCGCTGGCCGGCATGGATCCAGACCGGAGCAGAGACGCCATGGATACGGCGCGCGCGCAGAATGGCGGTCAGGGCGGCGGAGGCGGCAGCTTATTTGGTGGTGGAGGGCAGGGTGGTGGCGGCTTCGGCGGAGGCGGCGGAGGAGGCGGCGGCGGACGGGGCAACTTCCGCGGCTTCGACCCCGGCCAGCCGCACGGCGCAATCTTTTGGATCGGAAGCAACTCGGCACTCAACGCAGAGCCGTTTGCGCTACGCGGCCAGTCGCAGGAGCAGCCGCCCTCGGGGAGCAACCGCTTCGGCATCACCTTCATGAGCGCGCCTTACCTGCCGCATCTGACCAAACCGAGCGGCAAAGACACGGTTTTTCTCACCCTCTCCGGCACGCGCGCTTCCACGCCGTCGGACCAGTACGCGACCGTGCCCACCGATGCGGAGCGCGCGGGCAATATTCCCGGCCTTGCCACACCGATCACTCCAATCCCGCAGGCGGCCGCGCTGCTGACTTGCCCGAATCCATATGAAAGCGGGCCGAGTTGCCAGCCGTTCTTCCCTGAGCCGAACCTTCCCGGCGACGTGCAAAACTACCACCTGCTGACCACCGCGCAGTCGAACACCACGCAGGCCGGCGCGCGCTACCTGCGCAGCCTGGGCAAAAACGCCACCCAGCCCGGCGGAGGGCGCGGCGGATTTGGAGGTGGCGGCGGACGCAGATCGCAGAATCAGGGTCTTCGCCAGAGCATCAACTTCAACTACAACTGGAGCCACTCGGCCGCGGACAACATCAACATCTTTCCGCAGTTGGGCGGCAAGACTTCGTCGGATGCGAACTCCGTGCAGGCCGGGTACACGGTGGGTTACCACAAGCTGACCAACGTCTTCAACGCCAACTGGAATCGCAGCACCAGCCAGGCGATCAACTTCTTTACCAATGTGACTGATATTGCCCACGATATTGGCATCCTGGGTCCGGGCGGCACGGCGCTGAATTCCAGCCCGCTGAACTACGGCCTGCCCAATGTGACGCTGAGCAATCTGACCGGACTCAGCGAGCAGCAGCCGAACTTCTCATTGGCGCAAACCATCTCGCTCTCTGAGGCGCTGAGCTGGATATACGGCAAGCACAATATGCGTTTCGGGGGCGACTATCGACGCGTGCATCGCGACTTTCAGGGCGGCTCGAACTCGACCGGGACCTTCTATTTCACGGGGGCTTACACCGGCTCCTCGCTGGGCGATTTTCTGCTGGGCGAGCCGGAGGAGACCAGCATCGACTCCGCAATTTCCAAGAGCTACCTGCGCGACAACGTGATGGATGTTTATGCCCAGGACGACTGGCGCGTGCGGCCCAATCTCACGCTGAACT
>Ga0187889_10001238_pt1 | contig 27883 bp, 23 predicted proteins | sample June2016WEW_7_10_2_FD_132992 | JGI IMG/M metagenome (GOLD analysis project Ga0187889, IMG submission 132992) | Peatland microbial communities from SPRUCE experiment site at the Marcell Experimental Forest, Minnesota, USA - June2016WEW_7_100 | ecosystem: Environmental > Terrestrial > Soil >... | reverse complement strand
TCCGACGCCCTCGTTGGACCATTCGCCGTCGAGGTAATCCGATCGCTTCATGTCGACACGGTCTTCATGGGCACTCACGGCATGGATCTCAAGTCCGGCTTCACCACGCCGAACATCCTCGAGGCTGAAACGAACCGCGCCTTGATCGAGGCCGGGCGACACCTGGTCGTCCTGGCGGACAGCACCAAGTGGAGCACGGTAGGCATCAGCTCGGTAGCGCGACTGGAGGACGCCGACACGATTATCACGGACACCGGCCTCGACCTGACGGCCCGCGATCAACTCGCCTCGGTCGTTCGGAGGCTGATGCTGGTCGACGTCGCCACGGGGGAGGTTCAAACGATCGAGGATGACGACGGCCGCTCTGCGGGTCCGCTCAAGCCCGAGGAGCGGGCGTGACCGAGATAGCGAAAAACGATCTCGCCGCGACTCCGCTCCTGGCGGGACCGCACCGACGTTACAACGCGCTGATCGACGAGTGGCTCCTGGTTTCGGCCGAGCGGACGAGTCGTCCGTGGCGCGGTCGCGAAGAGACCCCACAACCTCAGGACCTGCCGACCTACGACCCGTCCTGCTACCTGTGCCCGGGCAATATCAGGGCCAACGGCGAGCGGAACCCACCGTACGAGTCCACGTTCGTGTTCACCAACGACTTCGCTGCGCTGCGACCGGACTCGCCTGTTGCGTCGTTCGAGGACGGCCTCCTGCGAGCCCAGAGCGAACGGGGCACGTGCCAGGTCATCTGCTTCTCGCCGCGCCACGACCTGAGCATGTCGCGGATGAACGTAGCCCAGGCCCGGAGCGTCGTGGATCTGTGGTCGACTCAGTCGAAGACTCTGGGAAAGAGTTTCGAGTGGGTCCAGGTCTTCGAGAACCGCGGCTCGGCGATGGGAGCTTCGAACCCTCACCCGCACGGCCAGATCTGGGCCGGAAACGCTCTGCCCCGCGAGGCCGAGAGAGAGGATGCGACTCAGCGGCGCCATTTCGGGAAGAGGGGACGCAGACTCCTGCTCGACTACGCCGAGCAGGAGGTGAATGGGCCGAGGGATCTCGGCAGTGACGACGAATGGCTGGTCGTCGTTCCGTTCTGGGCGGCTTGGCCCTTCGAGACGATGATCGTCCCCAGGCGGGCCGCTTCCCGGCTGCCAGACCTTGACGAGAGCCAGCGCAACTCCCTTGCCGATAGGCTGGTACGGTTGCTGCGCGGATACGACACATTGTTCCAGGCGCCGTTCCCTTACTCGATGGGCTGGCACCAGGCGCCGTTCGACGGCGCCGACAGACCGCATTGGCAGCTCCACGCCCACTTCTACCCACCGCTCCTCCAGGCGACGGTTCGCAAGTTCATGGTGGGATACGAGCTTCTTTCCGAGCCGCAGCGAGACATAACGGCAGAAGCCGCCGCGGAGCGTCTGCGGTCGGCGATCATCGCCTCGAACCCCGAAGCTGCCCGTTCGGGCGCCTAGAAGCACGCGGCACAGGCAACCACCACAGACCGGCAAAGGAGAAGAGAAACATGCTCGGTGGCCTAACCCCAGCCCACCTGTTGATCATCCTGGTCATCGCCCTGATCGTCATCGGCCCCGGGAAGTTGCCAGAAGTGGGCGCGGCAATCGGCAAGAGCGTCCGTGAGTTCCAGAAGGCGTCCGGCGGGATCCAGGAGACCGTGACCGGCGCGCTGAACCTCCAGACGCCACCCGCGCATCCCCCGCAGCCCGCGCCGCAGCAGCCCCCGCAGACCTATTACGCGCCCCAGCAGCAGCCTTACTACCCGGCTCAGCCGCAGCAGCCCTACTACTCGGCCCCGGCCCAGCAGGCTCCCGTTCAATACCAGCCCGCAGGCACCGTGATCGGGCCCGCGGCGGCCATGCCGGCGCAATTCCCTCCCGTCGGATACCCGCAGCCGAACCCTATTGTTCAGCAGCCACCCTCGCCCCCGAGCCTCGGCTGACGCAACGCTCTCGGGTTCTCCTCCTCCCGGCCTCGGTGCCACGGCTCCCAATCTGGGAGGGAGCCGTGGCCCGGGCCGGTTCCCGTGACGCTGGCCACGGCTGGAGTACAAAGGAGCCAAGTTGATCGAAGGGCGCACAGGAGGCTCGTCCTCGGCGGCGCGAGCTGCGGCCCTGCGAGCCCGGCTCGAAGGGCCGCCGAATTCGCCCGGCGCCGGCTCGAAGCCGTCCGGGCCGGTCCAGATTGCCCGCGCTCCCGGCCGAGTGAACCTGATCGGCGAGCACACCGACTACAACGAAGGGCTCGTTCTTCCGGTCGCCATCGACCGCGAGATCTGGATCGCCTTCCGGCCATGGGACCGACCTGAAGTCGAGCTGACATCGGTCGAGTTGAACGAGACTCGGTCGTTCCGGTTCGGAGGCCTGTCGCCGGAGACGCGCGGCGCCAGATCCTGGATCGACTACGTCGCGGGCACAGCCTGGGCGATGCGCGAGGCCGGCCTCCCCGTCCGGGGCTTCCGGGGCATTATGGACTCCACGATCCCAATCGGTTCGGGGTTGAGCTCGTCGGCCGCGCTCGAGATGGTTTCCAGCTGGGCGCTCGCCGTCCCGGGCGCGGCGCGGCCGGACGCCGGCGCGATGGCCGCAATAGCCCAGCGGGCGGAGAACCGCTATGTCGGTGTCAATTGCGGGATCATGGATCAGTTCGCCAGCGCGGCCGGCCGGGCCAGGCACGCGCTCCTCATCGACTGTCGAATCAACCGGTTCACGGTCGCGCCGATGCCGGCGGGCCTCTCCATCGTCGTCTGCGAGACCGGGTCAACGCGCCGTCTCGATTCCTCCGCGTACAACACCCGTCGCTCCGAGTGCGAGCTCGGGGCGCAGCTGATCGCCGAGCGCGAGCCGGGCGTCCGATCCCTGCGCGACGTTGATGAGCCGATGCTGCGGCGCAATCGCGACCGCCTGCCCGAGATCGTGGCACACCGATGCGAGCACGTGGTTCAAGAGGACGGACGAGTCCTGGCCACAGTCGCTGCGCTTCGGGACGGCGACCTCGAGGCGCTCGGCCGGCTCTTCGCCGCCTCACACGCGTCGCTGCGCGACCTGTTCGAGGTGAGCTCGGCCGAGCTGGACGCGATGGTCGATATCGCGGTTTCGGTGCCGGGGGTCGTGGCCAGCCGGATGACGGGCGCCGGTTTCGGCGGCTGCACCGTGAGCCTGGTTGAGCGCGGGTCCGAGGAGGCTTTGCGAGACGCCGTGCTGGCGCAGTACCGAAAGCGAACCGGCCTTGAGCCCAGCGTGTATGTCGTCGACGCTGTCGATGGAGCGGGCCAGCTCAATCAGGACGTGTGACCCGTCCGGCGCTTTCTGGAATCGGCCGGATCGGACGCTCACAGGGCACCGACCGGACCGACGCCACCTGCTCCGGCTGCGCTCCAGGCATACTTGAGGCCGCGCCAGCGCACAGAGACCGTAAAGCAATCGATCGAAAGGCGTCGCAGCGCGGCTTCATTTGGGGCTGACCATGGATCCCAACGTCCAACTGCAGACCGCCGCCTCACCGGCTGCCAGTTCGGTGTCTCGTCGTTCCCTGCGGCGCCGGCTCCGGGTTCCGTTCCGGCATCGGGGCAAATCCCCGCAACCGCCGGCCGCCGCGGCGGAGATGTCGCTGGCGGGCCACCTGGTCGAGTTGCGCAACCGGATTTTCATTTCGGTCTTCGCGCTCCTGCCGGGCACGGTCCTGGGCTTCATCTTCTCCGGCGAGATCATCCACATCCTCATCGCACCGCTCCCGAAGGGCGAGTATCTCGTCGCCTTTGGGCTGACCGAGCCGTTCATGATCGACCTGCAGGTCGCCGTCACGGTCGGGGCCATCACCGCAATGCCGGTGATCCTGTACCAGCTCTGGCGGTTCATCTCGCCGGGCCTGACTGACAAGGAGCGGTCGACGGCCCGGCCGTGGGTGCCCCTCGCCCTGGTCTTCTTCGTGCTCGGGGTAGGCGTCGCGTATTTCATCCTGCCCTACGCCTCAGGCTTCCTCTTCACCTTCCAGTCCCAGGACATCCACCTGATGCTGTCCGCCGAGTCGTACTTCGGGTTCGTGACCATCCTCTTCCTGGCCTTCGGCCTTGTGATGGAGTTCCCGATCGTCCTCGTCCTGCTCTCGAAGGTGGGCATCGTCACGTCCAAGCGCCTGCGGAGCTCGCGCCGCATGGCCGTGCTTGGGATCGTGATCTTCTCCGCGGTCGTCACTCCCGGCGCAGACCTGGTGAGCCCCATCGTCATGGCGGTGGTCATGTACGGGCTCTACGAAGTGTCGATCGTCATGATTCGGATGGGCGGCCGCTAGGCTGTCACCGGCCGAGGCCGTTCCCCGGGCGGCGCGTGGCGCCATAATCCCGTCCATCATCAGGATTCGGAGGACGAGCATGGCCGAACACGAGACAGCGCCACGAGTGGGGATCGTGTGCGGCAGTCGCTCGGACTTCCCCGTGATGGAAAAGGCCGTCGAGATGCTGGGCCGGCTCGAAGTCCCTTGCGAGCTGCATGCCATCTCCGCCCATCGAGCCCTGGACCTGCTCTTCCGTTTCGTCGGCGAGGCTGAGGCGCGCGGCATCCGCGTTTTCATCGCCGGAGCGGGTGGTGCCGCGCACCTGCCGGGAGTCGTGGCGGCAAAGACGATCCTGCCGGTCATCGGCGTACCCATCCCAACCCAGATGGCGGGCGGCCTCGACTCCCTGCTGTCGATCGTGCAGATGCCAAAGGGCATTCCGGTCGCCACGGTTGCGGTCGGTGGCGCGGAAAACGCGGCCCTGCTCGCGGCCGAGATCCTGGCCCTCTCCGACCCATCGCTGAGCCGTCGGGTGAAGGCCTACCGCGACGCGCAGACCCGCTCGATCGAAGACGACGAGTCGAACGCCGACCTCCGCGGGACGCCCTAGCCGAATGGAGCACGTCCGAATGGACGAAGTGAAGCTCGGTCCCGGAGGGGTCCCGGACTGGCTCGCGCCGATGGTTCGGTTCTGCTCGCGGTGCGGCGTGGAGCTCCGGTTCGGCCCGATCGAGGGAGAAGAGCGAGACCGACTACGGTGCCCGGGCTGCGGCTTCGTCTTCTACGTAAACCCGAGACTCGTGGTCACGACTCTGCCCATCACAGACCGCGGCGAAGTCATGCTCATCCGGCGTGGCATCGCTCCGGGCTTCAACCAGTGGGCGCAGCCGGGCGGCTTTCTCGAGATCGATGAGACGGTCCGCGACGCGGCCATCCGCGAGACCCTCGAAGAGACCGGCCTGCGAGTCGAACCCGGGTCGATCGTCGGCCTCTACTCGCGCGTTCCGGCGGCCGTGGTCGTGGTCGCTTTCGAGGCTCGAATCGTGGGCGGCACGCCAGCGATAACCCCGGAGTCGCTCGAGACGCGGCCCTTCGCCCCGGACGGAATCCCATGGCCCGAGATCGCGTTCGAGACCAGCATTCGCGCCCTGCGCGATTGGGTGGCCCGCATCCGGCCCGATCTGCCTTTGCCCGACCCATCGACGATTCACCGCGACTTCGGCGCCTGATCACCCTCGAGCGCATGCAGCTCACTCGTTGAGCTGTCGAGCGCCGAAATGCCACCTCGGAGCCACGGGACCGTGCCCGGTGCTGCCCGGGTTGGCGTTTGTCGTAGAACGGGCCGCAACGAGGCTGCGCCGCCGCCGCGCGGACGCCTCCGCCCACGTGAGAAACTGAATTCCATGGACGCAGCGACGATCGCACTGGTGGTTGTACCGGTCCTGATCCTCCAGTTCGGGCTGATGATCTATGCCCTCTACGACCTCTTCCAGGAGGACCGTCGAGTCCGGGGCGACAGCAAGATCGTGTGGGCCCTGATCATCTTTTTCGTCAACCTGCTGGGCCCGCTTTGCTACTTCTTCGTCGGCCGTGACGACTCTCGAGGCGCCGAGACGGGCGGCATCGGGCCGGCCGGGCCTGCCACGGATTCGATCGCCCGCATCCTCGACACCTGGCCCCGGCTCGCCCAAACGACCGACGCGGCAGTCGCTACGACCAACCTGACCAAGCGATACGGCGGGGGCGTAGTGGCCCTCGACGGATTGAACCTGACCCTCCCGAGCGGCAGCATCTTCGGATTCCTGGGACCCAATGGGGCGGGCAAGACCACGACCCTCAGGCTTCTGACCGGCCTCGCCACGGCCACCGACGGCGCGGGTACGGTGGCCGGCATACGCATCGGCGGCACGGGCGGCGAGCTGGCACGCAACATCGGCTACCTCGACCAGGACCCACGCTTCTACGGCTGGATGCGAGGCCGCGAGCTGTTGAGCATGGTCGGCCAGCTCCACGGCCTCCACGGGGCGGCGCTGCGGCAGCGCGTCGGCGAGGTGCTCGAAATCGTGGGCCTGACCGATGCCGCATCTCGACGAATCGCCGGCTACTCGGGCGGGATGCGCCAGCGCCTCGGCATCGGCCAGGCAATCATCAACCAGCCTCGTGTCCTGTTCCTCGACGAGCCGGTTAGCTCGCTCGACCCCGAAGGCCGGCGCGACGTGCTGGGAATCATCTCGCGGCTGCGCGGCACGGCCACCGTCTTCATGAGCACTCACATCCTCAACGACGTAGAACGCGTCTGCGATCGGATCGCGATCCTCAACCTCGGTCACCTGGTCGTCGAAGGACCGATCGACGAGCTGCTCGACCGATACGCCCAGCCGGTCTACGAGCTCGAGCCCGAACCGCAGCAGCCGGGGTCGATCGACCGACTGGCGGCCGCAATCCGCGGGCAGGCTTGGGCCGGCGACGTCCAGACCACGCCCGACACGCTGCGGGTCTTCGTCAGCGATCCCAGGGTTGCCGGCCCGGCGATTCTTCCGCTGGTCGCAGCGACCGGCGTCAATCTGGTCCGATACGAGCGGGCACGGCCTAGCCTGGAGGACGTATTCCTGCGCCTGGTCGCCGAGAGCGGTCCGCCGATTGCGCCGGCGGTAGCCGTCCCCGCCTGGGGCCTGGATGGGAGGGGCCGGCGATGATGGGCTTTCGGGTCCTGTTGATCAAGGAGCTGCGCGAGCAATTTAGGACGAACCGGTTCATCGCCGTGGCGGCCGTCTTCGTGCTCTTCGGGATCATCGGGCCGCTCACGGATCGTTACATGAAGCAGCTCATCGAGGCGATCGGCAGCCAGAGCGGCGGCTTCTCGATCCAGGTCCCGCCACCGAGTCTCGATGGCGCCGGCTCCCAGATCCTGAAGAACCTGTCGCAGTTCGGCATACTCTGCGCGCTGCTGCTGGGCATGGGATCCGTGGCCTGGGAGAAGGAGCGCGGCACGGCCGGGATGATCCTGACCAAGCCGGCGTCTCGAGCGGCCTTCCTCGCCGCCAAGCTCGTTGCCATCTCCCTGACCCTGGGCGTTGCCGTGGCCCTGGGCTGTGGCTTCGGCTACCTCTACACGCTGCTTCTCTACCCCACCATCTTCCCGCTCAGCGGCTTCGTCGCCATGGCGCTGCTGATGTGGTGGATGCTGGTGGTCTTCGCCGCGATCACGCTCCTCGGCAGCACTCTGACTCGATCCGCCATCGCCGCCGCGGGTATCGGCGTGTTCGCACTGATCGTCTTCGGGATCGTTGGCGTCCTGCCGGTGATCGGCGACTACATGCCGTCGTCGCTGGGGACGCCGGCCCTGGACCTGGCTCTCGGCCGCGACCCGGGCGGGATCCTGGGTCCCGTGCTCTTCAACGTCGGCCTGGTGGCGGCGTTGTTCGGGATCACCTGGGCCGCCTTCCGCCGCCAGGAGCTGTAAAGACGCCGGGTTGTGGCGCCGCCGCCGGGTTGGTTCCAACGCTCCGCTTCGCCAGCTCGAAGGGGCGGGCCGCGAACCGCCCGTTAGCCGATCTTCTGGCCTCGCACCAGCCTCGCCGGCTCCAACGCAGTTCGCTTGCCGCGATTGGCCATCGCTTTGGCGAGGGCCACTTCGTGGGCGCGGTTCTCGAGCTCGTCGTCGAGAGGAGCCAGGAAGACCTGGGTTCGCGGCAGGCCCTCGGCGCGGCCAACCGCAATCCTGATCAGCTGATCGGTCAGCCACGGATTCTTGGGCAGGCAAGGGCCGTGAAGGTATGTCGCGAAAACGTTACGGAACCGCGCCCCTTCCAGACCGTCGCGCCCGTTGTTGCCCGCCCCGGCGATCACACGCCCGAAGGACTCGCACCCCGCCCCGAGCTCGGTCAGGCCGGAGTGATTCTCGAAGCCTACGACCGTCTCGGTGACGCCGTCGATGGTGACCTCGCAGGCCGCGTGCTGCATAAAGCGTTGCGGTCCGCCGCGCGTCTCCAGGTCGAGGATGTCCGCCCCGAGCATCTCCTCGCCGTCGTTCGAGATGTACCGCTGGCCCAGCAGCTGGAGCCCGGCGCACACCGCAAAGACGACCACGCCCTCGGCCGCGGCGTCGCGGAGCGACGGCGACTTGTGAGCGAAGTCCTTGGCCGCGACCGCCATCTCCACGTCCTGGCCGCCGTGGAAGAGGACGATGTCGAACTTGCGGAAGTCCGGCGTCTCGTCCTTCTCGACCGCCACGGTCTCGACGGGGATGCCCCGCCACTCGGCCCGACGCTGGAGCGCGATGAGATTGCCACCGTCGCCGGCCACGTTCAGCAGCGACGGGTACAGGTGGGCAATGCGGAGCGGCGCGTGGTCGCGCGAGTGGCCCGTCCGGGTGAAATGGGGTGCGGGAACGGGCGGAGCCGCGGGGATCGGGAACATCGGGGCACTCGAACGGGCAACCGGAGGCGGCTGTGCCGGCTTCGTGATCGGCTCGCCGGCCGGCTCCGCGGCGGCCGCCGACGGCTCCGTAGCGAGATCCCCGGCCTTCGGGGGCTTCGGTTCCGCATCTGCAGCCCGGGCGATCCGAGGATACCGATCGGCAGGTTCGGCCTCGTAGCCTGTCGGGGTCTGGCGGACGACGACAGTCTTCGGCGCAGGCTTTGGCGGAACCGGAGGCTTGCCGCCGTTGCGCTCGCTCATACCGCCCAGTATCTCCCCGTCCAGCCGCGCCGCCGCATCTCGTCGCGCAGCTCGATCAGCGGCGTGTAGCCGGACAGCACGACGAGTCGCCCTCCCGGCAGCAGCCCCGTGAGCGCCTCGGTCAGGGCTTCTCGCCGATCCTCCACGACCTTCAGCTTGTCAGCGGAGACACCCGCGTAGTAAAGGCGATTGGCCAGCTCGTCGGCTCGGGTGCCCGAGACTACGGCCCGGACCACCTTCGGCGCCATCGACTCGAAGTCCACATCCCACAGCCAGCCGAAGTCCTCGCCGTCGACCAGAGTGTTGGACGCCGCGATGAGGAGCTGGCGTGGCTCCCCTTCGGTGGCCAGCGAGCGCAGCGTGGTGTTGTACGAGGTCGGGTTCTTCGCGAAGGCCAGGATGACCGTTCGACCGTCGGCATCGATCTTCTCGAGCCGGCCGAACGCCGGACCGACCGAAGCGAGGGACTCGGCGGCGTGCTCGAGCGAAAGGCCGAGCCCGACCATGATCGCTATGGCGCCGGCGGCGTCATAGGCGATGTGCACGCCCGACTGCGGGATCTCGACTGTGAGCCCGCCGGTCGGCGTCTGAACGTCGAAGCGCGTCCGGTCGAGCCCGACCACTTCCAGCGCCGTAACGGCGACGTCGAGCTTGGGCCGCGCGAACCCGCAACCGGTGCACGCGTAGTCACCCAGGTGAGAGAGGTACACGTGGCGGTACTTCAGGTCCGCCTGGCAGCGCGGGCAGCGGATCGTGTCGGCGGCGCGAGTGATCTGGTCGGTGGATCGCTTGATGTCGAGGCCAAAAGTGACGCGCCGCCCTTCGCGCTTCTCGGCAAGGGTGGCGACCATCGGATCGTCCGCGTTCACGACCAAAGCGGCATCGGCGGGAAGCGCCGCCGCGACCGACTGGATCGCGTCGGCCACGGCGTAGATCTCGCCAAATCGGTCGAGCTGGTCGCGGAACAGGTCCGTCACGAGGAGCGCCCGAGGCAGCGTCTCCGGGGCCACTTCCGGGAGTGCGCCTTCATCCACTTCGGCCACGAGCACGCCTTCGGGCAGCCGGCCGTGCAGGTCCGCATAGCTCACCGCGAGGCTGATTACGCCCTGGACGAGGTTCGCGCCGGCAGAGTTGTGGCAGACGGTGACGCCCTCGCCGCGGAGCAGCGCGGCCGTGAAACGGGCCGTGGTGGTCTTGCCGTTGCTGCCGGTGATCGCCACCACCGGCACGCCGGGAATGCGGACCAGCTCGTCGAGGATTCGCGGATCCACTTTCCGGGCAACCATGCCCGTTATGGCGGTGCCGCCGCCACGGCCGACGACGCGGGTGGCGCGGGCGGCGGCCTTGCCGGCGATAAGCGCAAGGCGGCCCCGCAGCGGAAGAGGCGTCTCGGGTCCGGCGGGGCGCCGGCTGATCAGACTGGTCATCGCCGGGGAGTGTAGCGGGTCGGCGACGATGCCCCCGTCGGGGACGCGGCGCTCGTCGGGGACGCCGCGCTCGGCCCGCCTTGCGGTGCGCGCTGGCGAGGATCTTCGGCGTGGGTTATGTGTCACCGTCCGCGGTAGTCCCCGAAATGTCCGCGGGCCCGCTGCCCACCGGCGGCACGGTTCGGCACCGACGGCAACTTCAGCGCGGCCAACACGCTTCGGCTCCGGTAGCACGGCCCGGTGACGCACCGCCTCTCTCCAGCGTTTCCCGCCCGGCTAGAATCGAACTGCCATCTGTCATAGCGAGGTGACCAGTGGTCGAGTCGGGTGGGCCAGGCCGCAGCAAGGCAGGCGCCGACGGCCCGGTGTCCCCGTTGACACGCGCGTTCCGCTCGGGCCGGCCGGTTCTTGCGGCGCCGGCGGCGATCAACGCGACCCACGTTCGGATCTGGCTGGCCGTGGTCATAGGAGCGATCGCCATCGGGACGACGGGATTCCTGGTCCTCGAGCCCGGATGGCGGCTCATCGACGCCCTTTACATGACGGTCATCACGCTCACGACAGTCGGCTTCCGAGAGGTCCAGCCCCTCGGCGACGCAGGCCGGGTGTGGACCATGATCCTGTCGCTGGCGGGCGTCGGTCTAATCTTCGGATCGGTCGGGATCGTGGCCGAGTACCTTGTTGTCGAAGCGACCAGTGGACGGCGGGAGGCAAAGCGGATGGCAGACGCGGTCAAGGAGCTGTCGGGCCACTACATCCTGTGCGGTTACGGTCGGGTCGGCCAGACGGTGGCGCGCGAGCTCGTCCACGCCGGACGCAAGGCCGTCGTGATCGACATCCTGCCCGATTCGCTGGCTCGGGCCAGGCGCGAGGGATTCCTGGAGGTCGAAGGCGACGCTACCGAGGAGGCGACTCTTCGGGCAGCCGGCATCGAACGGGCGAGGGGCCTGATCACCACCATCGACTCGGACGCCCACAACGTCTACGTGATCCTCTCGGCCCGAGCGCTCAATCCGCAGTTGTTCGTAGTGGCTCGGGCCAACACGGCGGACTCCGAGGCCAGGCTCATGCAGGCGGGAGCCAACCGCGTCGTCTCCCCGTACACGATGGCCGGCCACCGGCTGGCCGAGCTGGCAACGCGGCCTCGCGTTGTGGACTTCATCGACGCGGCGCTCTCCCACGGCGAGCTGGCCTTCTCGATGGAGGAGGTCGAGGTCGTGGCCGGCGACGCGAGCCTGGACGGCGCGACGGTGGGATCGCTGAGGGATACCGGCGTCTTCGCCCTGGCCATCGTCACCGGCGAGCGAAGCTACGAGGCCAACCCGCCGGCCGACCGGGTCCTGCGGCCCGGGGAGACGCTGGTGGTGTCGGGCAGCGTGTCGCGGCTGCGGGAGCTGCGCGGTACCGGGACGAAGGGGTAGGCCACCGATCGATCGGGGCCGGCCGATCGACGAGCCGGCTGATCGACGGGTCAGCCCGGCCGGCCGAGACATTGGACCGTCCGGGCATCTGCCGCGAAGTCGATACGAAGGGAGGCGCCATGGGCATGCCGCGGACCAAAGCCACCCTGCTTGTCGACGCCGCCAAGGAAAGGGACGCCCTCTCGGCGATGCTCGCGCGGATGAGCCGCGAGCAGCTGCTCTGGCCCGGCGCATATGGCTGGTCGGCCAAGGACCACGTCGCCCATCTGGCCGAATGGGAGCGACTGTTCTTCGGCTGGTATGACACCGGCGCTCGGGGCGAGGATCCGCCCGTGCCCGCCGAGGGCTACACCTGGGCCACGATCGACGCCCTGAACCGGGCGATCTACGAACGGCATCGCGACGACCAGCTCGAGCACGTCATCGCGGACTGGCACGACACTTCGCGACGCCTGATAGCCCTTGCCCAGGCCACGTCCGAGGCCGACCTGTTCACGCCCGGCCGCTTCGCGTGGACCGGCCGCGGGACGCTGGCATCGTTCGTGTACGAATGCGGCCCGAACCACTACCGCTGGTCCGCCACGGAGATCAAGCGAGGGCTCAAGGCCCGGAGGTAGCGCCTCGCGGTGCGTCGCGGTGCCTCGCCACGCCTGCGACGCCTTGCGCAATCAACGCGCCTTTGCCGCGGCGGCCTCGTGCGATCGCTTCTCGTGGGCCAGCAGCGCGCCGCCGACGATCCCGGCGTTGTTCTTCAGAGTTGCCACGACGACCGGCGTCTTGACCGTCAGGTACTGCAGGTAGTTGTCGGCGCGCTTCGAAGCCCCGCCGCCAAGGATGAACAGGTCGGGCCAGAAGAGGCGTTCGAGCATGTGCAGGTAGTCGTCGAAGCCGGCGGCCCAATCCTTCCAGGTGAGATCGAGCCGGTTTCGGGCCGACTCGGCCACGCGCAATTCGGCATCGCCGCCGTATAGCTCCAGGTGCCCCAGCTCAGTGTTCGGCACCAGACGGCCGTCGATGAAGAGGCCGGAGCCGACTCCCGTTCCGATCGTCAGAACGATGATCGTGCCACCCTGGTCGCGCCCGGCACCAAAGCGCAGCTCGGCCAGGCCGGCGACATCGGCATCGTTGCCGATGGCCACCGGCCGCCTCATGACCAGGCCCATCTCCCGTTCCGCCGAAAAGCCTATCCAGGCGGAATCGATGTTCGCGGCCGTAAGGACTGTGCCGGCACGAGTTGCAGAGGGAATACCGACGCCAACCGGCAGAGCTGCGGCGTCGACGGCCGCAAACGGCGCGTCCGCGTGCCCAACCAGGGCATCGAGCAGCCTTCGGACGAGCGAATCCATCACCGCCACGACCTCGCGTGGCACCGATGGCTGCGGAGTCGGAATGCGAATGCGATCGCCCACAAACTGACCCGTGCGAAGGTCGACGACGGCACCCTTGATGCCGCTGCCGCCGAAGTCGATCCCGATCGCCAGGTCACCTGGGCTTGGCTCAACTGCCATCGACACTCCTCCGTCCTACGTTTTCGTTGGTCTCGCCTGCTCTAGAAGTAGTTGACGCTGATCCCGCCGTCGATCACGAGCGAGGCTCCGTTGGTCCAGGCCGACTCGTCGGACGCGAGGTAGACCGCCAGCGAGACGACCTCTTCGGGCGTGCCAAACCGACCGGTTGGGTTTCGGGCCAGGCGAATCTTCCTTGCTTCCTCGTCCTTGACGAGCCAGTCCATCAGCAACGGCGTCTCGACCGGCCCGGGCAGGATGGCGTTGGTCCGGACGCGCTGCGGCGCGAACTGGACGGCCAGAGACCGAGTCAGGGCCAGCACGGCGCCCTTCGAAGCCGTGTACGCGTCCTGCGGGACGGAGCATCCAAGGACCGCGACGAAGCTCGAGATGTTGATGATCGAGGCGGAATGGCGCTCGACCATCTTCGGGATGGCGTGCTTACAGGCCAGATAGACTCCGCGAACGTTGACGGCCATGACCTGATCCCAGGCCTCGACCGGCGTGTCTATGACCGAATGGTCGGCCGCCGGCATTATCCCAGCGTTGTTGTACAGGACGTCGAGCCGACCGTACGTCTCGATCGCGAGATCGACCATGGCCTTCGCGTCGGCCTCTACCGAAACGTCGACGGTAACCGCTGTAGCCTCTCCCCCGTTAGCATGAACCTGACGGACCGTCTCCTCCGCGGCAGCCTTCTGGTTGTCCGCAATCACCACGCGCGCGCCCTCGGCCGCGAATCGCAGTGCCGCCACGCGTCCCATTCCGCCGCCGGCGCCGGTGATGATCGAGACCTTGTCCCCCAGCCGCATTCTGAGCCTCCGCTGTGGATAGGTGGCAGCTTCGATCAGCCGGAGGGGACCTGGCCCGGAGTGCCATCTGCTCCTGCGATAGCTTACTAGGGGGCTCCGGAAACGCGGTTGGCCCTGGTGCGACCCACCGCCGGAGGCGCCGGCCGGCACTGACGATCCGACGGCCGTTGTCGGCCCGCCGACGTCAGGCAGCAAGACTGGCTCCAACGGCGGCGAGACCGAGCAGACCGATCAAGATCGAGGAACCTGCCGCGAGCCGTGCCTGGGCGTTCGGTCCCAGCCGATCGCGGAAAGTCGCCACTCCCAGGGCCAGGATCACCCACCAGGTTGCCGAGCCCGAGAAGACACCCGCCACGAGCACTGCGGCGATTGCGGTGTCGCGGCCTGCGAGGCCCAGCCCAACGAACGCGGCCGCGAACGACAGGATCGTGGCCGGGTTGGCGATCGTCAGGCCCACGGTCGTGGCGTAAGCCGAGAGAAGCGTCCGGGGCGGCCGATCGGCCGCGGCGGTCGGTCGCGTCCAAAGTGAATGGATCGCCAGGCCGACGAGGAAGCAGCCGCCCACGATGCCCAGCGGCCGTCGAGCCTCCACGAGCAGGTCCGCCACCGCGCTCAGGCCGAAAGCAGCGAGCGACGCGTAGAAGGCGTCCGCCGTGGCCGCACCGAGGCCCGAAACGGCACCGACGGCCGCTCCCTCGACGAGCGTCCTCCGGATGCACAGCAGCCCGATCGGCCCGATCGCGGCGGCGATCGCTAAGCCGATGGCCAGGCCGCGTGCAAATGGCCCGAAGAACTCCACGACCTACTCCTGTTTCGTCCCACTCCTGTTGCGTCACCGCAGTTCGATGAGAGACACGTCCGACACGCGGCCCGGGAGCAAGCCGGGGGCGCCCCGAAGACTCCCGGGAGAATCATGACGTCGCCGGCGTTGGGCTGCTGCTACTCCTGGCCCGCCACGTCCGCCGGAGGGTGGGCTCTTTTCGGGCATATGCTGTACCGCGACGGCGTGGAGCGGCTGCGCCGGAAGCCGGGGAGGCATCGGGTGGGTTCCGAATCGTCAGTAGTGGCCGTCGCCGGGGGGACCGGTTTCGTCGGCGGAGCGATCGCCCGAGAGCTCCGAACTCGTGGCCATCGAGTGGTGGTTCTGACGCACCGGCCCGTCGCGGCCGGAAGGGCCCGCGCCGCCGGAAGGGACCGCGCCGCCGGCGCGAGTGATGCCGCCCGCACGAGTGATGCCGCCAACGCGAGTGGCGCCGCCAACACGAGCGCGCCGTTCGAGTATCGGCAGGGGGACGTGACCCGACCCGAGAGCCTCGCCACCGCCCTGGCGGGCGTCGAGGCTCTGGTCATCAGCCTGGCCTTCCGCAACTCACCGATCGAGGCGCCCCGCCGCGGCCAGACATTCGAGCGCGTCGATGCTGCCGGGACGGAGGCGCTTGTGGCCGCCGCCCGGGCGGCGGGCGTGGGCCGCCTCGTGTATATGTCGGGCGCCGGCGCGGCCCCGGACGCGCCGAGGCACTGGTTCCGGGCCAAGTGGCGCGCCGAGGAGGCGGTTCGAGGCAGCGGCATCGTCTACACCATCTTCCGCCCGAGCTGGATCTACGGCCCCGGCGATCGCTCCCTGAACCGGTTCCTTGGCTTCTCTCAGTGGCTGCCATTCATCCCGCAGATCGGCAACGGCCGGCAGCGCCTCGCGCCCGTGTACGTGGGCGACATTGGTGCGCTCGTGGCAGACGCGCTCGCCACGCCTGCGGCCGAGAACGTCGCCCTGGAGGTCGGTGGCCCCGAGACGCTCACGATGGATGAGATCGTTCGGACGGCCCTGCGAATACTGGGCCGGCGACGCCCGATCCTGCACGCACCGGTCATGCTGATGAAGACTCTGACCGCGCCGCTGACCCTACTGCCGTCGCCCCCGATGACGCCCGCCGCGATCGACTTCGTCGTGCAGTCCGCCCAGGTGGACAGTGGCCCGCTCCACGAACGGCTGCCACGCCGGCTCCTGCCGCTATCCGAGGCACTGCCCACGTACCTTGCCGCGAAGAACTGAGGGTCTGGTCATCCAGCTTCAGGCCAGCCGCCCTGACTTCGGCACAAAACGGCACAAAACGAACGACGGGCCGTGAGAACGGCCCGTCGATCCTGTCCCTGAGTGGTCGTCGCCCGAGGCGACCCGGGTTTAGACCTAGCGGCGGATGCTCCGTCGTTGCGTTGTAACCGCCGCCAGGGCGAGCCCGCCGAAGGCGAGGCAGATCAGCAGTGCGAACAGCGGCATTGAGCTATTGCTCGAACCGTTGCTGCCGGTGCTGGTGGGCGGCGGGGTTACCGTCGAGGCCGTCTGCCCCTGCTCCGACTGAGCCGGAGTGGCCGTTGGCGGAGTCGTCGGCGGATTAGTTGGCGAGGAGCAGGCTGTGGGCGAGGGAGTCACGAGTGCGATTGCTTGCGCGCCGGGGCTTCCGCCCGTGACTGGGATCGACCGAACCGGGGTGGGGTAATTGGTCCGAAGCACCGACGGAAAGGTCGGCGAGAAGCAGGGCGTAGGCGTGGGGGTCGAGTTCTCGACTTGGGCCGGTTGCGGAGCCGTCGGCGCGGCCGACGCCACTCCGGCGATGAGGGGGATCGCCAGGGCGGCGAGCGCGAGCGCTGCCACCAGAGCGGGGATGCGGTGCTTCATGGGTCCTCCCTGGGGTCGGACTGCTTGCAAGTGTCTCGTCGCTGGCGCAGATGAGGTCCTTCACCTCGCGGCGGTCCGTTGTAGACTCATAGGACACTAATCGTTTGTTTAGTGCGTGACCATTAGCTTTGGCGGTTGACAGTTGGATGTGCTGGCGGGCGCAACAGGACCATCGCCCGAAGTCAGGGTGGCCGAGGGCCGAGCTCCGGCGTCTCGTTCCGGAACAGGGGCCAAGTGACGAAGCTGCTTCGTTCCGGCGACATCGACGGCGACCTCCGGAGCGGGATGTCGCGTCGTGGCCGAGTGGCGCGGTTTCGGGCCGTGGCGAATCGGGATATGGCTGTTTGCGGCTCAGCCTCGCTCCAGGTAGCGCTGGCGATCCCAGGCATGAACGGCCGAGTCGTACGCGTCGCGCTCTACTCGGGCGGCGTTCAGGTAGTGATCCACCACGTCCTGACCGAATAGCTCGACCGCGACCTTGCTCTTCTCCAGCTCCTCGATGGCCTCGTAGAGCGCCCGCGGCATGCGATCGCAGCCCGTGGCAACGTAGCCGTTGCCTTTGTACTCGGCCGGCGGCTCGATCTTGTGCTCGATCCCGTACAGGCCCGCGCCCAATTCGGCCGCATACGCCAGGTAGGCGTTCATGTCGCCGCCGGGGAAGCGGTTCTCGATGTGAAGGCCGGACCCGCGGCCAACGATGCGGAAGCCCGTGGTGCGGTTGTCTCGGCCCCAGACCACGTTCACCGGAGCCCAGCTGGCCACCGCGTAGCGCTTGTACGAGTTGACGTTCGGGGCGATGAAGAGGGCCAGCTCGCGCTGAAACGCCATCATCCCGCCCAGGAACCAGCGCATCACCTGGCTCATGCCGTAAGGCCCGCCGGCCTCGTCGAAGAAGAGCGGCTTCTCGCCGGCCTTGTCCCACAACGACATGTGGAGATGGCCTGACGAGCCGGTCCATTCGGCGTATGGCTTGGCCATGAAGGTCAGCGCGTAGCCGTTCAACCAGGCGATTTCCTTTGCCCCGTGCTTGAAGAGAACGCTGCGGTCGGCCGATTCGAGGACCTCGTCGTAGCGGATGTTGACCTCGTGCTGGCTCGGGGCCGCCTCGCCCTTGCTGAACTCGATCGGGATCCGCGCTGCCGTCATCTGGTTGCGGATCTGGTGGTAAAGCGGCTCCAGCTTGGTCGCCTGCAGCAGGTGGTAGTCCTCGTTGTAATAGCCGACCCGCTCGAGGTTCTCGTAGCCCTTCTCGGCAAGATCCTCGAAGGTGTCGGCGAGGACATAGAACTCGAACTCGGTGCCCGACTTGGCGGTGTAGCCGAGGCTTGCCGCTCGCTCGACCTGGCGCTTCAGCATCGTCCTCGGCGAGATCGGGATCTCCTCGCCCGTCTCTTCGTCGATCGCATCGCACAGGACGATGGCGGTCGACTCGAGCCAGGGCAGCACCCGAGTCGTCTCCCAGACTTCGCGGCCGATCCAGTCGCCGTAGCCGGTCTCCCAGTTCATGAGCTTGAACCCGTCCGGCGTGTTCATTTCCATGTCCGTGCCGAGCAGGTAGGTGCAGAAGTGGATCCCGTGGTCGACGACGCCCTTGAGGAACGCCTCGGCCTGAACGCGCTTGCCCATCAGGCGGCCCTGCATGTCGGTCAGGGCGACGATTACCGTGTCGATTTGTCTGTCGCGAACCGTCTGCTGCAGCTCCTCCAGCTGCTTCGGAACTGAGTGGCCCGCGCCGCGGCCGCCCGCGCCGTGCTCGTCGCTCATCGGTTCCTCCTTGTGCTTGGCTGAACCGCCAAAGCCGATTGTCAGCCGGACACCGCGCTTTCGCGGTGTAGATTCTGGCCCCTGTCGGGGCGGATCCTTCTGAGTCCGCTATTGTGGCCGCTGATGACGCAGAGGGCCAGCCGCAAGCGCGGCGAGTCCATCGAATGACACCAGAGGCCCCCGAGCGACGCCCCTCCGTGCCCGAAAGGCCGGAACCGTGGCAGACTTCGACTCTTCGCCGTTGTCGGAGCTCGGTCCCGGAGCCCGACTCCGCTAGATACCGAGCCCGGCACGGCCGAGGAGCAGAGCACCGATAGAGGTGGGCGACAGCCCGATGAACGATCGCGACGTCGAGGCCCAGCCCGGCGACAACTACCAGCCCCAAACCGAAGGGGAGCCGCTCGAGCGGCCCGCCGAAGCCACGCCCCTCGAGACGAAGCCCCTCGAGATACCACCGAAGGCGGACGTCGCCCGTTCCGACCAGGCTCGCCGCGCCCGGCCCTCGCGCCCGTCCGCAACCCCGGCTGCCCGGGACGGAACACCAGCCGCGCCTCCGCCGAGCGGCTCGGGCGCCCGAAGGCGGTCCGTTGTGCAGGCTCGGCCGATCGCCGAGCCAGGATCCGCCGGCCAGGCCCATCAGGTCGCGGCGCCCACCGCCGAACCTACCCGACTCACCGCTCCCCACCCACTCTCGCAGCTCCGCAGGGAGACCAGAGGAGGCGGGCCCGGGCGGTCGTTCGGCCTTCGCGGCCTCGGCGGCCTGAGCGGCCTCATTCCGCGGCACCCGGGCGCGGGCCCGGGCGGCTCACGCCCCGGCCGCCCGCGTCTCGGCCGTCCGAGCATGCGCGGTGTCTTCGCCTTCGCCGGCCTGACGGCCACATTCGCGGTGGTCGCCGCCCTGCTCGTAACCCTGCCGACCCAGCCGACATCCCCCTCGCCCACCGGTAGCGTATATAGCATCACCTGGCACGCGGCCACGAAGCCGCCGACGGCCAAGATGGACTTCGGGCCGTTCTTCACGACCCTCGACAACCAGCTGCTCATGCTCGGTACGACTGGCACCACGACCACCGTTTGGGCCTCGACCGACGGCTCGACGTGGACCCAGCTGTCCGGCTCGGGTGCTTTCGCCATCGGTGGCCGCCGGTTCGTCGCACAGGGTCTCTCCGATGACGGCCAGGGCGGGCTCGTGGTCATCGGCAACAGCCTCGGATCGTCCCCCACCGACGTGATCGCGACCGCATGGCACTCTCGTGACGGCAGCGCCTGGACGCCCATGCAGGTGGCATCCGGCGCCGGCCAGGAGATGATCGCGGGCGTTGCTTCCCGACCGGGGGCCGTCGTGGCAGCCGGAAACGGCGTGGCCTGGCTCTCCACCGACGGCCTCACCTGGTCGCCCGAGATCCTGCCCGGCGTCTCCACGGCGACCGGGACGTACACGCCGCGCGCCGTCGGCTCGTGGAACGGCGGGTTCGTGATTATCGGTCTCTCGAGCGACACCAAGACCACGCGCTCGGCGGCGTGGTACTCGTCGACCGGCCGCGACTGGAAGCTGGCCGGGACCTCGCTCGACGGATTCGACGTCCGCGGCATAGCCGGCCTGAACGGGACGATTGTCGCCGTGGGAGTCGACCTCAGCGCCACGGCGCCGGGGCTGGCCGCGTCCTGGAGCTCCACCGATGGCAACACGTGGACCAAGACCACCGCCCCAACCGATCTATCCACGGTGGCCCTGGACGGGGTCGCCAACGTCGGCGGCAGCCTGGTGGCTTTCGGCGCACCGGCGCCGGCCACGACCTCCGCCGCCGCAAGCGCCGGGCCCACGCTGCCCGGCAGCACCCCGCAACCCGCCGCCGCCGAGGTTGTGTGGGTTTCGGATGACGGCGTGAACTGGATTCCCATCGCCAGCGCCGCCGCGCCGCTCGACCACGCTCGCATGGCGTCCATCGGCACACGAGTGGTCATGATCGGCGGTTCGAGCAGCGGACTCGGACTGATCACCGGCAACCTGGTCATGGGACCGACTCGGCCGCCGGCCACCGAATCGCCGCCGCCGGCCGTTTTCGCCCTCAAGTTGCAGGTCGGGAACACGCCGATGATCGTCGACGTCACCAAGGACTTCAAACTCGGCCCGGTCACGACCTCGAAAGATCGCTTCTTCACCTTTGCCACCGGCCCCACCGGGACCTCGGTCTTCAGCTCGCCGGATGGAAGCCTCTGGTCCCGGGAGCTCACACCGGACCTGCTGACCGCCTCGGGCGTGACCGGCCGGCCGGTCATCCTGCAGGCAATCCCCGACGGCCAGGGCGGGATCATCGCCGCCGGCAAGGTGACGAACACCTCGGGCGACAACGGCATGATCTGGCATATGACCGCGGCCGGCGCGTGGACCCAGGCCCAGTTCCAGGACGACGCGCCACCCGAGTTCTCGTCGATCACCGCCGGGCCGGACGGGTTCGTGGCGTCGTCCGACGTCGCGGGCGGTTCCCCGATCATGTACTCCACCGACGGCAACACGTGGCAGGCCGGCTCGATCGCCGTCGGCAACGGCTTCGCCCTGAGCGTGGCCACGTATCGCTACGGATACGTGGCCGTCGGAACGGACCCCGCTCGAAAAGGCGCCACGACCGCGTGGACCTCCCCCGACGGCCGTACCTGGACTCTTCGCACCGACTGGCATCTGCCGCCCAACGTGACTGCGCTCTTCGGCACGGGCACGACCCTCGTGGCCCCGGCGAACACCGCCGTCGCTGCCGCTCCCTCCAGCTCGCCTTCAGCCAAGCCCACTCCAACCCCGGCCGCGCCCGTCCAGTCCACCACCTGGTGGTGGTCGGCAAGTGGCGTGGTCTGGCAGCAGTCCGGCCTCCAGACGTCCGTGGGCGACTGGGCCGTCGTCAACGGCCGCATCCTCGTCCTCAGCGCCCCTGCCAAATCGACCGGCAATTGGACCGCCTGGAGCAGCTCGGATGGCACGAGCTGGCAGCGACCCACGTCCGAGTCGATCACTTTCGCCGGGTCGCAGACGTGCGCGATCGCGTCGATCGGCAACCGCGTCGTTATCGTCGGCTGGGAGAACGCCGGCGCTCTCAAGGACTACTTCGGACAGTTCGACAGCCAATAGCGAACCGCGGCCGCAACACTCAGAGCGGCGGGCGACGTGTCCGCCGCTCTTGTGCGATCGTGTCTTGTGGAGGTGGCGTCAGGCAGTCGCGCCGCCCAGCTCTTCGGCCGCGTGCTCGAACTCCTGCTCGATCTCGGTCAGCTCGAGCTCGCCGACCTCGACGACCGGACCCTTGAAGCGCCTGCGGGCCCAGGCGAAGTAGTAGACCAGCAGGAAGCCGAGGAAGACGACGTAGGCGAGCCAGGTGAAGGCGTTGCCCGAGGTCGGCCACAGGAAGAGGACCGAGATCAAGGCAATCCAGGCAACCGACACGAGGGCGATCGGCCTGGAGAAACGCCCGAGCTTCCACACAGCGTGATCTCGCCATTCCTGCTTGCCGAAGACGCCCAGGAAGATCGGCACCCCATAGGCCCAGTACAGCGCAATCGTGCTTATCGCGGTGACTATGGCGATGGCCGTACCCCCGCCGAAGATGAAGGCGGCGTTGGTCAGCAGGTAAGAGAAGACCACGATCCCAACGATCGCGTTGGCCGGAGTGCGATGGCGGTGCGAGACCCGGCGCAGCCAGCCGGAGGCTGGGACGCCGTGGTCGCGGCTGAAGGCGAAGAGCATCCGGCCCGCCGCGGCAACCGAGGCCAGGCCGCACAGGCTCATCGCGACGGCAATTGCGGCGCCGAGCCAATTACCGAGCGCACCCAGGTTGTAGGTGAGGGTCGTGAAGACGACCGCGTTGCCGCCGTAGTACTGGCTGCACAAGGGAGCCGTCGCAGGATTGCAGTTGAAAACCTGATCGAGAGGCGGCAGGTGCGTCACCAGCCCGAGGAGAACGATGTAGCCGACCACGGCGGAGACGGCGACGGAGATGAAGACGCCCCATGCGCTCGAAAGTCGGGCGCCGATCGTCTCCTCGGCGACATGGGCCGACGCGTCGTAGCCGGTGTAGGTCCATTGCGCCTGGAGCAGTGAGAAGAGGAATGCGAACGGCAGCGCGTAGCCGGCGGCGGGGCCCAGGTTGAGCACGCCGCCGAAGACGGAGGCACTCCCCGTCGTGTCCTGCGGCGCGATGGCGAACGGGCTGAGGGTGGAGTGGGCCTTGCCAGAGCTGATCAGGAAGAGCGCGCCGACGATCACCAGGACGGTGCCGATGTGCCACCACACGGACGCGTCGTTCAACTTCGCCACGATCCGGATGCCGGCGATGTTCAGGACCAGCTGGATGACCAGGAGCACTGCCATGGTCAGGAGCTGGCCGCTCACGAGCGTCCCCAGGAACATCGACCCGTTCCCGTAGGCGATGTCGAAGTTGCTCAGGATGGGAGTGACGATCGCCGAGTTGACGAACGATGCGGCGGCGAAGTCGATGCCGGCGACGATCGCAACCTGGCCGGCCAGGTTGAACCAGGCGGTCCACCAGCCCCAGTCCTTGTTCTTCATGCGGCTGGACCAGTAGTAGAGGCCGCCGGCCGTCGGGTACGCCGACGCGATCTCTGCCATCGAGGCCGCAATGAGCAGAGTGAAGACCGAGACGAGCGGCCAGCCGATGGTGCTTGCGGCCGGGCCGCCCCACGCGAGGCCGTAGTCGAACAGGATCACCGCGCCGGTCAGGATCGAGATGATCGAGAAGCTGATGGCGAAGTTCGAGAACCCGCCCATCGTCCGGAAGAGTTCCTGGGCGTAACCCAGGCCGTGCAGGTCGTGAACGTCCTGACGGATCTTCTCCTCGCGCGTCTGCGGGTTCTGCTGAGCCATGCGGGACTTCCTCCGTCCGAGGCTACCGAGGCCGGGGGTCGGAGCCCTGCAGGCCCCGTCGGTGCCCTGCGCCCATAGTAGCCGACGGTTCCTGTGGCAGGGGTGACCGGCGGCGGGCAGTGGTACGCAAGTCGATACCCCGTCCACGGCGGCGATAGAATCGGCCGACGCAGCGGCCAATGCCGCGTATCGCCGGCAGCAGCTCGAGCGAGGAGCCCACAACACGATGACCCCCGACGCCGCAGGCCAGCCGAAGCCGTCCGCCACTCCGTCGACTTCGGCCACTCCTACCACACCGCCCATTCCCCCCATCCCGCGCTCCGGGTTCCGGATCGAGAAGGATCCGCTGGGCTACCTCGAGGTGCCCGACGGCGCCTACTACGGCGTCCAGACGGCGCGCGGCATCCACAACTTCCCGATCTCGGGAACCAGGCCTCACCCGGCCATCGTCCGGGCCATCGTCCAGGTCAAGAAGGCTGCCGCCCGCGCCAACATGGCCACCGGCCGCCTCCCCAAGCAACTCGGCAACGCCATCGTCGCCGCCGCGGACGAAATCCTCGAGCCGGTCGACGCGCCCGAGTCGGGCATGGACGCGGCCACGGCCGGCGACACCGACGCGGTCGAGGCCCGCCGTCCGGCCGACCCGATGCACGCCGCCTTCGCCGCCGCCCACGCCGCCAGGCAGCGCGAGCTGATCGACAACTTCCGGATCGACCCGTTCCAGGCCGGGGCCGGCACCAGCCACAACATGAACGCGAACGAGGTCCTGGCCAACCGGGCGATCGAGTTGCTTCATGCCGCCGGCGTCGGTTCTGGGGCGCGCGGCGACTATGCCGTCGTCAGCCCGAACGACCACGTCAACATGGCCCAGTCCACCAACGACGTCTTCCCGACGTCGATGCGTATCGCCACGCTGGACCTGATCCGCGACTTCATACCGGCGGCCGAGGAGCTGATCCACGCCTTCGAGCGGAAGGCCGCCGAGTTCGACGACGTCATCAAGTCCGGTCGAACGCACATGCAGGACGCGGTCCCAATTCGGCTGGGCCAGGAGTTCGCCGCCTACGCGCTGACGCTCCGCCGTGGAGTCGAGCGCCTTCAGACTGCCGCTCAGTCGATCGCGGAGCAGAACATCGGCGCCACCGCGGTCGGCACCGGCCTCAATGCCGAGGCCGAGTACATCGAGCGCGTCGTCCGCAACCTCGCCGAGCAGACCGGCCACCATCTCCGCGGCGCGGAGCATCTCGTCCAGGCCACCCAGTCCATGCGCCCGATGCTCGAAGTCTCTGCCGCCCTGCGCGGAATCGCCGTCGATCTGATCAAGATCAGCGAGGACCTGCGCCTGATGTCCTCGGGACCTATGACCGGCTTCGCCGAGATCACCCTGCCGGCCGTACAGCCGGGCAGCTCGATCATGCCGGGCAAGGTGAACCCGGTCATGGCCGAATGCCTGTCGATGGTTTGCTTCCGGGTCATCGGCAACGACACGACGATCGCGTGGGCCGCCTCCGCCGGACAGCTCGAGCTGAACGTCATGATGCCGGTGATCGCTCACACGACGCTCGAGAGCCTGACGATCCTGACGAACATGAGCCGGGCCTTCGCCGAGTTCTGCGTCACCGGCGTCGAAGCCAATCGAGAGCGGGCCCGCGACCTCATGGAGCGCTCGTCGGCCCTGTCTACGCCACTCGCGCCATACCTGGGTTACGCGCTCGCCGCGGACATCTCCAAGCAGGCGGTCCGCGAGGGCCGGACGATCCGCGAAATCGTCATCGAGCGGGGGATCTTCTCGGCCGAAGACCTGGACCAGTTGCTGGCCCCGCACGAGCTGACCGAACCGGGCGTGGCCGGCGGCTTCCGCTTCACTCCAAAGCTGCCCGAGGGCTACAAACCGCCCACCGGACCGGTCGGCGCCGGAGGGTAGGCGTCTGCGGCCCGATCCGGTCGCAATCGCTGCACGAAACCGATACCCAAGCGATTCCGGTTTTGGCATGATGGGCCCACCTGGGCGGGCGGACGATTCCCGCCAGAGAAACCCATTGAGGAGAAACCCATGCAGCGTCCCCTGGGGGTAACGATCCTGGCGGTCCTGGCCGCGATCGGCGGCGTGCTCGGGATTCTCGGAGGCCTGGCCCTCTTCGCGATCTCGTCTGCCGTCAGCTTCGCGATCCCTGGTGTGGCCGGCCTGACGGCCATCATTGCGATCATCATCATTGTCCAAAGCGTCATCCTGATCGCATTCGCATATGGCGCCTGGGGCCTCAAGCCGTGGGCCTGGGTGCTCGGCGTCATCGGTGCCGTCCTCGGCATCGTCACTTCGCTGGCCCAGCTCGGCGGGGTCAGCGCCGCCAGCATCGCGGTGGACGTCGTCATTTACGCCGTCATCCTCTGGTACCTGTGGCAGCCGTCTATACAGAGAGCTTTCGGCCGCAACGTCTGACTTCCCGCGGCGACAGAGGGCAGCCGGCTCAGCCGGCTGCCCTCTTACATGCCCAAGGCCCGTAGGGCGGCACGCCCGTCTCGCCGGGGGCGACTGCCGGGCGGCAGCGGGTTTAGCCCGCAGGACACTCTCTAGACTGCGGACGTGGCCGACTTCGACGCCGATGAATTCCGGACCGTCCTGCGCCGCTTTGCGACCGGCGTAGCGGTGGTCACAACCTGGGATGGCGAGCGGCCCTGGGGCACGACCGTCAACTCGTTCAGCTCGGTCTCGCTGCGGCCGCCCCTCGTCCTGGTGGCCTTCGATCGCGGCCGGCGGATCGTGCCGGCCCTGAGTCGGACCGGTCGCTACGCGGTGAACATCCTGGGCGAAGATGAACAGGCCCTTTCCGACTGCTTTTCGGGCGGCCCCGTGCCCAGCCACGCGGGTCGTGTGAGCGGCTCGCCAGCAGCACGTCCGGGCGACGAGCCGCGCGCCGAACTGTGCGGCGCGGAATGGCGCTTGGGGGCCACGGGCCTGCCGGTTCTCGCCGACGCAATCGCGTCCCTGGAATGCACCCTCGTCGACGTCCACCCGGCCGGCGACCACGACCTCTACATCGCTCGCGTTGACGCCGCCACCGCCGTGGGAGAGCGGCCGATGCCGCTGCTCTACTACTCCGGCCGCTACCTGCGAATCGAGCGAGCGAGCTCCCACGAGATCGAGGGCAAACCAGAGGACTGACCGGAACGCCAAGGGCGGCCTCTGCGACGGCCCCAGTGCCCGTCCGATGCCGGATCGATCGGCCTCGACCGCCCTTGCCCGCCGAACGTCCCGGCGTCGCCGGGCGAGTCTGTCGCCTCCGCGCACCACTTTCCCAGCCCTGCACGAGGCGGCAAGGCTAGTACTGTTGCACCGCGTAACACATATATCAGTAACTACCTAGACATTCGCTCAGTTTGCTCCCATAGTCCTGCTCTAACTGATGGCTCGGATTTATGGGGTGATCGCCTCGCAAGAGAACTGCAGGGGCGGACGCCGGGCAGACAGAATAAGGGGTGGGAGCCGCAACTCGTGGTGGGTGCACAGGAACCAGATGTATATCCGGATCCACAAGACGAACGGTGCAGCGGAGCACCGAAGTACTAGACGCCCGCAGTACCGATGGCTACCCTTACGGATGCTTAGCGGGTAGGTTTGAGGACCTTTCAGTTTGGAGAAACAAGTGGCCCGGTTTCGAGCAGCCCGGCCGCAGCGGCGTGATCGGCGGCCTATCTGTGCCGCACCTTTCGAGGAGTAGGAGATTGATGGACACCAGCATTACGCGCCCAAAGCGCGCCCGCATTTTCGGTTTGGCTGCAGTGTTCGCATTGCTCGCGATGCTCCTCCCGGCGGCGGCAGGGGTTGTGCTCGGGCACCAGATCACGACCGTTCAGGGAACGGTCGACTGCTCCGGCAACTACTCCATCACGGCCTATGGCGATGTGTACGGCGGGGTTGAGCTAATTGTTAAGCTCAACGGCGTCACCATCTACGACCAGGCGCAGACCGGGTCCAGCAGCGATCAGACGTTCGGGCCGTTTACCGGGTCCGGCGCGTACGCCGGCGAGTCGATCGCAGCCTACCCGAGCGACGACGGTCCTAGTGCCGGTCAGACCAGCACTCTGGTCGCTAATCCCGCGAGCTGCAAAAGCACCCCGTCGGTGACGACGGCCCTCACGCCGCCCGGTCCGGTCAGCATCGGCACCCCGGTCTCCGACAAGGCCACCCTTCACAACGCCAGCCCGAACGCCGGCGGCGACGTTCACTACTACCTGTACAGCGACGACACCTGCACGACGCTGGTGAAGGATCTGGGCGACAAGACGGTCACCAGCGGCACCGTCGGCTCGTCTGACTCCTACACGTTCACGAGCGCCGGGCAGTTCTGGTTCAAGGCCACCTACAGCGGTGACACCAACAACACCGGCCCGGTCTCGAGCGCCTGCACGAGCGAGACCATCGTGGTCAACCCGAACGCCCCGTCGGTG
>Ga0187889_10001223_pt1 | contig 28099 bp, 18 predicted proteins | sample June2016WEW_7_10_2_FD_132992 | JGI IMG/M metagenome (GOLD analysis project Ga0187889, IMG submission 132992) | Peatland microbial communities from SPRUCE experiment site at the Marcell Experimental Forest, Minnesota, USA - June2016WEW_7_100 | ecosystem: Environmental > Terrestrial > Soil >... | reverse complement strand
GTCGCTCACATCGCTCGGATACCCGCTCTGCCCTCTGTTTCCCATACTCCCATCGTCTGCGACGACGGGATGCTTGGATATTTCTTTGATTTCAAAGGAATAAAGTTAATAACAGGCTCTAGTCCCTTAGTCCCTTAGTCCCCGTCTTTCTCAATCCATCGACATGCTCAACTGGTGCCGCACGTCCGCGCCCCGAATCCAGAAAATCACATCGGTCGCGATATTCGACGCGTGGTCCGCAATCCGCTCCAGATTGCGCGACACCAGGATGCCGATTAACGATTGCTGGGTATACTCCGGCTTTTCCTGGATGAGCTGGAGCAGGTCGGCGTGAGCGCGCCGGTTCATGCGATCGATCTCGTCGTCCATCTCGCGCACTGAGTCGGCCAGGCGCGCGTCGCCCTCCAGCAGCGCCTGTACCGCCGAGCGGATCATGCGCCCGGCAAACTCGCCCATGGCCGCAAAATCCACCGGCAGATCGACCTCCTCGGCTTTCAGCACGTCCTTGGTCCGGCGCACGATGCCCATCGCCTGGTCGCCGATCCGCTCCAGGTCGCCGTTGATCTTGATCACCGCCAGGATGAAGCGCAGATCGATGGCCATGGGCTGTTCCTTGGCCAGCAGTTCATACGCCATCTCGTCCAGTTCCCGCTGCGCGGCATTGATGGCCGTCTCATTCCGCTTGACGTACTGGCAAAGCCCCTTGTCGCGCTGCAGATAGGCGTCTACCGCGGACTCCACCGACTGCTGCGCCAGGGCAGCCATGGCCAGCAGCTGGTCCTTCAGTTCGGCGAGTTGCTGTTGAAAATGAATTCGCGGCACCGCGGTTTCTCCTCATCCTCGATTGTGCATCATGCAATGTGAATGGATGACTAAAATCGGCGTGCGCACCAGAACTGTCACACCCTTAGGGCAATAAATCCATTTAAACCCAGTGTACGTTGGACGCGCCACAAGACGGAAAGATGCTCCAGGCTGCTCACAAACGCTCTATATCCGCGTTTCCTTCCGCACCTTCCAGAGCCACAGCCAGCTATGCAGGTCGTGCAACTGCAGCAGGCCGTCACGGACAATCAGAGCCTCACGGATCGCGGCAAATATGGCCCGCATCCGGGGCGGCTGCGGATAGGCAAGGGGATCGTGCCGGTTGCGCAGAGCATCGAGCGCCTGCACCAGATTCAGGCTGATGGTCGTCGCCCTGGGGTAGACACGCAGCACTGGCAGCGGCTCCGGCGGCTGGAGGTTGAAGGCTTCCAGCAGCAGTCCGGGCTCGTCGTAGCCCAATTGCATCACCTTTGCCGTCGTTCCGCCCAGCCGGCAATTGATCTCCAGAAAGTACAGGCGGCCGTCGATATTGGCGCTCAGCAACTCGAAGTGGAACGGCCCGGTGAGTCCTTCCGTTTCCACAAACTTGCGCGCAGCCTTTTCAAGGCCGGCAGGCAGGGGTAGTGGCGCCATTGAGGTGGTGAAGCCGCGATACTTGCGATAGGCCTTGAAGAGCCGCAGCGCCAGCATCTCGCCGGATTGCGCCCGCACGCCGTGAAGCACGTAGTTCGGCCCCAGGTGGAATGGCTGCGCGATCGGATCGCTGGTCCATCGGGTTGAGGTGTAGAGACGGCTCAGTTCCTCGCGGCTGCGCATGACCAGCGCCTTGAAGGTTGGACGCGCGGAGTCGTTCAGGCTGGGGCGGATGACCACCGGGAAGGCCGCATCGGGGATGCTGGCGATCGCCTCGGGGGAGGTGAGCTTCCAGGTGGGCAGCAGATCGAAGCCGCACTCGCGCGCCAGATCGATCTGATGAGATTTGTCCAGAAGCGGCTCCAGAACGGCTGGTTGCGGAATCATCAACCTGCAAACAGGCTCGAATGAAGCGCGATTCTTCCCCAGCCAGGTCAACGAGAAATCGTCGGTGGTCAGCAGCGCATCGGCGTGTACTTTATGGACAAAGCGCTGGATCGTCGCCAGGCCCGCCGGGGTACCCACCGCGGACCAATCCAGCGTGATGCCGTCCTCCTCGACCGCATTCGAGCGCCGCACAAAGCCTCGCGGCTGGAGAACCAGATCGATGACGTGAACACGAATGCCGGCGCTGCTGGCGCGGCGCGCAAAGGCCAGCAGGTATGCTGAGAAGCCCAGTAATACCAGCGAATGCACGGTGCGCGCAGCCTCATGCAAGGATGAGGGCGCAGGGCACGGAACTTCGCGTTCCATCCAATCGAGCGTGATGGTCATTACTTCCTGTACTGGCCGCGCCTGGATGGCAGTACTTGCACGTCGTCGGGCTCATCCTGGCGATCGCGGCGCTTTCTGAAGCGGCTCGGCTTTGACTTCTCCGGCTCCTCGACGATCGGCTTAGGGGGAAGGAATTCGGGGACCGCGGTGACCAGTCTTGGCGAAGCGCCGGCCGCGCCGTTCCCGGCTGGGGTCGCCAGAGCCGGAGTCAGCGTAATCGCCCGGGCAAAGACTGTGCCATCGATCGCTGGATCGGATTGCCGCGCGGCTTCGGCGTCCTTCACTGCCGGTTCTTTTGCCTGTTGCCGGTTCTTTACGCCCAGCTCCGAGAGCAGGCTCCTAAGCCCGCTGAGTCGCGTTGCCAGGCTGGGCGAGGTTTCCTCCGGCTCAGGTTCCCGAACCACTTCCGGGCCGGCCCCGGGCTCCGGCCCCGCGAACGAAAAACTGTCCGTGGCGACCACGGGCTCCGGCCCCGCGAACAAATCCGCCGCGGCGGACGTGGCAACCTTGGGCAGGCCTTCCCACGACTGCGCCGGCGGCGGCTCCGGATGGGGCTTTGGCGCTACGGCCACTGGCCGGAGTTCAGTGGCAACCGGTTGAGGCCCGAGAACCGTCGCCGGTTCCGGGAGCGCAGAGGGCTTAGTTTCATCCGCCTGCGGAACCAGGTCCGCAAGCCACCAGGGCAAGTTGGAATCTTGGTTTGTCATGGGCTGAATCTTTCCCTTCACGTAGGGCGTCATTGGTTCGCGCAGCGGGAGTTGCGCCGGTTTTGCCGTTAATTTCGACAGATCAGGAATGGCTGGCGATGGGCGGGGGGCGGCAGCCTTGGGGACGGCCGGTGGCGACAGACGGACTGCGGCCACGGCAGCAAGCTCCGGAACTACAGGTTCATACGGCGCCAAAGCGGCTGGCTCCTTGGCATGGGGCCCGCTTTCAGGCGTGGATTCGGCCGCCAGGGGGCGGCTTCTTACCGTTCGCCTGGTCATGGAACTGCTCTGGGAATCGAGATGCTCCTCAATGGCGCTGACAGAAAGGCGAAAGGCCCGGTCGGCCGTCTCCAGTCTCACGCGGTTCAACACAAATCCCACTGCCGCCACATCCAGCCGCTGCAGAGTGGCGGCTGCCTCGCGAAGCTGCGCGCGCGTGGTCACGCCGGACTGGACCACGACGATGGCGCAATCCACATAGCGCGCCAGGTACTCGGTCTCTGCTGAAACCGCCAGCGGCGCGGTATCGGTGAGGACCAGGCTCTCTCCCTGCGTCTTGGTCTCATCGGCCATCTGTTGCAGCAGCGCAGTCGGGCGGCTGCCGCGTTGCGGGGCCACCAGGGCTTGCGTACCGGGTTGGCCGCTCCCGGTGGTGCCGGCCAGTGCAGCGGCGGGCGGCGTTCCCGTGGCATCCACCAGCACCGTCGACCTGCCCATGCTCTCCAACAGATCTCGCACCCGGGTCGCCACGGTTGTAACCCCCGTCCCAGGACCGGTTCCGGTAAAGATGCAGCTCTTCAGGTTGCCCTCTTTGCGGGCATATTCGATCGCCGCCGCCAGCCGCAGAAGGTGCTCCTCGGCCACTCCGGCCGGGACCTCGTAGAAGTCCGGCAGTTGCGCCATGGGTGTAAAGCCCAGAACCCGCTCCACATCGGCGGCAATGTAAACCCTGGGGTCCATCTTGTGAGCAACCACCGCGGCCAGTATCCCGAAAAACAGCCCCGCGAACACGATCAGCGCCGCATTGCGCATCTTGCCGGAGAGAACCGGGTGCAGCGGCGTCGTCGCGGCGGCGCTCAGGAACGCCGAGCCCGGCGCGCCCTCCTCAAGCGTCAGATTGCGCCACTCCTCGTCCACGGTGGTGAAACGGTTCTGCAGGCGATTGATGTCGATGGCCAGATCGTTGGATCGCTGCAGTTTTGATGTCGCGCCGCCCGCGGCCCTGGTCAGTTGCGCCAGCTGCCCATTCAACCGCGCCTCCACCACTGCGGTCCGCTCCAGGTCCGAGCGCAGCCGCAACTGCAGGCGTTCGGCCGCCTTGGCGCGCAGATCCGTCATCATGGCATTGAGAGTGCTGTTGATCTGCGCCAGCTCCGCCGCGTCCTGCTTGTACTGCGGGTGATTCGGCGTCAGGTTGGCCATCTGCGAAATCAGAATGGCGCGCCGCTGGTTCAGTGAGGTCTTCATGCTCATCAGGCCCGGATCGATGGCGGCTACTCCGTCGGCCTCGGCGTCCAGCGCCGAGGAGGAAGACCCCTGGCTGGCGTCCATTGAAGTAAGCCGGGCCGCGGCCTCGTCGTGCGCGGTGCGCGCCGTCACCAGCTCCCCGTGAATCCGGCCGATATCTTCGTCATACACATCCGGGGCCGCGTTTCCGATGGACGCCACGCCCAGTTGCTTGTTCAGGGCCTCCTGCTCGCTGCGGTCGGCGGTCAGCGCTTGCTGCACCCGGGCCCGCTCCTCGCCCAAAACGGCCAGCCGCTGGGTATCCCCGGCCTTTTGCTCGTGCGAAGCGCTTTCGATGAAGCTGGCCGCCACCGCGTTGGCCGCATCGGCGGCAGCCTGAGCATTGGAGGCGTGGGCGCCGATCGAAAACTGATAGCTGGTTCCCTGCCGCGTTACTTTAATTGACGACCGCAACCGCTCCGCCGCGGCCTGTTCGTTCTCGCCGCTTTGCGTCTTGGAGCCGGACTCCAGCTTGTGCACCGCGCCCGCCAGCACGTCCGCGCGCGTTACGTTCTGCATCTGTTGCGTGATATACGACTCATAGGTGTTGGAGTCATAGGGCCAGCGCTGCGCGTAGGGCCAGCTGGGGCCCTGCGCCATCACCCTGGGCGGCGCCGGCTGGATGTAGACGATGCTCTGCGCCATGTAGACCGGTCCCACCCTGAACCAATAAGCCACCGCCAGCACCACCCCGGCCAGGGCGATTCCCAGCGCCAGCCCGCGATGCAGTTGCAGGCTGCGCAGCAGGTCCAGCCGGAAAAGCGCCTGTGTGCCGTTGCCGGCCTCCGTGGGGCGAGCCGCCGCGGCTGGGGACGCAAGTGCGCCATCGCCGGGAAGCTGCCGGTCCATGGGCTCGGGTTCGAGGTGCATCTGGTTCATTAGTAAGCCACCAGCATTGCCATCGTTGCCATCGTGGTAACCGGGCTAAGCCGCTCAAGATAATAAGTGGCGCGATAGAAACCGCTCTGCGGCACAAAGATGATCTCGCCCGGCTTCAGCGTAATCTCCAAGGACTTGGCCGGGTTGAGCACGTCGTTGAATGAGATCACGCGCGAGGTGCCCTTGGCCGGGTCCACGATCTGGATGTGCGGCTTGTTCCCAGCCTTGCCCGTGAAGCCGCCCGCCTCGGCCAGAACGCTGGCCAGGGTGGAGTAATTTGTCAGCGGAACGGCGCCCGGATGCTGCACCTCGCCGAGAACGGAGATAAAGCGCTCGGCCATGTTGGGCACATAGATCACGTCGTCGCGGCGCAGGCGCAGGTCGGCCAGGGCATTGCCGGACTCGATCAGGGACTTCAGTTCCACCCACACCACCTGGTCGCGGCCGCGATAGATGGCGCAGCGCTCGGGAATCTGTGAAACCTTGCCGGGCACGGTGGTGGTCCCGCTGTTTGTCCCGGTCTCCAGGCCGCTGCGGCTAAGCGCTTCCAGCAGCGTGGGCGTGCCGTCGAACGTGATCATGCCGGGATGCGCCACCGCGCCCAGCACCAGAACCCGGTTGGCCGTGTATTTGGTGACCGAAACCTGGGCCGCCAGGTTGGAATAGTAACTTGAAAGCGCGGATTCGATGGCCCTGGCTGCCTCGGTGCGCGTCTGCCCGGCCAGCATCACGTCGCCGGCCAGCGGCAGGGTGATGCGCCCGTCCGGACCGATCACCAGTTTGGCCGACAGTTCAGGCCGCCCCACAAAGTCCACTGCGATCTCATCGCCTTTGCCAAGCCGGTACTCTTCATCGGCGGGCGGTTCAAAGTTGCGCAGTGTCTCCAGCGGATTCGGCTTCAACTCCGGGTCGGGCGGTTCCGTGCTGGTTGGCTGCCCCGGCGCCTGGAGGTCCTGCGCCTTGAGGACTCCCGGAACGCAGCTTCCCGCCAGCAGCAGCACGACACACGTGGTGCCGATTCGATGCTTCATGCCGTTGCCTCCCGGCGGCGGAAAAATCCCAGAACCTGGCCTGCCAGTTTAATTCCCTTGTGTTTTTCCTCGTCCGTCAAAACCCAACTATGCAACATGAAGATGACGCCTGCCGCGTAGATCAGGCTCACCGCCAGCACAACTCCAGCCCCCTGCCAGCGGCTCATCGCCGCCACCAGCCGGGCAGCGGGCCAGGCCAACAAACCCGCGGCCAGATAGGGCGCCAATCCCGGCAAAATCACCACGCGCAGGAAGCGCGTCAGCCGCAGGTCCAGTACGAAAAGCACCCTGCCCATCAGCGCGCATGCTGATCCGGCGGTTGCCAGCGCTACTGCCACGCCAATCCCGAGCGGCGTCCAACTCCCAAGTATCCAACGAGATGCGGGTAATGTGATGCCTAGCAGCAGCAGATTTGGAACCGAATAATTGAATTCCTCATACACCCGGCCCATCCCCCTGAAGACAGACGTGCCCGGTCCTGTCAGCATATGGAATTGCATAGCCAAACTGAATATCACAAACAGGGGGATCAGCGAATCCCTCATTGGTAACCTCGGACCTAACCAAACGTGTAGAATTGGTGTCGCCCAGAAGGCCATGGCCGCCACAAACGACGCCGTGCACAGGTTGGAGTAGCGCGCTGCGCTCAGATAAAGCCTTTGCAGGTTGCCCAGCCACTCCGAGCGGGCTGAAGCCGCGTCCACGTGCGAGGCGGCCGGCAGCAGCGTGGCAAAAAAGGCCGTCGGTATCGAGGACAGCGCTGTCGGCCACTTCTTGGCCACGTCCATCAGCCCGGCGGCCGAAACGCCGATCCATTCAATGGCAGCCACCCGCTCCACCGAATTCAGAAAGATCGAGAGCATGCTCTGCAGCTGCACCAGTCCGCCGAAATGCACCACATATTTCAGCGACTCGCGCCGCACCAGCCGCGGCGACAGGTCGAGCCACTTCAATTTCCGGTAGGCCCACCACATGGTCAGTCCGTCATTGATCACCGTCCGCGCCAGATAAGCCTCGGCCAGCCCGCGCACCCCGCGCCCGGCGCACACCAGCCACACGATCAGCGCGCACTCGGCCAATATGCCCACCGTTTCAAATATCTGCGTCGAGGCGATCTGGTGGGTTCCGTAGAGCACGCAGCCGAAGGCGCTGAATGCGATGCTCGACAGAAAGATGCCCAGCACGATCAGCACCGCTTCCTTGCCGTCGACGGCGTGCGCCGGGGGCAGCCGCAGCCAGGGCGCAATCCAACTCCATCCCAGCCAAATGCACACAAAAACCGTGGCGCACAACGGGATGGTCACCGCCAGCCCGGTGGAGAGCAGGGAATTGGCCTTGGCGTACTCCCGCCGCGCGTGGAACTCCGCCACATATTTGATGTACACGTTGGAGATGCCCAGCGTAGTCAGGCTCACATACGTCACCAGGATGAAGATCGTGGTCCAGATGCCGTAGGCCTCCAGTCCGATGCGCGCCAGAAGGAACGGAACCAGGCAAACCCCCCTGGCCATGTTCACCACGCGCGCGGCGATGGTTGCCAGCACGTTGCGTCCAAACTGGCGATTCACCTCGTGCAGGGGCTCTTCTGCGGCGTCTGGCTTCTCCAGCCTGGCCTCGTAGTCCAGAGTCCAATCGACCTCCCGTTCCGGCGAGTCGGGGATCATGGGGGGAATCGTCACGGCTGGGAAGCCTCCCGCTTGGTCCGCGCCCACTCGGCGCGGCTTCGCGACTGGATCAGTACGATCGGCGTGATGGCCACCTTCCAAACCAGGTAAAGCGGCGCGGCTGCCAGCGAGGCAAGGTCCCGCATCGGTTCGGCGCCCAGCAACGCAGCCTCCAGCACATAGAGCAGCGCAATCCCGGCGCATACCTCGGCGAACACGTGCAGCCAATGAAACGGAAGCGCGGCCATCAGCAACAGGATAAGAATGCCGCGCGACAGGGGAAGGCTCCACACGTCGGCCAGCGTCTCCAGGGCGCGGCCTCTTCCCCGCGCAGCCGCCACCAGCAACCGGCCCGTTGCGCGGCTGCCCACCTTGAACCGGCCGCCCTCCCAGCGGCCTTCCTGGATAGCCCGCGCCCGGCCGGTCAAGGCAGGATGGGCGTGGACGAAGGCTTCTCCGATCCAGTAAACCCGCACTCCTTTGCTGGCCAGCATGGTATGGTATTCCACGTCCTCGGCGATGCTGTTGGCGTTAAATGGCACCCGCTCCAGCGTGGCCGCCGTCAAGGCAAAGCCGTTTCCAAACAGGCCGGTGGAGAAGCCCAGCCCCGCGCGTCCCCGCGCCCGCAGCACGTTCATGCCGCGAAACGCAAGCGTCCGCAAACGGGCCAGCGGGCGCCCCCATCCCGGGGCCGGCAACTCCAGCTCATAACGGCACTGGGTGACCTCGGCGCCCTCCTCCAATTTGGCCCGCGTGGCCGCGATCAGGTTCGAGCTCACCACCGAATCGGCATCGATCACCAGAAATGCGTTGGCGCCAGCCTCGAGCGCCGCCGCAAATCCGTGCCGCAGCGCCGCTCCCTTGCCGCGCAGCCTGGGATTCTTCAGTTCCACAACCAGGGCTCCGGCCTTTCCCGCCACCGCGGCCGTCGCATCCGAGCAGTTGTGCGCCACGACAAAAATCTGCGCCGCAGGGTCGGCCGCCATGAGCGATCTAACCGTCCGCGCAATCATCATCTCCTCGTCGTGGGCCGGCACCACCACGGCCAGCCGGATCGCCCGCCTCACCGCCGCATGCGGCCCGCGCGCCCGGCGCAGATTGCCCACGACGCACACCGAGAGATCGAGAAACAGCGGCGTGGCGAAAACCGCCATCACCACCGCCAGCGCCAAAATTGCACCCTGCTCCATCAATGCTCTCTGCTTCCTCAAACATTCGCCGGCCGTGGCCGCCTGGTTACCGATACGTCCCAAAAGGATTGAACCGCAACAAAGTTGTCATCCTGAGCGAAGGTCGCCGCAGCGACCGAAGTCGAAGGACCTGCGGTTGTATTTGTTTATCTTCGCATCAACTCAATCGCGCTGCCTGGTTCAGTCCGTATGGTTCAACGCATGGTCAAAAAATAACTTCAACCATGGGGAAAAGCCCCACCCTCAGGTCAAAACCCGATGGAACCGGAAAGGCGCAACCGTATCCCCGTTTCCCGCGCCCGCCAAAACCGGATTCATCCCCTGCACCCAGCCGGCAATGAGAAAAAACAAAATCAGCGCCTGCTCGCCCAGAAAGGCGGTGGTGATCGTGGTCAGCAGTCCCGTCAGGATTGCCAGTTGGGCAAACACAAGCCCCCGGTCTTCGGGCCGCATCGGCCGTCCGGTCAGCCAAAAAAGCCGGAACACGGTTCCCGCCACAACGGCCAAAAACAACCCCAGCCCCGTAAATCCCTGCGTCACCGCCAGCATCAAAAAATGGTTGTCGATGGACTTTTGTCCGTTCACCGCCGGGTAGTCGCTGATGCCCCAGCCAAAGGCCTTGTGTTCCATCATGATAGGCATATAGTTTTTCAGCAGATCACGGCGGTAGATCGCGTCCCTCTGTTCTTCGTCGCTGGCCTGGGACAGCTCTTTCTCCGTGTACTTGCTTCCGTAATTGTAGGCAACCACTGAGATCACCGCCACCAGCACCGCAAAAACCACCACCGCCTTGCCCCACGAGAGTACCCGCACCAGCAGTGCGAATAAAAGCGCCAGTCCAACGCCCACCCACGGCCCCCGCGACTGGGTCATCAGCAGGCCGGCCACGATCGCCGTCAGCGCCAGCCCCCGCCCGGTCAGCGGCAAGCCCTCGATCCATCTCCGGCTGCCCCAACCCGGCGCAAACCTGCGCAGCCACAGGCAGTAAATCAATCCCATCAGGAAGATCATGCCCGCCAGAATGGCATGGGCATAGGGGCCGGCAATGCGTCCGAATCCCCAGCGCACCTGCATCGGCCATTGCGTCGCCACCTCCGCCAACTGGTCCGCGGGGAAGAATGGCCTCCACACAATCTGCCAACTGTTCCAGCCGGTCACGAAGTCGTAAACGCTGATGCAGGCCACAATCGCCAGCAGCACCACCATGCGCCGCACCAGCATCATTCTTCCCGGCTGACCTTCAACCCCCTCCTGCTCGATCAGCAGCTTGCCCGCCATATAGGGCAGCACGATGGTCGTAATCTCCGCAAAAAACTGCAGGCCCCCATTGGCCACAACTGTGTTCAGTCCCTCTGAAAGCGCGGCGCTCACTGCGAACAGCAGCACCCACAGGTCCATCCAGCCCCACCGCCAGCGCCGCATCTCCGTCAGCAGCATGGCCACGCCCAGCGGCAGAATCGCCGCGTCGGCAAACGTCAACGGAGGAAGATGGGGAAAGCGCAGGCTGAAGTAGTGGGGAAGCAGAAGAACCGCGGGCAGGTAGACGTTGATCAGGGCCTTTTGCGCCGAACCCCTGGCCAATACCACCCAGCAGGCCAAAGCCGGGATCAGGATGATCAGATTCATTCCATCCCCACGATTGCGAGTGCCTGCTTAATCTTACCCGCGAACACGTGTCTGTGCCGCCAGCGCGTCCCGTTCTCCGCTCAGATCGATGCGGGCGGCTGTTCCGTTCTCCGTCTCCGGGGCCAGGGATCGGCCATGCTCGATGGCCGGCTCCCATTCGTCGAACAGCGGCTGTGCGCACCAGGCATGGAGCAGCAGCCGCAGCTTGAAATTCAGGCCGGCCAACGAGAGCGAAAGCCCGCTTTCCAGCAGTTGCCGCCGCACATCCATCAGTATCCCCAGTCCGGCCGCCGTCACTTGCCTGGTCGTCTGCAGGTGCGCCACCATCACCAGGCCGTTGGCGATGCTGGCATTGGTGGCCGCTTGCAGTTCTGATCCGATTCCGGCGCACAGCTTGCCGTGCACATACACATGCATCACCTGCGGGGTGCTGGCCGTAGTCACCCGGGTTTGACCCAGGTAGGGCCGCTGCAGCCAGGCTGATAACAGCGTCATCGGCAGCCGCCGTCCCAATCCCATAAAGTCGCGCACGTACCGCGGGCCCAGCCGCGACGGCTCCTGCACCAGGCGCATCAGCCACTCCAGGCCGCAATGCTGAATCCATTTAGGCGCACGCCGCACATCGCCCACCAGGATTTCAAAGCTCCCGCCAACGCCCATCGCCACCGGTACGCCCAGCCGTTTGCGGTGTATCCAAATCCACTTTTCCTGCTTGGGATTTCCCAGCGCAACCAATAATATCTCCGGTTTGGCGGCGTGAATCCGGTGCAGAATATCGCTGTGGTCCAGGCGCGCGATGTGCTCCTCGGTGGGTGAATAGGTGCCCACGATGCGAACCCCGGGATAGTTCCTCTCCAGCAGCTTCGCCGCACGCTCGGCTACATTCCCTTTGCCGCCCAGAAGAAAGATTCCATACCCCTTGCGCGCTGAGAGATCGGCCAGCCTGGGCACCAGATCCACCCCGGTCACGCGCTCGGCCAGCGGGCAGCCCAACAGGCCTGAGGCCCACACCAGAGGCATCCCGTCCGGCAGCACCAGGCTGCACCCCGCGATGATCCGGTGCAGATGCTGGTCGGCCAGTGAGTTGAGCCAGAAGTCGAGGTTAGCCGTCGCCACCTGATGCGTTCCGCCAGACAGGATCAGCCCTTCGATGGCGTCAACAGCCTCGCCTGCCGTCAGGCTATCCAGAGGCAGCCCCAAAACGGCGATCGGGTGCTTTATTTTCCGCATCATCTCAAGCTTCCATTCCCTGCTCGTTCGAGCATCCCTGCGGGGCTGCCCTATGCCGTGCCTGGGTTCGCAACCCCTGCGCCGTCCGTTTCCGTCGCGCATGCCGCCTGGGTTACTTCGAGCGTACTGACTACAATCGCACATCATCGGTCCACTGGCATCGATCCACTGGACGGATGGATTAGAAGCTAGTCGTACGATTGTCGCAGAGCAATGGCGAAATGGTGGAATTCAAACACTGAAACACTGCGCCATTAGGTTCAAAAAAGCATCCATCAAGGTAACCATAAATAAGTTACCTGATGATGGATCATTGGTTACCATCCCCGCGTCGTGCCGGCGACCTCAAATTGCGGGAGGCCTGTTTTTCGAGTGCGTATTCGTGCCCGCGCGATCTCTATTCCTGCCACTGCAGCACCGCTATCGAGCAGGGAGGCAATTCCAGATCCGTGCCCCCGAACCGCTCTTCCTTGATCGTCACCTGCGTCGCAGCCTCGTTGTTCGCTCCCGGTCCCGGACTGGCCAATCTCCATAACTTCACGTTGGACTTCAGACCTGGAGCCTCCAGACTGAGCTGCCTGGTCTGGTGCAGTCCATAGTTGAAGACGATGAGCCCGTGAACTCTGCCCTCCTCAAAGGCGTAGGCGTCGAGCTCGTGAAACCCCTTCAGCCGCACCCCGTCGTTGCCCTCCGTCAGGTCGCTCGTGGGGTCTTCGCCGCTCATCTCCACGCGCACCATATTGCCGCCGATCACGCGGTTGGCCAGGCTCTCAGCCAGCAGTTGCGGTCGCTCGCGGCCTCCCATCTCCACCACGCTCCCCCATAGCCTCACTAAACTTCCGTCCGTGCGCTTGAACCGGAACTGGCTCAGGCTGAAAAGCATCTCGTCGCGGATTCCGTGCTCCCGCATCATGCGCAGCATGTGCCCGGTCACCGCCAGCCCGGCCGCCGCCGATGGAGTAAATCGATCCAGCACCGCCTGCGGAGCCGTCCCTTCTGTGGTATGCAGATTCACCTCATAGACCGCCAGTTGCCGTCCGCCTGCCGAAGCCTGCGCGGCCTGCACAACGCCCTCGCGCGACATTTGCTCCGGCTGCGCCATCAACGGTTCATATAACTCGTCGTCATTCGCCCACTGGGTAACGCTATGCATCAGATAAGGCGCGATGGCCAGCGTGTTGGCCTGTGCAGCCGCCGCCAGCAGCGCATTGTTCCGCTCCGGTATCGCAATAAACGATCCCACCGCCAGGTCGAACCGCTCGGCATCGGTCCCAGCCGCGGCGCGAAATGCCGCGAAGACCTGATTGGCCCGCCGCCCATAAGCCGTCGCGTCCTCCATCGTTTCGCCCTGAAAGATTCCATTCCAGGTTTCGTTGCCCAGCTCGATGTGGATCGTCCGGAATGCCCGGGTCCACGGCTCCCTCCGCCCGCCGGCAACCCGCAGCGCCCCGCCCGCCGTCTCCGCCCCGCCGCCCAGGTACTCAGCCAGCTTTCGCGCCTCGTCCGTGCTCATCGCCGTCGGCGCAACGATCCACGGTTCCGCGCCCACCTCCTGGCATAGTTCGAGAAACTCCGGAATCCCCACCGGAATATCCTCCATCGTCGTCGACCAGGTCGAATAGCCGGTCCGCTGCCGCTCGAGCGGGGCGGCAAGCAGATTGTCCACCGTGCTGCCCAGTTCCGCATGGCTCGACATAAGCCGCAGAACCCCCGGCCGCAGCTCCTTCAACGTCTTCACCACCTCATCGCGGAAGGCCGTCCGATTGCTGGCGTCCCCATCCACCTGCTCCAGCTCCACGTCGTCCAGCAACAGCGACCCGCCCGTCACCGTAAAGCCGGCTTCCACCGCTCCCGCCGTCCCCGCATCCTCGTTGGCCGCAAAATCCGCGTGGTAGTCCGCCCATTGCGAGCTCAGCCGCGCGTCCTCTTCGAGATAGTCGTGCATCCCGGCCGCGTTCCGCCTCACATGCAGATGCACCGTCCGATTCCCAGCCAGCCCCTTGGCCCTGAAGCTCAGCAGATACCGCCCCCGCAGGCGCACAAACGTGAACCCCTCCGTCGAATCGAAGTAAGACTTGAGCTCCGCCGACTGCCCCTCATTCGCAGCCTCAATCCGCAGCGCCTGCCGCCCCTGCGTCTCCGGCGACAGGTCCGTGCGTTCAGCTTCCAGCCGCGCGCCGCCCTTGAGCGCAGGCCACCATCCCGCCGCCGCATCTCCCGCGAACTCCTTTTCGACCGCCAGCCAGTCTCCGCTGCCAATCGCCGCGCCCGCGCCGTCCAGCGTGAGTCCATATCCGCCGCCGTTTGCCCCGCTTGCCCTCACGCTCCCTCGCCGGCCCGCCGCCGCTCCATCCAGAACCTCGAACCGCGCCCCATCCCAGAACCCCGCCGGCCACTCGAACCCCTGCCGTGCATCCACGCAACTCGCCACTCCGCCCATCGCGCAGTGCAAAATGCTGCGGTAAGCCATCCCCTCGAATCCAGGGTTGCGGTAGAGCAGGTTCTTCATCATCTGCCCGGAGTCGTAAAAGTTCTGCTCGCCCAGGTTGATCCCCAGCCGAGTCACTCCAGGCAGAATCACCTCGCTGGTCACCCGCAGATGGGTCACGCCGCTCCCCGCTCCCGCCACCCGCTGCGCATGCCAAAACGGCGCTGTGACTGCGGCGGCAAGCAAGGCAATCGCCGCAAAAGCAAATTCCGGCGGAGCAACGCGCCAATTCCATCCGTTGATTCGCATCCCCGTGACCATCCTTAATAGGCAGCTTCATTCCGGCCGCGTCAGCCGCTGCGCGCACACCTCAAGCATAGTCCGCTCAACGGCCATCGGATTTCTACCAGCACCGCAGCAGTAATCCAGGCCGCGGAAAACTCGTTCAAGAGGTGCGCCGCGACTGGCAGGCTATGGCATTTTGACCCTGACCTTATTCCTGTCGCCCCGTGCCCCATCCTTTCCGTTTTTTATTGCGGAAAGGGTGGGAAACCAAACACTTTGGAGGGGCCGGATCACTATACTTGAGGCACTTTGAAAAATCCTCCCCCATCCAGCCGTGCCGAAAGCCCTCGCCAGCCCCTGCGGGAGGCAGCGCGGCCATGAACCTCCGCTCCTCCTACCCCTACGCGGTTTCCATCATCGTCGTCTCCTTCAACACCCGCGACCTGCTGCGCGAGTGCCTGCAATCCATCCTTGCCGAATGCGCCCGCCTGCCCCAGGGCATGGCCGCCGAGGTGCTGGTAGTCGATAACGCCTCCAGCGACGGCTCCCCCGAGATGGTTGCCCGCGAGTTTTCCGGCTCCCGCGTTCCCGTCCGCCTCATCCGCGGTCATGTGAATCTCGGCTTTGGCGCAGCCAGCAATCTTGCCCTGAACAAGGCCCAGGGCCAGTATCCGCTCCTGCTCAACCCCGACGCCTCTCTCCATCCCGGCGCCCTGCGCCTGGCCATCGAGCACATGAACGCCAGCTCCGCCGCCGGCGTCGGCGGCGCGCGCCAGGTCGGCCCCGATGGTTCCTGGCAGCCCTCGGCCCGCTCCTTCCACTCCATATGGGGCGCGGCCCTGGTGCTCACCGGTCTCTCCGCGCGCTTTCCCCGCTCCCGCATCTTCGGCGCTCCCGACCGCACCTGGGCCGACCCCCTCAAGCCGGCGGAGAGCGATTGGGTCCCCGGCTCCTTTCTCATCCTGCGCCGCGAGGCGCTCATCAAAGCCGGCCTCTTCGACCCCGCCTTCTTTCTTTATTTTGAAGAGGTCGACCTCTGCCGCCGCATCCGGGCCGCCGGTTTCCGCGTCTTCTATTGGCCGGATATCGTCGTCACCCACATCGGCGGCGAATCCACCCGCCGGTTGCCCTCGCTCAAGTTTTCCGAGTCCGACCTGCAGGTCGTCCTCTGGCGCATGCGCTCCACCCTGCTCTACTACCGCAAGCACCATGGCTCAAAGGCGCGGCTGGCCCTTTGGCTGGAACTATCGCTCTATAAACTGCGCTGGCTGCGCAATGCCCGCAGCTCCAATCCCGCCCGCCGCCAACGTGCCGAAGAAGCCAAACACCTAACCCGCCTCATGCATCAGGCCTGGCAGGAAACCCAGGGCGGCCGCATCAGCCCGCCGCGACCCTGGTAACAATCTGCGACCAATAACATATTGCTTTCCTGTTCCGGCCCTGCCGCATGCGCCACAGAAGCTCCGTGCCCCACCCTTTCGCCTTTTATCTCCACCCCAGCGCGCAAAGCTCGCGTGCTGGGGACCCCGGCCTGGCGAAAGGGTGGGGGAAACCTCAACACTCAACCTGCTCCGTTCATCGGGAGCATCTTGACTCGCGTTGACGAGCTACGGATGCAATGAACGCAGCCCGTAAGATAGCGTTTGCACAAATCTGCCAACTTGCTAACCCGCTATCCCCGCGAAGCGGGGGCTAACTTGCCGTTTTTGTCAATAAATCCACCAACCGATCCCGCTTTGTTCATTGGAAGATCGCTGCTGTCCGCCGCGACTGAAGCCGAAGAACCTGCGGTTGCTTTGCATTCATCCGGTCTCACGAAACAGAGCTATCGTTAACAAGCAAAAAATCTTTTTGGAGCTATTCGCGCATGGCGCGCCAAATTTACGGTAATATAAGTTCGCCTCGCATCGGAGTTCCCCATGACTCCCCAGTCTAAGTCGCGCAACCGGAACCTGATCGTAGCGTGCTTTGTCGCGTTTGCAATCCTGTTGCTGCTCCTGCGCCTCTTTGTTTTTGTTCACGGCCACGGGCGTCGCACCTTTCGAACCGCGGCGGACGGCGCGCACCTCTCCATGGCCGCCTTTCGCCCGGCGACAGATCGCCCCGCACCCGCCTGGACCGATAGCTTTGGCGATGGCACGCCCGATTTCCTCCGCCTCACCGATCCTGCCGACCAGGCCGCCTTCCGCCAATGGTTCACGCTCATCGCCAACTACCAGGCCATCCGCCCCAAATCTGAGATCCCGGCGGAGATCACCGATTGCGCCGGCCTGCTGCGCTTCTCCTACCGCGAGGCCCTCAAGCGCCACGACGATTCCTGGTTCCTCTCCACAAGCATCGAAGTCCCCGCGCTCCCCGGCGAAATTCACACCTGGCATTACCCCAGCTCCCCCCTCGGCGCATCCCTCTTCCGCGTGCGGCCCGGCAGCTTTGAACCCGCCGACGCAACCAACGGCGCCTTCGCCCAGTTTGCCGACGCCAAAACTCTGGTTCAGCGCAATGCCTACCTGGTCAGCCGCGATGTGCGCGAGGCCCAGCCCGGCGACCTGCTCTTCTATCGCCAGTTCGGCCAGTCCTCGCCCTGGCATTCGATGATCGTAATCCGCACCGGTTCTCAGGCAACTGTGGTTTACGATACCGGACCCGATCAATCACCCCACGGACGAAGACCTGTCCGCGGGGACCCCGACCATGGCAAAGCAGGCGAACTGCGCCGCGTGGCGCTCTCTGAGCTGCTCGACCATCCCCAACCGCAATGGAGGCCGCTGGCCGCCAACCCCAACTTTCTCGGCGTTTATCGCTGGAATATTCTGCGAGGGACTTTATGAAGCTGCATTTTGCGAAAAGGCTTTCTCAATGGGCTGAACAGGCAGCGGACCAACCAGCAGTTTTGAAAGGGCACGACTTCAGTCGTGCCGTAAATGGCTCCAAAATCAACGTGGGCTTTAGCCCCTGCGGGACGCATTTCAGCAGATTCAAGGCAACGATTGCAGCGCTTGCAATGACGTTGCTTTTTGTAGCCTCCGCCTCACAGCCGGCCGCCGCCAAGGACGCGCCGCGCTCCTTTTCGCTCTCCACCACGCAAACCTTCGCGCCCGGCGAGAGCGTGAAAATCCAGCTCTTCGCGCGCAACGTGCCGGCGCTGGAGTTTCGCGTCTATCAGGTGCGCGACGCGCAAAAGTTCTTCGTTGGCCTCAAGGACCTGCACAGCTTCGGCGTGCAGTACTATTCGCCCTCCGAGCAGATCGACCAACGCACCTGGATCGAGCGGCTGCACGACTTCAAGGCCCACCTCTGGTGGTGTGTGCGGCGATTCTTCCGCGGCCAGTTCACCGACAAGGCGCGCGACAGCTTCCGCGAGCAGCAGGGCAAACTGGGCAAACGCAGCCGTGTGGTGGGTGCAGCCGAGTTTGCGCGCATTCCGCTCTTGAACGAGAGCCAGCTCGTGGCGCGCTGGAAGCTGGAGACCCCGCCGGCCATCGTGAGCGAGACCGAGCAGTTGCCCATCGAAGGGCTCAGCTCGGGCGTTTACCTCATCGAGGCCACTGACGGCGCATTCAAGGCCTATACCGTGGCCATCGTCACCGGCATTGCGATGGTGGAGCGGGCAAGCAACGGGCACGCCGATCTGTACGTGGCCGACCGCAAGACGGGCGCGCCAATACAGGCGGATGTCGCGCTGTGGGCAGGCGGGCAACTGCAATCGTCGGCGAAAACCGGCTCGGACGGCATGGCCTCGCTCTCCATGACCGTGCGCGGCGGAGCCCAGGGCGCGGAGCCGGAGAACGTATGGATTCTGGCCCAACGCGGCGCCGATGCGGCCCTGGTTACGCCATGGAGCTATGCATTCACGGGCTACCAGCCCCCCGGTTTGAAGGCCTATGTCTATACCGACCGGCCCGTTTACCGGCCGGGACACACGGTCCACATCAAGGCCGTGCTTCGCAAGGAAAAGAACGACGCGCTGGATTTGCCCGACGATCAGACCCTGCAACTGAAAGTGACCGACTCCGACGGCAAGGCAGTGCTCAGCCAGATTGTGCAGGTCTCCGCGCATGGAACCGTGACCGCCGACCTGACTCTGGCAGCCGATGCCGGGCTGGGTTACTACAGCATCTCTCTGGGCAGGAATGGACAGAACGCGGGCGTGGAGGGCCAGGGCAGCTTCTTTGTCGAGGAGTACAAAAAGCCCGAATACCAGGTAACAGTGAAACCAACGGTGCAGCGCGTGCTCCAGGGCGCCTCCATTCAAGCCACCATCGAGGCGCGCTACTTCTTTGGCGAGCCGGTAGCCAACGCCAAGGTGAAGTACGTAGTGCATACTTCCACCCACTATTGGTGGCGCGAGGATGACGCGGAAGATAGCGGCGAGGCCGAAGACTCAGGCGAATCAAACTACACATACGGTGCGACCGAGCAGCAGGAGCACGACGGCATGCTGGATGCAAACGGCCGTCTGACGGTGACGCTTCCGACAGCAATAGACGGCAAACACAACGACCAGGACTACCGCATCGAAGCGCGTGTGACCGACGCGGCCAACCGCGAAGTAGCCGGGCACTCCTCGGTGCTGGCTACCTATGGTTCCTTCCGTGTAAGCGTGGAGCCCACGAGCTACGTGGTCCAAGGGGGCCAGCCGGTGAAAGTGAAGGTGACGGCCCAGGACTACGACAGCAAACCGGTCCAGACGCAGGTACACATTGCGGTAAGTTTGAAGCAGTGGGATTCCACTACGCACGTGGAGACAGAGACTCCGGTAACCGGTCGCGATATTGCAACGGGAGCGGACGGCACGGTGCTGGTGGATTTGCCTGTAAGCGACAGCGGGGCTTTTCAAGTGACCGCAAGCGCCCAGACCCCGGAGAACCGCACCGTGGAGGGCATGACCTGGGTCTGGATCTGGAACGGCACCGGCCATTGGTACCGCCGGAACACACAGGCCCAGATTGTGGCCGACAAAAAGACCTATCAGGTGGGCGATACAGCGCACCTTCTGCTGGTCACGGGCCTCGATGAATCCTGGACGGTGGTCACCGCCGAGGGCGATAGCGTCCAGTCACGGCAGTTAATCCACTCGACCGGCAAGAGCTTTGCCTTTGATATGCCCATCACCAAGCTGGCGCAGCCCAACCTGATGGTAAACGCCGTCATTGTCCACGAGAACCAGGTGATCACAGCGCAAAAAAGTTTGAAGGTCCCGCTCGTCGAGCGCACGCTGACCATCACCGCCACGCCCAACAAAACCCAGTACCTGCCCGGCGAAAAAGGCAGCTTCGACGTGCTGGCCGTCGATTACCAGGGCAAGCCGGTGGAAGCCGACCTGAGCTTTGGCGAGGTGGACGAAGCTCTCTACTCCGTGCGCCCCGACTCCAGCGGCGACATTGTGGCCACGTTCTATCCCAGGAGATTTGTCTACCTGAATCCGCAGTCGTCCTTCGAATTTTTCTTCTCCGGCGAGGCGGGAACCAAAAGCCCACTGCTGGCGTGCCTGGGCGATGGGCTCTACCATCCGCGGCTGGCGCAGGTAAAGCCGGGCTCAGATCTCGTGGTTCCCAAGGTGCGCAAGGCCTTCCCGGATACCGCCTACTGGAATCCCAATGTGCACACCGGCCCCGACGGCCACGCGCGCGTCGAATTCAACTTCCCGGATGCTCTGACCACGTGGCGCACCACCATCCGCGCCATGACCGACGACGGCAAGGCCGGCGGCGTTGTAACGCGCGTGTTGGTGCGCAAGAACCTGATCGTGCGCCTGGCCGCTCCGCGCTTCTTCCGCCAGGGCGATGAAGTAACACTCCGGGTTATAGCGCATAACTATCTTGCAACGGCCAAGGACGTAACCTTTGCCCTGGATGTTATGGGTCTGGAGGTCATCGGCGGACAGACTCAGAAGGTAAGCATTCCCGCCAAGGGCGAGAGCTATGTGGACTGGAGAGTACGCGCGCATACGACCGGCAATGTAGTGCTCACGGCCAAGGCGCTCACCGATGAAGAATCCGACGCGCTGGAGATGACCCTGCCCATTCTTCCTTTTGGCGTAAAGCAGCGTGCGGCGGGCTCCGGCGTAGTCTTCTCCGGTTCTGCTCAGAGCCAGTGGAGTTATAACTACCCAGCTAATTCGGATGCCGGCACGCGCGCGCTGACCATTACCGTGGCGCCGAGTGTGGCAGGCACAGTCTTCGACGCGCTCGATTACCTCACCGGTTATCCCTGGGGATGCACGGAGCAGACCATGTCCAGCTTCCTGCCCGACCTGATCGTGGCCCAGGCGGTGGACAAGCTGCACCTGAAGTCTCCCATCGACCGCGCCACGCTCAACGATATGGTGAAGGCGGACCTGGAGCGGCTTGCAACCTACCAGCACGACGACGGCGGCTGGGGCTGGTGGCCGGACGATCAGAGCATGGTCTTCATGACCGCCTATGTGGTCAGCGGGCTGGGCCAGGCCAAAGACGCCGGTTACAAGATCGACGACGGCCGGCTCAACAAGGGCCGTGCCTGGCTGCAATCCACGCTCGCCGCGCATCCCGACATGATTCCCGACCTGCGCGCCTACGTGGTCTACGCGCTGGCCACCACCGGCGGCGCGCCGAAGGATGCTCTCGACAAAGCCTGGGACAATCGAAACAAAGTGAGCGACGAAGGCTTGGCGCTGACCGGTCTGGCGCTCGATGCCGCTGGAGATAGCCGGGCAAAGGACGCGGCGCAGTTACTCGAGAAGAAGGCCAGGACCACCGACAGCGACGCTTACTGGTCGGGTAACTACGATGGCCTGCTCGATTACTGGGACGATACTTCTCCGGAGACCACGGCCTTTGCGCTGAAGTTACTCATCCGTCAGGATCGCGCCAGCGGCCTGCTGCCCAAGGCTGCCGTGTGGCTGGGCAAGCATCGCGACGGCGATTACTGGTACTCAACCAAACAAACGGCAATGGTCATCGAGGGACTTACCGACTATCTCGCGCTCAGCGGCGAGCTCGCTAACTCCTCCGACGTCGAAGTATTGGTCAACGGCGCGAGCGTTGCCAAGCGCCACTTTGGCCCCTCCGACGGCTTCGCTCTGCCCTGGCGCGTCACCATTCCCGCCGCGCAGGCAGCCGGCGGCGGCCAGGTCACCATCCGCAAGAGCGGCAACGGCATCACCTACTGGTCCGCGGAGAGCGCGTGGTACGCCGGGGACAAGAAGTTATACCAGCAGGAGAAGCTGGCGCTGAACCTTACGCGCGACTACTATGTACTCGAAAAGAATCAGCCCAAGCCTACCGACCCCATCACCTACGATCTGGCTCCGCTCAAGGGTCCGGTGCACGTGGGCGATATCGTGGCCGTGAAGCTTGCGGTGAACGGAACCAGTTGGAAATATCTACTGGCCGAGGACACCATTCCGGCGGGCACTGAATTCCTGCCCAACACCGGCCTCTATACGCTGAACAACAAGCCCGACTGGTGGGCCGACTGGTTCACGCGCAAGGAGTTCCACGACGACCGCGCAGCCTTCTTCAATACCAATTTCAGCGGGCGGCGCGAGTATGTCTACCTGCTCAAGGTGGTCAACCCAGGCAAGTTTGCCATCAGCCCGGCGCAGGCGGGTCCCATGTATCAGTTCAACATTCAAACCACCACTGATCCCGCGACCCTGGAAGTTCAACCTTAAGAAGCGAGGCAACTCGATGCGGCGAGTTAGGAAAGCAATGAATCCGGTCCAGATAGGCCCACAAACGCTCCGTGCCCCATCCTTGCGACTTGTTTCTGTCGCAAGGGTGGGAAACCCCAACCCTCGACCGGCGTCAATTTATCTGGAGGTGCAGCCGTGAAGACTCCCTATCTCAAAGACTTTTTTGGCCGGCTGCGGCTGGCATGGCGCTGGGTCGCGGCCCAGTTTGTTGGCACGCTGCTGTTGATTCTGCTGGGGCTGGCCTGGACCCGCCTGCCCGACAAGCACGGCTGGCAGGTGGCGCTGACGCTGCTGATCCCAATCTTGCTGGCCATCTCGGCGCTGGAGTTGCAGGCCGGCACCGTGCGCCGGCTGGCCGACGACGACGGCAAGCGGGTCAAGCTGGTGTGGGGCGCTGCGTCGCTGCTGGTCTGGATCGCGCTGGCCTGCGCCTTCTGGGCGCTGCTGGACTGGTGCGACGATCAGATTCCGCAGTGGGCGGGTTACCTGAACTCCGAGTCCTCGGCTCATGCGCGCGCAACCCTCTTCACCTACGACCACATTCAGCGCTGGCTCACAATTCTCGAATGGATCCTGCGCTGGATCGTTTTGCCGGCCAAGGTGATTCCGTATGCGGCAGCAACGGCCCAGTGGGGCTGGCGCCTGCCCTGGCGGCGCGTTCTGCACATCTTGTGGAACTGGCGCTGGTGGCCGGCGGTAGTGCTGGCATCGCTGCTTGCTGTCTGGCTGCCAAGCCGGTTCTTTGCCGGGATGCCGAGTGGAACGGTCTCCACGCAGGTTTGGCTCGTGGCGCTGAAACTCGCCGCAACCTATCTGCTGGCCGTGTGCAGTTGGGTGCTGCTGCTGGCGTGGGTGGCTACTTTGTTTGCAAGGCAGCAGCCGCCGGTGGAATCAAGGTCCTCCGCAGCGGAGATTCCGCCGCCGGATGAGACTCCGAACGGGTAGAACAGACTGTAGTGCCGGGTGCCCCATCCTTGCGATTTCCTTCTATCGCAAGGGTGGGAGAGCACGAACCTCGACCGAAGCAATGAACGGCACTCTCATAACTGGACCTACTCTATGCCCTGCCCGATCCACCACGCTTTGATGAACTTCCAGTGGATATAGACCGAGTGGTTCAGGTGCAGCAGCAGCCCCTCGCGCCCATCCAGAAAGCCCAGCCGGAAAAAGTAGTTATAGACAAAAGTCGCCGCCGGATTCAGAATCGCGTTCCAGATCAAAGCCGGCAGGGACTTACTGGTGCGGCCTTTGTTGTAGAGTAACTGTGCTATCTCGGAGCTATAGCGGTTCATGTGTTCCAGATAGACGTTCAAATCCGGATAAGCGTAGTGCAGCATATCGTGCCTGAGCTTGCCGCGTGGTCCCTCGAACTGCGGCGTCGAGTGCGGGCCCACACCCTCGCTGAGCCGCGCCGCCCCGCGCCGGAAGAGCCTTAGCTTGCGGTCGGGATAGAAGCCGCCGTGGCGCATCCAGCGGCCGAAGATATAGTTCAGCCGCGGAATCCAGTAAGCGCCGTATTTAGGTTCGTCTCCATCCTCGCAGGCCAGTAACTTACGAATCTCATCCTGCAACCCCGGCGTGAGCACCTCGTCGGCGTCCAGCAGCAGAATCCAATCCGAGGTGCAAAGGTCGAGTGCCACGTTTTTCTGCTCTCCGTGGCCGCCGAAGGCGTGATAGCTGGTCTTGGCCCCGAAGGATTGGGCGATCTCTAGAGTGCGGTCCTTCGATCCCGAATCAACAACGATGATCTCGTCGGCCCAGCGCACACTTTCGAGCGTGCGAGGCAGATTCGCCTCCTCGTTCATCGCAATCATGGCTACAGACAGAGTCTTACGCATCGGGCAAAGAATAAATCATTTGGGTGTAAACCGGCTCGCAGAGTTCACGTCCGCCTTGATTCACGTCTGCCGATGTCCAGCCGGGCACTTCCTTTACATTTCAGACCGGGAAGATAGTTTACACATTGGTCCGGTTTTTGGGGTTGTTTATGATTCATCCGCCCGCCGTAGTCGTGCCTGTGGGAAGGTGGGAATCCCGGCTTTTGGGGATTTCCTCCTTTCCATAGGCTTCAGCCTCACTGGTCCGATCCTCCTGCCAGAGCTTTTCCACCTGCATGGTCTTGCTATCCAGCCGCGCGATCGGATACCAGGCCAGGTAAATGCGCTGGTAACGGTCGTCGATTGGAAGCAGGCCAATGCGCTCGCCATAGAGCACCTTGCGCAGAAATACATCGTGCCGGTTGAAGAGAAACTGGCCGTGCTTGAACACCTGCCGCACCTTCATGGTCGTGTCGTACTCGGGCTCGGGCACGCGGCCCGGAAAAGGCCGCGGCGAGCTGCGATAGACCGACTCCGGCGTCTCCATGGCCAGCGCCTGGTGCGGGCGCACTTGGTTGTACTCGCGCCGGAACTGGTCGAAGGCCCGCTGCTGCATGCGCCGATTGGCCTTGGGCGGAGAGGCCGCGGCTTCCTTCAGAGTGCGGTGCATGCGTTCGTGCCGCCAGTTCTGCTCCGGATGGCCGGCCTCGATGCGCTGGGGCAGAATGCCCAGCTTGATCCACCACACCGACAGCCGCGACAGGCCCGCCACGGCCGAGGAGGTCCGCCGCGGCGGAGCGGTCCGTTGTCCGAGCGCACCGCGCGCGGCAGCCCGAACTCCCGAAACGCCGCCTCGAAGACCGCCTGCACCCGCGCGGTGTCGGTCTTGTCTACCGCCTGGCAGCGCAGCAGATAACGGCTCAAGCTATCCGAGATGGTCAACGGATCGATGCGCTCGCCATCGCCGGTTCGCATCCAGCCCTTGAAGTCGCAGGCCCATTCGTCGTTGGGCGCCTCGACCGTCGCAAACGGCTGCTGATAAGGTTCCACGCGGCGCCGCTTGCGCCGATGACGCGTCAGGCCTTCGCGCTCCACGATGGTCCCGATGGTGCTGGCCGCCGGTATCGCAAGTTGCGGATTACGGTCTTCCAGGATCTTCTTCAACGGCCGCGGCCCCCACAAGGGATGCGCCCGCCGCAGACTCAGAACCAACGGTTCGATCTGAGCAGGCGTCTGGTTGGGATGCCGCTGGGGCGCATGGCTGCGCTCGGCCAAACCTTGGTCGCCCAAGTCGGCGTAGCGACCGAGCACCGCATAGCCGGTTGGCCGCGATATACCGTGCATGCGGCAAAGCTCACTCATCGTCCAGTCTCCGGAAACAAAGTCCGCAACAAAGTCCTTCCGTTTCTCCACCACTCCGCTCACAGTCCAAGGCATGCTTCCCTTCTACACGCCTTCGCAAACGGACCAACACCTGTAAACCATCTCCCCGGTCTGTTCTGTAAAGTATCTGCCCGGTTCGTACCCGCTTCAAGGGCACGGCTAAAGCCGTGCCCTTTCAAAACAAATACCTGCGAATCTGTTGGACGCACACCATTACGAGAGTACTCTACCCAAAAATCCCTTGAGTCCCCATTGGCCCAGCGCGGCGGTGAAGAAGACCAGCGCCAAGAGAATCGCCCACCAGGGCATGTGCGCAACGGAAGGGGTGACGGCGGCGCGCAGGCCTTCACTCATATAAACGATGGGGTTGAAGAGGACGCCTATCTGCAGCCAGCGGATTTTTTCGAGATAGGCCCAGGGATAGTAGACGCATCCTAAAAACGTAATGGGCACCACGATGATGGAGAAGACCAGGCCGATTTGTTTTGGATTGACTGTGGAACCGATTACCAGGCCGAGAGAGCCGGCTAGCAGGCTGGCGAGCACCAGTACCAGCGCGAAAAGAAACCAATTGGCCACGTTGGCCCGGACCGGGACGGCGGGAACGTAATAGGCCATGGGAATGACCAGCAGGGCGGCGATGATGCTCTGCATGGCGCTGAAGCAGACTTTCTCAAGAGCCACGGCCCACAGGGGCAGCGGGCACATGACGCGGTCATCGATTTCGCGGGTGATGCCGAACTCCGACGAGAGAGGCAAGGCCACGGCGGCAATGCCGGAGAACATAATGGCCACGGCCATCAGGCCGGGCAGGAGGATGGTGCCAAAGTCCACTCCGCCGGCGGCCGCCATGGGGTTTCCGCTGGCCATGCGGGGCAGGATGAAGGTGAAGACGAAGAGGAAGAGCAGCGGCTGCATGCCTACGCGCAGCACAAAGGGCAGGAACTCGCGCGTGAGCACGCGCAGATCGCGCAAATACAAGCCCAGGAAGGACTTGAAGAAGATTCCTGCGCCGAGGTGAATCTTGTGAACTGGGTGGGCAGGGTTTTCCGATAAGGGCAGCGAGTTAGCTTCCGCTTCGCGGAAATCGCGAGTTGGCGAGTTGGCGGTTTCAGGTCCCTGGCCGCTATTCCCTATTCCCTGTTCCCTGCTGGGCGGGTGCCCATTGGGCGCGGCGAGCGGTCTTTGCTCGCTGGGGTGGCTGCCGGGGTCCCCGGTGAGCGGTCTTTGCTCGCTGGGGTGGCTATTCCCTGCTTCTAAGCTATTCACGCAAGTCCCTCCCTGTGAGTTGGATGAAGACCGTTTCCAGGCTGGGCTCGGTAATGGCCAGGTCGCGCAGGCCGAAGCGGGCGGCCAATTGCACAATATCGGGCAGCAGGCCGTCGGAGCTGGCGGCGATGACCCGCAGGCCGTCCGCGGTGGCTTCGGCGCTGGTCACGTCCGGACGCGCCTTGAGCGACGCGACGACCGGCTCTAAGTCCTTCGTAGACTTCAGTTTGAGGTCGAAGATGGTATGCGCGCCCAAGGTGGACTTCAGCTTTTCCGGCGACCCGAGGGCCAGCACTCGGCCATAGTCGATGATGGCCACACGGTCGGAGAGCGAGTCGGCCTCCTCCATATAGTGGGTGGTAAGGAGTACCGTAATGCCCTCTTTGCGCAGGCCCTCGACCGCCGTCCACATGGCCATACGGCTCTGCGGGTCGAGGCCGGCAGAAGGCTCGTCAAGAAACAGCACTGTGGGTCTATGTGCAATAGAACGAGCAATTTGCACTCGCTGAGCGAGGCCGCCGGAGAGTTGCGCGGGGTAGACGCTTTTGCGCTCGGTGAGCAGGAACTGGTCAAGAAGCTCAAGGGAGCGGGATTTGGCGTGGGAGTGCGAGAAGCCGAAGTAGCGGCAGTGGAAGTAGAGGTTCTCGTAGACGGTGAGGGAGCGGTCGAGGGTATTGAACTGCGGCACCACGCCGATCAGCCGCCGCGCATGGGCCGGGTGCCTGACCACATCGATGCCGGCGATGCGGACGGCGCCGCTGGTGGGCAGGGTGCGGGTGGTGGCGATGGAGATGGTGGTGGTCTTGCCGGCGCCGTTGGGGCCCAGGAGGCCGAAGATTTCGCCCTGCTTCAGCTCCAGGTCGATGCCGTCCAGGGCCACCACGCGAAGCCTGGACTCATAGATTTTGGTCAGCGCTTCGATTTCGACAATCAAGGGATTCACCCGGCGCGGGGAGGGAAATGTTTGCGGAGTCCAGAATATCGCACCGGGTGGCGCACGGGGTTGGGATGCGTGGCTTCCCAGGTCTCATCCGCCGCGGCGGACGAGACCTTGATGGGATAAGGACGAAGGCTTCTCGGGGATGAGGTAGTTTTTTGGTTGAGGACCAAAACACCTTGGGTCCAGGAGAAGCCTTCTATGAAGATTGTAGGATGTGATTTCCACCCCAGTTGGCAG
>Ga0187889_10001221_pt1 | contig 28111 bp, 28 predicted proteins | sample June2016WEW_7_10_2_FD_132992 | JGI IMG/M metagenome (GOLD analysis project Ga0187889, IMG submission 132992) | Peatland microbial communities from SPRUCE experiment site at the Marcell Experimental Forest, Minnesota, USA - June2016WEW_7_100 | ecosystem: Environmental > Terrestrial > Soil >... | reverse complement strand
GCCGGGGCCGCTCCGGGGTCGGGTCATGAGCGTGTGGACGACCGTCTGGGCCGGCACGACCCCGATCGGGAACGGCCTGACGGGTGGCATCGGCGGTTTGTGGGGGACACCGGCCGCGCTGGTTATGAACGGGGCCGTGGTCCTCGCCGCCGAGGCCGTGGCAGCCGCGGCCGTGCTACGGGGCTATCTGGGGGTCGGCGCCGGTCGAGGATCGGGTGTGACCGTCGAACGCATGCTGGAACGCCAACCCAAGGACGAGGTGGAACAGGAGGCGGTCCTGGAACCGTCGACAGCCCTCCAGCCGCTCGCGGCTGGAGGCGCTGCTGCGAGCGATGGCTCAGCCAGGTCCGAGGTCGCGCGATGATGAGCACGTCCCCGCGCCCGCCGAGACTGGCCCACCTCGAGTACAAGTGGGTCGCGCTCTCAAACACCACGCTGGGCGGGTTGATGGCCGCGATCAACGCCACCAGCCTGATCATCGCGCTGCCGGCGATCTTCCGAGGCATCAACCTCGACCCGCTCGATCCAGCCAACTTCTCGCTCCTGCTGTGGGTCCTGATGGGATACCTGCTCGTTACCGCGGTGGTCGTCGTCACGCTCGGGCGGGTGGGCGACATGTTCGGGCGGGTGCGCATGTACAACCTGGGATTCGTGGTCTTCACCCTGGCCTCCATCGGGCTCTCGGCGACCTGGAGCACCGGTGCAGCCGGGGCGGTCGAGATCATCGCCATGCGCATGGTCCAGGCGGTCGGGGGCGCGCTGCTGATGGCCAACTCGGCGGCCATCCTGACCGACGCGTTCCCCTCGCACCAGCGCGGCTTAGCCCTGGGCGTCAACCAGATCGCCTTTCAGGCCGGGTCCTTCCTCGGCCTCATCCTGGGTGGCGTGCTGGCGGCGGTGAACTGGCGCTGGGTCTTCCTGCTGAACGTGCCGGTCGGCATCGTCGGGACCATCTGGGCGTACCTCGCCCTGCGCGAGCTCGGCGAGCGCCATCCGGCGCACATCGACTGGGCGGGCAACGTCACGTTCGCGGCTGGCCTGGGTCTCCTCTTGATCGGCGTCACCTACGGCATCGCGCCGTACGGGAACTCGGCGATGGGCTGGGGCAACCCGTCCGTGATCGGCTCGATCGTGGCCGGGCTCGCGCTGCTGGCCGCGTTCATCGCAATAGAGCGGCGGGTCGCGGCGCCGTTGTTCAACCTCGAGCTCTTCCGCATCCGGGCCTTTAGTGCCGGCAACCTTGCTGGCCTCCTGAGCGCGGTCGGGCTGGGCGGCTTGCAGTTCCTGCTGATCATGTGGCTGCAGGGGATCTGGCTCCCCCTGCACGGCTACTCGTTCGAGGACACCCCGTTGTGGGCGGGCATCTACATGCTGCCCCTGACGGTGGGGTTCGTCGTCGCGGGACCGGTGTCGGGCTGGCTTTCGGATCGCCACGGCGCGCGGCTCTTGGCGACCGGCGGCATGCTCCTCGCCGCCCTCTCGTTCGCGCTGCTGATGGCCCTCCCCGCCAACTTCGCCTACCCAGCCTTCGCGGCGGTGATCCTCCTCAACGGCGTGGCCTTCGGGATGTTCGCCTCCCCCAACACGGCAGCCATCATGAACAGCGTGCCGCCCGGGTACCGCGGTGCCGCCTCGGGGATGCGCGCGACCTTCCAGAACACCGGCATGCCGCTCTCGATCGGCGTCTTCTTCACGCTCATGATCGGTGGGCTCTCGGCGAACGTCCCAGGCACCATGTACCGCGGCCTCACCGCCAACCACGTCTCCGCCGGCGTCGCCACGTCCCTGTCACATCTCCCGGCCGTCGGGTACCTGTTCGCCGCATTCCTCGGCTACAACCCGCTGGGGACGCTGCTCGGACCGAAGGTTCTCGGGGCGCTCCCCCCCGCCGACGCCAGTCGGCTCGTCAGCACCGCCTACTTCCCCTCACTCATCGCGGGCCCCTTCCACGACGGGGTGGTGGTGGTCTCGATCTTCTCGATCGTCATCTTCCTCGTAGCGGCAGCCGCCTCCTGGCTGCGCGGCGGGCGCTACGTGCATGACGAGCAGGAGGCCCAACAGCTCGAGGCCGGGCTGCTGGCCGGCGAGGCGACGGCCAGGCGCCGTGCCCAGGCGGCGGTGCAGGTGAGCCAGCCCATCGACCCGACACCCGAACGGGAGGGCTGACGCCCAGGGACAAGCCATCTACGACCTTCCGGCTGCGGCCCCCACCGCGGCGCCCCGCCCGAGGCGGCGGCCGGTGGTCGTTGATCAGATCGAGACGCGCCGGGAGACGCTTGACCGGCGCTGGGATCCGGGGCCGGGGGCGGGCGAAGAGGCCCGAACCAGCGACATCCAACTTGGAAGGCCAAGCCGTCTAAGCGTTATGACACCGTGCTCAGAGGCCCGAGCGTAGCGTTACGTGAGGCCCGAAGGTCCACGGTCACCCCCGCACGATGGCAGCATCGTCGGGTGAGCCCATTGCGCGAGGCCCGTGCCGCGGTACGCCGTCCGGCCGGTTAGGTCGGACGCGCCGTGAGGAACGACCCAGCCCGAACCGGTCCTTGGGTACGATGGGGCTCACAATTCATATGTCAGAGCGGACTCCACGGCCACGCCCTTACTCATCCTCATGACAGCGGAGGGAGCGCAAATGCCTGCCAGGACCTGGTTCATAACAGGCGCATCGCGCGGCTTCGGCCGCCAGTGGGCCATCGCCGCGCTGGAACGCGGCGACTCGGTTGCCGCGACCGCCCGCCGGACCGAGACCCTGGACGACCTGGCGAAACGCTTCGGCGATCGGCTGCTGCCGCTCCAGCTCGACGTCATGGACCGGGCCGGCGACTTCGCGGCGGTTGCGCGCGCCCACGAGCATTTCGGGCGGCTCGACGTGGTCGTCAACAACGCCGGCTACGGGCAGTTCGGGATGATCGAGGAACTGACCGAGGCCGAGATCCGCGCCCAGTTCGAAACGAACGTCTTCGGCGCGATCTGGGTCACGCAGGCGGCACTGCCTTTCATGCGCGAGCAGGGCTCCGGGCACTTCATCCAGGTCTCGTCGATCGGCGGCGTGCTCGCCTTCGCCGACATCGGCATCTACAACGCTTCCAAATGGGCGGTCGAGGCCTTCAGCGAGGCTCTCGCCCAGGAAGTCGCCGGCTTCGGGATCAAGGTCACGATCGTCGAACCGGGCGGTTTCGCCACCGACTGGGGAGGATCCTCCGCCCAACGCGCCGCGCCGCTGCCCGCCTACGAAAGGAGTCGCGAGGTGGCCAACCGGCTGCGGGCCCGGCGCATCGCCCAACCCGGCGACCCGGCCGCCTCAGCGAGGGCGATCCTGCCGATCGTGGACTCGGACGATCCGCCGCTGCGCATCTTCTTCGGCGACGGACCGCTGGCTATGACGGCGTCGGCCTACGAAGCTCGAATGGCCAACTGGCGCAAGTGGGAGCCGGTTTCGATCACTGCCCAGGGCGAGAAGGTCGGCGCCTGAGGGTCGGGGAGGCGAGTCCTTCCTCTCCAGCCGCGCGGTCCTCGACCGATCGGCCGCGCCCCCGGACCTGGATGGGCGGCCACTAGACAAGCCGGCCGGCGCGCAGCCGCACAAACGAAACGGCCACGAACAGGGCTGCGACCATCGCGAGCAGGGCTGACGCCCGCCGGCAACCGAACCGAGACATGGCGACACTGTCGAGCATGGTTGTCAGCGCATGTCGGGCGGTTTGTCTGCAACCGGCGCCACCGCCGCACTTCGACACGACGACCTGATAGGGGCGTCGTTTGCGGGAGTGGCAGGGCACCCCGCGGCCGCCGATGTCACCGCGCTCGTGCCGTAGCCTTTCCGAAAGGCTGAACTACGGCCCTAGGTCGATCCCCCGATGCAGCTCGACGTTCTCATGGCATTCGGGCTCGGTCGTGGTCCTGCGCCAGAACGCCGCGACACTCTGGCCGGCGATGCCATAACGGCCGATCGAGTGGTTGACGTAAGCGTAAGCCGCCCGCATCTCCTGTTTGGCCTTCATCGCGGCCACCGAGAGGAACTCACAGGTCCCGATTCGCTTGCCGCCGGCGAAGTTGGCCAGATGGCGCCAGACGAGGTTCTTGATGACACCCTTGTCGAACTCCGCGAGGAGCGCTCTGGCCACGGTGTAGTGGTCCGAATCCCCGTGGGGCAAGCCCCGATAAGCGTCGTCTGGGCCGAACCCCTCGAAGACCACGGTGCCCTTGGTCTCGCTTGCCAGCTTCACTATCTCCTGTTCCACGAAACCCAGCTGCACGCCGCCTCCGGTCTCCGGCTCGTGCAGGAAGACCGGCACTATGCCGATGATCGCCAGCGCTGCGGTCGCTTCCTTGTCTCGTGCGACCGCCACCTGTTTGAGGCTTAGTCGCAGCACTGTTCCGGCAGCTGTAGTTTCCCCATCGGTCACAGTAATGAGCACATTCCTGTTGCCGGCTTGCTGAGACTCGTACGATCCGCACTATCGAGACCGCTACGAGCGCAACAAGCGAATAGAGGTATCCGCCGGTGTCAGTGTGTTCGTCGAGGAGGATCTCCGCGCCGTTCAGCTCGCCCGCCATGCGTTTTAGATCACGTAGCATCGGCCCACGGGTGTAGCGCACCCACGAACCAGCGCTAAGGGTGGTGCCGTAGCGGCTGAAGTAGGCGAGGTCGATCAGGTAAAGAAGCTTCGTGAGCTTGGTGCGACCCACTGTCCCGAGCCTGTCGACGACAAGGAGCACCAACTCGTGAACGCGTGTAGGCTCAAGGATGTCGGGCGGGCGATTCATCGAGCTCTTGCATGCGGCGGATGCGCAGGCCACCTGTCTGTCCGGAGTCCGGCAACTCCCAGCATACGCTCCAAGGGCCCGCAAGATGTCGCGGGTACGACGGCCGGCCAACTCCGGCCACCACCGGTCCGTCGAGCTGGCCTTGCGCATTCGCCCCGGTTTCCGTGGCGCTTTCATCACGCGCCTTTCGCGGTCGGCAGCGTTTCTTGCCCCGTTGCAGGCCTCGGGGCCCCGCCTTCCATGCTCGTCCTCACCGAGGGCAGATCCAGCGCAGTCGGCGGCTCCAGCTTCCCCCTCACCCACCCCGCGGCGATGTCGAACGCCTGGCGTCCCTCGCCGAGCTTGTCGAGGGCTTCGGCCTTGGCCGGCTCAACAAGATCCGCGACAAGTTCTCCGGCCCGGAGCGTGATGGCATCCGGATCGTCCGGCTCCGCCGGCTCGACGCCATCGAGCTCGGCGGCACGCATAGAGGCGACCGCGATCTCCTGACTAGCTCTCAACTGCCCCTCGAACGCGGCGGCTATGCCCGGGAAGAGGGCGGAGTGGCCGTCGAGAAAGCGGGCCTCGACGCTCGAGCGGGCCTCTCGGGATGCGAGCAGGTCGTTCACCCGAAGGAGGGTCACCCGGCGGCATAGCTCAAGGCGGCGCAGGTGCGAGTCGTCGGGAGGGTGTTTGCCGCTCCCCTCGGAAAGGAGCAGCGCCAGCTGCGCGGCGAACAGCGCCGCGATGAGCTCCTCGCGATCGAGTAGCTCCTTGGTGGTCACGTTGATGCGCACGACCAGCTCGAACCGAAAGACGGTCTCGCGCAGAGCGCTCCGAACCGCGGCATCAACCAGCTCGGGCCGCTTGCCGCGCATGGCCGTCCGAGCGCCGTGAACCGACTCGCGGGCCAGGCGATCCAGCGGTGCCACCGGCGGGTCCCCGGCGAGAAGGGAGGAGACGTAGGGCACGAGGTCGCCAAAGGCATGGGCCTCGGCCAGCCAGCGCAGGACGAGCTGGGTCGGGGAGAGCGCCTCTTCGATCTTGGCCAGTCGTCTCGACAGCGTCATCGCGGCGGCTCCGGCGGCTCCACTGGGAAGGCCGCATCCTCGTCGGAATGACCGTGGCCAACTGCTGCCTCCACGGCGGTCAGGCGCGCTTCCATGTCGCCTGCCTCGATGAGCTTCCCAGCGCCGGCGGCGGCACTGATGAGGGTGCGGTTGCGTGGGATCGAGTTCTCCAGGGCGAGTGTTTCGATGGCCGCGGTCTCGAGGAGTCGCTGGGCGCTCTCGATGCTGCGCAGACCTGCGAAGTCGTAGATGGTGGCGACGCTCTTGGCCTTACGTCGATGGAGGCCACCGATCCGGCGGGACTCGGCCGCTTCCTCGGCCTTGTCGGGGTCGTGCCAGTAGCAGAGCGCCTTGCCGCGCAACGCTGGGGCACGGCAGCGCAGGCCATCGGGCATCAGAAAGGAGCATGGCTGGCTTACCATCGCTTACCTTTGGTAAGAAGAAGGACCCGTTGGTAAGCCGGCGTTGCTATCTCGCCATCGTGTCGGTCTCTCATAGCGGCTCCCAGCCTTCTGGAGTGACCGCTTGCAGGGCCTTCTCGGCGAGCAGCCTGCCCTTCTCCCACACCTCGTCGCTGAGCCCCAGGCCATCGAGTACGGCCCAGATCACTCCGACCAGCAGGTCGGCCTGCTCCTCGGCGAGCTTGGTCTTCTCGGCCTGACTCATCGCCGGCGGGACCTGCCCGAGCCGGCGGCTCGACTCCAGATAGCGGAAGGCGGGGCGTTCGGCCGGAGGTCGTGTCGTCGGGTCGGCCAACACCTCCTCGGTGTGGTGGAGAAGTTCAGCCCGGGTGTCGCGTCGAGCGCGAGTTGACGCATCATTGGCCAACCCTGACCCGGTTCGCGCCACACGGGCGCCCCTAGCGGCCGACGGTGAAACGTGGGGCGTTGCCCTAGCCATCGAGCCGCTCGGCCTCTTGGCCACTGAAGCGCTCGAGGCGCCGCAGTGCCACCTCGACATAGATAGGGTCGATCTCCATGGCATAGGCGCGAGCGCCGCAACGTTCTGCGGCGATTAGGGCGGTCCCCGAGCCGCAGAAGGGCTCGTAGAGGGCCTCACCAGATCGGAGGTGGTTGCGGATCGGTGTCTCGAACAGCACGAGCGGCTTCTGGGTGGGGTGGTCGAGTCTTGGCTCAGCCGAGCCGGCCATGATCATCTTGGGGCTGGGCGCTCGCCAGATCGTGGCCTGGTCTCGGGTGCCGAGGAAGCGGACCTTGGCACCTTGCTTTCTCACTACCCAGCAGGGCTCGTGGCTCCAGTGATACCAGGACCTCCCCATGGCGAAGAGACCCTTGTCCCAGATCACCTGGCTCACGATCTCAAAGCCGATCCGCTCCAGGCCTTGCGCCACTTCAGCGGCATGGACGCCCGCGTGCCAGACGTAGCCGACTTGGAGGGAGGGCACCAGGGCGAACGCCTCGGACCAGTCGACCCGGGTGTCGCCGATGATGGTGGTGTGACGATGGCCACGGGTCCGTCCGTGGGCGCCACCGGGCGCCGCTGTGGCGTTCTCTGCATCGGGCTGGCCATCGATCCGCATGTACGTCTTTTCGGCTGGTCCGAGGCCGTTATACACGCCGTCGCGCCACGAACCATCGAGGCTCACTCCGTATGGCGGGTCGGTCGCCAGTAGCGCCGGCTCGGCGCCATCGAGAAGTCGCGCCACTGCCTCGGGGTCCGTGGAGTCTCCGCACAGAAGTCGATGCTCGCCCAGGACCCAGAGATCGCCGAGCTTCGACCTCGGGGCGCGAGTCGCCTCCGCCAGGGCCTCATCGAGATCGAAGTTTTCAACTCGCTCTCGTCTCTCCCGAACCTCCAGGGAGCGCAACAAATCCTTGATCTCGTCCTCCCCGAAGCCCGAGAGCGAGAGGTCGACGTCGGGCGTCGCCCCGAGATCTGCCAGCAACCGGGCGAGGAGAGCGTCGTCCCAGGAACCTGAGATCCTGTTGAGGGCCAGGCTCAGCAAACGAGCCTGCTCGGTCGTGAGGTCGAGGTAGGTAACCGGGACTGTCGTGTACCCGAGGCGCCGCGCGGCGACGAGGCGCTGGTGGCCACCGATGACGGTCCGGTCTTCTCTGCGGGCCAGGACCGGTTGGACGAAGCCGAACTGACGCAGGCTCCGTTCAAGCGAGTCGAGCTCGTCATCACTGATGCGCCGGGGGTTGTTTGGGTCCGGACGAAGCTGGTCGATCGGGACCTGCTCGACGGTGAGAGTGGGCAGAGACCGCGCGACGCTCATCTTGGTCATCGACATGGTGGTCATCGATCCGACCTCACTGCTATCGCCAACCGGCTCGCCCGTCGCCCCGTTTCGGGACCCCCGTACTTGCCAAGGGACGCTCCACCAGATCCCAACCCCGCCTCACGCGGCGTCCGACTACTAAGACCCGTGGTAGGGATTGAGGGAGAGAACGGGGAAGGGATAGTGATAGGGGTGTGCAGAGTCGTCGCATCCTGTGTGCCGGGTGCGCGCACTTGGCTCGCAGCGGGCGAGGCTTCGTCCCTGCCGTCTTCGGTCTTGACGTTGACCCAGTCGCCGCTCCAGCCGGGCGGTGGCGGATAGCGGCTCGGATAGGCTCGACGGCCCCAGCGGCCCTGGAGATCGGACCAGCGATCAACTTGGAGAAACTTGCGGCCGTCGGCCTCGTATCGGATGACGAAGCCAGCCTCGGCGAGCTCGGTGATGGCGGCCGCTACCTTGCGCTCGCTGATCTGGGTGCGCATCGGGAAGCAGGTCGCTCGAACGGCCCTGGTGCTGCCAGACAGTCGGCCCTGGTCGTCGGCCTGAGAGACAAGGCGATACATCAGCAGGGTGGCCACGAGGCTGCACGACTCGAGGACTTCGTCGGTGCAGAACTCAGGCGGCACCCGGCGGGGTCGAGTGGCATAGAAGCGGGAGCGTTCTCGATCAAGCCCCACGGCTGGTCTCCTTTGGTTCATGAGGGGCCCGCAAGCGGGGCGCCGACGATGGATTGGGATGGGCGGGGTCGGTAAAGCCGTCATCTACTTGGCCTCCTGGGCCCAGGGGCTTGTGGCAGGCTGCCCCGGGTCACAGAGTCGAGAGGTTGAGAGGGAAGGCGCCGACGGATGCGGCCGCGCCGAGTCTCCCCTCTCACACTTAAGGGCCTCGCTGTCCACCGGCCATCCGCCTGCACGACTTCCTGGGCCGCCTCGAGGCCTCGCATCAGTCGCTTGCGGGCACTTTCGGGGGAGCGGAGACCAAGCAGGCGGGCCAGATCCCGGAGGGACAGACCGCCCGGCTCTCCGGAGAGTGAGCGTTGCGTCTTCGCAATTACCGTCTCGGCGAGCGAGCCCGGCAGGGCATCGCGGATGAGCATCTCGAGCTGTTCGGCCCGAAGGTCGTTCTCCGCTGGTTCCGGATCGGCGACCCGGAGGTACTTGACCCGAGCTGGAGCGGCGACTTCGCGATCGCCTATCAGCCGCGTCGAGGCGACAGCGCTATCGGCGGCTCGCTCGACGGCGAAGTCGATGTCGGGCAAGAAGCGCTCGGTGTGTCGACCCCGCATCCGCCGCAGGATCTTCCCAGCCGCGAGCCGACTCCCGCCCTGGTAGTCGTCGTGAGGACTTCTTCGAGCCCGTTTCCCGCGATGGCAGAACGTGCAGTTGCCATGGCGGCAGGCGCCACACTCGGGGCCGTTCGGTGAGGGACCCGTATAGGACTTGCCGAGGAGTTTCTCGTCGCCGAGGCTCGCCACCACGCGCGTCCTGAGCTTGCGCTCGGTGTCATCGGTGACGATGCCCGCAGCCTTGAAGTAGGCGGCCAGGGATGCCTCGCCCCGCCGACCGCCGATGTAGAAACCCTGCTGTTCGGCGTCCAGCTTGAGTAGAAGATCGGCGATCTGGTCCAGCGACGGATGGCAACCGCGGCGGATGCCACCGTCGGGATGCCATTCCGCACACCTGCCAGGAGCGACAGGATGGACGACCCGGTCACAGCCGGGACACGTGTCGAGAGAGCTCGCGGGCGAATGGCCGGCCCGACTGTTGGCCGGGACGCTGCGCGGGCTCACGAATGGCACCCGCGCCTTGTGCCCCGCCCCGGGAATGAGCCGCCGCTCGGCCGCGAGGAAGCGCGCCGAGATTGCTTGCCGCACCATCGGAGTCAGGCCGCTGTATCGGTGGCGGCCTCCGGTGGTTTCGGTCTCGCCCGGCTCCTGGCTCGCGATGCCTTCAGCGCGAGGGAGGACATATACGCGCGGCGGGCATGGTCAGCCCGTCTGGCCCGCTCATCGGGCGGAAGAAGGCCGTCGGGATCGACCTGACGGTCGAAGCGACTGAGGAACGCCGTCGTGGCGGCCGTGGTGTTGGTGCCGCCCTGGGCGTGCAGGGCGTGGGCGGCGATCCGGGCGCGGAGGGACCGCTGTGCGGGGGTTAAAGAAAGCGCCACCGAAGAAGACCCTTTCCTCAGGCTCCCTGCCGGGAGTCCTAGGAATCGGGATCGGTGGCGACCCAAACGGCGGCGATCTGCCCGAGCTATTCGACAATCAGGACACTAGCACGCCGCCTCCCCCGGTGACAAGCCCAGGGTCATGGTTTCTCCCCCCGCATCATCTCCCGCAGTTCGTCCAGCTGTTGCTGGTTCATGTCGTTAATCCGGTCCTGGGCCTCAGCGTAGAGGATGTCCGCGAGCTTGGCCTGGCGCTCCTCCTCGCTTCCTTTGGCGAAGGCAGGCGCATCCTCGTCCCCGCGCAGTTCGGTTTCCCGGCCACAGCGACAGGTCACGATGGCGGGAAGTCTGACCTTCGGCGAAGGATGGGGCGAGCGCCGGCCCTGTGTCCCGAAGACGTACCAATGGGCGCCGCTCGCGTGTCGGCTGCGTGCGTTGACGTAGCCTGGCTCAAGGACGAACTTGACGCCGATGGGGACCGTGCGGCTTGCCTCGGAGCCCGTCTCGTCGTCATCGAACTCGACCATCTTGATCCCCGGAGTGGTCGACGCTGCTATGGGTATCCGGCAGTGTGGGCAGCGCACGGTATTCCGGCTGGGGCTCAGGAGGGGAATCGGTTCTGTCCAGATCCCCCGATAGATGTGCGTAGGCGGCGGCCCGGGCGCGGGCTGTGGCCGAGAGGTTAGGAGGGAATCGATGTCAGCGTCGCTCAGGGGCGGCGGTGTGTTTGAGGTTTCCTTTTCCGGTTGACGTCGGGCTGGGCTCATAGTAGGTCGCTCGGGGAGAAGCGGCGGTGTGCTTCCTTGGCGCGCTCGTCGGCAGTCGAGGCGGCGTAGCGCTGCAACATCGACCGCGATCTCCACCCGGTCAGGCGCATCAGGTCGCCCTCGTTGCCGCCGTTGGCGAGCCACGAGTGGGCGAAGGTGTGGCGGAATAGGTGCGGGTGGACGTGGGCAAGTCCAGCTTCCTGCGCCCGGCGTCCGACCATCTGGCCGAGTCCGGCGGCTTCGAGGTGACCCCGCCGCCCGAGCCACAGCCACGGCGACCGAGCATCCTTTCGGCCTTGCCGCTCGCGCAGGTAGCGCCGGAGCGCCTGGCCGACCGACGGCTTGACGACCAAACCGCGGCGGCTGCCGCCCTTGCCGGTCACGGTGATCTCGTCGGGGATCGTGCCTTTGAGGATGAGATCGTCCATTCGGATATTGGCGATCTCGGACAGGCGAGCCCCGGAGTCGAACATCAGCAGCAGGATTGCGGTGTCGCGCCGATCCTCGAAGGTCTTGCCCGAACAGGCGGCGAGCAGCCTCCGCACGTCTTCGAGCGACAGGACTGGGACCGGCTGGATGCTGACCTTGGGACTGTGCATCTTCGCCATCGGCGAAACTGGCACCAGGTCCTCGGCGACCATGTAGTTGAAGAACACCCGGAGGGAGCGGTAGCGCAGCCCCACGGTGGCCTCCGAGCGGCCCACGCCCATCAGGTTGCGGATGTACGCCTCGACGTGTTCGCGGCGGATGTTGGGAACTTGCGTCGGCATACCGGCGCCGGCCAGGAAGTCGGCGAGCTGCTCGACCGTCTCGGTATAGGACTGGACCGTCCGCGGTGACTTGTTCTCGGCCTCCAGGTGAAGCCGAAAACCGTCGAGCTCGCTCCGGATCGTGCCGAAGGTGAGAGTGTCGGCGAGGATTTGCGCCATGTCGGGAGCCTTTCCGCCGGATCGGGGTTGCGGTTCCTATCTGTAAGGTGATCAATCCAAGATCAGATCAGTTTGGCAACCCGTCCAGTAAGGCGATGATACGCCCGACGTGCTAACCCCGTCAAGGCCGAGCCGGCCCAGTAAGATGCTCGACTCACGCTCATTTCGGAGGTTTGGCGCGCCCGGAGGGATTCGAACCCCCGACCATCTGATCCGAAGTCAGATGCTCTATCCACTGAGCTACGGGCGCGCGGGGCGAGGCGATTGTCGCCGAGCCCGCATCTTAGTCGGTTCGGGGTCTGGCGTCCGCCCGTGCGAACCTCGACTGCAGGTCTGCGCGGGCGTCAGTTCAGCGCCGCCGCGGCAGCCTTCGGTTTGGAGACTCGCGCTCTTCGGGCGAGCTCGACGAACGGCCGCAGCCGGGTGGCGACCTCCGTACGAGTTCGCCGGAAGGCCTCGAGCTTCTGCTGGTCGGTGCCATCGACTTCGGCCGGGTCGTCGAGACCCCAGTGGAGCGAGTTGTGCTCGCCGGGGAAGACCGGGCACGTCTGCCGCGCTCGATCGCAGACGGTGATCACGTAGTCGAACGGCTGATCTATGAACTCGGTCACCGACTTGCTGTGCGCCCCAGACCAGTCGATGCCGATCTCGCCCAAAACTCGAACGGTGTATGGGTTGACGCCCTTCGGCTCCGTGCCGGCGGAGAACACCTCGAAGTCGGCGCCCCCGAAGTCGCTCAGCAACGCCTCGGCCATCTGGCTGCGCGCGGAGTTGCCGGTGCATACGAAGAGGGCGCGGATCGGTGCGGACGGCATTGTGGGAGCCTCCTGGTATCGCCGGGCACGGCCGGCAGCCTGAATGGTCAGCTCGAGGTCGGTCAGTTCAGAGCCGAGTCGGTCGAGATCGGCACGCTGCCTCTCGATCGCGGCGCGTTGGCCGGCAATGAGCGGCTCGAGATCGATGTCGACTTCCCCGCGGTCGATGCACAGCGCCGCGAAACGGCCGGCCTCGACGGGAGCCAGGCCGAGGCGCCGCAGCGCGACGACCAGCCTCAAGCGAGCCAGCGCCTCGTCGGCGTACTCGCGATAACCGTTGTCGCGACGTGCCGCGGGCGGAAGCACGCCTGTCTCCTCGTAGAAGCGCACGGCCGATGGGGCGATACCGGCCCGTCGGGCGAGCTCCGAAACCTTCATGTCGTCAACGTACACCTTCAAGCGACTTGAAGGTCAAGGGCTCGGGGAGTCGCCCGCTGGAACGAAGTCAGCCGCCCGGCTGGACTGAGATCCGCCGGCGACTCGAACTGGGACGGGATGCGATGAAGCCGCCGCGAGCGCCCCGGCAGGTCTGGCCGAACGCGGCTCCAGGTCCCCAGCCAGCTCGCGGAAGCGCCCCACGGCTTCCGGCCGCACCGAGTAGTAGATCCAAGTCCCGCGGCGTTCGGTGCTGACCCAGCCGGCTGTTCGCAGGACGCGCAGGTGATGCGAGACCGTCGGCTGGCCGACTCCGCAGCAGTCGGTGAAGTTGCAGGCGCAGACCGCGCCCTCGGTACTCAGCTGGCGAAGGATCGACAGCCTGGTCGGGTCGGCCGCTGCCTGAAGGAGCAAGACGTCAGGATCGGTAGAGCGCTTCATGCGCTCAATGATATCGACTGATTTCGATATTGACAAGAGTCGATATAGGCGCTAGATTCCGCCGCGAAAGGAGATCGAAGAATGTCGATCTATTACAATCCTCAACCGGTACGACTGCTCACGGACGAGCGCCTCCGCGAGGCTCGCCAGGCCAACGTCATTCATTGCTGTGCCGAGCCGAAGGCGGCAAAGACGGGGCTCGTCGCGCGCCATCTCTTCCACCGCCAGTCCCCCGCTACCTGCGGGTGCTAGGGAGCCACCGATGACCACCGACATCCACGAGGTCGTCCGCGAGCGCTATGCCGAGGCAGCGCGAAGCGTCCTGTCCGGCGAGTCGTGCTGCGCCGAGGACGGCAACTACGGCAGCGACCTGTACTCCGCCCTCGAGCGCGAGGAGTTGCCCGACGCCGCCGTCATGGCGTCGCTGGGCTGCGGCAACCCCATCGCCGTCGCCGATCTTCACGAAGGCGAGCGGGTCCTGGACCTGGGCTCCGGCGGCGGCATCGATGTCCTGCTCTCGGCCAGACGCGTGGGGCCTACCGGCCGTGCCTTCGGCCTCGACATGACCGACGAGATGCTGGCCCTCGCTCAGCGAAACGCCGCAACGGCCGGCGCCATGAACGTCGAGTTTCTCAAGGGCCATATCGAGGCCATCCCGCTTCCGGCGGCCTCCATCGACGTCGTCATCAGCAACTGCGTCGTCAATCTGGCCGCCGACAAGCCGGCGGTCTTCCGAGAGATCGCCCGCGTGCTGCGGCCGGGCGGCCGGATCGGCATCACGGACATCGTCGCCGACGACTCGCTGACGCCCGAGCAGCGCCGCGCGCTCGACTCCGATCGAGCGGCCGTCGAAGACCTTCTGACTGCGAGCGAGCTGCCGCTTGACGGGCTCGAGATCGCCCTGCCGACGGCGGTCGTCGCACGCGCTGAGGCCGCCGTCGTCGGCTGCGCGGCGGTCGAGGCGTACGGTTCGGTCGGTCTGCTCCGGTCCGTCGTCGTCACGCCCGATCTGCGCGGCACCGGCCTGGGTCGCCGACTCGTGGAAGCGGCAGAGGCGCTCGCCGCGGAACGCGGCATCGCCGAGCTCTATCTGCTGACCGAGACCGCGAAGGCATGGTTTCCACGTCTCGGATACCGGCCGGCGGCGCGAGCCTCAGTCCCGACCGAACTGACGGCCTCGCCCGAGTTCACGACCGCTTGCCCGGAGAGCGCGCTCCTCCTGTACAAGCGCCTCTGACCCATCTCGCCCGCCAAAGCCGTTGCGTCGCGGGAGCTATATCGATAAATATCAATATCTACCACCAGTCGACGCGAAAGCAATTCCCCGGAGTACCTCCATGGACCTCATCACCTTCATCGGCCACGTTGGCAGCTCGGTCGTCACGAGCTTCCTTCATAACTGGCCGTTCCTCTTCCTGGGCGTCCTGACCGCGGCCGCCCTCAAGGTTTACGTGGGCACCAACCGCGTCGCGTCTCTGCTGCGCCGTCGCACCGATGTCGCCGTTGCCGGCTCGGTCGCGGCGGCCGTCGCAACGCCGTTCTGCTCTTGCGGCACTACCGCGGTCGTAATCGCGATGCTCGCGACGGCCGTCCCGTGGGCCCCGATCGTGGCCTTTATGGTGGCTTCGCCCCTCTCGTCGCCGGACAGCCTGGCCTACTCCGCCGGGCTTTTCGGATGGCCATTCGCGATCTACTTCTTCGTTGCCTCCATCTTCCTTGGCATCGCAGGAGGGATCGTCGCGCACGTGGCCGAGCAGGCGGGATTACTCGAGGGCCAGGCGCGATTCGTCGAGCGGGCAGCAGCGGCTGGTGATTGCGGTTCGGCTCTCGAAACCGGGGCCGCTTCCGATCCGGCAATCGCGTCGGGCCCAGGCTGCGGCTGCACGCCTGCGGTCCCCTCAGCGTCGATCGGGCCTGGAGCCGCAAGCGTTGCCGAATTCGCGCCGTTCTGGATCCGCTGGCAGCTACCCCGATTGGGGGCAGAAGTTCGGTCGGCCGCACCTCGAATGGTCGCGATGTACTTCGGCTTCGCGGCGATCGGTTACGCGGCCATCGAACTGATCCCGACCGCCTGGCTGACGACGCTGCTTGGCGGTTCGAGCCCGCTGTCGATAGTGTTTGCGGCCACGCTTGGCGTGCCGTTTTACCTCAACGAAGGGAGCCTGCCTCTAGTTTCCACACTCATGCATGGCGGAATGGGCCCAGGCCCGGCGGCCGCATTCCTCATCACGGGCGCAGGTACCAGCATCGGAGCCATCTCGGGCGGCCTGATAATCGCCCGCTGGAGAGTGATCGCCATAGTCGTGGGAACGCTCTGGGTTGGAGCCGTCGTGGCAGGGCTGCTCGCGCAGTTGGTGCTGTAGGCTGCGGCCGCGTGCCCTGCGGCAAGACGGTCAGATACCAACCGGTCTGCGCACCATGACGACGGTGGTTCGGCCCGGAATGGCCTCGCCGCTGAGAACGAGCATCTTGTTCACAGCGCTATGCCGGCCGTAGGCTTCCTGGGCCATAGCGTCCACGATCGGGTAGCAATACTCCTCGACCCGGCGAAACGCGGTGGCCAGGTCGGGCACGATCTTCTGGAGTCCGACGATCAGGATGACCTTTCCAGCGCCCATGGCTACCGGTCCAAGCTGGCTGCCCGTCTGAGAGGCGAGGACCATGTGGCCGTCCTCCGTCAGGGCCTGGACGCTGTTCACCTGCACGTCCGGCGCCGCGCCGAGCTTGCGGATCTCGCGCATCTGGGTGGCCCGATCCATCGATCGAGTCCGCGGCCGTATAGCGTCGAAGCGACCGCTCTTTTCGATGGCTTCCGTCAGGCCGATCTCGTCCAGCGTCCGCGATGCACCCTCGCCAACCTCAGCGCCTTCGGGCAGGAGGCTCAGAACGATCGCGCGGGCGGTGGCCGCATCGTCGACGATCCGAACGTCAAAGCCGTGCGCGCCCAGCGCTTCGGAAGCGCGGTCGAAGGCTGCGGCGTCAGCCTCCCCGGCGAACTCCTCGTTGACCGGCAGGCGCTCGATCGTCCTGCTCTGCGTCATGGTCATGTCGATCTCTCCTGAGACCTGCGCAGGTCGGGTTCGAACGGCGGCCCCCACCTTGGACGCCGTCTCGCCCCTGGCGACGACTTGGCCCGGGTCCTGCCGGCCCGCTTGCGCTCTATATGATGAATAGGTGCACCGTTACCGTGGTAATGTTGCAGGTGCAACTATATCAGAAAGATAGTGAATGTCTACAGCATTTGCGGAGCGGGACTTGACCGGCGACCCAGACGAGGAGCCCGTTCTCGCCCCCGGGTCGGTCGGCCACGCCGATGCGGCCGCTCGAACCCTGGCGGGGAACCTGGCCTTGTCCACCGCTGCCTTTGCCGACACGTTCGAGCGGTGGGCGCATCGCAGGGCGGTCGAGGCGGGAGCGAGCATTCCGCGGTTGCGCCTGCTCTACTTCATCCATTGCAACGGGCCGCAGAAGATGGCGGACCTGGCCGGGGCGCTCCGAGTCACGCCACGCAACGTCACTGCCCTCGTGGACGGCCTGGAGGCCGAACGGATGGTACGCCGCGTCCCTCACTCGACGGACCGGCGAGTCACGCTGGTCGAACTGACGTGCAATTCCGATCGCGTCGCCGCGCAGTTCGGGGCGTACCAGGCTTCGATCGTCAGCCTTTTCGACGGAATCGGTGAAGCCGACGGGCAAACTCTGCTGCGGCTGCTCGACGCTCTCCAAGACCGAATGCACGCCGGGGCCGGATGTTCAATCGCCAACGGGGACGACCGCGATGCCTGAAGCGACCGACTCGAACGACGAGATCGCGACCCGACAAATCAGTTCAACCCAATCGGTCGCCCCGGGGCGGGCCTCGGACCGATTCCCCGCGGTCTACCTCGGCCATGGCGCGCCGACGCTCATCGACGATCCGCTCTGGCCGGCCGAGCTGGCCGCCTGGGCGGCAGCGATGCCACGGCCCAAGGCCATCCTGGTTGTCAGCGCGCACTGGCAATCCGCGCCGCTGACGCTGGGCGCGGCCAACCGGGCGCCGCTCGTCTACGACTTCTACGGCTTTCCCGAACGCTACTACCAGATCCGTTACGACTCGCCCGCAGCCCCGCAGCTTGCGGCACGGGTCAGGGCGATGATGCCCGCCGGCGAAACCGTGGCCCAGCGAGAGCGGGGCCTCGACCACGGCGCGTACGTGCCGCTGCTGGTGATGTATCCGGAGGCCGACGTCCCGGTCCTGCAGATGTCGATGCCGGACCTGGCTCCGGAGCACCTCTTCGAGATCGGCCGGAGGCTGGCGCCGCTCCGCGACGAGGGCGTCCTTCTCATGGGCAGCGGCTTCCTTACGCACGGCCTGCCGTTCGTCCACGAATACTGGGACGGCCGGGCGGGTGCGCCCGAATGGTCGATGGAGTTCGATCGCTGGGCCGCCGAGGTGCTCGAACGAGGCGACCTGGACACGCTCTTCGACTTCCGCAATCGGGCTCCTGGAATGCCGTACGCCCACCCGACTGTGGAGCACTTCGCGCCCCTGTTCGTGACGCTCGGCGCCGCGACCGATCCGGGGATCGCGCCGAAGTTCACGATCGAGGGTTACTGGCTCGGCCTCGCCAAGCGTTCGTTCGAGGTCGGCTGACGCCGGCTAACCCTCCTCTGCCGGCGCGACGCGGGCCTCCGGGCCCCACCTTGGCCGGCCGTCCGCCGGAGCGCAGGCGGTCACTCGCGCGGGAACGTCGTCAGTGGACGAATCCCTCGACGGACCGCATCCGCCGAGGCTTACTCGCCTGCAGACTGGGCGCGCCAGGATCCACGCTTTGTTCGGTCGGGTGGTTCGGGGGAATGGCTCGCCTCACTCCGAGCCGGAAGGATGCGTCAGAGTCCGAGGAGCCGCTTCTTTGCGATCGTGAACTCCTCATCCGTCAGCTCGCCGCGGCCACGCATCTCGGACAGCTCGCGCAGGCCGTCGACCCCTGTGCCGGGGACGTTCTGCTGAGATGACGGCGCCGGGTGGGCTGGCCGGGCAAACAGCACCGCGAAGAGTCCGACGAGAAGGAGGCCGAAGACCACCACCGGGAACAAGCCCAACAGCCCGTAGCCGAAGCCGAAGCCGACCATCCTGCCGGTGCCCCTCAAAGGACCAAAGAGCGGCTGGGTCGTCCCGTTGTGGCCGGCATTGATGCCGTAGTTGTAAGCCACTGCGCCCACAGCCGCCACAGCTGCGATCACGACGACGAGTCCGATAAGACGCCACACGACCTTGCGGTTCATCAGAGTCAACCTTTCGATTCCATGCTTGTCCGAATGGTGAACCGCAACGCTGAAGCAGGTCTGAACGGCTCAGCGGGGTGTCGGCCGCCGGGCCTCTTGACATCTGCGCTGGAACCCAGACGAGACTGGCGTCCGAACCTCGACCGGAGGCCTCCGCGGCCTTTCCGGGAGGCCGTCGCTGCTACCATGACGGCAGATGCGGTGGGCAGACCACCGCGGGCCAGAAAGGACGGCCAATGGTCGAAGACGACCCAGCGGGCAGCGGGTCCACCGTGCCGAGCAGCGATCCGTCGAATTCGGCGAGTGGACGAGAACTTCCGCTGGCCGGAGCTGCAGGCGAAGCTGACGCCGCGGCCAGTTCAATGCCGCCGTCACAGGATCTGCCGTCGGCGCAGGCCCTTCCGCCAGAGCAAGGATTCGACCCCCGGACAGGCATGCCGCCGCAGCCAGGATCGGCCGCCGGCAACGCCCAGCCGGAGTCCGGTTTTCCTGCACAGCAGGGATTCGGGTCCTTCGGCTACCCACCCCCATCAGCCGACTTCGGGCCGCCGCCTTACCCTGCCCAGCCCGGTTTCGGGCCGCCGCCCTACCCGACCTCGGGTTGGGTGACACCCCAGGCGGGGCAGTGGGGCGATTCTGCCCCTTATCCGCCGTCCGCCGCGAGATTCCAGCCCGGCTTCGCGCCTGCCACGTACGGGCCCCCGGGGCCTGGACCAGGCCTGCAATGGGGCGGCGTAAGGGTCAGGCTTGGGGCCCTCCTGATCGACGCCGTCATCGTCATTGGCGTCCTGTTCGTGCTCAGCGCGTTCATCGCCGTCCTTACTGGCCCGGGCTCGGGGACCGCGGCCCAATCCGTCCCGGTGCTGGCGCTTTCCCTCGGGTACTGGCTGTTCGCGCTGATTTACCACCCGGCATGCTGGTACATATTCGAGGGCACGCCCGGGCAGAAGCTTGTCGGCTTGCGCGTCGTCGGGGCTTCGGACGGGCAGTCTCTGGGCATCGGCGCGGTCCTGGCTCGCTACCTCATCTTCTTCATCGTCACGGTTCTGGTTCCGTTGGGGATCATCTCCGGCTTCATGACGGCGAACGACCCGTTCAGGCGCGCATGGCACGACCAGCTCGCGCGCTCGGTCGTCGTCCGGCGGCTGTAGCCGGGATCCCCGTAGACGACCGTCGCCGCGCCCGAGACGAGCACCGGGGAACTCGCCGACCTGCGCGTGGCCCGAACCATCCCGTCCGGATCGCCGACGTCCATTCGAAGTCGCAGCTACTGGCTGACGATCGTCACGCTCGTGGCGGCGCGCCCGAAGTTGACACCCGGGCTTGCGCCGGCCGAGATGCCGCCTCTTTCGCGGCCAAAGCCCGAACGGCCGGAGGTCTGGACGATGACCGTGGCACCCGTGGTCACGTCTGCGTTCGTTGCGGCCGTCTGGGTGCGATAGCTGGTCGACGAATCGGTCACGATGGTGACCGTTTGACCGTTGGCCTGCTGGACGGTGATGGAACCCGAGCCGACGCTCACTACGGTGCCGGAGACCATCGTCGTTCCCGCGGCCACGCCGATGCCCGCCCCGGTGCCAGGAGCGATGGGACCGCCGCCTGGGTTGGCAGCCGGGCCCGGAAGACCGTTTCCGCCGGTAGTCGGTCCGTTGGCTCCGGCAACGGCCGCCTGACCGGTTGTGCTCCCTCCCGTTGAGACCATGCGTCCGACCGCAAAGCTGACTCCCCCAAGCGCAACAATCGCCGAGACCGCGAGCAGCACGGTTACCGAGTTCGCCCGTTGGGGGCGCACCGGGCTCCTGTCGATCAGATTGTTTCGAGAATCGATGCCGATAGCGTCCACTTCGTCGACCAGCAGCTCGTCCGAATCGAGCTCTTCGATCGACGCGAACGGCTCAGCCGGCGGTACTTCGAGCTGCCAAACCGGAAGCTCCGGGCCCGACGACCGGGGGTCCGCTGAACTCCTATCTGGCGTCGTCATCGAAGCTTCTCCTGAACAGTGGCCGCTGGCCGTGCTGACAACGAGACGCTCCCTCCCAGAACCTCATTCGCCGTCACGAAACGCGAGGTGCTGGCGGCCATCTCCGAAAGCCTGCCGGCGATCTTGTCGTGCTGATTGCAGGACCAGCACGGGCGACCGGCAGCCAGCTGAGCGTACCGTCGTTTGGCTGAACCGCTGCTGAATTGAAGTGGGCGCGAACGGTCCTTCCGGATGCGCCCGCGCCCACCCCCCCTGCCCACCCGCCTTGGTGGTTACTCGCTCGCGATCGTGACACTCGTCGCGGTGCGCGCGGCGCCGGTCCCCGGGCCCGCGCTGGCAGTGGCCGAAGTGGAGCCGGGGCTCGCGCTCGCGGCCGAACTGGAGACGGTGGCCGAGCCGGAGCCAATGCCGGAGGTCTGGACGATGACCGTGGAGCCCGTGGTCACGGCGCTACTCGCCGCGGACGTCTGGCCGTGATAAGTGGTCGAGGGATCGGTCGCGATCGTGACCGTCTGGCCGTTCGCCAGCTGCAGGGTCATCGAGTCCGCCGTGGCGCTTACGACGGTGCCGGAGATGGTAGCCGTGCCCCCGGCCACACCCGCGCCAGACGCGCCGGCACCGAAGCCCGGGGCGCCGCTCGCGCTGGCTCTGAAGGCGGCGGTTTGGACGGTACTGCTCCCGCCGTTCGAAGTCAGGTGGCCGATGGCGAAGCTGACGCCGCCAAGAGCGACCAAGGCCGAGGCCGCGAGCAGCAGGGGGACCGAGCCGGCGCGTTGGGCGCGTGCCGGCGGCCTGGGAGGCAGCCTCTTCCAGGCCTCTGCGGATGTGGTGCCGACTTCGTCGATCAATGGCTCGTCCACACGCGAGCGCTCGTTGGTATCCGAGTCTTCGATCGCCTCGAGGGGCTCAACCGGCGGAAGCTCGAATTGCCACACCGGATACTCCGCGCCCGCAGGTGCGGAGGCGATTCGATTCTCATTCAGTGCTGTCATCGAAGTATCTCCAGAGACCCTGTCAGAAGAGGTCCGGGCGGCGAGACATTCGCGGCGCCCGGACCTGGGTTGCCGGCCCGCTTTGGCAGGCCCGCCGTTCATGCTCACAGCGTGGCTGGGCGATGCTGTCGAAATCGTTACGAAACGAGGGTATCGACGGCCGGTGCGCACAACGCACTGCGGCACGGCTGTCAGTCGAGATGCGACTCCCGACGGCCGCTTATCGAGCGGGACCAGCTCACGCTGATGCTCGCCCCGCCTGCGGGCGAGGTCCCGATGTGCCAGCGGCCGCCCGTGGACCGGACGATCGCGTCGGCGATGGCGAGGCCAAGGCCGGCGCCACCCGGCTCGTTCGTGGCCCGCCGGAATCTGTCGAAGACCTGGCCCCGCTCCGACTCGGGTATGCCGGGGCCCGAGTCGTCGACGGTCAGGCGCACCCGGCGGCCTTCTCCGGCCACGCCAACGACGATGCTCCCGCCCTCCGGTGAATACCGGCAGGCGTTGTCCAGCAGAACCCCGACCATGCGGTCGAGCCAGTCCGGCCGGGCCGTGACGATCGCGCGGGCCCCGTCGGGGCCTGCCCTCACTTCCAGGCTCTGCCCGCGCGTCTCGGCCACCGCCCGGAACCGGTCGGCCGTCTGCGCCGCCAGGATGCTGAGATCGACAGGCTCCGCCTGAGGCGCTTCGCCGGGCGAGTCAAACCGGGCGAGCCAGAGCATGTCGTCGACCAGCCGTCGGGTTCGCTTCAGTTCGCCGTCGATTCGGTCGAACGCCGACGCGTCCCAGGCCGGATCGCGCTCGCGCGCAAGTGCCAGCGTTGCGGTGGCTTCGATGACCGACAGCGGCGTCCGAAGCTCGTGCGAGGCGTCGGCCGTGAACTCGAGCTGGCGCTGCCGAGCCCGCTCGATGGGAAGAGCCACGCGCCGGCCGACAACCAGGGCGCCGAGGAAGACGAAGATCAGCAGCGCGCAGCCGATCCCCACCTCGGCCACGATCAAAGTCGACTCCGTCTGCGTGGCGCTGTCCATCGATTGGCCAACCACCAGGCGCCCCGAGCCGACAGCGCGGCCGACAATCCGGTAGCTGACGCCGTCGATCGAGACCGTGGCCGGCGAGATGGCCGACCGGTCCGCTGCCGGAAGGACGAGGTCGTTGAGGCCCTGGCCGACGGCCGTTCCATTCGCGTTCACCTGCCACAGCAGGACCGGCAGCGCGTGCGGATCCTGGCGCGTAGGATCGAATCCGGGGCCGCCCGGCCCGCCGGCGTCGGGCAAACCTCCAGGCTGGCCGGCGCTGGAGGCCGTATCGAGAGCCTGGATCAGATGTTGGTCGATGTCGGAGGTCAGGTTGCTCGACACGACGACGGCCACGACCACGGCGATCAGGAGGTAGGCGACGGCGACGACTGCGCTTGCGGCCATGGCCACGCGAATGATCAGCATGTGAACGGAGGGTCCGTGGTGGCCCTCGGCGCTCTGCCGACCGAAACGGCCGTCGGCCCGCTGCCGGCGGAGCAGCTTCATGCGTCCTCCAGGCGGTATCCGGCGCCACGAACGGTGACGATGCGGACCCCGGCATTGGGCAGCTTGGCCCGCAACCGGCTGAGCTGGACGTCGATCGCGTTCGACCCGAGCGGGTCGGTTTCATCTTCCCAGCCGTGCTCGGCGATGGCTTTACGATCGACAACGGCCGGCGAGCGGCGCATCAGCAGCTCGAGGATCCTGTACTCGGTCGTGGTCAGCGCCAGCGGACGTTCGCCAACGGTGACCTCGCGCCGGACGGGATCCAGGCAAAGCGAACCACGCGAAATGACCGGAGCGTCCACGCCGCGCGGCCGCCGCTGCAAAGCCCGGACGCGAGCCAGCAGCTCTCCGAAGTCGAACGGCTTGACCAGGTAGTCGTCCGCGCCGGCGTCCAGCCCGCGGATTCGGTCCGGCGCGGCGTCGCGGGCGGTCAGCATCAGGATCGCGGTCGGCTTGCCGTGCTTGCGTGCCCAGGCCACGACGTCGATCCCCTCGGCCCCCGGCATGCGCCAATCGATGATGGCGACGTCGTAGTCGTAGAACTTGAGGAGATCGATGGCGTCGTCTCCCCGTTCGGCCGTGTCGACTTGATAGCCGTAGTCCTTGAGGCCCAGAGCCAGCACCTGGCGAAGACCCGTGTCGTCCTCGGCTACCAGTACGCGCATCGTTCTTCCTCGACGGCCGTGCCAGACCCGTCGTCGCCGCGTTCGGCGTCCCGGGTCGATGGCGCCTCAATCGTAGCGCCGACCGCCGATGATTCGACCCTGTCGCGCTGGCAGACCGGCATGGCTCCCATGCCTGGAGCGTGCGGGAGCGCGCCTTTCGAAACGGTTACGACCGGGGCCTTGAAGGGCTTCGCCAGGCGAGAAGGCGGCCGGCCGCTGCCGAAGTTGCTGTTGAGATGTCAGGCCGCGCCGGCGCAGTCGTACAGAGTCGCAGAGCCGCCGTAGCTGACGAGCTTGCAGGTGCTCGTGACCCAGGAGTCCCTCGCGGAGCTGGTGTCACTGCCGAGGCCCCCGCCGCCCAGCCCTCCGCCTGTGCCACCGCTCTCCAGGACGAACCTGAGCTTGCCTGAGGCGACATAGCCCTCGAGCTGGGCGAGCGTGGGCGCAGGATCCGATCCGGTGAAGCCGCCCATCGCCATCACCGGGAGACCTGTGGCGAGTTCAATCGAGCCAGCCTCCTGAGCCGAATCGGCGGCCACGATCCAGGTGGCACTGCCGCGGTTGGCGACCAGGTAGTTCAGAAGCGCGGTGTCGGAGCTGTTGCCACCGAGCCCGCCGCCGTCACCGGGGAGACCTGTCGCCTGCTGGCCGCTCGTCGGCGGGCCACCCGCGAGGCTGCCGCCGGGCCCGCCGCCGGTGAGGCTACCGCCCGGGAGAACGCCGCCGCCCGGTGCGCCAGCAAGCGTGGTAGTGGTGCCGGGACCCGGATGCGGGTCGCCGCCGCCGTAGGCAATGCCGGTCGTGTCGATCGCGTAGGCGGCCGGTGCAAGAAGCGTCGCGAAGACGCCAACGCCGGCCGCCGCGAGGGCGATCTTCTTGACCACGGCCATCTCGGCGAGCGCCGGCAGCGACATGCCAACCAGGACGAGCAGGGCCAGCGCCGCGAGGGCGATCGCCACCGGACCGAGGCCGGGCACGAAGCCCGGCGTTCGATCGAGCAGCGTGGCCCCAAACCAGGCAGAGCCCAGGCAGACGATGCCGACGGCAATGCCGCCGAGCCAGATTCGCAGGCGCACACCCCAGAGGTCGACGAGGCCGGCGCCAACCAGGGCGGCGATCGCCGGAGCGAGAGCAACGGCGTAATAGGAGTGGATGATCCCGGACATGTAGCTGAAGACGACGGCCGTGACGACGAACCAGCTGCCCCAGAGCAGGTAGCCGGCGAGGGCACGGTCGGTCCGGTGGGCCCAGCGGCGCCGGAACAGACCGACGATCAGGCACACGATCGCCAGCGGAATGAGCCACGCAATCTGGCCGAACATCTGGTCGTTGAAGAGCCGCAGCAAACCGACGTCGCCGCTGAACCCGCCTCCACCGGCCCCACCGCCGGCCCCACCGGGCCCGCTGGCGCCGAATATGCGGCCAAGGCCGTCGTAACCGAAGATCAGGTCGAGGGGCGACCCGGTCGTGCTGCCGCCGATGAACGGCTTGCTGCCGGCCGGGAGCAACTGGACGATGGCGACCCACCAGCCGCTGGTCACGAGCACCGTTGCCAGAGCCACAGCCAGGCCGATCAGCCGCCGGCGCAGGGAGGTGTTGGCCGAGAAGCCGAAGACCAGGGCATAGCCCGGGAGCACGAGGTACGCCTGAAGGTACTTCGTCAGGAAGGCCAGGCCGATTAGCGAGGCCGCGAAGGCCATCCAGCGATAGCTGCCGTTTTCGAGCGAGCGGAGCAATGCCCATGCGGATGCGACGAGCAGCAGGGTCAGCAGCGCGTCCGGGTTATTGAAGCGGAAGATCAGGACGGCGGCCGGCGTCAGGGCCATCACGACCGCGGCAATGGTGGCCGCGGCCGGACCGAATGAACGCTTCACGGCCACGAAGAGAACTCCGACCGTGGCCACGCCCGCTAGTGCTTCCGGCAGGAGGATGCTCAACGAACTCAGCCCGAACAGCCGGACCGACAGCCCCATCACCATCGTCGATAGCGGCGGCTTGTCCACCGTGATGAAGTTCGCCGCGTCGAAGCTGCCAAAGAACCAGGCCGACCAGCTCTGAGAGGCCGACAGCGCCGCAGCCGAGTAATAAGTGTTCGCGTAGCCGCTGACGGTCAGGTTCCAGATGTACAGGACTGCGGCCAGCGCGAGCACGCCGGCGAGCGCCGGGCGAACCCAGGTCGCCTCGTCCGCGTTGCCACGGACCAGGCTGCGGAGGCCGGCTATGGGTCGGAATCGTGGCATGGACGCGGGCCTGGTTATGGCAGTCATCCTCAGATCCTTTCCGACTGGGAGAGCGTAGCGAGTGCGCCTTCGGCCGACATTCGGGCGTCACGGACCCGATCGATGGCGAGGCGCAGGAGCAGGAAGCGAACGAGCGTCGCAACCACATTCGCGACGACGAGCACGGCGATCTCCGTCAGTCGGCCGTGCTGGGGTGCCGTCGCGCCGAGGATCGCCAGCGACGCAGACGTGATGGCCAGCGCCACGGCCAGCGCCAGCAGCCCGGCGGCGTGGTCGCGGGCGAGGCCGTCGCGGCCTCGCACCTCGAACGTGAGACGGCGATTCGCCGCCGTGTTGGCCACGGCCGTCACCGAGAGAGCCAGCGCGTTTGCCACGCCGGCTGGGGTTGTCTCTCGAAGCCACGCGTAGAGCACGACATATGCCAGAGTGCTGGCCACGCCGATGACCCCGAAGCTGGCCAGTTTGCGAACCGTGTCGCGATGCAAGGTGAACGGGCGGCGAACGGATAGGGCTGTCACGGCGACGAATCTGGGCCAGGCAGTCTTTCGAACTGGTTACGCAGGCGCGGCGCCACGGCGCCACGGCGCCACGGCGCGCGGCATGCGGCGAGCCATTTGCCAGGCGTCTGGCACCAGGCTGCGGCTTGCGGCGGGCTCCGTACCGACCTACGGAACAAGCAACCCGCGGTCCACAGCGGGAAGCCCGCGCTCCAGATATACTCAGATCCATGCGGAATATCCCTGTTGAGCAGAATAATGAGATCGAGACCGGAGACGGTGCGACGGGCCGGTCGACCCTCGAGCGCGAGTTGCTCGAGGAGATGACGGCCTGGTCGCCGCGCGATCGCGAGGGGGCCTTCACGACGTGGCACCGCCACGCGTTGAGCCTGGTCCACCTCAACGTCCTCACCGCTCTGGAGGTGGAGGGGCCGCTCTCGATGAAGCGCCTGGCCGAACTCATGGACGTCTCGGACGCCGGCGCCACCGGGATCGTCGATCGAATGGAGAAGCGCGGGCTGGTGGAGAGGCGCCACGACACCGTCGATCGTCGGGTCGTGCTCGTCCATGCCACGGAAGCCGGCACGAAGGTCTTCAGCGACCTCGCCAGCCACCGCCGCGGAGTGCTGTCCAGGGTTCTCGCGGAGCTTACCGATGAGGAAATGGCGGCTCTTCTCGTCGGTATGCGGGCCATCCGCGCCGCTCGAAACAGGCTCCTAGCCGCGGCAGGGCCTGGCTTTCCTGGCGAGACGACCGTGGTCGCCACCGCTGAGCCCGCGGATGCGTGACGGCACCTCATCACTTCTCCCCCACGCCTTCATGAGTCGTGCAAAGTCGGCGGCCACGCTGAACCGGAGCGGCTATGGGCCAGCCGCGCGGCCCTTTGAACGATGGCTCCCAACCCCAATCAATGATCGCGCCCGAATGAACAGGCAGGATGCACGCCGATGATCAGACTCCTCGTCACCTACCTCCGGCCGTACCGCCGCGCGCTGGCCGTGGTGTTGGTTCTCGTGACGATCCAGGCCCTCGCCAACCTGTACTTGCCCAATCTCAACGCGGACATCATCAACAACGGCGTGCTCACGGGCAACACCGGCTACATCATCCGCACCGGCGGCTTCATGCTGCTGGTCACACTCCTGGTCTGCCTGTGCGCCGTCGTCTCCGTCTACTTCGGCTCCAGGACGGCCATGGCATTCGGACGGGATGTGCGCAGCGCGGTCTTCCGACAGGTGATGAGCTTCTCCCAGAAGGAGACCAACGTCTTCGGCACCCCGACGCTCATCACTCGCAACACGAACGACGTCCAGCAGGTTCAGATGGTCCTGGTCATGGTCTTCAACATCATGCTCATGGCCCCGATCATGCTTGTCGGCGGCGTCATCATGGCGCTC
>Ga0187889_10001209_pt1 | contig 28248 bp, 22 predicted proteins | sample June2016WEW_7_10_2_FD_132992 | JGI IMG/M metagenome (GOLD analysis project Ga0187889, IMG submission 132992) | Peatland microbial communities from SPRUCE experiment site at the Marcell Experimental Forest, Minnesota, USA - June2016WEW_7_100 | ecosystem: Environmental > Terrestrial > Soil >... | reverse complement strand
GTCGACCGGCCCCACGCGCAGAACCAGCTCTGGAGTCACCATCTCCGGACAGGCACCGTGCTCGGCCTTGGTCGCTAGCACGAAACGTGGGTCGCCCGCGTAGTCGACGTGCCGCTCGTGGTCGTGGTGGTCGACCCAGGCCGCGAGCCGGGGCCCCAGATCGCGAATGAAGGGTAACGTGACCCCTTGAAACGAGGTCTTCCCGGTCTCCGCCGCGAAGGCGATGTCGAGGACGACCACCCTTCCCGCCAGCGTGTGCGCCTTGGGAAGAACTCTCGGAGTCAAGAAAGCGAAGCGTGTTGCAGCCAAGCGCGCGGCCAAGAGCTCATCGTCTGACATGTGGGTAGTTGAGGATAGCCGGCAGTCGGGCCGGCGCCGGTCAAAAATGTCGATGGTGCGCTGCTGAGCTACCGCGCTCCTGCCCAGCTGTATGCTCCGCTCGATGCCCCGCTCGCTGGATGAAGACCGCTACCTCTAGCGGCGGCGGCTTTCTCGCTTTCCGCTAGCTTGACACGCTGGGGCCCGCCTATAAGATACCTTCCGTAGCACATACTCTCGAGACAAGAGTCGCTTTTGGCCGAGCCCCGGCGCGCGGGGTCACATGGCGGGTCGCGAGGCCCGCGGAGGATGAGATGCAAGGATTCGCAAAGTTCCTATCAGACGGTGGCCCCCTCATGTACTTCAACTTGTGCACGTCGGCCATCGTGCTGTCGATGATCATCGAGCGCCTGTACTTCTTCCTGGTCAAGAGCAGTGTCAACGCGCGCGCCTTTCTCGAAAACGTCCGCAAGCTCGTGCTCGCTAACAACGTAGACCGTGCGGTCAAGCTGTGCTCGGCCACCACCGCCCCGGTGGCACAGGTCGCCAAGGCCGGCCTCCAGCGCGCTCACCGCGGTGAGATAGCAGTCGCGCAAGCCATCGAGGAGTCGTTGGTCGACGTTACCCCGATGCTCAAGAAGCGCGTCCAGATCTTGTGGTCACTGGCCAATATAGCCACCCTGATCGGCCTTCTGGGCACCGTGGTAGGCCTCATTCGCGCCTTCGGCGCCGTGGCCGCGGCCAAGCCCGAGGAGCGCAGCAATCTTCTAGCCCGGGGTATCTCGGAGGCCCTCAACAACACCGCGATGGGGCTGGGCATTGCCGTCACCTGTATCATCGCCCACGCGGTTTTGGGCTCGATGTCGAAGCGGCAGGTGGCTGACCTGGAGGCCTTTTCTCTCAAGCTCGAGAACCTTCTCGCCGAATCGGCTCATGGCTCGGCCGGCCAAATGCAGAAGTAGGCAGCAACCCAAGACAAGAAAATGACGAAGCGCCAGGTACGGGCCCGCATGCGCCGCATGCGGGAGAAGTTCGAGGAGGCCGAGGAAGAAACCGGGGAGATCAACCTGGTTCCCTACATGGACATCGTTACCAACATCATCATCTTTCTCCTCGCCTCGGTCATCAATCAAGTCCCCCTGGGGACGGTCAACGTGTCCTCGCCTACCTTCGGCGCGGGCGGCGCGGGCGACAACGCCGACAAGCCCGCTTTGAACCTCACCGTCACGGTCGGCATCAGCGGCTTCACCTTGGCTGGCTCGGGAGGCGTAATGCCGCCCATCCCCAAGCTCCCAACCGGTGACTATGACTATAACGCCCTCACCGCCAAGCTGACCGAGATCAAGAAGCAATTTTCCGACGAGACCAAGGCGACGTTCAACGCTGACGCCGTCACCCCATATGACACGGTAGTCAAGACGTTGGACGCAATGAGGTACTACAAGGACGAAAAGGAACAGCGCGAAAAGGTGCTCTTCCCCGACGTCGTATTTGCGGCAGGTATTTTGTGATGGCCACCGGACGCAGCAGCGTGCCACCTGACGTCGCCTCTCGACTGGCGGGCAAGCGGGCCATCAGGAGCTATGCGCGCAAGCTGGCTGATCCCGAGGACATCAAGGACCTCAACATCACGCCCATGATGGACATGATGACCATCATCCTCGTGTTCTTGCTCAAGTCGTTCACTTCCTCGGCGACTCTGATCAACTTGGATCAGAACTTGAGCCTGCCGCCCTCCATGACGCAGCTGGCCCCGAAGCAGGCCGTCCCGGTGACCATCACCAAGCGGGTGCTACTGGTCGAAGGCGAGGCCGTAGCCCCCATAAACAACGGCCGCATCGATCCTCAGCTCAAGCGCGACGGCGACAACGGCTACTACATCACGCCCTTGGTTGAGCTGCTCAGCAAGGTGGCGCGCAGGGAGAAACGGGTAGCGGAGGTCACGGGACAAAAATTCGACGGCGAGCTCACCATCATCGCCGACAAGAGGACTCCCTATCGCCTCCTGACCGAGGTGCTCTACTCCTGTGGTCAGGCCGAATACGCGAATTACCGCCTCCTGGTCCTCAAGTCCCGCGAGTAGCCGGACCCGCCTCTGCCCTGCCCCCCACGCCATGCCCTGCCGGCTAGCGCGCTGACCAAGGCGCCGCTGCTTGTATCTGACCGAGAAGGGGCAGCGGAGAAGGCCGGCGGTAGCGATGACGACGGGAGGACCTTCAATGAGTAGGGCTGGCCGGACTTCATCCCCGGGCTACCGCGACTCATCTGGCCGTCGGCCCGCAGCTTAACCGATGAGCAAGCTCGAGCAGAGCGGCTCGACTACAGCAGGCTGGAGTAGATGGGCGGAGCAAGTCCCGGCTGAGCCCCGGCGGCGGCGCCAGCCCGGCCCTTGCCCCGAGCGCCCCGTGCCCTCGTTTCGCCTCACCCCGGGGCCTCCAGCAAGGGCAGCAGCAACAGCGGCCGCAGCAGCCCAGGAACGGAGTCGAGAGGAATCGGGACGCCCCGGATCCCTCCCTTGCTCCGTTCCCGCCTCCTAGTCCCCCGTAGCTCCCTCGGGCCTAGCTCCCGACCACGAGCTCGATGCGGCGGTTCTTGAACTTGCCCGCACCCAGGTTTGGCACCAGGGGTTTCTTGGATCCCATGCCGGCCGGAACCAGGCGGTCAGCCGGAATGCCTTGATCCGCGAGATAGCGAGCCACCGCCTTGGCCTGGGCGTCGGTCAGCTCGTCCACCTTGGGCGACGGGGTGCCACTATCCCAGTGCGCCTCGATGCGCAGCTGCCGGATCTCGGGATGGTTCACCAGAATGTCGACCAGCTCGTCGAGCTCGGGCAACACCTTGGGATTGAGCTCTACCGGCGCTCCCTTACCCGCCGGCTTGAAGCTGATGGGCTGGCGTAGCTTGATCTTGCCGTCCTTGAACGTAGCTCCCGCCACCGCAGGCCGCGAGCGCAACGTTATGGTGATCGAGCTGTCGTGGCCCTCGGTGACATTGATCTGCACCTCCTTCGATAGGTGCCCCTCCGCATCCACCCGAGCTTCGTACACCCCGGGCGCCACCGGAATCGAGAAATTGCCCGACTCGTCAGAACGGCCCTCGGCTATCTGGGGGCCGGCCAGCTTGATATTGGCCGCTAGCCCCTTGCCCGCGTCGTCGGCCACCCGGCCGACCACGTGCGCCGGGACTGCCTTCGGCGTCAACCGGATGGCGATATTGGCGGTTTGTCCCGCCACGACGTCGGTGCGCACCGCCGTGCCCTCGAAGCCATTAGCGCTGACGGTGAGCTCGATGGCCCCCGGGGCCAGAGGCACGCTCTGGAACGACCCATCGGCATCGGTGAGCACGCGCGCGTGCTCGCGGCCGGTAACTCCCACCACCGCGCCCTCGATAGCCGGCCCGGCCGCACTGGTGACCCGACCGGCGACCAAGCCTTCCCGCATCGGCGCCTCCCGCACCACCACCTTCTCGACCGGAACGGTGCGTACCACCCGGGGCACCAGATCCAAAGGATAACCAACCCCGAAGAGCAGGTTCCAAGGAACGAGGGCGGGAGCGTAGGGATAGCCGGGCGAGACCAGGGCGATGTCGAGAGCGACGGTGGCCGTCAGTCCGTGCAGAATCTGGCCCTGGATGCCAAGAGTGAGCCACTGCTGATCGCGGTTGTCCTTGCACGATGGACTGCCCGACTGACCGCAATAAAGGTGCTCCGACTGTTCTATGGTCTGATCGGCCGAGCCGGTGAGGTACTCGAAATGGTACTCCACCATGGGCCTGACCGAGAAGCCATCGGCCACGTCGCTGAAAGGAGCATCTGCACCCAGGGCGAGGCGGAAGCGGCTCTCCGAGATGCCGTAGGCGAACTCGGAGACGTAGCGCGAGAGCACCGGGGTCGGGACCGGGCCGGCATTATAGTCGACGAGGTTGCCCGAATTGTCGACGTAGTAGCCGATATTGAGGTGGAAGCGCACCGGCACATTGCCCGTCACCGCCTTGAGGTCGTAAGTGCCGATGCCGTCGAGCCAGTACGAGGTCGAATCACCGGCGAAGGAGATGCCGCCGATGGACGACATGAAGCGCAGCCCGAACTGCCCGCCCAGCACCAAGCCCGGGGCCACGGCATAACTCGACTTGGCCCCCAGGATCAGATCGCCAAACGACTTGATGAGATTGGGGTCGGTGCGGCCGCCTTCCGAGATGCAGGTATCGACTCCCTGGTGGTTGGGCCAGTTGGTGGAGCAGAAGCGGTCGTTGCGGTTCGACGAGCCCAGCACGGCGGCGAAGAGCTCCAGGTGATCGATGGGCGTGAGCCCCACGGTGAGCGCTCCTTGCAGCCGGGTGTCTTGGTCACCCCCGGCCGGCGAGGCAGCCGTCGCGTTCTGCTGCGCCAGGAAGTTGCTGCCCTTGAAGAACTCGCCGTGCAGGGCCAAGCGGAGCTGACCTACGTATCCCACATCACCCGAGGCCATATGCACTAGACCTACTGCGCCGCCCAGGCTGAGCTGGGGCACGAATCCGCGCGGGTGCTGGTCGGTATCCTCCCCCGCGGGGGCCGGCTTCGCCTCTTCCGCCACCGGCTTGCTCGCCGGAGCGGAGACCGGAGCCGCCTCAGGCGCAGCGGTGATGGGTGCAGCCGGCGAGGCGGGAGCGAGAGGAGCCGCTACCGGCGCGGCCGCCGGCGCGGGGACCGCGCTGGGCGGGGGCGGTGGCCCCCAGGGCGTGGACGCCGCAGCAGGAGTCGTCGGCGCGGGGGCAGCCCACGGCGTGGACGCCGCAGCAGGAGCCGTCGGCGCGGGAGCAGGCCACGGTGTGGTCGCCGCAGCAGGAGCCGTCGGCGCGGGCAAAGGCGCCGGCGCAGGGAAAGCCGCGGGAGCGGGCGTGGGCGCCGGAACCGTGGCCGCAGGTGCCGGGCTGGGATAAGTCGGCGGTGGCCAGGGGGACGGGGCACTGGCCTGCGCGGCTACCGTGGCTGACCAAGAGGACACTGCTGCCAGAGACAAGAACGCGGTCAAATGAATTCGCATGCGTAGGGCTCCTGGAGGCGAGACGGATGGTATGCTAGACGCGCTTTCGATTTGAAGCAAACTCACATTGAGTTTTCTCTCCGGTCGTGGGAGTAAATCGCGGCAGCATGACATCTTCCTTGCAACAACTGACCGACGAGATACGCGAGGTTGCGCTGCTGGTCCACTCAGCTCAGGAGAGGGCGGATGACCGCGAGATAGTCACGAACGCCCACCTCGCCATCGAGCGTTTGGCCAAGCGCTATCGCGAGCTCGCCACCTCCGGGAGCGCAAGCGAACGCGATGCTCTCGAGCGCACTCTGGGCCGCCGCGTGACCGATTTACGCCGCTTGGCCTCGACCCTGCCCCGCATTGGCGCCATTGCCAGCGAGCACACCGGAGACCAGGCCAGCGCTGGCCCTTCCGAGGTCGAGAAGCGGCGGATCACCGGGGTATCGTGGCGCAACGAACGACGGCCCGCCCTGCCCATGGGCGGGGTTGGCGTGGGGGGCGAGATCGACGCATGGTGTGGTCCGTGCGAGGGACTGACAACCCACAGCGTTATCGCCATCGTGGACAACACTCCCAGGCAAGTGGTCTGCCAGGCCTGCGGCTCTCGCCATGGCTATCGCACCACCCCTGCGCGCAAGCTGGCGCCGGAACCCGCCCCGACCGCTGGCCTCCAGGGCAGCGAAGCGGCTCGCAAGGCCGAGCGCAAGGCCGAGGAGCTGCGCGCCTTGGGGCGCGAGCTGGCGGACGCACCCCAGGTGCGTGCCTTCGATGCGCGCGAGCGTTACCGGGTCGGTGAAGTCATAGCCCATCCCGAATTCGGGCGCGGCAAGGTCGAGACCGTGCTGCGCTCGAGCTTGCTCGTGCGCTTCCCCGCCGGGGGCCTGAAATCGCTGATGCTGACGTAGCGGTGCTGCGGCCGGATGCTAGGCGGCATGGCCATGCGCGCGGCGAGAGTTGGTCTCGGGCGGGGTCGTAAGCGGTGTCGTGCCATGCCTTGCGGGACGGGTACGGTTGGGCAAGGATAGCCAGGGTCATGGCCAATCCGCCTCCCTCCCCCCTAGCTGACCGCGTCCAGGTCAGGATCCTGGTGGTGGACGACGACGCCGACATGCGCGAGTGGGTCCGAGAGGAGCTGGCCAGCGAGGGCTTCGCAGTGGAGACCGCACCCGGAGGCCGGGCCGGGCTCGAACGGGTGAAGCAAGGCGGCCTAGATTTGGTGGTCTCCGACGTGAAGATGCCCGATCTGGACGGCCTGGATCTGCTGCGCGAGGTTCGCGAGCTCGAACCCTCGCCCTTCGTGATCATCGTGACCGGGTTCGGCGCCATCGACACGGCCATCAGAGCCGTAAAGCTGGGCGCTTACGATTACATCACCAAACCTTTCAAGATCGACCAGCTTCTGCTCAGCATCGACAAGGCCCTGGCCGAGCGCACCTTGCGGAGCGAGGTGGCTCGCTTGCGCGAAGAGGTGAGTGAGCGCAGCAGACTCGACAACATGATCGGGCAGTCGGCGGCCATGCAGGCAATCTTTGCCCTGGTAAGGAGGCTATCGGCATCGCACGCCAGCATCCTCATCACGGGCGAATCGGGCACGGGCAAAGAGCTGGTCGCGCGCGCCTTGCACGGCAAGAGCCCGCGCAAGAACCGCCCCTTCATCGCCCTGAACTGCGCCGCCATTCCCGAGGCCTTGCTGGAAAGCGAAATCTTGGGTTATGCACGGGGTGCTCACTCCACCGCCAGCACGGACCGCCAGGGGCTCTTCGTCGAGGCCAACGGCGGCACCTTGTTCCTCGACGAGATTGCCGACCTTCCCCTGGCCCTGCAGCCCAAGCTGCTCCGGGTCCTGCAGGATGGCGAGGTCCGCCCCCTCGGCGCCAATCGCGCCACCCGCGTCGACGTGCGGGTGATGGCCGCCACTAACCGCGACCTGGAGGAGCGCCTGCGCACCGGCCAGTTCCGCGAGGATCTGTACTACCGCCTCAACGTCATCCAGATCCAGTTGCCCCCTTTGCGCGGACGCCCCGAAGACGTCTTGCCCTTGGCCGAGCACTTCCTCACCCGCTCGACCGAGCGCTCGCACAAGGCGGTGCGCGGCTTTGCCGAGCGGGCGAGACAAATGCTGCTCGGCTATCACTGGCCCGGCAACGTGCGCGAGCTCGAGAACGTGGTCGAACGGGCGGTCGCTCTGGCGGAAAGCGACCTCATCGGTCCGGACGACCTTCCCCAGGCCCTGCACGAGCGCAAAGCCCAGGACCGCTTGGCCACCGCCGTGGCCCAGGGGCTTACCCTGGAGCAGCTGGAGCGTGAGTACATCGAGCGCATCCTGGAAGTGGAGGGCGGCAACAAGACCAGAGCAGCCCAGCGCCTCGGTCTCGACCGCAAGACCCTCTACCGCAAGTTGGAAGAGTACGCGGCCGAAGGCGGCCGCAAGTCGTGAGTAAGCTCTGGCCCGCCCTGGGGCTGCTCACACTGGCCGACTGCGCGTCCTGGCGCGCCAGTCCAGCCGCGCCGGCCCCCGAACCGTCGTATGGCGCCAACGCCGCTCTACAGCCGGGCGCCGATGATGACCTGGGCGGTGATGCCGACCTGCGCGACCTCACTCGCACGAGCTCGAGCAACCCAACCGCTCTGCGCCCACGCCTGCAGGCCTTTCTGGTACGCCACCCCCATCATCGTCAGCGCCCCCTGGCGGTGGCCATGCTGGTATCGGCCATGCTCGCCACCGGCGACGCGCTCGCCGCCCAGTCGGAGCTGAGCGAGGAGGGTGCCCTGCTACCTAACCCTGAGTCCGCGCTCTTACTCGGACTCGCCGAAGGCCAGCTCGGCCATGCCGCGCCGGCCCTGACCCTGCTCCACCCCTACTTGGCGGCGGATCCACCCGGCCTGCCGGGGCTCGACGCAAGCGATTGCCGTGCCCGCCTGCGCCTGACCTTGGCCAAGGCCCTAGCCGCCCGGGACGAGCCGGGAGCTGCCATCGACCAGCTCGAGATGTATCAGCATGTTTCCCCCCGCAGCGAGGCCACCCATGCCTTGGCCCTGCGCCGAGCCGAAATCATCGCCAGCGACGCTTCAGAGCTATCGGCCTTGCGCGCTCTCGGCGGCCGCCGTAGCGCACTGGCCCTCGCCATGCTGGGGCCCAAGGCCGTGGCGGCCCTACGTTCCCGTGGCGACGAACGCGGCGTGAGCAGGCTGGACCGTGAGGTCGCCGGGGCCCGCAAGGAGCTTGGCCTCGAGCTGCCCTCGTCTCAGCCGCTCACTGCCGATCCGCTGGGCCTTGGCCTGTCCGTGCCCTGGTCGGGCTCGCGGGCACGCCTAGGTCGCGCCATTCTGCGCGGAGCCATGCTGGCGCTCGTCGCGCCCGCGGGCACCGCCGCGCCCGCGCCGTGGCAGCTCCTGGTGCGCGACTCGGCGGCCTCGCCCGATCGGTCGGGCCAAGGCGGGCCGGCGGGGGCCATCGCCGCGCTGTCTCGGGTGGAGCACACCATCGGGGTGGTGAGCACGTCCGACGCCGCGGTCGAGTTGGCCAGTGCCGATGGTCTCCCGCTGCTCTTGCTCGACGAGCGGCCTGGACGGGGCGGCACCAGCGCCTTCCAGATGGTGCACGCGTCGGAGGCGCGCGCGGCGGCCCTGGCCCGAGCCGCGCTCGCGCTCGGGGAGCGTGCCTTCGCCGTGCTGGGACCCGACACCCCCGCGGGCAGGCGTCTGGCCGCGGCCTATGAAGCTGCCGTGCGGGCCGGCGGCGGCCGCGTGAGCGGCCTCGTAACCTATCCCGCGGCGGCGACCAGCTTTGCCTCGGCGGTGACCAGCCTGCGCAAGCTGACCTTCACCACCCTGTTCATTCCCGACGACGCCAATCGCCTCGAGCTCATCGCCCCCGCGCTGGCCGTGGCCGATCTGTGGCCGCGCTCGCCGCGCGCGACCTCTGTGGCCCGTGCGTCGGCCGGCGGCGGTGAGCGCGCGATCTTGCTCGAATCCACGGCACTCGGGCTGTCGAGCAAGTTCCTGCACGACGTCGAGCGCTACGTCCAGGGTGCCCTTTTCTGTCCAGGCTTCTACCCCTCTGACGACCTCGACAACGTCAGCTTCGTCACCCATTTCCGCGCCAGCTACGGGGCCCTTCCGAGCGCCACCGACGCCTATGCCTATGACGCGATATCGCTGCTCCGGGCCGCGGTCGAGCGCGGAGCGCGCACCCGAGCCGACGTCTTGCGCACCCTCGCCGACCAGAGCTTCGCCGGGCTGACCGGCGACATTCGCTTCGGCCCAGACCACGAACGCACGGACCCGCCCCTCATCTACGTGGTCGAGGGCACCAGCTTGCGCACCTGGAAGTGAAAGGAGCTCCGAAGAGTGGCAAAGATGGCAACCAACGTCCAGGACCGGCTAGCTCAGGGCCAGATTGACCCCGTCTATTGCCTGCACGGAGGCGAGCGCTTTCTGGTTGACCGCTGCGTGGCCACCATTCGCAGGCTGGTCACCGGAGTAGCGGAGTCATCGGCGGCGAGCGACTACGACGTCTTCGATCTACGCGAAACCCCTATTCTCCAGGTGATTGGCGCCGCCAAGACTCTGCCCATGTGGAGCAAACGACGCCTGGTCATCGGCCATGCCATCGACGAGGTCAAGGCCGACGAGCTCGAGCCCCTGGCCAAATACATCCTCGATCCCAATCCCAAGGGCTGCCTCGTGCTGGTGGGCGACAAGATCGACGGCCGCCTGCGCGCCTTCGCCGCCCTGCGCAAGGCGGGATATCTGCACGAGCTAGTCCGCCTCAAAGATCGCGAGCTAGCTGGCTTTGTCGCGGCCGAGGCCAAGCAGCGCGGCTTGAGCATCACCAGCGACGCGGCCCAGGCCTTGGCTGGCGCCGCCGGTCCCGACCTAGGCCGGATCTCCCAGGCCCTAGATCAGGTGGCCCTCTTCGCCAACGGCCGGATCGAGCGCCAGCATGTCGAGGAGGTCATACCCGACTCGCGCGAGCGCGGGGTTTTCGAGCTCACCCGTGCCATCGGCGACGGCAACGTCGCGCAATCCCTGCGCCTGCTCGCCAACCTGCTCGACAACCGCGAGCCCCCGCTGAAGCTGCAGTTCATGCTCATGCGCCAGCTGCGCCAAATTTGGCGCACCAAGGAATTGCTGGCGGCCCATACCCCCAGAGCCGAGATTGCCGCAGCCGTCGGCGTCGCGCCCTTCTTCCTCGACGACATTCTCGGCCCCGCCACGCGCATGACCGTGGGGACACTACGGCAAAGCTTTATGCGTCTTTACGAGGCCGACCGCAGCCTCAAGTCGTCGCGCGTCGACCCAGGACTGCAAATGATGCGCCTGGTGCGCATCTTGGCGGAAGGCGCCAGCCGCAAATAGCCCCACGCGCCACGCGCTACGCGCTACGCGCCTATTGTCGGAGCGGCACTGCTCTCGTCCCCTGGCATCGCAGGTGGGCGTGGCAATTTGGCACGTTTTTTTGGGATGACCGCCAGTAAACGGTAGGTTTCTACTAGGAGGACGAGTACCCTGAATCCGTAAGAACCTCGCTATTCACTCGGCTCACCTCGCTATTCACTCGGCTCACTCGGCCATCCACCCCGCCATGCCCATCTCCGCCCAGTCTCGTTTATTGCTCCGCATCAGCTTCCTCGTCACCTTTGCCGAGTCGATGCTGGTCCCCATCTACGCCGCGTTCACCGAGAAGGTTGGGGGCAGCATTCTCGATGCGGGGATAGCTTTCGCCATCTTCTCCATGGCCACCGGCACCATGGTGGGTCTGCTGGGCACCCGGCCTCTCTTTCAGCGTCGCGTCAGGGAGTTTTTGGCTTTGGGTCTGTGGGCGTCCGTTTGCTGCGACGTCTCGTACGTATTCGTGCAGAACAAGTGGCAGCTATTCGCGGTCCAGGTGGTGGCCGGTCTCGCCACCGGTCTCATCGAGCCGGCCTGGGACTCGGTCTTCAGTGATGGCATCGCCGAGTCATCGGTCAAGCACTGGTCGATCTGGGCGGGGGGAACCCACTTGTTCGCGGGCGTGGCTGCCTTGGCCGGCAGCATCATCGTGGCCCACTTCTCCTTCGTCGCTCTGTTCCTGGCCATGGCCGCCATCGACGCCATGGCTGCCTCCATCGCATCGACTAACCGGATAGTATCAGGCCAAGACGCGCCATCCCGCCCCGCCCCCGGCCAGCGCAGCGAACCGGCTGCGCTCTCGCTGATGGACGGGCTGTAAGCTCAGCTTTCGAGCGAAGCGCTCGAGCCGCAGCAGCTCAGCGAGCTACCACCGTGGCCCAGCCATTGCCCGGCATGGCGAGCTGGAGCTTCCGCGCCGCTACCGCCACGGTCAGCGTCTTGGCCGCCCCGGCGTTGTAGAGCACGAGCACGATGCTGCCATCCGGGTTCTTGAAGGCCACGGCGTCACCACCGCTGGTCCCCACCACCTTGGCCCCGGTGACCACGAATTGGGAGAGGTGCCGGAAGACGTAATAGGTCGGCGTGATGCTGAGGGTGTTGGTGGTGGTGTCCACCGTAAGCAGGGCATTTTGCGGCCAGGGCCGGGTGGTGTCCAGGCTGAGGCCGACGGTATCGAGCACCATGTTCCAGGCGCTGTAGGCCGTCACACCCGCCTTGATCCAATCACGGATGAGCCCCCAGCTCACCACCGCGTAGGCCTGATCGTTGGGCGCCGCCGTCGCGTCGAAGGGGGTGACCCAAGGGTCATTGCCGCACTGATGCTCAGACTGCCAAATCGGTAGGTGGTACGCTTTGACGTTGCCGACGTAGTCCAGCATGCCCCACTGGAACGCGAACAGATCGACGAACCCTCGCGCGGTGGCGTCCCCCATCACACTGTTGACGATGGGATGATCCGATGAGCCGCCGTTGAATGTGCCCAGGATGATCTTGGTGGCGGGCAACTGGGACTGGGCCACCGCCTGGCTGAGGGCCGGGCCCAGATACTGGCCGATAAACTTGTCGTAGATGGCCGGGGTCCACGCGCAAGTGGGGTAGGTCCCGGTGTAACTCGGCTCGTTCTGAGCCGATATGGCTTCGATCTTGATACCCTGCTGTGCGTATGCCTGCACGAACTTGATCAGGTACTGGGCATAGGCCGTAAGAGTCGCGTCATCGCCCTTCATCGACCCGCCGTCGAAGGGAGAGGTCGGATTTTCGGCCGAGAAAGGCGCAGCCTTCATCCAGGTAGGCGGCGTCCACGGGCTGGCCCAGAAGCGCAGGTCGGCCTTGATCGCCTGGACTGCCTTCACGAAGGGAATGAGCATCAACTCGTCGCGCGCAATCGAGAAGCTCGCCATATCGGGGTCGCTGCTGCCGCTCGGCACCTCGTCGTCGGTGTAGCGCTCCATGGCGTAATCGCTCGCCCCGATGGGAATGCGGCCGAAGACGAAGCGCGCCCCGTCATCACCGTAGAGGAGGTGGAGGGCGAGATCCCGATCGGCGGGCTTGAGCAGAGACAGGTAGGACCAGCCCATCTCGTTGAAGGAGCCCCCAAAGCCTTCCCAGACCTGGGCCACCGCGCTGTCATCCACTGTCACATCGGCCTTGCCGCTCGTCACCGAGGTGAGCCCGCCGGTCTGCCAATAGGCCCCCGGCGCCGACGTTACCAACGTGGGCAGGATGGCCGCGCCGTCCGCCGAGCCGCCGTCCAGCGCCCCTCCCCCATCCGCCCCACCGCCATCCCCCACCTGGTCGACGCATACTCCCCCCTGGCAGCTTTGCGTCTCCGTGCACGGGATGCCGCAGCCTCCGCAGTTGTCAGGATCGCCTGTCACATCGATACACACCTGCCCGCAGGCCACCTGGGGCAGCGCACACACCGGCCCGCTGGGCGTACTGCCCTTCGAGCAAGCGGCGCCGGCAATGGCAATGGCGCCGCAGAACGCCAGGGTGTTGAGTAGCTTGCTTTCGGTCATGGCTGTCCCCCAGAGGTCACGCAAGGAGTGATATCACGGCCCCGGCTGGCCGCAGGAGAAGGAACCCGCCTCCCCGTCCCGCCATGGCCCTCCACGTCCATGGGCGGCCGACCGCGCGCCATGCGACAACTAGGTAAAGGACCTTGGTAGGGTCCTTTACATCCCCCGACGCCGCCGGCGCAAAGTGGCGACGATCGCTACTAGACCCGTGAGCAGAAGGCCCCCGGACGGCGCACCGTGGCCGCCGAGGCTGCAGCTACAACCGGACGAAGTGCTCGAGCTGGCCGAGCTATTGCCCGAAGCTCCTCCCACACCGGCGTTGCCGCCCGCCCCGCCGCTCGCCACCGCGCCGCCGCTGCCGCTGCCGCTGGTGCCGCTGCTGCTGCTGTTGCCGCCAGTCGAGCCGCCGCTCCCTCCCGCGCCATTCTTGCCTGTGCCAGCGCTACCATTGCCGCTCGATCCCCCTACCCCGCCCGCAGCGCCACCGCTGCCTTGGCCGGGGCTGCCGCTTGCGCTGCCGCCAGCGCCCCCGCTCCCTCCCCCACTCGCCCCGCTCGCCCCACCCGCTCCGCCGGCGCCGCTCCCGCTCGACCCGCCGGAGCCGCTCCCACCCGCTCCGCTCGCCCCTCCCGCTCCAGTCGACCCGCTACCCTGGAACTGGAGGTAGTTGAGGTGCATGGCCCCATTGAAGACCAGGTAAAGGGTGGATACCCCCGTCACCGGCTGGGCAAGAGTGCAAGTCTGGGTCGCCCACGCCGAGCTGGTCGCGCTGATGGCGCAAGTCCCGAGCAGAGTGCCAGTTTGCGAATCCTGGTGCAGCTCCACCGTGGTGGCGCTGTCGGCCTTGACCCGCAGGGCTACCGAGGTGACCCCAGCGTCGCTGTAATCAACGCTCTCGTAGTACACCCAGCCCCCGCTGGTCACCGCTATCGATTGCCCCAGAGTGGTGCTGTCGCCGCTGTCCTCCTTGGTCGCCCCCGATTGTCCGTCATAGTCCTCGCCCTCGATGGCCACCTGGGCGTCTTGCCCCGACAACGGCCGGTCCACGCTCACGATGAACATGGTCCCCGCCTGGCGGAGCAGGCTGAAGGTGGTGGTCCACGAGGTGGTGACCTGGGCCTGGGCCTGCGCGGCCACCTTCAAATGCTGCGCGTGCCTCATGGCTTCCCACTGGGTCTCGGTCGGGGTCGCCGGACTGCCCTGGGACGTCCACACGCTGTACGGATTGCTATCGTTCTCGTCCACCAGGAACTGGGTCACCCAGACCTTCTGGTTGGCCAGCGCCGCCGGCAGGTTGCTCACGTTGATGGACACGCTGTCCCCGGAACCGCTCGCGGTATTGAGAGTCTTGTAGTAGTTGTAGACCAGCACCTGCAGAGAATCGCCGGCGGTGGAGGCGGTGGCCATGGCGTCGATCCCGTCGTTGCCGGTGCCCCCGCTCGACTGCAGACGGTTCGGGCCGGTGTAGTTGAGCATCTTGAAGGCATTGAAGGCGGCTTTGCGCATGCCCTGAAAGGTCATCAGGCCGAAGACCCCACCGAAGGGCGTGTTGCCGTTGCCCAGGGTCGTCATGTGGATGGAATCGGTTCCCCCATCCTCGTCGAAGACGTCGGTCAACACCCAGTACGAGAACACGGTTATGGGCGGCGTGTTACCCGAATTGCCGTCGGATAGCAGCTTCACCGACTTCAGAATGAAGCCCACGTTCCAGTGGTTGTCCATGCTGGTGGTAGCGTCACCTTGCTGGCCACCCTGGCCCGAGTACGACGAGTTCCACTCCGTGTTGAACGACAAGACCTGACTCGTGGTATAGCCCGCGCCGGTTATGGCGCTTATGCGACCGGTGTTGTCGCTGACCAGGCTGGCTGGGTCCGCGGTCGTCCCTGAGGCCGCTCCTCCCGGATAGTCGTGAGAAGAAGCGAAAGTCACGGGGGTGCCCGCGCTCTTGCAGTGCTGCAAGAAAGCCTGCACGGGTTGCAGATCATCCGTCGCCGGCCCCCCCACCAGGGCATTCGGGATCACCTTGGTGATGGCGCCCACCGTGTTGTCGTACAGGGTGTAGTAGTCGGTCATGCTGCCGGTCCAGAAACCCGGGGTGTAGTTCGGCTCGTTCCATATCTCGAAGTACCACTTGGCCACGTCGTCTTGCCCGTACTTGTCCACGCAATGCTGAACGAAGGCGGTGACGAAGGCATTCCAGTTGGAGTAGCTGCTGGGCGGGCTGTGGATGGGGTCGCTCGACGAGCTGCCGAGCTGGGCGGGCATGAAATCGGTTTCGACGAGCGGTCGCATTCCCGCCGAGGTAATCGCCTGCAGGTAGGTGTCGAGATTGGTCCAGTTGTAGTTGCCCCCGTTGTATAGGGCCATATCGTCGGGGTTCGCGTCAGTGAAGATCCCGTGGCCGCGCAGGCGCTGCGCCCCCAGCTCGCGCGCCCCGATCTTGATGTGGGTCTGCCAATCCGAGCGCAAGCTAAGATGCGCACCACCGGTACCGAAGGCCGCCGACCAGAAGTGCGGGTTGCCCGCCGTCTGCTTCGATGCGTCGACCGTGATACTGGTGCCGGCAGCGCTCGCTCCCCGGCCACTGGCCAGGACAGCGAGCCCGAGCGCCAGGGCGACCAGGTGGGTTGAGCGTGGGGAGCGCCAGAAGTTGGTAGCCGGCCATGCATCGAAACTCGATCGGGTCTTCATGTTTGCCCTCTTCGTTCTGCCGAGGAAAAGCGCGCGGCCGCGACTTGGCGCGCGTGCTGCACATTGGTTAGAGGCTCTTCCAGACGCAAATGGGTTCAGCTTTTGCGTGCCGACCTAGAGCGGCCGAGGTGTGACGATGCCCGGAAAGGGCAAGCCGAAGCGCCTTGGCTTACGCTGGCGCTGCGGCCTTGGGCGCGCGCGCGGCCACGGTCAGGCGCGAGATCGCGCGGCTGGCCGTACGACGTTTGATGGTTCCCCGGCCGCCCAGACGCGCAATGAGCTTGCTCGCCTCTTTGAGCAACAGCTGGGTCTGCTCGGGATCCTTGGCCGTAATCGCCGCCCTGAGCTTCTTGACGGCGGTGCGCATGGTCGACTTCTGGCTTGCGTTGCGCGCTTCGTGCGCGATGCGCTGCCGGTTCTTCTTTTTCGAGGATTGAATGTTCGCCATTGGGAGGGCCGGAGTTTTGCTGATGCGCTACGCCCCTGTCAAGCTCCGTTCCGATGAGCGCCTCTAATCCTCCCCGACAATCCCCACCTGCCCCTCCTGCGTCCTCCAGCTCTCCTGCAATTACTGCCCTTCGCCACCCTGCATTCCGTGGGGCGAGGGGACCTTGATGTTCTGGGGGCCACGGCGCTCGCCGGGCTTGAGCACTTCCTGGCCGGTGATGCGATCGACGACGTTGTCGTTCTCATCGCGATCGTTGCCCTTGTCGGTGATGACGCTGTCGACCAGCTGACCGCCCTTGGGCTCGTTCGCCGCCTGGCTCTTGCGGATCTCGTCCTGTCGATCGGCGACCTTGCGATCGTAGATGACCAGGCAGTAGACGTCGTAGAACCTCGACCGGTCGACCAGACGCAGGCCATCACCCTCGGGCGAGCGCCATTGGAAGGCGTCCAGCACCTTGTCTTTCACTCCGTGGCTCGCGACCTCGCGGTAAACCGACTGCGCCTTGCCGTACTTGGCCTGCATCAGATCGCCGAACTGGGCAAAGGTCTTGCCCTCCACAACCTCCTTGTCGAAGGCCACGAACATCTTGTAAAGCGCCTCACCCGAGAAGAAAAAGTAGCGCCGCGACTTGGCCTCGCGATAGATGAGCATGGACTCGCCCTGGTTGGGCAGGAATTCCTCGTCGATTATCGAGGTCGACCAGGCGGCGTGCTGCCCCTGACCGTCGAACTTGACGTAGCTCTTGGCCACCGCATCCTTGTCGGCCTTAACCCGGTCGCGCAGCTTCTCCATCATGGCCGGGTCGGCCTGATACTTCGCTACCTTGTCCTTGTAGCTCGCGTCGATCCTGGCGTAGAGCTTGTCCATGACCTGCTGCGGCGTCATGCCCCAGCTGAACTCACCCTTGAACTCCTTGACATCGGCCTCCTTGGCAATGGGAGCCGGACCTTTGCTCTTCTTGGCACTACCGGCCTTGCTGGCCTCGGCCTTGGCACTGGTCAGGATGAAAAGGAGCGCCAAACACGAAAGCCCGAATCTTCTCATTTGCGAATCTCCTTGGGTAAAGGCTGACCGACACTAGCACCGGTGCCCGACCCGCTACAACGGTGGATTGAGCTGGGCACCCAGTCGTACCGTTGGCTACGGCGGGGCAGGCCCGCGATCGCCTACGCGAACGCCCGGCGCCGGATGAGGCGCTGACGAGCTTGCAGCACCGCTTGGCTCGACGCGCGGGGCGACCGGGTTGGCCTGGGCATCGTCGCTCGCCTCCTCGCTTCCCTCCTCGACATCGTCCTCGTTCTTCTGGCCGGGCCGGTAGTGCTCGGCGCGGCCGCTGCGCAGGTCCTCAACGGGGTTCTCGGAGTATTCTGAGCTTTGGCCCGGGCCGGAATAGTCGATCCAGAAGGCCGAGTGGCCAGCCTTGCGATTGTCAAGGTGCACGAACACCGAGTTGGGATAGTAGCCCACCCCAACGTGGTCATAGCTCTTGCGCAAAAAGTCGCGTAGCACGGCGTTGGGAATGCCGGCCAGGCGGAAGTCACAGGCCAGGCCTTTCTTGTGCGGGCTCTTCGGGTTACGTGCCACGCGCGGGTGCCGGTACCCCGAGACCACCTCCATACGGTGGCCGGCGAAGTGCCGTGCCGTTCGGTACAGGAGCTGGGCCAACCTCCCATCCATGCGATGGACGGCCCCGGTCTTGTGGCAACGCATGAACCGGTCGAAACGCTTCTGCCAGCCGCGGATCGGACGGCCCCGGTCGTCCTGAAAGCGCAGCATCAACGTCTCTTTGGTGTTGACCTGGTAGAGCTCTACCGCGGCGTAACGTCCCAGCTTCTTCGCCCGGACCGGTCGGATCGAGACTTTCTTGGCCACGCTCGCGCGCACGACCGGCGCGGCGCGGGCAGCGCCGGACCAGTCAGTGACGATGAAGAGCACGGTGGCGAGAGCCAGGACGACCCGGGACAAGCCCGGCGATCATGACTAGGGTAAGCCCCGGTTCGTCAACTTCTTTTGCATTTGGGCGAGCAAGTCCCAGGCCGCCCGGGGCGACAAGCCGTCCAGATCCGTCGCCCGCAACCCGGAGATGACCTCGGCCTCGCACCCCGCTGCCGCGCCCCCAACCGGTGTCGCTCGGGCGAAAAGCGAAAGCTGCGGCGGGTCCGCGGCCTCCGGATGGGCGGGAGCCGGCACGCCCCGGGCCTGCCCGCCACCAGCCAGCTCGAGCCGTTCGAGGATGGCACGCGCCCGCGCCACCACGCTGGCGGGCAGACCGGCCAGCCGTCCGACCTCAATGCCAAACGAGCGGCTCGTCCCGCCGGCTGTGAGCTTGCGCAAGAACACCACCTCGCCCTGCCATTCCTGGGCGGCCACGCTGACGTTGCGCACCCGCGGGTGAGTCTCGGCCAGCGCGCACAGCTCGTGGTAGTGCGTGGCAAACATGGTACGCGCCCCGACCCGGTCGTGCACATGCTCCGCCACCGCCCACGCTATCGAAACCCCGTCATAGGTCGAGGTGCCCCGGCCGATCTCGTCGAGAATGATCAGGCTCTTGCGCGTAGCGTGACGCAGGATGTGCGCGGTCTCGCGCATCTCGAGCAGGAAGGTCGATTCGCCGCGCGCCAGATTGTCACCCGCTCCTACCCGGGTGAAGACCCGGTCGACCAGCCCTATGCGAGCCGAGCGCGCCGCCACGAAGCTGCCCATCTGTGCCATTAGGGTGGCCAGCGCGACCTGCCTTATCAGGGTCGACTTGCCCGCCATGTTGGGTCCGGTGATGAGCAGAACCTGCTCACCCTCGCTGGCCAGGCGCACGTCGTTGGGGACGAAGGCCCCGCTCGACGCCCCGTGCTCGACCACGGGATGCCGGCTGTCCCCAAGCTCGATGACCTCGGACTCATCGACCAGGGGGCGGCAGTAGTCCTTGCGATGGGCCTGTTCGGCCAGCGCGGCGAGCACGTCGACGGCAGCCACCCTGCCCGCGAGCCCGAGCAGGCGGGCGCCCTCTTCCCCCACCCGGTTGCGCAGCCGGGTGTAGAGCGAGAGCTCCAGGCTTATGCGCTTCTCGTCGGCGGCCAGGATCTTGGCCTCGTACCCGGCCAGCTCGGGGGTGACGAAGCGCTCGGCGTTGGCCACGGTTTGCTTGCGGGTGTACTCGACGGGCACGCTGGCCAGATGGGAGCGGGTTATCTCGATGAAGTAGCCGAAGACCGAGTTGTACTTCACCTTCAAGCTGGGGATGCCGGTGCGCTGACGCTCGCGCTCCTCGATGGCCAGGATGCCCTCGCGCCCGCCGCTGGCAATGGCGGAAAGCTCGTCGAGCTCGGGCGAAACCCCCGGCCTGATATAACCGCCGTCCTTGGTCAGGGCCGGGGCATCGTCGCGCAGGGTGGATGCTATCGCCTCCGCCACGTCCTCGCCCAGGTCTGCTCCCAGGTCGAGGAGGTCCGCCTCTCCGTCTGCTGCCGCGACCGCGCCCAGGGCATCGCTGGCCTGCGCCAGGGTGCGGCGTAGCCCGGGCAGGACCCCGAGAGACTTCCCCAGAGCTACCAGATCGCGAGGCGTCGCCACCCCGAGGCGGGCGCGCGTGGTCAGGCGCTCGAGGTCACCCATGGTGCCGAGCAACTTGCGCGCGGCCTCGCGCACCGACTGGCGGGCCACCAGGCGCTCGACCGCATCCTGGCGCCGGCGAATCTGCGCCACGTCGACCAGCGGGAACAGCAGCCACCGGCGCAGCAGACGGCTGCCCATGGCCGTGACGGTTACGTCGAGCAGATCGAGCAGCGACCCCTGCCGCCGCCGCTCGAGCATGGTCTCGACCAGCTCGAGATGGGCACGCGCCTGTTCGTCGATGATGAGGAAGTCGTGGCGCTGGAAAAGCGTAAGCGACGAGAGTGGCAAGGGCGCCGCTACCTGGGTGGCACCCAGGTAGCGCACCACCCGCGCCGCGGCGCGGGCTACCACGGGCAGACGCTGCAGGTTCTCGCGCTCGAAGCCAGAGCCCAGTACCTCGCCCAGGGTGTCGAGAATTGGCCCGTCCCCTTCTTCCTCTTGCCGCACCTCGATGGCGGTCTGAGGTAGCCGGCTATAAGCCCGCCGCACCACCTCGGCCAGCTCGCGCTCGTGCTTACCGACCAGGATCTCGGCCGGCTCGACCCGGGCCAGCTCGTCGATCAAACCTTCGCTGGTGGCGCAATAGGTGGCACGAAAGTCACCCGTGGTAACATCGGCGAAGGCCAGGCCGTAACCGTCGCGCGGCTCGCCGGTCACCGCCGCCAGGTAGTTGGGGGCGCGCGGCTCCAGCGATTCCTCGTCGAGGATCACCCCGGGAGTGACCACACGGACCACCCCGCGTTTCACCATTCCCTTGACCAGCTTGGGATCTTCGAGCTGCTCGCAGATCGCCACGCGATGCCCTGTTTCGGTCAAGCGCTGGATATAGCCGCGGGCCGAATGGTGCGGCACTCCGCACATCGGGGTCGGCTCTTCCTTGCCCTTATCGCGCGAGGTCAGAGTCAGCGACAGGACGCGGGCGACATAAACCGCGTCCTCGTAGAACATCTCGTAAAAATCCCCGAGACGAAAGAACAGGATAGCGTCGGGGTAGCTCGCCTTGATATCGAGGTACTGGCGCATCAGCGCCGTGGTGCCGCTATCTCGATCGCTAGCCACGGCGCGCCGTCCGGGGCCGGCTACTCCTTGCTGGGAGCCGGTGCTGCGGCAGGACGCACCTTCTTGGCCGGCTTGGCACCCGCTGCCCGTGCGCCCTTCTTCGCCTTGTGTTGCCTGGTGATGCGTGCCTTGAGCTTCTTCTGTGCCTTGCGGCGACGCATCTTCATCGAGGTACGGTTGTCGTGCTTGCCCATGGGACGGCCACTATTCGGAAACCGCCGTCATCTGTCAAGGAGCTATGTGCGTACCCGCCGCCCAAAATTGCCACGTGGACAATAGGGGCGAGCCATCGTCCTTGCCGGCAAGCCGTACGGACCGTACCGTATGATTTTCAGGCCTTGTGCGCCGGGGCGCGCACCTTGCGCCAGTCGATACGCCAGGTGTCGCGGCCTTTGATCCAGACCAGGGCCCGCCGGTCGACGGCGGGGGTGGCCAGGGCCAGGTGGTAGAGCTCGTCGATACGACCATAAAATCCTCTAGTGTGGGGGGTCTCTGACCAGCCAAAATGCTTCACGTCGAGGTGGTGGCAAAATTCGTGCAGAAGCGTATTCAGAAGGCCGCGGTAGCTGGTGATCTTGCCTAGGACCGCGGTCCTCATCCACACCCGGATAGTCTGGGTGGCGAAGGTGTAATCGCCCCACAACTCGTAGGAAGCACCCTCGGCATTGCGCTTGGGCCGCGCCCCCAGCACGGAGAGCTTGGGCACCGGGACGTGGTAGCTCCGGGCCAGCAAGCCCAGCAAAGCCAAGCCCGCCCGGCGCACCTCTAGCCTGGTGCCGCCGGCCAGCGCGTTGCGCAGATCGAGCGCGCAAGCTTGCAATCTTTCAGGCTCCGGCAGCAGATCGAGCGACGGTCGGGCATCGCTGGCCTCGTACTGGCGGCGCGAAAGCGCCGCGCGCGGAGTCGGGTCGGTGATCAAGCTAGCCGCGCCTGTGCTTGATCTCCTCGATCAGGGCATTCGTCGACGCGTCGTGCGACGCCACCCGGCCCGCCGCCCGCAGCTCGGGCAAGATGGCATTGGCCAGCTTCTTGCCAAGCTCGACACCCCACTGGTCGAAGGAATTGATGTTCCAGATGACCCCTTGCACGAAAATTTTATGCTCGTAGAGAGCAATGAGCTTGCCGAGAGTACGCGGGTCGAGCCGCTGGTAGAGCAGGGAATTGCTGGGACGGTTGCCCGGGAAAACCTTGTGGGGCAAGAGCTCGGCCAGCGCGCCGCCCCTTATCCCCGCCGCCTCCAGCTCCGCTCTGGCCTCGGACTCGCTGCGGCCGCGCATGAGCGCCTCGGTTTGCGCCAAGAAGTTGGCCAAGAGCAGGGTGTGGTGCTCGCCCAGGGGATTGAAGGTCTCGACCGAGGCCAGGAAGTCACTGGGCACGAGCTTGGTCCCTTGGTGAAGGAGTTGATAGAAGGCGTGCTGGCCGTTGGTGCCGGGCTCGCCCCAAATCACCGGACCGGTCTGGTAGTCGACCACCTTGCCGTCGCGACTGACCCGCTTGCCGTTCGACTCCATGTCGCCCTGCTGGAAGTAGGCGGGGAAGCGCGCCAGGTACTGGTCGTAGGGCAAAATGGCATGGCTCTCGGCGCCAAAGAAATTGTTGTACCAGACACCGAGCAGGGCCAAGGTGACCGGCAGGCTCTGCTCCAGCGGCGCGACACGAAAATGCTCGTCCATCTCGTGCGCCCCTTCGAGCAGGGCGCGGAAATTGTCCGCGCCGATGGCCAGGGCGATGGACAGACCGATCGACGACCACAGCGAGTAGCGACCGCCCACCCAATCCCAGAACACGAACATGTTGTCGGTCGAGATCCCGAAGCGTGCCACCTCCTGAGCGTTGGTCGAGAGCGCCACGAAGTGCTGGGCGATGTGCCGCTCCTCCTTGGCCCGATCCACGAACCACGCCCGCGCACTGTGCGCGTTGGCCATGGTCTCCTGGGTGGTGAAGGTCTTGGAGGCGACCAGGAAAAGGGTGGTCTCCGCCTCGATCCGCTTAAGGGTCTCGGCGATGTGCGACCCGTCGACGTTGGACACGAAGTGAAGATCTAGGTCGGCCCGGCGGAAGGGGCGCAAGGCCTCGGTCACCATCACCGGGCCGAGATCCGAGCCGCCGATGCCGATATTGACCACGGCGCGGATTGGCTTGCCGGTGTAGCCTCTGAAAGCACCGCTGCGTACAGCCTCCGCGAAGCTTTGCATGTGGGCGAGCGCCGCCCGCACCTCTGGCATCACATCCTTGCCGGCCACGCAAATCGGTTGCGCCGAGAAGTTGCGCAAGGCCACGTGCAACACCGCCCTGCCTTCGGTCAGGTTAATGGGCTCGCCCGCGAACATCCGGTCGCGCATGGCCTCCACCCCCGCCTCCCTGGCCAGCGCGCGCAGCAGATCCATGGTCTCTGCCGTGATGCGGTTCTTGGAATAATCGAGCAGGAGATCGCCCAGGCGCAGCGAGAATTTGGCGAAGCGCCCCGGATCCTGCGCGAACAAGTCGCGCATGGCCAGGGGAGCGACGGCATGGTAATGGCGTTCCAGTCTCTTCCAGGCTTCCGTGCCCGCGATGCTCATGGGCCATTTCTAGCACACGACGTGCGCTCGCGCCGACGGCCGGCGGCTGTAGTAGCCGGGCCGGCACCCACCGGTAACCGCTCCCATATCTGCGGCTCCAACCTCGCACGACCAAGGGCGCCCTGGGCGCGGTAAGACGCCGGCGCCGCCGCTGCGGTTTACCTACGCTTCCCCGGCCGGCCGTGGCTTGGCCGGCGCGACTGGCGCAGAGGCTGCGCCCCCATAGACAAAGGTGAGCTTGTCCTCGCCGCCCTGCCCTTCGCGATCGATGGCCACGCTGCCCCCTTGCGCCAGCGCCCCAAAGAGGAGCTCGTCGGTGAGAGGGCGCTTCACTTCGTCGTGGATCAGGCGCGCCAGCGGACGCGCACCGTTCATGGGGTCGTGCCCCTTCTTGGCCAGGTAGGTCCGCACCGCGGGGGACATGGTCAGCGTCACCTTGCGCTCGGCCAGCTGACCCGACAGCTCGGCGACCATCTTGTCCACGATCTGCAACATGACCGGCTCGACCAGAGGGGCGAAGTCGACCTTAGCGTCGAGGCGATTGCGAAACTCGGGTGAGAACATCCGCTTGTAGGCCTCGTCGGAATCGCCGAAGCGTTCACCCGCCCCGAAGCCCGGCAGGTGCTTGGAAAGGTCGCGGGCGCCCACGTTGCTGGTCATGATCAGAATGACGTGGCGGAAGTCGGACTGGCGGCCGTTGTTGTCGGTGAGCGCGCCGTGATCCATGACCTGGAGCAGGATGTTAAACAGATCCGGGTGCGCCTTCTCGATCTCGTCGAGCAAGAGCACGGCGTGCGGGGTCTTATGAATGGCGTCGGTGAGCAAGCCGCCCTGGTCAAAACCGACGTAACCGGGGGGAGCGCCAATGAGGCGAGAAACCGTATGGCGCTCCATGTATTCCGACATGTCGTAGCGCAGGAACGACACCCCCATTACCTCGGCGAGCTGCTTGGCCAGCTCGGTCTTGCCCACCCCGGTGGGCCCCGCGAACAAGAAGCAGCCGATGGGCCGTCCCGGCTGCCCCAGGCCGGCTCGGTTCAAGCGGATGGCCTGACACACGCGCTCGACCGCCTTGTCCTGGCCGAAGAGCCGCGTCTTGATCTCTCCCTCCAGATGGCGCAGCCGCTCGCGGTCGCTCGCGTCAGCCCGGCGGGGAGGAATGCGCGCCATGGTGGCGGCCACGGCCTCGATGTCGCGGGCGCGCACGCGCAGAGCTGCCGCCGTGCCGTGCTTCCCGTCGGGCTTACCCGGGCGCAACTTGAGAATCGCGCCGGCCTCGTCGATGAGATCGATGGCCTTGTCGGGCAGCTTGCGGTCCTGCAGGTAGCGATCGGCCAGCTCCGCCGCCACCCGCAATGACTTGGGGCTGTAGCTCACCCCGTGGAACTCCTCGTAATGCCGGCGTAGCCCCCGCAGTACTTTGACCGTGTCGCTGACGCTGAGCTCGCCCACCTCGATGGTCTGAAACCTGCGCGCCAAAGCGCGGTCCTTCTCGATGTGGGCCCGTAGCTCTTTATGCGTCGTGGTACCGATGCAGCGGATGCGGCCCGACGACAACAGGGGCTTGAGCAGGTTGGACGCATCCATGCTGCCGCCCGAAACCGCGCCCGCCCCCACGATGGTGTGCAGCTCGTCCACGAACACCACAGCATTCCTTTGCCCTTCGACGGCGCGCAATACCGCCTTGAAGCGTTCTTCGAAGTCGCCCCGGTAACGGGTGCCCGCCAGGATCGCGCCCATGTCCAGGGAGAAAATGGTCGTGCCGTGCAAGGCCGGCGGCGCCTCGCCGGATTCGATCCGCGTTGCCATGCCCTCCACGATAGCGGTCTTGCCCACGCCCGGATCGCCCACGAACAGCGGGTTGTTCTTGCGCCGCCGAGCCAGGACATGGAGCGCCCGCTCGACCTCCTTGTGACGGCCAACCAGTGGATCGATCTCGCCCCGGCGCGCCCGCTCGTTGAGATTCACGGCGTAGGCCGCCAGGGGATCCCCGGCGGTGCCGGCTAGCCCATCCTCTGCCTCGTCTCCCTCATCGTGGGGCCTCGGCACGCCGTCTCCGGACCCGCCGTCCTGGCTCGGCCCCAGCTTGCCCATACCGTGGGAAATGGTGGTCAGAATATCGAGCCGCGAGATGCCCTCTTCCCTGAGAAAGTGGACGGCGTGACAGTCGCGTTCGCCATACATGGCCACCAGGACATGTGGCCCATGAACCTCGGCGCGGCCAGCGCCGATGATGTGGTTGACCGCGTTCTGTATCACGCGCAAAAACCCCAGGCTGGGTTGGGCATGGAAACCCTCGCCGCTCTCTCCCTCCCCCGCTCCCTTGCCGTTACTCTTGCCCTCGGGCGGATCGAGCTCGGTCACGGCAGGCGCGGGTAGCGCGGGAATGGCGGTGGCGAGAAAGCGCTCGAGCTTGCTGCGCAGCCGCGGCAAGGTGCCACCACATTTCTTGAGCAGATCGGCCGTCCTGCCGTCGTCGAGGAGCGCCAGCAGGAGGTGCTCGAGCCCCGAGAACTCATGTCGCCTGCGCGTAGCGTCACCGAGCGCCTTGCGAACCGCCTGCTCCAGCTCCGGGCTTAGCATGACTGCCTGCGCACCGAGCACTCGAGCGGCATCTCATGCTTGCGCGCGAACCCGATCACCTGACTGGCCTTGGTCTCTGCCAGATCGCGGGGATACGCTCCCGCCACGCCCGAGCCCTTGGTGTGAACGTGTAGCATGATCTCGTTCGCCTTAGCCGCATCGTGGTAAAAGAACTTCATCAGGACGTAGATGACGAAGACCTGAGTGGTGTAATCGTCGTTATGGAGAACAACTTCGTAGAGGCGAGGCTCCTCGACCTTGGTACGCTCGAGGGTGGCTAGCTCGCGATCCTCTTGCTGGCTCCGCTTCGGCATGATCTCGCCTCTAGCTTGGCACGCCCCCGGGGAGGTTCCAACCAATTCGGTACCGCCCGGATCAGCCCCCTTGTCCATCGTATATACTACTGGCGATGGATTTGTCGTACCTGGATAAGGGGGCTTGCGCGCATAGGCGACTTCAGCTTGCCACTCGGATGGGTAACCGCCCTGCGTTGCTAGCCGCGGGCGCCCCCAGGCCGCGGGGCAGCAACCGCGGTCTCTACCCGTTTCGCGCCGCCAGCCACTTCCTCTACTTCTTCGGGCTCCATCTGGCCAAGGCGATGGGCATGTGGACAGGCGAAAAATGGCGGCTATTCCTGCCCGATCCCGGCCCGGATGCGACGTTATGGACCGGACCCGAGCCTGACCTGGTCGAATTGGGCGAGATCATAGGGGTGTCCACCTCGCCTCTGGCCGAGCTGCCGTCCGTGCTGGACCAGGCTGCCACCGCCACCCTGCCCGCGCCCGACGTCGAGACCTGCGTCGAACAGTCCACCCTGCTCGGTCGCGAGATCCGGCCCGCCAAGCTGGCAGCGATCGACGAGACCCTGGCCGACGCCGTAATCGCCTTGCGCCTGATCCATGACGAGGCCGCCATCGCAGGGCTGCGCCAGGCCGCTCTGGCCACCGAGGCCGCCCATCGCGCCGGGCTGCGCGCCACCCGCGCCGGTGTGCGTGAGAGCGCGGTGCAAGCCGCCCTCGAGGCCGAGCTGGTCGCACGCAACATGACGACTTCATTCAGCTCGATCGTGTCGGTGCACGGCGAGGTTCTCCACAACGAGGCTCACCACCACACGCTCGCGCAGGGCGATTTGCTCTTGGTCGATGCCGGGGCCGAGAGCCCGGGCGGCTGGGCTGCCGATGTGACCCGCACCTGGCCGGTGAGCGGGCAGTACTCGCCCACCCAACGCGACCTCTATCAGGTGGTGCTCAATGCCGAGAAGGCCGCGGTGGCGGCGGTCCGACCGGGCCGCCGCTATCTCGATTTGCAAGCTGTTGCGGCCGAGCGCATCGCCGAGGGCTTGGTCGACCTCGGCATTCTGTCAGGAGACCCGGCCGAGCTGGTCGGCGATGGCGTGGTGGCGCTGTTCTTCCCCCACGGGGTCGGCCACCTCGTGGGTCTCGACGTCCATGACATGGACGACCTGGGCGACCGCGCCACCTACGCGCCCGGGCGCACCCGCTCCACCGATCCGGGCCTCAAGGCCCTGCGCCTGGACCGAGACCTGGAGCCGGGCATGGCGGTGACCATCGAGCCCGGCTTCTATAACGTGGCGGCCCTCCTCGACCACCCCGAGCGCGGGAAAGTCGCAGGCGGCCGCCTCCATCGCGAACGGCTCGCGACCTTCCACGATGTGCGTGGCATCCGCATCGAAGACACCCTGCTGGTAACAAGCGCTGGCCAGGAAAATTTGACCGCGGGCATACCCAAGGAAGTGGCCACCATCGAAACCACCATGCGCGCCATGGCGCCGGCGACGACTACCTGAGCAAGAGGAAGACCACCACCACCGCGGTGACTAGCAATAGGGCCGCCACCCCAAGCACAAGGCCAGCTCGGCCTGACCTCCCAAGGGCGCCATCGCCCTCGTCGCCCATATCGCTTGCTGGTCGAGCTCGCCCCGATGGTGGCTCGAGCTGGTGATCGCGCTCTTCGATCGGGCGCATGCCTGGGCGCAGCTTGGGCTGGCCAAGCGGCGATGCGGCCACGCCGGAGGTCGGCTGGGATCCGGGCTC
>Ga0187889_10001199_pt1 | contig 28409 bp, 18 predicted proteins | sample June2016WEW_7_10_2_FD_132992 | JGI IMG/M metagenome (GOLD analysis project Ga0187889, IMG submission 132992) | Peatland microbial communities from SPRUCE experiment site at the Marcell Experimental Forest, Minnesota, USA - June2016WEW_7_100 | ecosystem: Environmental > Terrestrial > Soil >... | reverse complement strand
TCGGCTACCCGGAGTACGCCAGCGCGCCCGGCCCGTACGCGATCCCGCGCGCCTTCGGCGTGCACGACCCCGTCTTCGATCCGACGCGCGAGGAGACCTACCGGTTCCTCGACGGATTCATCGGCGAGATGGCGGCGCTGTTCCCCGACGCCTACTGGCACGTCGGCGGCGACGAGAACAACGGGAAGGAGTGGAGCGCGAACCCGCAGATCCAGGCGTTCATGCAGCGGCGCGGCATCAAGGACAACGCCCAGCTCCAGGCGTACTTCAACCAGCGGCTGCTGCAGATCCTGGCGAAGCACGGGAAGCGGATGGTGGGCTGGGACGAGATCCTGCACCCCGACCTGCCGAAGAGCATCGTGATCCAGTCGTGGCGCGGGGTGGCCTCGCTCGCCGCCGCAGCGCGGCAGGGCTACAGCGGCATCCTCTCGAGCGGCTACTACCTCGACGCGATGGCCACGGCGGCGGATCACTACCGCGTGGACCCGCTGCCCGACAGCCTCGGACTCACGCCCGATCAGGCTCGCCTGGTGCTGGGCGGCGAGGCGTGCATGTGGGGCGAGGTGATCACGCCGGAGACGATCGACTCGCGCATCTGGCCGCGGACGGCGGCGATCGCCGAGCGGTTCTGGTCGCCCAAGACCGTTGTTGACCCGGACGACATGTATCGGCGGCTGGCGATCGTGAGCGACGAGTTGGAGGAGCTGGGCATCTCGACCACGAGCCATGCAGCGCGGATGTTGAGCCGGCTCGTGCCGGGGTTGGACCGGCAGCCCCTGGAAGTGCTGCTCGGCGTGGCGTCGCCGACCAGCCTGGGGATGCACCGCTTCGCGAGTCAGACGCTGATGCAGTACATCCCGCTCACGGCGCTCTCCGACGCCGCGGTGCCGGACCCAGCCGGCGGCCGAGAGGTGGGGAACGAGATCAAGGCGCTCCTGGCCGATGCGCCGCGCTACGGCGCCTATCGCGGGGACCTCGAGCGCACTTTCAGCGACTGGCGCGATGCCGGGCAGGCGATCGCGGCTGAGGCCCAGCGCTCGCCGCTGGTGAGCGACGTCCTGCCGGTCGCGATGGACCTGGCGGGTCTGGGCCAGACCGGACTGGAGGCGCTGGCCTATCTCGCGGCCGGGACGCCGGCGCCCCAGAGCTGGGTGACGGACCGCACGGCGCTGATCGCGCGGGCGGCGCAGCCCGAGGCCAATCTGCGGCTCACGGTGGTGCCCGCGGTCCGGGACCTCATCGCCGCCGCCGGCGCAGCGCGGCAATAGGCGGGGCCATGACGAAGCGGCCGACGCAGGCGGAGAAGGGAAGGCGGTTCCGGGAGCTGCACGAGCGCGCCGGAGCGTTCGTCATCCCGAACCCGTGGGATGCCGGGACGGCGCGCATCCTCGAGGGCCTCGGCTTCGAGGCGCTCACGACGACGAGCGCCGGCCTGGCGTTCACCCTGGGCAAGCGCGACGGCGAGGGGGCGGTGACGCGCGAGGAGACGCTCGCCAACGCCAGGGCGATCGTGGACGCGGTGGACCTCCCCGTCGCGGCCGACCTCGAGAACGGGTTCGGGCACACGCCCGAGGCGGCGGCGGAGACGATCCGGCTCGCGGGCGGTGCCGGCCTGGTCGGCGGCTCGATCGAAGATTCCTCCGGCGATCCGAAGCGCCCGATCTACGATCTCCAGCACGCCGTCGAGCGCGTTGCAGCGGCTGCCGAGGCGGCGCACAGGCTTCCGTTCCCGTTCGTCTTCGTCGGGCGCTGCGAGAACTTCCTGCACGGGCGGCCCGACCTCGACGGCACCATCAAGCGGCTCCAGGCCTACGAGAAGGCGGGGGCGGACTGTCTATACGCGCCGGGGCTCGTAACCGCGGAGCAGATCCGAACCGTGTGCGCGTCGGTCAAGAAGCCGGTGAACGTCATCATGGGGCTCAAGACCGGCGCGTTCTCGGTCGCCGAGCTGGCGGCGATGGGCGTGCGGCGGATCAGCGTGGGCTCGGCGCTCTCCCGCGTGGCGCTCGGGGCGTTTCTCGACGCGGCGAAGGAGATCTGCGAGGGCGGAACGTTCACCCGGACGCAGGCCGCGCTCCCGATGGCCGACGCGAAGGATCTGGTTTCCGGCCGCACGAAGTCTTGACGCGCAGGCCACGGTTCGGCAGGTTCCACTAACCGGGTTAGTGGAGAGCCGATGCCGCGTCACCCCAGCGACCTCCTGTACGGCACCCTCGATGTGCTCATCCTCAAGACGCTGTCGTGGGGCCCCATGCACGGGTACGCCGTCGCGAAGTGGATCGAAGAGCGCACCAAGGGGGAGCTGGAGATCGTGGATGCGGCGCTTTACAAGGCGCTGCACCGGCTCGAGCGGAGCGGGGCGGTGCGCTCTGAGTGGGGCCTCTCCGAGAACAATCGCCGGGCTAAGTATTACTCGCTGAGTCCCAAGGGCCGGAAGATCCTGTTGGCCGAGGCGGAGACGTTTCGCCGCTTCTCGGCGGCGGCCGCGCGCGTGCTCGGGACGAGCTAGGGCGGAGGCGAGCAGGCATCGTGCGAACCCTCGCGCGTGACGGACTTGGTGCTGCGCGGGCACGCGGGCTCCGCGCGGCGGCGTGCCTGGGCTCGGTGCTGGTGGCGCTCGCAGTGGCCACTCCCCCGGCGGCGGCACAGGTCGCGTCACCCTCCCCGGACTCCGGCTTGGGGACGATCCGCGGCACGGTCTTTGATAGCCTGCTCGGCTCCCCTCTTTCCGGCGCCCATGTCTCCCTGCTCAGAGGGACGCCAAGCACCGAAACGGACCGGCACGGTCGTTACGTCCTCGACAGCGTCCCTGCCGGCCATCAGGTCGTCACCTTCTGGCATCCGGCGCTGGATTCGGTCGGCCTCTCCAGCTTCGCGTTCCCGGTGACCGTGCAGGCGGGGGGCGTGACCACGCTTCCGCTCGGCGTGCCCTCCCACGCCACTTACTGGCGTGCCGCGTGTGGAGCGCCGCGGGGCGCCTCGGTGGACAGCGGCATCGTCTACGGCACCGTCCGCGACGCCGAGACAGGCCGGCGACTGGCCGGCGCCCGCGCGGCCGTCTATTGGCTGGCTGTGCATTGGGACTCCGGAGGGCGCTGGCGCCCTGATCGTGTCGGCCTTGAGGTGCGGGCGGACTCGCTCGGCAACTACTACGTGTGTGGCGCTCCGGTGGAGTATCTCGTGACGGTGCAGGCGATGGCCGACCCCTTCTCCAGCGGCGTCATGGACGTGCTCGTGGATTCCCGTGGAATCGTGCGTCGGGATCTCTCGGTCAGCCGAGAGGTCTCGGCAGCGGAGCCGGATTCGGCCCCGCCACGGAGAAGCCGGGGTCTGGCGACGGTGATCGGCACCGTCCGCGGGGAGCGCGGCGGGGTGCTGCCCGGCGCCATCGCCACGCTGGACGACGTGGCAGACACGGTGCGCGTGGACAACGTGGGCCGCTTCGAGCTGCACCACATTCCCTCCGGGTCCCGGATGCTGATGGTGCGCCGGGTGGGCTATTTCGCTTGGCGCTCGCAGGTGGACCTCCGGAACCGGGACACAACGTGGGTGGACGTCGCGCTGGAAGAGGCCACGGTTCTCGACACGATCCGGGTCACTGCGGCGCCGGAGATGTCGGCCGTGATGGAGGAGATCAAACTGCGGCGCCTGGCGGGGTTCGGCTATGTCTTCGGCATGTCGGAGATTCGCCAGCGGCCCTGGATGTCGTCCATCTTCCAGGGTATCCCATCGGTGTGGGTGGAGGGTCCCCCGGACCGCTTCACGCTTTGGGCGCGTCCTGTCTACAGTATCCGCGGGGGCCCCTGCCGGATGAAGGTCTACATTGACGGATACCTCGCGGACGACCAGCAGCTCGCCGAGCTGTTGCCCCAGCGGGTCGCCGTGGTCGAGGTCTATCCTCGTCCGTCCGCGTTCCTCGGGCGGTACGAAGATCCCCTGAGCCCCTGCGGCGTCGTGCTCGTATGGACCTTCCTGGCGCGCTAGGAGGCAGCGGTGTCTGAGTCACGGATGCCGAGGCTCCCACCGGGAGTGCGGCGTCTCTTCCGGTTTCCGTTCCGGACGTTCGCGCACATCCGGCGTGACGTAGACGACGAGGTGCGGCTCCACCTTGAGATGCGCGCCGAGGAGTTGATCGCGGCCGGCCTGTCGCCGGAGGAGGCGCGGGCCGAGGCGCTGCGGCGGTTCGGCGACATAGACGATCTCAAGGCATTCTGCCGCGCTGTCGAGCGGCCGGCGGTGATACGCAGCCACGTGCGCGAGTGGCTCGCTGATCTGGGCCACGACCTGCGGTTCGCTGGCCGCCAGCTGCGGCGGTCGCCGGGGTTTGCGCTGGTGGCGGTGGTCACATTGGCACTGGGCATCGGCGCGACGACGACGATCTACTGCGCAGTGCATGATCTCCTGCTGAACCCCTTGCCCTATCGCGGCGCCGACCGGCTGGTGGACTTGGAAGAGCTGGCGATACGCGGGCAAGTGTCGATGATGCCGACGCGGGACGTCGTGGACGCATGGCGTTCCGGCGCCCGGAGCCTCGAAGGCATCGTCGAATTCACGAGGGCTCAGTGGATGCTGAGCGTTGCCGGTGAGCCGGAGCTGGTGGGCGGCGTTGCGTTCGAGCCGGCGCTGCTGCCCTTCTTGGGCGTGCGGCCACTGTTGGGCAGGCCGTTCACTCAGGAAGACGCGCGACCCGGCTCGCCGCCCGTGGCGCTGGTCGGCGAGGCCGTGTGGCGGCGTAGCTTCGGGGCGAGCCGCGGAGTCGTAGGGCGCGACATCACGCTCGACGGGCATCCGTACACGGTGATCGGCGTCGTGCCCCGCGACTTCGGCGTCGCGCTCTTCTACTTCAGCGACCCCCCGCAGGTCTTCGTGCCGCTTCTCCCCGACGCCGGCACCGCGCGCGTGGCCGCCCTGGGGCGCCTGCGCGTGGGCGTGAGGGCCGAGCAGGCGGCGCGCGAGCTGGGCGCCATTCCAGCCGACGACCCCGCCTTTCGCGGGCCGCACTCGGTGGCCGCGAACGTGACAATGGTGCGTGACGATTTCGAGCACTGGTATCGGCATACGCTCACGTTGCTCATGGCCGCCGCGGGCCTCGTGCTTCTCATCGCCTGCGCGAATGTGGGGAACCTGCAACTGGTCCGTGGTTGGTCGCGGCAGCGCGAATTCGGGATCCGTACCGCCATCGGCGCGGGCCGCGGCAGGCTCACGCGCCAGGTGCTGACCGAGAGCGTTCTGATCGGACTGGCGGGCGGTGGCTTGGGGGCGTTTCTGGCTTGGCGCGCTGTCCCCCTCGTCGCCGCCTTGCGGCCGCGGACGCCGACGATGGCGGCGCTCGGCGACGTGCGGCTTGACTCGTCCGTACTCGGTTTCACGCTCCTGGTCGCGGTGGGCACCGGTCTCCTGTTCGGGCTCGCGCCCGCGCTGCTCGCGAGCGGGCGTCAGGTGAGCGAGACCCTCAGGGGCGCCGCGTACGCTGCCCCGGGCCGGCCAGCGGCGCGCCGCGTGCGCGCCGCGCTGGTCGTGGCCGAAGTCGCCATCTCGACGGTCCTCCTGGTATGCGCCGGACTCCTGGTGCGCTCGCTGGTGGCGCAGGTGCGCGCCGACGAGGGGCTCTATCCCACCGGGCTGCTGTCCGTCGACCTGACGCTGCCCGCCCAGCGACTCCCGTCGCCGGCGGCGCGCTCGCAGGTGTTTGAGCAGCTCGTTGACCGGGTGCGCAGCATACCGGGGATCCAGGCGGCGTCGAGCGCGATGTTCCCCCCGTGGGGCATCGGCATCATTCTGAAGGAGCTGAACGTCGAAGGTCGCTCCTTGGGCCCCAGCCCCAAACCGGGCATGATGAACATCAACCTGGTGGATCCGGACTATTTCCGGACGGTCGACATCCCCCTGCTCACCGGTCGAGCTTTCAGCGAGGATACGAGCGCGCACGAGGCCGTGGTCGGCGCGGCGTTCGCTCGCCAATACCTGCCGCCCGGCCGTGCGCTCGGCGCCCGCATCCGCTTCGGCGACGGCGGCGCCTGGTCCACGGTGGTGGGCGTCGCGGCGGACCTGCGGCTGCCGGGCGAGGCAGGCGCTCCGCCACGACCGATCGTCTACCAGCCGTTCGCCGGTACGGGAACGCGGGGGACCATCCTGGCACGCGGGCAGGATCCCGCAGCGCTCCTTCCGTTCGTGGCGCGAGCGATCACGACGATGGACCCTGCGATCCACGTGGTACAGGCCCAAACCGTACACATGGTGCTGGCGGAGAGGCGGGCATCGCCACGCTTCTTGATGACGCTGCTTGCGTCTTTCGCGGGACTGGCCTTGGTGCTCGCCGCGGTGGGCCTCTACGGCGTCGTCACGCACGCCATGCGGCAGCGCACCCACGAGATCGGCGTGCGCGTCGCGCTGGGCGCGAGGGCGGAGGACGTGCTCCGGCTCGTGCTCCGCCAAGGCCTCCCCTTGGCGCTGCTCGGCATCGCAATCGGCTTGGCCGGGGCGGCGGCTGCGACCCGCCTGATCCGCAGCCAGCTCTACGAGGTTGGGCCCGGCGACCCAGTGACCTTCGTGGCGGTCGCCGGCGTGCTGGCGTTCGTGGCGCTCGCCGCTTCCTGGTTCCCCGCGCGCGCGGCCCTGCGCGTGGACCCGGTGGTGGCGCTCCGGGCGGACGGGTAGCCCTCAGGGGAATACCCGAGAACGCGCCACTTCTTGACAGATCCGGAGGGGGTCGGCACTCTACATCCTAGGGTGTAGGCCGTCTACATGCTCCCGGAGCGACGGCGATGGCAAGCAAGGATCGTCCCCTCTCCCGCATCGAGCTGCTGCAGGGCACGCTCGATCTCATCATTCTCCAGACGCTCCGCTGGGGCCCGCGCCACGGCTACGGCATCACGCAGCTGATCCGCGCCGGGTCGAAGGATGCGCTCCAGGTGGACACCGGGTCGCTGTACCCGGCGCTGCACCGCCTCGAGCGGCGGAAGTTCATCGCCGCGGCGTGGCAGACCTCCGAGAACAATCAGCGGGTGCGGATCTACCGGCTGACCGATCGCGGGCGGAAGCAGCTCGCGGCTGAGCGGTCGCGGTGGTCGCAGATCTCGGAAGCGATCGCCGGGCTGATGAAGCCGTTGCCTGAGAGCGAGCCGTGATCTGGCCTTGGCGCCGGCGCCGCCGGGAGGCGGAGCTGGACGAGGAGATCAAAGGCCATCTCGCGATGGCCGCCCGCGACCACGAGGCGCGCGGCGAATCGCCTGACGAGGCGCAGTTCGCCGCCCGGCGGGAGTTCGGAAACGCGACGCTGGTGAAAGAAGTCACGAGGGGGTCCTGGGGCGCGCTCTGGCTCGACCGGCTCGGTCAGGACCTGCGTCTGGCGCTCCGGTCGCTGCGGCGAACGCCCACCTTCACGCTGACCGTCGTGTTGATGCTCGGTCTCGGTATGGGGGCCGCCGCGGCCATGTATGGCATCCTGGACAGGCTCTTGCTGCGAGCACCGGATCAGGTCCGCGATCCGGGCGGGCTCTTTTCTCCGTACATCACCCACCCAAGCCACTTCGGCTCGGATGTGACGCGCGGTAGGATGCAGTGGCGCGAGTTCCGGTTGCTCGCAGATGGGATCGGACCCGCCACTGCCGCATACACGGAACCCTCAGGTAGGACCACCTCCTACGGCCCCGAGCAGGTGCGTGCGGAGACGGTCGAAACGTCGGTCGGCTACTTCCGTGTGCTCGGCGTGCAACCGTTGCTTGGACGCTTCTTCCTGCCCGAGGACTCCACCCCTACGGCGCCACCGGTCGCCGTGATCGGCTATGGATTCTGGCAGCGCCAGCTCGGCGGCTCCCCGAACGTCCTGGGCAAGACCCTGAGCCAGGTGCGGGTCACGTACACCATCGTCGGCGTGGCGCCGCGCGGCTTCTCGGGCCCGGCGCCCGAGCGGGTGGACGTTTGGCTTCCGGCGGAAAAGGCAGCAGCCACCGCGTTCGGCTCGGGGTGGCGAGACAACAACTTCTCCTGGCAGATGATCGCACGTGCGGCGCCCGGACGCACCGCGGCGCAGGCCGTCGCCGAGGGGCTCCTCAGCCTCCGCAACGCTCCGGAGGATCACGGCGTTGGCGGCAAGTACACGGCGGTGACCGCTCGCTCGATCGTGCCAGGGCGGGCGGCCGCCGGCTCTGGCACGAGCATCAGTCTCTCCTATGTGGTCGCGGGCGCCGCTGTGCTGCTCGCGCTGATCGCAATTGCCAACGTCGCAGGGCTCTTGCTCCTGCGCGCGCTGCGGCGGCGGCGCGAGACGGCGATGCGCCTCGTGCTGGGCATGAGTCGCGGGCGGCTGCTGTGGTCCATCGCGCTCGAGAGCGCGGCGCTCGCGCTGCTGGCCGGCGGCGTGGCGACCCTCATGGCGGCTGGGGGCGGCGAGCTTCTAAGGGGGCTGTTGTTGCGCGCGGATTGGGCGGTGCCAGTCGTGGACCTGCGAGTGGCCCTGGTCACGATCGGCGTGAGCCTCGCACTCGGCCTCCTGGCGGGGCTCGTGCCTGGGTGGCTGGCGGGGCGTCCGGAGACCATCGCCGCTCTCAAAGCGGGCGCTCGGACGGAGGGCCTCGGTCGGGTGAGAGGCCGAGGCGTGCTGCTCGTGGCGCAGGGGGCGCTGTCGGTCGTCCTCCTGGCCGGCATGGCGCTGTACGTCCGTAGCTTCGAAAGGGCGCGCGCGTTCGACTTCGGGCCCGACGTTGACCACGTGATCATCGCCGACCTCCAGGAATGGAACCCCGATCAGCAGAAGCCTGTCCTCCCCGCCGTGTACGAGCAGGTAGAGGACCGCGTCGCCGCGTTGCACGGGGTGACGGCGGTGTCGGCGGCGAGCTCGGCGCCGCTGTGGGGCGAGGGCTTCGTGGCCCTACGGGCGCAGGATGTTGATTCGCTGCCGCCTGCCCGCGGCGCGTTCAGCGGTCCCTACATCGTGGAGGCAACTCGCAGCTACTTCGCTGCGACCGGCCTCGAGGTGGTGCGCGGGCGCCTCTTCACCGACCAGGGGCCGGGGGGGCCTCGTGAGGCAGTCGTCAGCGAGGAAATGGCGCGCGTGCTGTGGCCCGGGGTCAATCCCCTGGGCAAGTGTCTCTATCTGGGGCGCGGGGCGACGGACTGCACGCCGGTCGTGGGCGTCGTGCGGGACATGCGCTGGCAATTGCGGGATGGCACGCCAAGCATGACGTACTACATCCCCCTGGCACGTGCGGTGAGCAGCATCGGCGGCGCCTCACTGATTGTGCGGTGCGACGCGCCGCGGGCGCTCCTTCCAATGATCCGCGCCATCGTGGCGTCGGTGGCGGGCGTGGGCTCGCCGAGCGCGGTCCGGACCCTGCGAGATGTAGTGGACCCGCAGTTCCGCACCCTCCGACAGGGACTGACCTTGTTCGCCATGTTCGCGGGGCTGGCAGTTCTGGTGGCCATGCTCGGTGTCTACAGCGTGGTTGCGTTCAGCGTGACGCAGCGGGGCCACGAGTTCGGCATCCGGGTGGCCCTGGGCGCGCGGGCGCCGAATCTGGTGCGGCTGGTGCTCGGACAGACGCTCGCCTACGCGGCTGCGGGACTCCTACTCGGCCTGGTCCTGGCCCTTCTTGGCGGGCGATACGTCGCGCCGCTGCTGTATCAGACCTCGCCGCGCGATCCGCTGGCGCTGTGCGTGGCCGCGCTCGCGCTGGTTCTCGCCGCCATCGTGGCGTCCATCATCCCGGCCCGCGCCGCCGCCCGCGCCGACCCGCGCCAAGCGCTCCAGGCCGAGTAGCGGGCAGAAACACGGAGGCCGGGGAATCGCTTCCCCGGCCTCCGTTGCGTGGCGAACACGCAGGAATCCCGCACGTGCGAACCAACCTAGACACCAGGCTGCGACCGTGCAAGAGCATTCCATTGCGGTCGTGCGCGGCGGGCTGGCCTCGGGATTTGACCCGATTGCCGCCCGCCCCGCGAATTGGTTCGGTGCCGAATTAATGTCCCCGCGTGAGCGCCGTCTGAGGCCCGCCAGGGCGCGGTGCCGCGACGCCGACGCGCCAACGACGGCTGTGGGAGCAGCCCGCTCGGGCGCAGGGTCGATCGACCGTCCTGCAAGCACCTGCCACGCCGCATCCCGCTCAGGACCGACCCGCCTCTCTCACAGGGGTGCCCATCGGCGCCGATGGGCACGCGACGCGCGGGCTTCCGGCAGCGGATCAGGTGGATAGCTTGGAGAGTCCCGTCCAGCCGACACCGGAGCTGCCGATGCGCCGCCTGCTCGCCGTTGTTGCCGCCGTCCTGTTCGCCGCCCCCGCCGCCGCGCAGCAGTTCACGCTGGAGCAGGTGCGCGGCTACCCGTACCCGTCCGAGCTGGTCGCCTCACCCAAGTGGCCGGTCGTCGCCTGGGTCCTGAACGAGCGCGGCGTCCGCAACATCTGGATGGCCGGTGCGCCGGACTGGATCCCGCGCCAGCTCACGCACTACACGGCGGACGACGGCCAGGAGCTCACCCAGCTCCACATCACCCCGGACGGCAGCTGGGTCGTCTACGTCCACGGCGGCGACCACGGCGGGAACTGGCCCGCCGAGGGCAACCTCGCGCCCGACCCGGCGTCGAGCCCCGTCCAGCCCAAGGTCGCCATCTGGATCGTGTCCACCGCCACCGGCGCGCCCAGGGAGTTGGCCGAAGGCGACGAGCTGGCGGTCCAGCCGCAGGGCGGCCTGGTCGCCTTCGTCCGCGCGGGCCAGGTCTGGGCGGTCCCGATCGACAGCGGCCAGAAGGCGAAGCAGCTCTTCTTCGACCGCGGGACGAACGGCTCCCTCGAGTGGTCCCCCGACGGGTCCCGCCTCGCCTTCGTGTCGAGCCGCGGAGACCACTCCTTCATCGGGATCTTCACCTCGGACTCCCAGCCGATCCGCTACCTGGCGCCATCGACGTCGCGCGACCTCGAGCCGCGCTGGTCGCCGGACGGGACCAGGATCGCCTTCGTGCGGATGGCCGGCACGGGCGGCGCGCCGCGCCCGCTCTTGAAGCTCGAGCCCAATCCCTGGGCCATCTGGGTCGCCGACGCCGCGACCGGCGAGGGGCACGAGGTCTGGCACAGCCCGAACACGCTGCGCGGCTCGTTCCCCACGTCCCTCGGCGAGGCGAACCTCTCATGGGGCGCCGGCGACCGCCTGGTATTCACCGCCGACCTCGACAACTGGCCGCACCTCTACTCGGTGCCGCTCACCGGCGGAGAGCCGACATTACTCACCCCCGGCAACTTCATGGTCGAGTTCGTCGCCACGACCCCGGACCACAGTGCGATCGTCTACAGCGGCAACGCGGGGAGCGACCCGAACGACGACGACCGCCGGCACCTCTTCAGGGTCGCTGTGGATCGCCCCGGCCCGACCGAGCTGACGAGCGGTGAGGGGCTGGAGTGGGCGCCGGTCGTGACCGCCGACGGCGCCACGATCGCCTTCGTCTCGGCCGAGGCGAGGCGGCCGCCATTAGTCGCGGTGATGCCCGCGGCGGGCGGCGCGCCGAACCTGCTCGGCGCCGACCGCATCCCGGCCGACTTCCCGACCGACGCGCTGGTGGTGCCGCGCAAAGTGACGTTCCGCTCGCCGGACGGGCTCAACATCCAAGGACAGCTCTTCGAGCAGCCGAATCTCACCGGCAGGCATCCGGCGGTCGTGTTCGTCCACGGCGGCCCGCCGCGCCAGATGCTCCTGGGCTGGCACTACAGCGAGTATTACGCCAACGCGTACGCCCAGAACCAGTACCTGGCGAGCCGCGGCTACGTGGTGCTCTCGGTGAACTACCGGCTCGGCATCGGCTATGGCCACGACTTCCACCATCCGCCGCACGCGGGGCCGGCCGGCGCCGCCGAGTACCAGGACGTCCTGGCGGGCGGGCGCTATCTCGCGAAGCTGCCGGAGGTGGACGCGCGGCGCGTGGGGATCTGGGGCGGCTCCTACGGCGGTTTCCTGACGGCGATGGCGCTGGCCAGGAACAGCGACGTCTTCGCCGCGGGCTCCGACCTGCACGGCGTGCACGACTGGACGGCGGACCGGTACGCGACGACGGCGTGGCGCTACGAGAAGGGCGATCTGGACTCGGCGCGCACGATGGCCTGGCGGTCCTCGCCCGTGGCGTACGTGCGCACGTGGAAGTCACCGGTCATCCTGATCCAGGGGGACGACGACCGGAACGTGCGGTTCCATCAGACGGTGGATCTGGCGCGCCGGCTGGCCGCGGCCGGGGTGCACTACGAGGAGCTGGTCATCCCGGACGAGATCCACGACTTCCTGCGGTTCCGCTCGTGGGTCACGGCCGACTCCGCCACGGCGGCCTTCTTCGACAAGACGTTCGGCGTGCACTAGTCGGCGCGAAGCGCAAAGGCCGGGGAATCGCTTCCCCGGCCTCTGTCGTCTGTCGCAGCTGCCCGATACGGCCCGCTAGTGCGAGCGGCGCTTCGGCTTGGCGGGCGTGGGCGGTGCCGGCGGGGCCGTGGACTCGTGGTCCGCCGCGATCTTCCAGCCGTCGCTCGTGCGGTGATAGACCCCGGTCCAGGCCTCGCTGAACGGCGCCTCCTTGCCGGCGGAGTCCTTCATCGTTCCGGTGAGGGCTCCGGTGACCACGACCACGTCCCGATCGAGCACGGTCACGCGCTTCTGGTCCAGGGTGATCTTGAGGGACATGCCGGGCCGCAAGGTCGCGCGTACGACCTTCACATACGAGTCATAGGTCGGGTAGACCATCCCATACTCGGCGTGCACCCAGTCCTTCCCTGTGAAGTGCGACAGGTAGTTCTCCGGCGTCGGCTGCGCGTCGATGCTCGCGACGAACTGCGTCGCGACCTGACTGACGCTGTCGCCCAGCGCCGCCCGGTCAGCGTCGTTCATCGGCATCGGCTTGTTGCACCCCGCGGCAAACACCATCGCCGCGGCCCCCGCGATCCAGCGGCCCATGCCCATCCTGGCCCCCAAGTTTGTGAGATGGCCCCAACATCCCGGCCCGGTGGGGCGTAGTCAACTGGCAGAGTCCCGAAATCCACAACACCTTTGTCCCGTTCTTGACCGGAGCCTGTGCGCAGCGCCTAACTCAGGAGGAAGCATGCGTCCAAGTATCACCGCAACCAGCTTGATCGCTCTGTTGACCGTGGCAGCCACCGCCCAGGCCCAGCGGCCCGGACGCGGCCAGCCGCCCGCGCAGCCGGCCTCGGCCGAGCAGCCCGCGCGCGACACCAGCCGCATGCGGCCCGCGATGGACGGCGCGCCGCGCGAGGAGTCGTCCGTCACGGAGCATACGATCCGGATCAACGGGCAGACCATCGCCTACAAGGCCACCGCGGCCACGATGAACCTCACGAACGACTCGGGCGCGCCGATCGGCAGCCTGTACTACACGGCGTATACGAAGAACGGCATCTCGGACCTGAGCCAGCGGCCCATCTCGTTCATCTACAACGGCGGCCCCGGCTCCGCCTCGATGTGGCTCCACATGGGCGCGTACGGGCCGAAGCGGATCGTCACGACGGAGGCGGGCTTTACCCCGCCGGCCCCGTACCAGATCGTGGACAACGAGAACACGCTGCTCGACGCGACCGACATGGTGTTCATTGATCCGATCGGCACCGGCTTCAGCAAGCCCGTCGGGAAGGGGACGGGGCGGGACTTCTGGGGCGTGGACGAGGACGCCCGGTCCATCACCCAGTTCATCTACCAGTACGTCAGCCGCAACGGGCGCTGGAATTCGCCGAAGTTCCTGATCGGCGAGAGCTACGGCACCACCCGCTCCGCGGTGCTGGTGAACCGGCTGCAGCAGCAGGAGAACATGGACTTCAACGGCGTCGTGCTGATGTCGTCGGTGCTGGATTTCGAGACGCTGGAGTTCGCGCCGGGGCACGACATCTCGTACGTGCTCTACCTGCCGAGTTACGCGGCGACGGCGGCCTACCACCACGCGACCCCGACGCCGGCCAACCTGCCGGCATTCCTCGACACCGTGCGCACGTGGGCGATGGGTCCGTACGCGGCCGAGCTCGCGAAGGGCTCGTCGCTACCGGCGGCCGAGCGCGCCGCGGTGCTGCGGCAGCTGTCGGCGTACACCGGCCTCAGCCAGGAGTACCTGGACCGGGCCAACCTGCGCGTGAGCCTCGGGCAGTTCAGCGAGGAGCTGAGCCGTTCCCAGGGCATGGTCTCCGGCCGGCTCGACTCCCGCTTCCAGGGGCCCGAGTTCGACCTGCTGAGCGAGGGGATGGAGTACGATCCGCAGTCCGAGGCCATCAGCAGCGCGTTCATGACGGCGATCAACTCCTATCTGCGTGACGAGCTGAAGTTCCCGGCGGGCGACGAGCGCTACGTGGGCGGCGGCGCGGTGCAGCCGTGGGACTGGAACCGCCTGCCGCAGGGCCGGCGCGGGGGCGGGGGCGGGGGCGGGTTCTTCCGTGGCGCGACGTACGTGGGGAGCGATCTGGCGAACGCCCTGGTCTCGAACCCCAACCTCAAGGTCGAGATCGAGAACGGCTACTACGACATGGCGACGCCGTTCTTCGCGACCGAATACACGATGGACCACCTCGGCGTGAACCCGACGCTGCGGAGCAACATCACGCTGAAGTACTACGAGGCGGGGCACATGATGTACCTGCACGTGCCCGACCTGGCGAAGCTGAAGGCGAATGTTGTCGCGTTCATCCAGGCGAATTCGCACGTAAGCCAGTGAGGTGGGTGAGAGGTGAGATGGGAGAAGTGAGAAGGCGAAGCGAGAAGTGAGAGGTAAAGGCGTGAGAGGCAAAGGCGTGAGGGGATTTCCTCTCACGCCTTTCCTTCTCACGCTTCTTCAGTCCAGCCGCTCCATCCCCGGCCCCGGCCGGGTGAGGAAGAACTGCGCCTGCTTCCCGCGGTCGGGAAATGCGGCGAGGTACTCCCGCCCCCAGCGCTCCAGGAAGTCGTCGGCCGCCGCGGTCCGGACCAGGGCCCACACCGCGCCGCCGAACCCCGCGCCGAACGCCGACGCCGCGGCCGCACCGAGCCTTCGGGCGGAGCGGGCCAGGGCGACCGTCTCCGGCACCTGATTGCCCAACCAGCGCTCGGCCCCGATCTGCGAGCGGTCCACCAGCAAGCCGATGCCCTCGACGTCGCCGCGCGCCAGGCAGTCCCCGACCTCGGGGATGATCTCCAGGCTCTCGGCCACGAACTGCTCGAGCCTGCCGAGCAGCGCTTCCGGCTCCGTGGCGGCGGTCCGCACGATCTCCCGCATCCGCTCGAGGGCGTCGGGCGCCGAGGCCAGGGCGTCGGCGAGGGAGAAGTCGGTCCGCCCGGTCGCGGCGCGCCATGCCTTCAGGATCGTGTCGGCCTCCTGCGCGGCGCGGTTATAGGCGTCCTGTGCGGGACCGTTCTTGTCGGCCACGACGCCGCTCACCCCGATCGCGAACGTCCAGCCCGCGGGGAGCGGCATCGTGCGCTCGTGACGGACGGGGCAGAAGGCATACTGGCTTAGCGCGCCGGCGCGGCAGCAGAGGATCGCCGTGTGGTCCTCGCTCCCGCCGGTGGTGCCCACGCCCGCGTCGCCGCGCAGCGAGCCGAAGCTGTGGCCGTTCTCGACGGCGCCGAGATAGCCGGCCAGCTCCTCCGACGAATGGACGTTCTCGAGGTACTCGTGGCGCCGCTCGAGCTGGTTCACGTCCGCCAGCACGGTGAAGAACCCCACGACCAGCGCGCTCGAGCTGCTCATCCCGGCCGCGGGCGGCAGATCGCTCGCGAAGGCGATGTCGGCGCCTTTCAGGGGTCCGGGGAAGTTGCGGGCGATGCGCCGCGCCACGGTCATCGGGTAGTTGCCCCAGTGCCCCGGGGCGCGGCGCAGCGCCGGGCCGATGGTGAAGTCCAGGCTCTCCTTGGAGGCGGCGTCCACCACGCGCACCTGGGCGTCGGAGCGCGGGCGGATGGCGAAACAGATGCCCAGCTCGGCCGCGGCCAGGAGGCTCCGCCCGCCGGCGTAGTCCGTGTGCTTACCAAGGACCTCGAGGCGGCCGGGGACGAAGAGCGCTCGCGCGTCGGAGGAGGCTCCGGCCAGGGCGGTAAGCGCCGCGCTCGCGGCTTCGATCAGGCCGTCGTGGGGCATGCGCGCAAGATACCATGAGGCAGGCCGCCAAGCCCCGGCGGGGGAACTGCCGGAGTGCCTAGCGGCCGGCGGAGGCTCGCCAGCGGCTGAGCAGCTCCTCTTCGGTGACGCCGAGCCGCGCGAGGAGGCCTGATTGGGTCGTGTCCGCCAGCATCGCCGTGACGGTGGCGCGCCCCCATCTGCGGTCCACGTACTCCGCAAGCGAGCCGGCAACACCGTAGCGCCAGCGCCCGCTCCAGACGGTGGCAAGGCGCGTCGGCGCGAGGCCTGCGGCGATGGCCCGGCGTGCGTCTCTTCGGTGCTCGGCGTCGAGTTGTCCGGACACGAGTACCGCCAGGCCCTCCACGAACCAGCCGAGGTCGTCCATCCCGTCGAAGGTGGGATGCGGGTTGTGCTGGCCGTGATAGACATGCACCAGCTCGTGCCACAGCAAACGCCGGGTGGACGCGGTGTCCGTGGGGTCATGCTCGCACGCTTCGGAATGCCACACTCGTGGCGTCAGCAGCGCCAGCTCGCCGGCTACGCCGCTGGCCACCATCCAGCACTCGGCGCGCAGGTCCGGCACTCCCCACGCCGCCGCCCAGTGGGCCGTGAGTGACGCACGATCGGGAAAGACACGGACTATGAACGTCCCCGCGAACGGGGCGCCGAAGAACGACTCCACCGCGGCACGGCCTGCGGTGAGCGTGGCGACCAGATCGGGGACGGTGCCGCTGTCGGCGTCGGCGTACTCGACGACGAGTCCGGCGCGTATCACCCGGCGCGGCAGCCCGGTGTCCGAGCCGGCTGGAGCGAAGGGCACGCTGGCGAGCAGCGCACTCAGCAGGAACGTCTCGACCATGCGATTTCGTACGGTAGGGGCCGCGCTCGGGTTTCGCCCTCTTCGGAGTTTGCCTTTCCTCGCCGGAGTGGCATATGCTATCGGCCGCCCCCGTCTCTCCATTCGCTGCGCCTCGGAGGTCCCGGTGTTTCCACGATCTGCGCCGCTCGTTGCCGCCCTCGCTCTTGTCTTGTCCGCGCCGCTCCGCGCCCAGGCCCCGGCCGCCCCGGCGGCCGTGGCCACCTACGTGCCCGACCTCGCGGCGCTGGTGCGCCGGCCCGCGAGCGAGCTCCAGGACGTGGTGGAGCGCTTCACCGCCGACCGCTACGCGCTGCTCCGGCGTTGGGACGCGGCCTACTCGCCCACGCGCCGCGCCCTCCAGCGCGCGTTCTACGCGGACTGGCTCGCGCGCACCGACTCCATCGCCTTCGACTCGCTGAGCGAGGGGGGCAGGGTGGACTGGCTGCTGCTCCGCGGGCGTCTGCGCCACGAGCAGTCGCTGCTCACGGAGGAAGACCACTTCATCGCCGAGACCGCGCCGCTCGTCCCGTTCGCGGGCACGGTCTTTTCGCTCGCCGAGGCACGGCGCGACCTCGTGACGATGGACCCGGCCGCCACCGCCGATTCGCTCGCGCGCCTGGCGGCGCGCATCGACACCGCGCGGCACGCCGTGGAGGCGTCGTTGGCCAACCCGGCGGGACGCGAGGGCGCCCGGCCCGACCGGCTCGCCGCCTATCACGCCGCCCAGCTGCTGGAATCCCTCCGCGGCACGCTCGACCGCTGGTTCAAGTTCTACGACGGCTACGATCCGCTCTTCAGCTGGTACGCCGCCGCGCCCTACAAGCAGGTGGACGACGGGCTCAAGGCCTACCGGACGCTGCTGCGCGAGCGGATCGTCGGGGTGAAGCCGGGTCAGGACGAGCCGATCGTGGGCCGGCCGATCGGGCGCGACGCGATGCTGGCCGACCTGACGGCGGAGATGATCCCGTACACGCCCGAGCAGCTCGTCGCCATCGCGCAGCGCGAGTTCGCATGGTCGGAGAACGAGATGAAGCGGGCCGCGCGCGAGATGGGCTACGGCGACGACTGGCGCGCGGCGCTGGAGAAGGTGAAACAGGACTTCGTGCCGCCCGGCCGCCAGCCGGACCTGGTGCGGGACCTGGTGCGCGAAGCGATCGCCTACGTCGAGAGCCACGACCTGGTCACGGTGCCGCCGCTCGCGCAGGACATGTGGCGGATGGAGATGCTGTCGCCCGCGCGGCAGAAGGAGTCGCCCTTCTTCCTCGGCGGCGAGACGATCTGGGTCTCGTACCCGACGGACTCGATGTCGGAAGAGGACAAGCTGATGAGCATGCGCGGGAACAACATCCACTTCTCCCGCGCCACGGCGTTCCACGAGATGATCCCCGGGCACGAGCTGCAGGGCTTCATGGCCCAGCGCTACAACGCGTACCGGAACGCCTTCGCCACGCCGTTCTACATCGAGGGATGGGCGTACTACTGGGAGACGCTGATGTGGGACCTCGGCTTCACGAGCAAGCCGGAGGACCGGATCGGCGCGCTGTTCTGGCGGATGCACCGCTCGGCGCGGATCATCCTGTCGCTCGGTTTCCATCTCGGCACCTACACGCCGCAGCAGTGCATCGACTTCCTGGTGGACCGGGTGGGCCACGAGCGTGCCAACGCCACGGCCGAGGTGCGGCGCTGGCTCAACGGCGACTACCAGCCCGACTACCAGGTGGCGTACATGATCGGCGGGCTGCAATTCCGCGCCATGCACCACGAGCTGGTGGACTCGGGAAAGATGACGAACCGGCAGTTCCACGACGCCGTGCTGCAGGCGGGCGACATGCCGGTGGAGATGGTGCGCGCGCTGCTCGAGAACGTGCCGCTCACGCGCGACTACACGACCAGCTGGAAGTTCGAAGGGGAGAATCCGCGGTGAGAGGCCGCCTGACATTCGCGCTCCCGTGCTGCGCGGCCGTGGCGCTCGCCGCCTGCGGCCGGGCCGGCGAGAGCGGGCAGTCCCTGGCCGAAGCCCGTGCGCGGCAGAGCGCGCCGCCGCCGGCGGTGGACGTGGCGTGGCTCGACAGCCTCGCGAGAGGCTACGTCGCCGAGAAGCACCTCGTGGGCCTCTCGGTCGGCGTCGCGCAGGACGGGAAGATCGTGTTCGCGCACGGCTACGGCTTCGCGTCGCTCGCGGATCACTCCGCGGTCACGCCGGCGACGAAATTCGCCATCGGCTCCGTGACGAAGCAGTTCACCTGCGCCGCCGTGCTGCTGCTCGAGGAGAGCGGCCGGATCTCGATGAGCGACCCGGTGTCGAAGTACTTCCCGCAGCTGACCCAGGCCAGGGACGTCACGCTCCTGGACCTCGGGAACCACGTCTCCGGCTATCGCGACTACTACCCGCTCGACTTCGTGGACCGCGAGATGGCGCAACCGACGACCGCCGACAGCGTGATCGCCGAGTACGCGACGCGGCCGCTCGATTTCCAGCCGGGGACCCGCTGGTCGTACAGCAACACCAACTTCCTCGTCCTCGGCCGGGTAGTGGAGAAGGTCAGCGGGGTGCCGTTCGGGACCTTCCTTGACCAGCACATCTTCACACCGCTCAACATGCGCGCGACGGCCTACGATCCTGCGCCGGGCGGCCCGGGGATGGCGACGGGCTACACCTCCTTCGCGCTCGGCGCCCCCCAGGCCGTCGCGCCCGAAGGCGCCGGCTGGGACGGGATGGCGGGCGCGCTCTGGTCCACGCCGAGCGACCTGCTGACCTGGGACGTGGCGCTGGTGGACGGCAAGGTGCTCTCACCCAGCTCCTACCGGACGCTGACGACGCCGCGCCGGCTGGTCGACGGCCGCTCGACGGGCTACGGCTGCGGCGATGGAGTGAGCGATCGCGGCGAGGCGCTCCTGCTCACGCACCGCGGAGCGGTGAGCGGCTTCACCGCCCAGAACACGGTGATCCCCGCCACCCGCTCGGCCGTCGTCCTGCTGACCAACGCGGACTTCGGCTCGCTGGGCGACCTGAACCGCGCGATCCTGGCGAAGCTGGCCCCGCACGTGAACGTGCCGGCGATCCGGGGTGCTCCGGCGCTGCCGATGGCGGCGGCGCTCCTGTCGCAGCTCCAGAAAGGCCGGGTGGACCGCGCGGCGCTGGGCGACGACTTCAGCGCGTACCTGACGCCGGAGCGGCTGGCCGGCGCGCGGACGTCGCTCGCGGGGCGCATCGCGGACGTGCAGGTGGCGAGTACGGCGGAGCGCGGCGGGATGGAGGTGGCGGACGTGCGCTTCAAGGTCGGCGCGCGCGCGGCCGCGGCGCTGATGTACCGCACGCCGGACGGGAAGATCCAGGAGTTCCTGGTCTACCAGCCGTAGGGCCTAGAGGCGCACCAGCTGGCCGGCCAGCCCCGCGGCGACGGAGGCGACGTCGGAGCGGCTCGTGAGGTCCAGCACGCCCTCGCGGAACGGCACCACGCGCATCCGCTCGCCGAGCTTGGCCACGGCGTAGCGCACCGCCTCCGGCAGCTCCAGCTCGCCCGAGCGCGACGGGGCGATCTCGCGGCACGCCCGGAAGATGGTCCGGGTGAACATCCAGCAGTTCAGGCTGACGAGGACGTCGCCGCCGGCCGGCGGGGCAGGAGCGTCCTCCGGCTCGAGGAGCCGCGTCAGGATGCCCTGGGCGTCCATCTCGACGACGGGGAAACGCGCGACCCGCTCCGCGCTCAGGTTCCCCTGGGCGATCAGTGCGCTCTTCCAGAAGGCGGCGATGCCGGCCTCGCCCAGCAGGTGGAGCGCGCGGAGCGCCTGCACCGGGTAGTAGGTGTCGGAGTTGACGACGAGGAAACGGTCGGCGCCCGCGAATGCCTCGGCCGCCAGCACGGCGTCGGCCGTGCCGCGGGGCTTCTCCTGGTGCGCGAAGCGCAGCGTGAAACGCCGCGGCTTCGCGTCCTGCTGGTAGTAGTCGCGCATGGCGCCGCGGTCGGGGCCGATGACGAGGCAGATCTCCTCGAACCCCGCGTCGGCGATCACCGTCAGGACGTAGTCCAGGAACGGGCGAGCGACGGGCATCATCGCCTTGAGGCCGCCGGCGGCCACCGCCGCCTGGTGGCGATCCAGGGTGGCCGCCTTGTCCGGACGCATCATGCGCGTCCCCAACCCCCGGGCGAGAACCACGGCCTTCCGTGCGCGCTGGTCCACGGGCGGGAAGTAACCGCGATTCGGCGGGGGGCGGTAGTGCGGTCGGTGCCCGCCGCCGTATCTTGGGAATGATGATCCGCCGCCGAGAATTCGTCTCATCCCTCCTGGCCGCGGGCGCCGCGCTGCCGATCCTGCGACGAGGTTCGGAGCCGTCTTCCGCCTTGCCGTCTGGCAACCAGAGGCTCTGGCAGGATTTGGAAATAGGCATGTTCGTCCACTTCGCCCCCAACACCTGGCAGGACCGGGAGTACGACGACCGCTCGACGCCGCTCACGGCCATCAACCCCGACATCGACACCGACCAGTGGGCCGCGGTCGCCCGCGACCTCGGCGCGCGGTACCTGGTGATGGTCGCGAAACACCAGGGCGGCTTCTGCATGTGGCAGACCGACACGACGGACTACTCGATCCGCAACACGCCGTGGAAAGGCGGGCGCGGGGACGTGATGGCGGACGTCGCGGCCTCGTGCCGGAAGCACGGGCTGGGGCTCGGCGTGTACTGCTCTCCGCGGGACGACAACTTCGGGTCCGGCGGGGGCGGGAGGTGTGCCACGCCCGAGAAGCAGCGCGCGTACAACCGGCTCTACCGGCAGCAGCTGACCGAGGTGCTGACGCGCTACGGCGACCTGGTCGAGATCTGGTTCGACGGGAGCATCGTCGTGCCGGTCTGCGACGTCGTGCACGCCCACGCGGCGCGCGCCGCGATCTTCCAGGGGCCGTGCGCGTCGATCCGCTGGGTGGGGAACGAGGACGGCGTCGCGCCGTACCCCTGCTGGAATTCGCTCCCGGGGGCCGCCGCCGCGACGGGGGAAGCGACGGCGAAGGACAGCGATCCGGACGGTGATGCGTGGCTGCCGAACGAGGTGGACGTGTCCATCCGGCGGCCGAACTGGTTCTGGAGCACGACGGACGAGAAGAACCTGCTGACCGTGGACCAGCTGCTGGAGATCTACTACCGCTCCGTCGGGCGTGGCGCGCAGCTGTTGCTCAACATCCCGCCGGACCGGACGGGGCACATCGCGGCGGCCGACGCGGCGCGGGCGAAGGCGTTCGGCGACGAGATCCGGCGGCGCTTCGGCGTGAGCCTCGCGGAGACGCACGGCACCGGGAGCGAGATCGTGCTCGACCTGCCGACCAGGACGATGGTCGATCACGTCGTCATCGAGGAGGACCTGCGCGGCGGAGAGCGCGTGCGGGGCTATCGCCTCTGGGGGCGGGCGGCCGGCGTCTGGCTGCCGCTCGGCCTGGGGAGCGCCGTCGGCCACAAGCGCATCCAGCCCGTTGCGCCGTCGCTCATCGACGCCGTCCGCCTCGAGGTCACGGAGAGCGCCGCCGCGCCCCGCATCCGCCGTCTGGCGGCCTTCGCCACGCACGCCGCGCCGCCGCGGACCTGGAACGATCCGGGCCCGCGCTGAGGCGCGGCCGGCCGGCTACGCGCCCGGCGTCTTCCAGCGCACGAAGCCCTCGATCGCCTCGTACTCGGCCAGGCCCAGCTTGTCGTAGACCCGGGCCGCCTCGCGGTTCCGGACTTCCGCGCGCTGCCAGAACTCCCGCTCGTCGGGCCCGGGGAACATCGCGCGGTCCTTCTGCGACTGGTGCTTGAAGATCGCGTCCCGCTTCTTCACGACCTCGGCGGGGCTCAGCGGCACCGCCATGTCGATCCGCTCCGGCTCCCACTCCTGCCACGCCCCGCGGTACAGCCAGACCTCGCAGGAGCCCCACCACTTGTGCCGCTTCACGCGCTCGAACGCGCGCACCAGCGCCTGCCAGCAGAGGCGGTGCGTGCCGTGCGGGTCGGTGAGGTCGCCGGCGGCGTAGATCTGGTGCGGCTTCACGCGCTCCAGGACTTCGACGACGCGCTCGACGTCCTCCTCGCCCGGCGGGAGCTTCCGCACCGTGCCGGTCTCGTAGAAGGGGAGGTCGAGGAAGTGCAGCTGCTCGGCGGGGATCCCGCAGGCGCGGCCGGCGGCCCGCGCCTCGCCGCGCCGGATCAGCCCCTTGATGCGGCGCACCTCGGGCGTGTCGATCTGCCCGGGGCGCTTCTTCCTGAGCTCGTCCTCGATGTGCCGCTCGATCCGCGCCGCCTCTACGGGGTCGAGGCCGAAGATGCGATTGAAGTCGAGCGCGAACTGCGCGAACCGCACGGCGTCGGCGTCGAACACGGCGAGGTTGCCGGACGTCTGATAGGCGACGTGCACCTCGTGGCCGTGCTCCTGCAGCCGGATCAGCGTCCCGCCCATCGAGAGCACGTCGTCGTCGGGGTGCGGCGAGAAGACGACGACGCGCTTCGGGAAGACGTCGTCGCCTGTCCGCGGGATGTCGCCGGGGCGCTTCATCGCCGCGGGCTTGCCGCCCGGCCAGCCGGTGATCGTCTCCGCCCGCTCGCGGAAGACGTCCACGTTGATGTCGTACGCCGGCCCCCGCTCGGCCACGAGGTCCTGGAGCCCGGCCTCGTTGTACTCCTCCTCCGTCAGCTTGAGGATCGGCTTGTCGAGCTTCCGCGCCAGCCAGATCACCGCCTTGCGGATCAGCGCGTCGTCCCAGGCGACGCCGCCCAGGAGCCACGGGCTCTTGTAGCGCGTGAGGTCGGCGGCCGCCGCGGCGTCGAGCACGACCGCGGCGTTGGGGTGCTCCTGGAGGAAGCTCGCGGCCACGTGCGGGGTGACATCGCCCTCGACGGACTGCGCGACGATCGCGGCCTTGTGCTCGCCGAACGCGAGCAGGATGATGCGCCGCGCCCCGAGGATCGTCCCGACGCCCATCGTGATCGCGCGCCGCGGCACCAGCTCCAGCCCGAAGAAGTCCGAGGCCGCGTCGCGCCGCGTAATACGGTCCAGGGTGATGAGGCGCGTGACGCTGTCCCGTGCCGAGCCGGGCTCGTTGAAGCCGATGTGTCCCGTGCGCCCGATGCCGAGCAGCTGGAGGTCGAGGCCGCCGGCGTCGGCGATGGCCTCCTCGTACCGCTGCGCGTACTCGTGCACGCGGTCCGGCGGGACGGTGCCGTCCGGGATGTGGACGCGTCTGGGGTCGATGTCCACGTGGTCGAACAGGTGCTCGCGCATGAAGCGGCGGTAGCTCTGCAGCTCGTCGGGCTCGATCGGGTAGTACTCGTCGAGGTTGAACGTCGTGACGTTGGCGAAGGAGAGCTGCTCTTCCCGGTGCATCCGGACCAGCTCGGCGTAGACGCCGATCGGGGTGGCCCCCGTGGCGAGCCCGAGCACGCAGGGCCTCTCGAGCGAGGCGCGCTCGCGGATCAGCGCCCCGATCTCCCGCGCGACGGCGGTGCTGGCGGCCTCCGCGTCGGGGAAGACCTGCGTGGGGATCCGCTCGGGAACCGACGCTGCGGCCGCGGCTTTCATGTTTCCTCCTGGCGGCTCCCCCAGACCATCGGCAGGAGCCGGACGAGCCCGAGCGCGCTGGCGCCGAACAGCACGGTGAAGACCAGGGCCTGCGGCGTCCGCCCATACAGGTAGCTGCCGGTGCCGAACAGCGCCGAGTAGACGAACAGGCAGCCGAGCGTCCAGCCGAGCAGCGCGAGCGACAGCCGGTCGGTCTTGCCCGTGGCTCCCGCCTCGGCGCGCACGGCGGCCCAGCCGGGGCCGGCGGGCCGCACCAGCCGGTAGAACTTCACCAGCGTCTCACGCGGCGAGGGCGCCGTCAGGAAGGTGACGACGATCCAGATGACGGTGGTGCACGCGACGGTGACGGGGAGCGAGACGGTGGACGGCACCGGATGCCCGAGCTTCCCGGCGACGAAGAAGCCCACCGCGAAGAGCGGCGCCGAGGCCATCACGGCGATCTCGCTCCAGGCATTGATCCGCCACCAGAACCAGCGCAGCAGGTAGATGAGTCCCGTGCCGGCGCCGAGGTTCAGGATGAGGTCGAAGGCCTCCTTCGCCGTGGACAGCGCGAGGCTCAGGCTCGCCGCGCAGATCATCAGCAGCGCCGTGGTGATGCGGCCCACGAACACGTAGTGCCGCTCCTCCCGTCCCGGCCTCAGGAAGCGCCGGTAGAAGTCGTGCACGAGGTACGACGTCCCCCAGTTGAGGTGCGTCTCGATCGTCGAGCGGTACGCCGCCAGCGTGCCCGCGACGACCAGGCCGAGGAAGCCGGCCGGGAGGAAGAGGAACATGGCGGGGTACGCCGTGTCGTTCCCGATCAGGTTCCGGGCCACGTGCGGGAAGGCGCGGGTGATGTCCGCCAGCTGCGGGAAGACCAGGGTCGAGGCGAGGGCCGTGATGATCCAGGGCCAGGGCCGGAGCGCGTAGTGCATGAAGTTGAAGAACAGCGTGCCCGTGAGCGCATCGCGCTCGCTCTTGGCCGCGAGCATCCGCTGGGCGATGTAGCTCCCGCCGCCCGGCTCGGCGCCCGGATACCAGACCGACCACCACTGGACCGTGATGGGGATGATGAACACCGCGGCGGCCGCGCCCCAGTTCCCGAAGTCGGGAAGGAGGTTGAGCATCTTGGGGTCGATCTTGTGCAGGAGCCCCGCGAGCCCGCCCACCGCCGGCTGCTGTACGGCAAAGTAGGACACCGCGATGGTGCCGGTCATGGTGATCGTGAACTGGATCGAGTCGGTGACCAGCACGCCCCAGAGCCCGGAGACCGAGGCGAAGAAGATCGTGATCACCGAGGCGATCACCAGCGTCTGCCACGCCGGCCAACCGAGGACGATGCTCGCGATCTTGGCCGCCGCCAGGTTCACGGTGGCCATGATGACGCAGTTGAAGAACAGGCCGAGGTAGATCGCGCGGAACCCGCGCACGAAGCTGGCCGCCTTGCCCGAGTAGCGAACCTCGTAGAACTCGAGGTCGGTCATGACGTGGGAGCGCCGCCACATCCGGGCGAAGAAGAACACCGTCATCATCCCGGTCAGCAGAAACGCCCACCAGACCCAGTTCTCCGAGACGCCGCGCTCGCGCACCAGGTTGGTGACGAGGTTCGGCGTGTCGGTGCTGAAGGTGGTGGCGACCATTGAGATCCCCACCAGCCACCACGGCGCCGCGCGCCCCGACGTGAAGAACTCGGTGGTGCTGGAGCTGGCGCGCTTCACGAAGAAGATCGCCGGCAGGAACGAGATGCCGATCGAGATCGCGACGATGGTCCAGTCGAGGGCGGTCAGGTGCATGGCGGGGCAAGATGCCGCCGGGGGCACCGGGATGGCAACCGGGCGCGCCGAAGGCTCCCCAGCTGGGCCGCCGTCCCAGGCGCGCAGCCTCGGCACGCCGGGCACGGACATTGCTCTACCAGTCAGAGGGTCGTAAATGGTCCAGGGGGCCCTGACGGGGAGTGACCGTGACGAGTGTCGCGATGGACTCGAGAATGGCGGAGATTTTCAAGGGCCTCGGCCGCGCGGTCGGGAATTCCCCGCTGCTGGGGATCCATTTCAGGTACCGGGGCGAGCGCCGGACCATCTACGCCAAGTCGGAGCAGCTCAACCTGACTGGGAGCATCAAGGACCGGATGGCGCTCTACATCCTGCAGAGCGCGTACGAGGGGGGTTCGATCCGGCCAGGGGACACGATCGTCGAGGCGACGAGCGGGAACACGGGGATATCCTTCGCCGCCATCGGCCGCGCGCTCGGGCATCCGGTCACGATCTTCATGCCAGACTGGATGAGCCGCGAGCGGGTGGACCTGATCCACAGCCTCGGGGCCAAGGTGGTGCCGGTGACGCGGGAGGCCGGCGGCTTCCTGGGCAGCATCCGGATGGCGGAGGAGCTGGCGGCTACTACGTCGCGCATCTTCCTGCCGCGCCAGTTCCAGAACGAGGCCAACGTGAAGGCGCATGAGCTCACGACGGGGCCGGAGATCTGGTGGCAGCTCCAGTTCCAGTCGCTGGTGCCGGACGCGTTCGTCGCGGGCGTGGGGACGGGCGGGACGGTCATGGGGGTCGGCCGTTTCCTCAAGGCGCAGCACTCCGGGGTCCGGGTGCATCCGTTGGAGCCGGCCGAGAGCCCGACGCTCCGCACCGGGCGCAAGGTCGGCCAGCACCGCATCCAGGGGATCTCGGACGAATTCATCCCGGCGATCGTGGATCTTGCCGCCCTGGATCCGGTCGTGGACGCGTGCGACGGCGATGCGATCCTGATGGCGCAGAAGCTCGCCGCCGAGCTGGGGCTGGGCGTGGGGATCTCCTCGGGCGCCAACTTCGTCGGGGCGCTCAAGGTGCAGAACGAGCTGGGCGGCGCCGCCGTGGTAGCGACAGTCTTCCCGGACGACAACAAGAAGTACCTGAGCACGGCGTTGCTAAAGGACGAGCCGCTGCGGGACGATTACTTGTCGCGGGACGTGAAGTTCGAGAGCTACGCCGCGTACAAGCGCGTGTGCCACACCTGCTGTGAGATGTACGAGTGCACGCAGCGCTTGACGCCGCTCATGACCGCTTGATACTTCGCTTGTCCGCAGGCCCGTCTGGCGATCATCCGACGGCCTTTCCACTTCCAAACATCAACGTCTCTCGCCGAGGCTTCTGATGCGCCGACCGCTCCGGCTGGGCCTGGTGGCCCTGTGCACCGCGTGCGCCGTTCTTCCCGCCCTGGCCCAGCGCCCCACCGGCATCGTCGGCCAGTACGTCCCGCCCCGGACCTGGGCCTCACCGCCGCACGGCTTCGACCTGCTGCACCAGAAGGTCGCGGTGAGCTTCGACGTTCCCCGGCGCTCCGTGCTCGGCACGGTCACCTCGCGGCTGGTGATCACCGGCGCCGCCACCGACACGGTCCGGTTCAACGCCGAGAACCTCACGATAGACGCGGCCACGGACGCCGCGGGCCGCGCGCTCCGGTTCGCCGCCGACACCGCCCACGTCACGGTGCGGCTGGCGCGGCGCGCGGCTGTGGGCGACACGGTCGAGTTCACGCTGCGCTATCACGGCACGCCGGAGCGCGGGCTCTACTTCGTGCCGCGGCGCAACGTCATCTGGACCCAGGGCGAAGCGACGGAAACCCGCGCCTGGGTGCCGACCTACGACGCGCCCGACGACAAGACGACCTGGGACATGCTGGTGACCGTGGATTCGGGCCTGAGCGTCCTGTCCAACGGCCGACTCGTGGACGTCACGCCCGCGAGCGGCGGGACGCAGAAGGTCTGGCACTGGGCTCAGGAGCGGCCCGCCTCGACCTACCTGTATTCCATCGTCGCCGGGCCGTTCACCGTGCTCCGCGACCAATGGCGCGGCCGGCCCGTGGACTACTGGGTCTATCCGGACACGGTCGACGCCGCGTGGCGGACGTTCGGCGAGACGCCGAGCATGATCGAGCTGTACTCCCAGCTCCTGGTGCCCTTCCCCTGGGCCAAGTACGACCAGTC
>Ga0187889_10001195_pt1 | contig 28501 bp, 22 predicted proteins | sample June2016WEW_7_10_2_FD_132992 | JGI IMG/M metagenome (GOLD analysis project Ga0187889, IMG submission 132992) | Peatland microbial communities from SPRUCE experiment site at the Marcell Experimental Forest, Minnesota, USA - June2016WEW_7_100 | ecosystem: Environmental > Terrestrial > Soil >... | reverse complement strand
TGCCCGACGTGCGCGACGGTCTCAAGCCCGTGCAGCGGCGCATTCTATATGCGATGCACAACGATCTGCACCTCTATCCCGATGCCAAGTTTCGCAAGAGCGCGACCATCGTGGGCACCGTCATCGGCAAGTATCATCCTCATGGCGATACCGCCTGCTACGAGGCCATGGTGCGCATGGCGCAGGACTTCTCTCTGCGCTACCGCCTGGTCGATGGTCACGGCAACTTCGGCTCGCTCGACGGCGACGCCCCGGCGGCCTACCGCTACACCGAGGCGCGCATGGCGCCCCTGGCCATGGAGCTGCTCGACGAGATAAAGCAGGGCACCGTCGACTTCCGTCCCAACTTCGACAGCAGTGCTGACGAGCCGGTGGTGTTGCCCGCGCGCGCCCCCCAGCTCTTGGCCAACGGCTGCACTGGCATCGCGGTCGGCATGGCGACCAACATCCCCCCCCACAACCTGGGTGAGGTGTGCCAGGCCGCCATCGCCCTCATCGACGACCCCAAGCTGGAGTGCAAGGACCTGCTCCGGCACATCAAGGGTCCCGATTTTCCCACCGGCGGGCTGTGCCCGAGCTCCCGGAAAGAGCTGCGCGAGATCTACGAGACCGGGCAGGGCCCCATCCGGCTGCGCGGCGAGTGGAAGAGCGAGGAGTCCAAGCGCGGGGCCTCCCTGGTGGTCATCACCTCGATCCCTTACAACCTCAGCAAGGCCGACCTGGTCGAGAAGATCGCCGAGGTCATCGTGGGCAAGAAGCTGCCCATGCTGGTCGACGTGCGCGACGAGTCCACCAGCGAGGTGCGCATCGTGCTCGAGCTCAAGCAGGGCGCCGATCCCGCGCTGGTCATGGCCTACCTCTACCGGCACACCCAGCTCGAGCTCTCCTTTCACGTCAACATGACCTGCCTGGTGCCCACGCGGAACCGCGAGGTGGCAGGTCCCATGCGCCTCAACCTGCTCTCGATTCTGCGCGAGTTCCTCGAATTTCGCGAGGATGTGGTCACCCGGCGCTTCGCGTTCGAGCTGGCCGAGCTGCGCCGGCGCATCCACATCCTGGAGGGCCTTGCCACCATCTTCGATGCCTTGGACGAGACCATTCGCATCATCCGCAAGTCGGAGGGCAAGGCCGACGCCGCCGCCAAGCTCATGCAGCGTTTTGCCCTCGACGAGGAACAAACCGACGCCATCTTGGAGCTCAAGCTCTACAAGCTGGCCCGCCTCGAGATCCAGATCATCGTGCAGGAGCTCACGGCCAAACGGGCGCGCGCCAAGGAGATCGAGGCCGTGCTCAAGGACAAGCGCAAGCTGTGGAAGGTCATTCGCGGCGAGCTTATCGAGATCGGCAACAAGTTCGCCGACAAGCGGCGCACCAAGATCGGCGGGGGAGGGGAGGGCGAGGTCGAGTTCCAGGCCGAGGACTTTATCGTCGACGAGGATGTGACGGTGATCCTGTCGCGCGACGGTTGGCTCAAGCGTGTGCGCGAGGTCAAGGACCTGGCGAGCACGCGGGTGCGCGAGGGCGACGCCGTGCTGGCCGCCCTGCGTGGCTCGACCAAGGATCTGGTGGCCATCTTCTCCAACCTCGGCAGCTGCTACGTCCAGCGCATCCACGACGTGCCGGCCTCGACCGGCTATGGCGAACCGGTGCAGAAGCTGTTCAACTTTCGCGACGGTGAGCGCGTGATAGCCGCCTATGTGCTGACCGGCAGCGGCTCCCCGGTCCTGCCCGCCGGGAAGGAGATCATTGCCGTCACCAAGCGGGGCTTCGGCTTTCGCATCAGCTCGGATCCCCACCGCGAGATCTCGACCCGCGCCGGGCGGCGCTACGCCAAGCTGGCCGAGGGTGACGAGGTAGTGAACGTCCTGCCTTTCGTGCCCAGGCAAGCCCTAGGCCTGGTCACGGCCCAGGCGCGCTCGCTCCTGTGTATGGTCGACGAGGTAGCCCTCTTGGCCAATCCCGGCAAGGGCGTCACCATGATCAAGCTGGAAGACGACGATGCCGTGCTGGCCTTCGGCACGGGTGATCGCTACGGCGACGAGATCCTGATCGCCGAATTCGACAACGGCAAGAAGGTGGCGGTGGGCCCCGGTCACGACGAGATCACGGGGCGGGGCGGGCGCGGCCATGTCCTCACCCGCAAGGGCAAGCTGCTGCGCGTGCTGGGGCCCGCGTCCGCCGCGGCACCCGATGACCCCGACCACGGCAAGGGGGTGAATTGAGATGGCCCCCGATAAATCATACACCGCCGAGCACATCACCGTGCTCCAGGGCCTCGAGCCCGTGCGCCGGCGTCCCGGCATGTATATCGGCGGCACCGACAGCAAGGGCTACCACCACCTGCTGTGGGAGATCGTCGACAACAGCGTCGACGAGGTCATCAACGGCTATGCCACCCACATCGAGGTGACCCTGCACCAGGATCACCGCTCGGTCACCGTGGTCGACAACGGGCGGGGCATTCCCGTCGACGTCAAGAAGGAATTCGGCAAATCCGCGCTCGAGCTGGTGCTGACCACTCTGCACGCGGGCGGCAAGTTCTCCTCGGGTCAGTATCAGTACTCGGGCGGGCTGCATGGGGTTGGCTCCTCGGTGGTAAATGCCCTGTCAGAGGAGATGATCGCGCGGGTCAGGCGCGACGGGGTCGAGTGGGAGCAGCGCTATGCGCGGGGCGAGGTCGCGAGCAAGCTGGGCAAGAGGGGCAGTGCCCGCGGTAGCGGTACCACCATCTTCTTCCGGCCCGACCCCCAGATTTTTGGCCGGCAGGAATTCTCGGCCGACACCGTTCGCTTTCGCCTGGACAGCAAGACCTTCTTGCACAAGGGCCTCAAGATCACTTTTCGCGACGAGGCAACCGGCACCTCCGACGTGCTCCAGCACGAGGGCGGCATCGCCGACTTCCTGGCCAAGATCATAGCTGACCGGGGCAAGGCGCCCACTACCCCGCAGCCCTTCTACTACGGCCGGGAAGACGGTATGCGTATCGAGGCGGCCCTGCAATGGACCGAGTCGCACGACGAGGCATTGCGCACCTACGTGAACGGCATCCCCACCACCCAGGGGGGAACCCACGAGCAAGGCTTCCGCGCCGCCATCGTGAAGGCCATGCGCTCGTTCATGGACGGCGCCGGCCTGGCGCCCAAGAATCTCAGTCTTACGGCCGAGGACATTCGCGAGGGTATCGTCGGGGTGCTCTCCCTCTACCTGCAGGAACCCCAGTTCCAGGGCCAGACCAAGGAACGGCTGGGCAACCCCGAGGTGCAGGCCCTGGTCGACAACGCCATTCGCCCCGCGCTCGAGAACTTCCTGCACCAGAACCGTACCGCGGGCACGACCATCGTCGAACGCATCATGCTGGCCGCCCGGGCGCGCGAGGCCTCGCGCGCCGCTGCCCAGGCGGTGTCGCGCAAGACCGCCATCTCGCACCGTTTGAACCTGCCGGGCAAGCTGGCCGACTGCTCGTCCACCGACCCGGGCGCGAGCGAGCTCTTCATCGTGGAGGGAGACTCGGCCGGAGGCTCGGCCAAGCAGGGACGGGAGCGTCGTTTTCAGGCCATTCTGCCTCTGCGCGGCAAGGTCCTCAACTCCGAGCAGGCCTCGCTACAGAAGGTGCTGGCCAACAAAGAGCTGCAGGACGTGGTCTCGGCCTTGGGTTGCGGGGTGGGCGAGACATTCTCGCGCGAGCGCCTGCGCTACCACAAGGTGATCTTCCTGATGGATGCGGATTCCGACGGCCACCACATCGCTACCTTGCTGCTCACTTTCTTCTACCGGCACCTGCGCCCGCTGGTCGAGGGCGGCAACGTCTATCTCGCCCAGCCCCCGCTCTTTCGCATCGACCACGGCAAAGAGACCTTCTGGGCGCTCGACGAGGCGGATCGCGATCGCATCGTGGCCGGCCTGCCCAAGAATGCCCGTCCCGAGGTCATGCGCTTCAAGGGCCTCGGCGAAATGCAGCCCGAGGAGCTCAAGCGCACCACCCTCGATCCCAAGAGCCGCCGCCTGCTACGCGTCACCGTCAGTGACGTGGCGGAGGCGGACCGCATCCTCACCGAGCTCATGGGCAAAGACGTCGAGGCACGCTTCAACTACATCATGGAGCATGCCGCCCAGGCGGATGTCGACCTGTAGCGCCCGCCCATCTTTTATGCTTCGCGTGAGCGCAGGCGGGCTTTGCCCGACTGTGCTCATCGCGGGGGATTTAAATGACCCTCCCAGGGTCCTTTTCACAAAGGAGAGTCAATGTCCATCGAAACCCAGCTTCAGGATCTGCTCAAGGAAGCCATGCGCGGCCGCGACTTGCGTACGGCCGACTGCGTCCGCATGATCAAGACCAAGCACATGGAAAGGCGGACCGCCGCTGGCTTCAAGGGGCCGCTCGACGACGCCTTGTGGCTCGACGTGATCGCGTCCTACCAGAAGCAGCTACGCAAGGCGCGCGAAGAGTACGCCGCTCTGGGCGAGCGGGGCGCCGAGAAGGTGCCGCAGATCGATTTCGAGATCGAGGTCTGCGCGCGCTTCCTGCCCAAGCTGGCCGGTGAAGACGAGGTGCGGGTCGCGGTCAAGGAGGCCATCGCCCGCCTGGGCGTGACCGGTCCCGGGCAAGCCGGCAAGGTGATGGGCGACCTCATGAAGGCCAACAAGGGCAAGTTCGATCCGGCCATGGTCAAGCGGCTGGCCGAAGCAGAGCTGGCGACCAACGCCAAGTGAAGCGCCGGATTACCAGGTAAAGGACCCTGATAGGGTCCTCTAGGACCCCCGAGGGCGAGCTCGGTCAGGCCAAGCCTGCCCGAGCTCACGCGAGTATTTGGGGAGCGCGGGGATCAGCGCACCTGGGCGGCGTCAGCCCAGGTTGGCGATGCGTAGCGCGGTCAGGATCATGCGCGTAGCGGTCGACTGGTTGAGAGTATAGAAGTGGATGCCGGGTGCCCCCCCGGCGAGTAGACCGATGCATTGGGCGGTGGCCTGGGCCAGGCCTAGCTGCATGGTGGCCGCCGGGTCGCCGGCGCGCCGGTTGAGCTCGGTGCGCAGCAAGGGCGGCAGGGTGGCCCCGCACATACGGGTAATGCGATCGATCTGGGCCGCATCGGTGATGGGCATGATGCCGGGGATGATGGGCACGCGGATGCCGGCGGCGCGCGCGCGCGCCACGAAGTCGAAGTAGCAGCGGTTGTCGAAGAAGAGCTGGGTGACGATGAAGTCGACGCCCGCCTCCACCTTCTTCACCAGATTCTCCATATCGTGGTCGAGGCTCGGGCTCTGCGGATGTCCCTCGGGGTAGCCGGCCCCGGCCAGGCACAGCCGCTGGCCCCAGCGCTCGCGGATGAAGGCCACCATCTCGGAGGCGTGGGCGAAGCCATCCGCGGTCGGGACGAAATTTGGGACACCGGCCGGTGGATCCCCGCGCAGGGGGATGAGGTTCTCGATGCCGCGGTCGAGCAGGTTACCGACCAGGCTGGCTATCTCTTCCCGGCTGGCCGCCACCGCTGTCAGGTGGGCCATCGCGCACAGGCCCTCCTGCTGCTGAATCCGCGTCACCAGCTCGACCGTGCGCTCGCGGGTCGACCCACCGGCGCCGTAGGTCACCGATACGAAGTGGGGCGCCAGCTCCTTGAGATCGTGCAGGGTGCGATCGAGAGCCGCCGCGCCGCTTTCCGTCTTGGGCGGGAAGAGCTCGAACGAGAACAGGCGCTGGCCGGACCGGAACAGGTCGGAGATTCTCATGGTCGAGGTCACTTACTAGCGCGGGCGCAGCTCTTGGCCAAGCTTTCCGAGGAGGCCTCGGGCACGCTTGTCGCGCGGCCCTCGGGCAAGCTCGCCGTGCGGTCCCCCGGCCCGGCCTTCGCGCTCGGCGGTTGCCATCGACTGGCCGGGCTGCCCGTGCGATGCTCGGCGTTGGAACTGCCCATCGCTGGCCCTCCGCTTGTTCTTGTCATGACCTCGGAACACTGGAATTGACCATGCATCATACACGTTCTCGGCTCGGATTCTTTCTTCCCATCCTGCTTGTGGCGGGCTTCGCCTGCGCGGGCGGGCCGCCCCAACCCGCAAGGACTCCGCTCGTCCCGCCGGCCACCCGTGCCGGGGGCGTGCCCGCTCCCGACATCGAAGAGCTGCTGGCGCAGATGACGCTGGACGAAAAGGTGGGGCAAATGACGCAAGCGTCGCGGCCCGACCTGCAGGGCGCCGAGGTGCGCGAGCTAGGCCTTGGTTCCGTCCTCAACGGGGGCAACGACATCATCACCCCCAACACCCCGGAGGGTTGGGCCGATGTGATCGATCGCCTGCAGATGCAGGCGCTCGCCACCCGCCTGGGCATTCCCGTGATGTATGGCGTCGACGCCGTGCATGGCAACGCCGAGATGCGCGGCGCGACGGTCTTCCCCCACAACATCGGGCTCGGCGCCACCCACAACCCGGCTCTCGTCGAAAAGGTGGGCAGGATCGCGGCGGCGGAGATTGCCGCCTCCGGAGTGCGCTGGACCTTCGCCCCCTGCATAGCGGTGCCGCGCAACGAGCGCTGGGGGCGCACGTACGAGGGCTTTGGCGAGACCCCGGAGCTCGCCAGCCTGCTGGCTCCGGCCGCGGTGCGCGGCCTGCAAGGCGAGAAGCTGGGCGCGCTTGACTCGGTCATCGCCTGCGCCAAGCACTTCGTGGCCGACGGCGGCACCAAGGACGGCATCGACGAAGGCGACGCCGTCATATCCGAAGAGGAGCTGCGCGCCATCCATCTCCCCGGCTACGCGGCCGCCGTGAAGGCCGGGGTGGGCAGTATCATGGCCTCCTACTCGAGCTGGAATGGCCAGCACTTGCACGGACAGAAGTACCTCCTCGCCGACGTGCTTAAGGGCGAGCTCGGCTTCCAGGGCTTCGTGGTCTCTGACTGGGAGGGCATCGACAAGATGGGCACCAGCTTCAAGGAGAATGTGGCCAACGCCATCAACGCCGGCATCGACATGGCGATGTGCTCGGGTGGCTACCGCCAGTTCATCCGCACTGTGAAGTCCCTGGTCGGCTCCAACCGCATTCCCATGGCGCGCATAGACGATGCCGTCCGCCGCATTCTGCGCGTCAAGGCGGCGGCCGGCCTGTGGGAGCATCCCATGGCCGATCGTGAGCTGGCCGCCCAAGTGGGCGCGCCCGACCACCGGGCTGTCGCCCGCGATGCCGTTCGCCAGAGCATGGTCGTGCTCAAGAACGATAAGGGCGTCTTGCCCCTCAAGAAGACCATGCGCATCCATGTGGCGGGCAGCAAAGCCAACGACCTGGGCGCTCAGTGCGGGGGGTGGACAGTGGGTTGGCAGGGGCGGCTGGGGGCGGTGACCACCGGGACCACCATCGCGTCGGCCATCACTTACGCGGCGGGCGGGCGGGCCAAGGTAACCACCTCGCGCGACGCCAGCGGCAGCGGCGCAGCCGACGTGGTGGTGGTTGTTGTGGGGGAAGAGCCCTATGCCGAGATGTCGGGCGATAGGTCGGCCAAGGCCCTCGCCTTGTCGGCTGCCGATCGGGCCGCCATCGCCAACGCCCGCCGCTCGGGCAAGCCAGTGGTCACGGTGCTCATCACCGGCCGCCCGCTGCTTATCGAGGATTGGCTGCCGCTGACCGATGGTCTGGTGGTGGCCTGGCTGCCCGGCAGCGAAGGCAGCGGCGTGGCTGACGTGCTCTTCGGCGACTACCGCCCCACGGGAAAATTGCCCCATAGCTGGCCACGCTCCGCCCAGCAGATCCCGATCAACCGCGGCGACGCCGCCTACGACCCTCTGTTCGCCTACGGCTTTGGCCTGAGCTACTAAGGGAAGGACCCTGGGAGGGTCCTTCAGATCCCCAGCGGGGGAGCTCGGTCAGGCAAAGCCCGCCCGAGCTGACGCGACCGAATAAGGCAGCCTGAAGCCTGGAGCCTTTGGCCCGGAGCCTCTAGTATAGCCGACATGTCAGACACCGCAGCGCTGGTGAGCGTGGTCATCCCCTGCTTCAACGAGAAGGCCACCATCTTGGCCCTGCTCGACAAGGTCGCGGCCGCGCCCTTCGCCAAAGAGATCATCGTGGTCGACGACGGCTCGCACGACGGCACGTGCGAGCTCTTGGCCGAGCAAGCTCCGGCGCGGTCCGAGGTGCGCCTCATCCTGCAGCCGCACAATCAGGGCAAAGGCGCGGCTTTGCGGCGTGGCTTCAAGGAGGCGCGCGGCGAGGTGGTGATCGTACAGGACGCCGATCTCGAGTACGACCCCAACGAGATCCCCAAAGTCATCGCGCCCATTCTGGCTGGCCACGCCGATGTGGTCTACGGCTCACGCTTTCTGGGCGGCCCCCACCGCGTCCTCTACTACTGGCACTCGGTCGGCAACCGCCTCCTCACCACCATCTCCAACATGGTGACCGACCTCAACCTGACCGACATGGAGACCTGCTACAAGGCCTTCCGCCGCGAGGTCATCCAGGCCATCGTGCTCGAAGAGGATCGCTTCGGTTTCGAGCCCGAGGTCACGGTCAAGCTCGCCCGCCGCCCCGGCATCCGTATCTACGAAATGCCCATCTCCTACCACGGCCGCCGCTACGACCAGGGCAAGAAGATCGGCATGAAAGACGGCCTGCGCGCCCTCTATTGTCTGGCGAAGTACGGGCTGCGCCGGTAAGGGCGCAGGATTTGCATCGGATGGCCGGTCGCTAGAAGTAGAGCGAGAAGCGGAGGCGAAGGCTGTACATTTCGTCGTCCCAGGCCACGGGTCCGGGGATACTCCAGTGACCTCTAGAGTATCCTGCCACCAGCTTGATGTAGAGTTGCTGGAAGGCAACGTACTGGACCGCAGCGAAGCTCTGCCATAGCCAGATCTTGTCGACCTCGCCGTTGCCCAGGGAGTTGTTCTGATCCTCCGTTTGGGTATACATGCCGCCCACGCCGAAAAGGAGGGGATGGCGGGGGTTGCCGTTGGAGACGTTGGCGAAGCCGCCCACGCTGGTCCGCGTGTAGCTGCCAGTAGGAGAGTATCTCCCCTGTTGGTCCACACTCCAGACCGTCCCCTGGGCGGCATTTAGACCGAACTCGATGTGGGGCAGGAAGACGAACTGGATGGCTCCCCCGAGGCCCTTCTTGGTGGTGTAGTCGAGCGCGCTGGGATTCTTGTCGCTCAGGTGCTGGTACTCGACGCCGCCTTTGAGCTTGAGCCAGCCGAGATCGAGGATGGCGACCGGGCGGGTTGCCAGCATGGGGTAGCCGGCGCTATTCCCCACCGTGCCGAGCACCTCGAAACGGAGAAAGCGCAGCGGATAGTAGTGGACGGCAAGGTTGCCGGCAGCGCCAGAGGGACGGAACTGGTTGTCGGTGAGGCCGTAGAACGAGATGTTGTAGTTTCCCGCATCGTAGGGGCCCACTGCGCCGTTGCGTTCGTAGGTGTTCTGGTCGAGGCCCATGCCGAGGTGAAAGACCTCCCAGCCTTCGAAGCGCCCGACCTGGAAGTCCCAGGTCTTCCACTGGCCGAGGCGCAACCAGAGATCGTCCGTGTCGGCGCCGCCGAGATCCCCACGGTTGATGGTCTGATCCTCCGTGCCCACCAGCTCGGCCTGTCCCTGGACGAAGTATCCGCTGCTCAGGGAGTAGGTTGGCGTGACTCTGAGCAGGAGGCGCGCCTGCTGGATCCACTGTCTCACGTTATCTTGCGATATGCTCGAGGCCTGCGCGCTCGATGACGTCCACGGGGAAAACTTCTCGTACGAGGTGTCGACCCAACCCCAGCCCGACAGGCCGACCATGAAGCGCGGCACCGTCCCTGTGGCTGGCATGTAGGGCCATTGCTGGCCGTGGAAGGTCAGCCACAGCGAGCCGTAGGGCAGCCCGTCGCTCCCTGACGCCTCACCGGGATACGCGGTGCTCGGCAAGCGCTGGAACCCAACCTGCGTCACCGCGGCGGGGTCAGGGGCCGGTTGCTGCTCACCGGTCGGTGCCGTTTCGGCAGGTGCCTCTGCGCTTGCGACGGCAGCGGCAGAGTTGGTGGCAGCTGTGGGCGCCGCGACTTTGGTCACCTCCACGGCCTTGTCCTCGCTCGCCGCTGAAGCGCCGGCCGACCAGCCCAGGAAGACGGAGCAGGTTAGCGCGGGGTACAGGCATTTTCCACGGGGGAGAGCTGTTCTCATGGGATTCATCCGATGAAATTCGTTGCCGGAGCTGGGCCTAGTAACCGTTCACATTGACGGTACCCGTCAGAGGAAGATTGGTGTAGCTACCCCCGACCATTATGTTGACGGTACCGCTTTCCACCACCCACTTGCCGGTGGTCGGGTTGGGGTTGGATAGCGTGGACGCATCCGTCTGGAAGTAGTCGAGGTCCTTGAGACGCAGGGGAATGGTGATCTGCTTGGCCTCGTTGGCTTCGAGGTGAACGCGCTGGAAGCCCTTGAGCTCTTTGGGCCCCCGCCGAGCTTGGGTGTTGGGGAAGGAGACGAAGACCATGGCGATCTCGTCGCCGGCCACCCCGCCGGTGTTGGCCAGGTTGAACACCACGGGTAAGACAGCGCCCTGGCTCATGTCGGAGCAGCCGAGTTGGAGATTGCTGTACGCGAAAGTGGTGTAGGACTGGCCGTGCCCGAATTCGAAGGTAGGGGTCTTGTTATAGTGGTCGAAGTAGCGATAGCCCGCATAATAGTCGAAGATGGTGGTGCCGTTGCCGTTGAAGGTCCCGTAGTCCTCAAAGTTGTTATCCCAGGTGAAGGGGAGCTTGCCGCCGAAATTGGCCTGACCCCAGAGGAGCTGACCCAGGGCCTCGCCCCCGTGCTCCCCGGGATACCAGGCCATGACCAGGGCAGGAACGTTGTCCAGCCAAGACGATACGTCGATCACGCTACCCCCGATCAGAACCACTGCCATCGGCTTGCCGAGCGCGGCAACCGAGCTGATCAGATTGTTCTGGGTGTTGCAATAGCTTGCGTACTGCTTCGAGGTACATAGCTTGGCGTCCAGGGCGAAAGTGGTGCGGTCACCGGCCAGGGTGTATTCCTCTCCCTCATCACCCGGGGTGAGACCGGCCATCACGACCACGAACTGGGCATCTCCCACGTCGTTGGCGCTTGACCCGGTGACCACCTTGACGCCACTGGGAGCCGCATCCTGGATGCCCTGAGCGGCGCCGATGCCATCCTTGGGATTGAAAAAGACCCGGCTCGACCCCATGTCCCCGGTCACCACGTCGGTGCTGTAGGTGACCGTGGTTTGGGAGCTCTGACCGTTATTGGTGGTCGCGTAGGGAAGCTTCGACGCGCTAATGACTGCCACCTTGGTCACCGAGGGGTTGATGGGCAAGGTATTGTTGTCGTTCTTGAGCAGGACCATGCTCTCCACGGCGGCCCTCTGTGCCAGGGCGACGTGCTGGGCGTTGCATAGGATCTGGCTGTTAACGTACTGGGTAGTGGGAGTGCCCAGACCCACCTGGCCGGTCATCGGGTCAGCGTTGAAACGGAACTTTTGCTCGAGGATGCGCCCGGCAGCAGCATCGACCTGGGCCTTGGTTATCCCGCCTCCAGCCTGGACGATGTTTTCGAGCTGGCCGTAGTTGAGCGCCCAAGGAAGCTCGACGTCGAGACCCGCGTTGACGGCTTGTACGGCCACACCTTTTAGAGTGGACGCGTCGGACACGTTGTTGGCACCCGGCATGGCCCACCAGTCGCTCAAAATGAAGCCTTGGAATCCGAAGTCAGTGCGCATGACGTCAGTAAGGGTGTGGTGGTTCTGGGTGGACTTGGTCGAGTTCACCAGGTTGTAGGAGGCCATGACCGAGGCCACCCCACCATCCTGGACCGCCATACGGAAGTGGCGGGCATAGATCTCACGCAGAGTTTGCTCGTCGAGTTGAGAGTTGTTCTCGGCGCGTTTGTCCTCTATGTCGTAGGCCATGTAATGCTTGGCATTGGCGGCGATGTGCTGCTGAATGCCGACGGTCATGGCCGAGGCCAAGCGGCCGATGTGGAAGGAGTCCTCGCCATAGGTCTCTTGCGCCCGCCCCCACAAAGGGTTGCGGAGCAGATTCATGCAGGGGGCTAGGAGGAGCGTCTGGCCCGCGGCCTGCATCTCGTCGCCAATCGCCTCGCCGATGGCGTACTCGAGATCGAGGTCGAAGGCTGCGCCGCGGGCCATGCTGACCGGGAAGGCGGTCGAGTATCCCACCGGGGTCTTGCTCCCTGGCGCATAGCCGGCGTTGGGCAGGGTACCATTCATGTCCTCGGCCAGATTCATCCCGCGCGAGGCATCGCGGTAGCGGAATCCGCGAATCGAAAGGCCGCCGCTCACCACATCCAAGCTGCGCTCCACGTCGGTCATCTGGGTCGTGTAGGCATTGCCGTATGGCGTGCCACGCATCTGGGTCGCTTCTTGAGTAAGCGACATCTCGTTCAACGTCTGCTGGACCTTCTGTTGCACCGCTGGGTTGGGGGTGTACCCGGGGGCATACTTGAAGAGGGCGAGGGCGGCCGCGCTGTTGGTGGCGTTGCAGGAGACGGGCGTGACCACGTTGTCGATGTTGCTGGTGGCGTAGCCGCCATCCGTTGCTTCGGCGTCCACGCCCCCGTCCAGGTCGGCGTTGCACGTGCCGGTTCCAGTGTTCGTTACCGTAGTAGTTCCACCGCTGGGAGGAGGCAGGGTGCAGGCCGGAAGGGCGAGAAAGCCGCCTGCGAGGAGGAGGGCGAGCGAGAGCGTGTTGGGGTTGGGCATGGAAGCTCCTGTATACCTTAATGGCCTGATCAGAACCTCACGCCGCCGCCCATGGCGACGCGGATGTACTTGGTCCGGTTCTCCAAGCTGGCCCCCCCCGACTCCGAGCGGTTCTGGAAGCCTATCTGATATCCAACTCCGAGGTTGGCGAAGATCCGGTCAGTGAGATCCATGATGACGCCGCCTCCGAATGCCAAGACAAAGCCCTGCGAAAAGGCGCCGCTGGGCAGAAGGATGAGCGAGTAGCCTGGGAGTGCCTCGGCGTAAACGCCGATGCCGTTGACGATGGTCAAGGTGTAGGCCGCACGCGCCAGCAGGTCGATCTCCTTCTCCGCTTCCGGGCTGAGGACCCCTGCCTTATCCTGCGCGTTGAAGATAAGCTGGGGTGCTAGCCCAACGCTTAGACCGGGCAGGATCTCGTACCCTAGCGCCAGGCTTCCTCCATAGGCAAACGCCGCATCAGACGCCTGGGGGCCGAAACCGATGTCAGCGGTGAAAGTGCCAGATGCCATGGGTAGAAATGATAGGGCGAGCTGGAATTTGCGCGGCTTGGCCTGCGGCGCCTCGGCCATGGCGGCCAACTCGGGTGGGGGCGTCGGCGCGCTGGTGACGGACGCCGCGCCCGCGGGCGGAGCGGTCTCGGTCGTCTGGGTGCCGGTGGGAGCTGCTTCTTGGGCGCGGGCGGTGGCGGCTAGCGCGAGCAAGCCTAGGCCAACGAGGGTGCTTGATGTTCGCATCGCTTTTCTTCCGTTCGGGTGGGGGCCTATCCGAAGGCAGCGATTGTATCTTACGGCGTCGCACCAGAAGCAATCGAAATTGGATCCGGGGCTGTGACCCCGGCGGCAGCCGACCGGGCGACGGTTGTGACCCCGGGGGCGCGTCACGGGGGGATGTGCTTGGACAGGTAGAAGAAGCCGTTATCGGTCACGTAGCTCTTGTGGACGAAACGCAGGAAGCGCGAGCCGAGGGCGGCGAGATTGTCGTCGAGCGCGATCAGGCGTGGGCGATGGCTGCCCCTCTCGAGCGCATCGAGGTAGGCGGAGACGCGCGGGAGGGAGAGCATGGGAAGGAGCTCCACGTGAATGAAGGCGTAATAGAAGGCGTGGGGGCGGAAGACGCCGGTGCCCTGCCAGCCGTCCATCACCAGATCGTCGGGCCGGGTGTGGTCGAAGACATAACGAAGCCTGGCTAGCTGTGCGTCGTTGCGGGTGGCAAAGGCCTGGCCAAGGTCGCGCACGGGCAAGATGGCCAGTCCGCCCGCGGCCAGCACGCAGAGCCCTACCCGGGCACGCCCGTGGACGGCGCGCAGGAGCAGCAGGAGCCCGTGGGCGGCGAAGAGGCAGACGATGGGCAAGATCGGCAGGTAGTACTGCCGGTGGGCCACCGGTACTATCGGGATCCCGGCCACCAGCCCGCCCAGGGTGCAAGCCAGGAGTGCCGAGCCCAGATTGCGCCGTTCCTGCCCTGTGACGAGGCGAGACAGAGCAGTCGCGCAGCCCAGTAGAGCCAAGAGCAGCACAGGCCAGCTCGTCGCCAGGACATTGAGCATCTGCTGGTGCGCTCTTTGCCGCCAAGCCGCGTTGAGAGCGAAGTTGTTCAGGAAGAATGGCGTGCCGCCGTGGCCGAGCGCGAAGGCCGCCCAAGTCAGGAAGCCAGGCATGGCGATGCAGGCCAGAAAACCGGCCAAGAGGCCGATGACCGCTCGCGGCCCGAGTGGCTGGCCGGCCAGGGGAGGCCTTCCTCCCTCCCGTGATAGCGAGCGTCCGGCCAGGAGCATCGCCAGCGCGAGGCCGGACAGCAGGCCCGGCAGCACGAAGAGCATCTTCTGCGTGCACATGACCGCGCCGCCGAGGGCCAGGCCGGCCGCCCCGAACCAGCCCACCGCGCGGGCAGCCGAGGGGGTGGCGAGGCCGCGCAGCAGCAGGCCCAGGCTGGCCAGGTAGAGCGGCAGCGCCAATACGTCCGGGCGCATTTCCACCATCTTTTCGAACCACACCGGTTGGGCGACCAGGAGCAGGCCGGCGAGAAGCCCGGTGTGGCGGTCGCGCCAGAGTCGCCCAACCCAGGCCGCCATGGCGACCGAGATGAGCGCGAGAGCCACCGACAAGCCGCGCCCGAATACGAGAAAGTGCCGCGCGCTGGCGAACGACTCATCCACGCGAAACCAACGAAAGAAGGGAGCGACGAGGTAGTAGTACCAGGGGGTGTGATGTTCGAAAAAGTCCCGGTAGGGGACCATGCCCTTGAACACGCACCACGCCGCGTGCGCGTGCTCGAATTCGTCGGCATCGAAGAGGCGGGTCGGCAGGACGGCGAACCACAGCGCAATAAAGCCCGCGATGGCGAGCAGCAGGAAGGGCGAGGCGCGGTCCGCCCCGGCGTTCTCTCGGTCGGCTGGCAAGGGGAATATGTTCCAGCGAGCCTTCAGCGCCGAGCAAGCCCTTGCGGTGTCCAGACCACGTAGTCACCCTGGCGGAAGGGGAGCTGGTCGCGGTAGACGAAAGTGCGCAGGCTGCCATCCTCGAAGCGGACCGACACGTGGAAGTCCGATCCGACGTATCCGCCTTGGCTGCTGTTGGCCCCGATGGCAGCCCCTCCGGCCGCTCCCGCCACCGTGCCCAGCCCGCGCCCCCCCAGCATGGTGCCGAGCAAGCCGCCGATGATGGCTCCCGACACCGCGCCGCCCGCCGGGTCACCCTGGACGACGCGGGCGACTTGGCGGATGGACTCTACCTGACCATAGAGCACCCAGTTCTGAGCCGGGGGATAAGTCTCGACCGTGCCGCAGCCTTGCCAGAGCAACAGGGCGGCCAGGGAGGAAGCGAGGATCAGCTTGGATTTCATCATCGACCTCATGTTCGGAACATGCATATGACGTGCCCATCCGAAGCGCGAGCCTGCGCAGAAGCTGCCATCCCTGCCCTCAGGAATCAAGGGCCTCGCCCTCGGGGCGGTCCAGCCCGCCGCCGGCTGACTCACGGCGTATGTGCCGGCGCTGCACGCTGTGGATGGGTCACCACAGGAGCGGGGCTACGGCGCCGCGCCACCGCGGCAGCCGCGGCAGCGGAAACGCTCGACCGCAGGTTGGTGCCAAGGATACTATGCTCAACCAAGGCGTGGGCGGCAGGCCCCGTCAGGCAAAGGAGTAGGCGGCATGAGCGACACGACGTCGAATCCCTACAACCCCTACCAGGCACCCGCGGCCGACCTAAACGCTCGCTCGCCCGATCCTGGCCGGTCCGGCAGCATCGAAGACGCGCTGGCGGGTCGGTATGACTTCGCCATCGGCGACGTGCTCTACGAGGCATGGCAATTGACGCCGGGGATGAAGGGGACGTTCTGGCGTGGCGCTGTCCCGCTTTACCTGGCCTACCTGTTGGCGGCCGTGGTCGGCGGGGTTTTGTACAAGAACGCCCCGGTTATGCGCGTGCTCTTCAATCTCTTCCTGGGCGCCGTCGCTCCTGTGCTGTTCCTGGGGCTGGTAGCCATGGGGGTTAGGCGGGCCGCGGGGCTTAGCATCGCTTTGGCGACCGCGTTTTGCGGTTTGCGCAAGGCGCTGCCCGCGTTCATCGCTGGTCTTCTCACCACCCTGCTCACCTATGTCGGGCTCGCTCTGCTGCTTCTCCCCGGCATTTACCTGGCCATTGCGTATTGCATGACTTTTCCGCTCATAGCGGACCGCGACTTCGGTCCATGGCAGGCGCTTGAAACGTCGCGCCAGGTGGTCAGCAAGCACTGGTTCAAGTATTGCGGTCTCCTCGGCATGATGGGACTCCTGGTGGGCGTGAGCGCCGTTCCCCTGGGCATCGGTCTCATCTGGACCGTGCCATGGGCCGCCAACGTTCTTGGGGTAGCTTATCGCCGTACTTTCGGGATCGTGGCCACCGCCTGACGAGCGCCGTTTCTCGCCGCAAAGGCTCGGGAACTGGTGCCGTAGCGGGCGACGAGCTCGTGGGCATTGTCCTTAACCCGTCGCTCGTGCGAAATTGGGCAAGCTCGGGTGAACAATGTCACATGCGAAACTTTATCGATGGTCGGGCTGTACGTCCCTCCCCGCCGCAGCCACCGGGCAAGCCAGCAGGCCGGTCGTCAGGCTCGCCACCAGGTGCACGCTCGGGTTTGCCGTAGGGCTGAGCACGGGGCTCGTGCTCACCGGGTGTCGGGCGAATGACGCGGGGAACGACGCGGCTGTGCGCGACGCCGGTGCGGACGCCGATGTACGCGCCGACGTCACCTCGGCCAGCTCAGATCTTCCCCTGGCGGGCAAGGAAACGTCGCCGGATTTGCCCGGAGCGCATGCTGACCGAGCGGACGCCAGTTCTCCGTCCGGCTTCTCCGACGTGAGAGCCGCGGTTCCCGACCAGGCCATCGAGGTCGTCCCCGCCACGCCCGATCAGGGCCGCGATAGCGCCCCTTCCTGCGTGACGACGCCCGTACCGCAGGCCAACTTTCCCTTTCCCCAGAATCGATTTGGCTCCTACTGCGGCAAGCCGACTAGCTACAGCAATGACGACGTCCAGCGCGCCTACTGCCAATGGAAGAGCGACACCGTGACCACCTCAGGCGTGGGCGGTTGTCCGCAAGGCGGCTGCTACCGGGTCCAGCGCCCTAATGAGCCATCGCTCGACAAGGACTCCACGGTCTCGGAGGGCATCGGCTACGGCATGCTCATCGCGGTGGTCATGAACGACCAGCAGCTATTCGATGGCTTGTGGAAGTACGAGCAGCAGTTCCTCGACCAGTACGGTCTTATGAACTGGTACATCAAGCCGGACGGATCGGGGCCCGACACCGGAGGTACCGGCGGGGCCACCGACGCGGACGAGGACATGGCCTTCGCTCTGATCATGGCCGACAAGCAGTGGGGCGGGCAAGGCTCGCTCGGCCAAAGCTACCTAGCCTTGGCGAAGAGCCAGATTACCAACGTATGGAACCACGAGATCATCAACTCCCAAGTGATCGGGCCAGGTGATGCCTGGGGCGACTGGAGCACCCTCAACATCTCGTACTTCGCCACCTCGTATTACCCGATCTTCGCCAAGGTCGACTCCGACTCCTCCCACGTTTGGGGCACGGTCGCCAGCACTTGCTACGATGTCATTGCCAATACCCTCAACTCGGCCAACGGCAACCAGAGCAACGGCTTGGTGCCGGCCTGGGCCTCTTGCAGCTCGACCTCTTGCTCTCCCAATGCCAACGCTTTTGGCAACCAGCCGGGGCAGGCACCTACCAACTACCAGTACGACTCGTGCCGGGTGCCGTTTCGCATCGGGCTCGATTACTGCTGGAACGGCAACCCGAGCGCTCAGGGATACCTGGCCAAGACCAGTGCCTTCTTCAGCGCCATCGGCGCGAGCGAGATCGTCGACGGCTACGCTCTCAATGGGACTGCCCAGCCGGTGACTCCGCAGGCCAGCCCGGGCACCTCCGCTGCCTTCATCGGTCCCGCCGCCGTGGGCGCCATGAGCTCGAGCAGCTTTCTGTCGTTCGTGAATGATGCCTATGCTTCGGTCGCGACCCTGCAGGATATGACGGGAGGCACCTATTACGACGATTCGTGGATGATGCTGTCGCTCCTGGCCATGACCGGCAATTTTTTCGACTACACCAACCCGCCTGGCAACTGACGCGCGCGCAGCCATAGCGCGCCGCCGGCCGATGCCCACGTCGATGCGCGTCGCCTTCCGGGACCGCCGCAATCGCTGCAACGGGGCCGGGCCGGTCGTCATCGAAGGGGCGCGAGGGATGACGGTGGATGGGCAACTGAACCCGAGGGCAAAGCCGCAGCATCGAGGCAAGGCGGCTATCCCGGTGACGGCTCCCGGTGGCAACGCCGAGGGACACGTGCGCGCTCTGGCCCACGCGCGCGCCGAGCGCGAACCTGCGATGGCTGGGCGCGGCCACGCTATTGCCGAGCACGATCTCGAGCTGTTTGGCCGCGGTGAGCATCGCCGCGTCCATCGCTTGCTCGGTGCTCATTTGGTGCCCGGTGGGGTGCGCTTCGCCACCTGGGCGCCCAACGCTCAGGAAGTGTCAGTCGTGGGCAATTTCAATGGCTGGCGGGTGGGCGCTCATCCCCTGGAGCGGCGGGGTGGCTCGGGAGTGTGGGAGGTCGAGGTGCCCGGCCTGGCTCATGGCCTCGCTTACAAGCTCGCCGTCAAACGCAAGGACGGACACACTTCGCTGCGCACCGACCCGTTTGCCCGTTTCATCGAGAATGACCTCAATCGGGCGCCGCGGTTTGTCGAGACCTACTACGAATTTAGTTACCCCAAGGTGACAGTAGCCGACAAGCTGTGCTCGCCCCTCAATATCTACGAGGTGCATCCCCTGTCGTGGCGTCATCGCGCTGGTCGCCCGCTGACCTATCTCGAGCTGATCGACGAGCTGGTCCCCTACGTAAAGTACATGGCCTACACCCACGTCGAGCTGATGGGCATTCTGGAGCATCCCTATGTTCCCTCGTGGGGCTATCAGGTCATCGGTTTTTTCGCCCCGACCTCGCGCTTAGGCACTCCGACCGAGCTCAAGCAGCTGATCGACGCCTTTCACCGCGAGGGCATCGGGGTGATCCTCGACGTCGTCATGGTGCACTTCCCCAAGGACGCCACCGGGCTGGCCCAATTCGACAGCGACCATCTGTTCGAGAGCCCGATTCCCGAGCGCAAGATGACCCCCTGGGGAACCTTTTACTTCGACTTCGCCCGTAACGAGGTGCGCAGCTTCCTTATCTCCAGCCTCTTCCACTGGGTCGAGGAGTTTTATGTGGATGGCTTTCGCTTCGATGCCGCCGGACAGTTCCACTACTTCGAGTTCGCCACCGAAAAGGAGTATCGCGAGTTCCTGCGCCGCTATGGCAACTGTCACAATGGCGAGGGCTTCCGCTTCATGCAATCGATGACCTGGGCGCTCAAGGAGGAGCACCCTGAGGTCTTGTGCATCGCCGAGGACTCCACCATTGCCTCCGGGGTCACCAAGCCGGTGGAGCATGGCGGGCACGGCTTCGACTACAAGTGGGACCTGGGCTGCACCTCGCACATGATGAAGTTTTTCCGCGCGCCCTTTGCCTCGCGTATGCAGGTCTATGACGATCTGACCTATCCCATGCTCTATCACCACTCGGAGAGCTTCCTCCTGCCGCTGGCCCACGACGAGGTGGTGCACATGAAGCGGACCCTGCTCAACAAGACCCCCGACCTGTCCGATTTCGACAAGTTCGCCAATCTCCGCCTGCTCTACCTCATCCAGTTCGGCTATCCCCACAAGAAGCTGATCTTCATGGGTCAGGAGTTCGGGCAGGAGAATGAGTGGGATGCCGAACAGGCCTTACCCTGGTCATCGACCTGGGCCCATCTGCATGGCTCGATGCAGTGGTACGTCAAGCGTTTGAACGAAATCTACCGCTACGTGCCGGCCATGCACGAGGGTGACAACATCAAGGATGGCTTTGAATGGATCGAATGCCAAGGGCATCGGCACGGGACGCTGGCCTTTCTGCGCTACGACAAGGTCTATCGCGACATGGTCGTGTACCTGATCAATCTGTCGAAGGAGTACTGCGAGGATTTTCGCCTGGGCGTGCCCTTTCCGGGCCGATACTTCAAGGTGCTCGATACCGACGCCCAGGAATTCGGCGGCAACGGTCACAACTGGATCAACGAATACCAGGCCACGGCGCGGCCGGCGTTTCATCACCCGAACAGCCTTACCACCAAGCTCCTGCCGCTCCATGGCATGATCTTCCGCGCCGTCGAAGTGCAGCGCTGATGCGCACCACTCTCGACCTGCCCGACTCGCTCTTGGGCGAGGCGCAGCGTTTGCTCGGCTCCAAGTCCAAGACCGATACGGTGGTGCTTTCTCCTACCGAGCTCATCCGCCGCCGTCGTATCGATGAGCTCAAGAGCCTGGCGGGATGCATAGACCTGGGCATCGATCTGGGGCGCTCGCGCCGCCGGCCCGGACGGACCCGTCTCGCCTCCGGGTGCGCATGGCTGACCTGCGCATGGTCACCCTCGCGATCATCTGAGAGCTGATCGGGCTGCCTTTCCGTCCGCCAAGGTGGAGGACTGGTCCGAACGCCGTCAGGCGGCCGATGCGGAAGTCGCGTTCCCGTGCATCCGGAAGTGGTGTGATGTAGACAAGCACTCGCAAGATGCAAACCGAACATGACACAAGGGCGGCTCCCGCAATCCTGGGCAGTCTCTCGCCTGGACGCACGTCGTGGCACCTGGACTACGCTTTCTTACTCGCGGTTGTCGTCGGCCTTCTGCTTGCGCGCATCCCGTTGATTCCAACTCGGTTCTTCGACCCCGACGAATTCGAGCATTCCCACGCGGCCTGGTGCGTGTTCAAGGGTCTCGTTCCCTACAAGGATTTCTTCGAGCATCACACGCCCTGGTACTACTTCTTGCTGGCCCCCTTCTTCCGTTGGTTCGTGGTGGACCAGTCGTTCGAAAGCGCCAGGCACTTCCTCATCTTTGGGCGCGGGCTATCGCTCGCGTTGACCACACTGTCGGCAGTGCTCGCCTTTCTGGTTGGACGCCAAGGCGCCAATCGCAAGGTGGGCATCCTAACGGCGCTGTTTCTCGTAGGGCAGCCAGTCGTGATCCAGAAGACCCTGGAGATCCGCCCCGATGTGCCAGCCCTTGCCTTCTTCATCGGCGGCCTCTGGTTTCTGCTGCGCGGGCTGCTCGCGGAGGAATCGGCGGCAACGCCAAGGCTTCGCTGGTTCCTCGGGGGCGGGCTCTGCATCGGGTGTGCAATCATGTGCACCCAGAAGATGCTCTTCGTACTGCCCGGCGCGCTTGCCGGCCTCGGCATCTGGGCGGTTGCCGGCGGACAGCGGCGCTTGCTCGCTCGGACCCTTGCCGGGCTAGTGGCTCTCGTGGGTATCGTCGTTCCTGGCGCGTTAACCTGGACCGGGCTAGCCATTTGCGGTGGCGGCAGCCAATTCATTCGGAACAACTTCCTCCTCAATGCCAAGTGGAAGATACATTCGGATGAGCACTTGACTGTCACGCTGAAAACTAGCTGGCCGATTCTGATCCTCTGTCTCCTGGGTATCACCGTATCGCTGCACAGGTTCTATCATAGCAAGCAACGTCGCTTTGGGGACATCCTGCTCCTCTGCACTTTGGGCGGCCTGGTGGCTGGAATTCTGGTGATACCCGCGGCCTACAAGCAGTACTACCTCATGCCATTGGCGATCGCGTGCGTGTTCGCCGCGCAAGGCCTGGCCTTCGTCGTCGACTCGGCCCGGCAAAGTGTGCGCGGGTGGCTCCTGATCTGCGCGACCCTCCCGCTCCTGGTCTGGCCAGTCGCCGAGCTGGGAAGCTCCTATACCGAGCGAAACCAGCAACAGACCGCAAGACTACAATATGTCTTCGAGCACACACAGCCGACCGATACCGTCCTGGACGGGTGGCTAGGAACCGGGGTATTCCGTCCCCATGCGCTTTACTACTTCTTTATGCACCGAGAGCTATTGGCAATGCTCTCGGAGAGCCAGAGAGCGGCGTACGTGGACCTGCTCGAAAGCGGACGGGTTCGGCCCTCGCTCATCACATTGGACGAGGAATTGATTGCCCTTGGGTCGCGCTTCGTGCGTTTCGTGCTGAGGAACTATGTAACTGATGACGGCCTGTTCTACTTTCCCCGGCCCGCGCCCGCCTCGACCATGCCTCAGTGAGAGCTCCTTTTCGCCTTACTCTCAAGAGTCCCGCTACTGGCATAGGTTCGCCATGGTCGCGTCTGCTTCGTTCAGCGCAAACACGACGCCCGGATCGTCGAAAGCCCTTCGGTCATCAGTCGTATCGTGATCGTAGTAGCGATGCTTGCTCAGCGCCTTCTGCAACTCATCTGTGTTAGCAGGCAACAGGCACCCCCGTCCCCTGCTCTCGATCGTCCATGCGACATCACGGCGAATCCAGAGCTTGGTCCCGCCAGCGAAGGCCGGTAGATAGCGAGCGCGGAAGTAGGGTAGCTCATACAGCTTCCCCGATGACGACCATTCCTTGTGCGTCTCGATCATTTCGGGCGACTCGCTTGCGAGGACGTCAGAGAGGGCCGTGTACCCACGATGAGCGAGCCTACTATTGGAAAGCAGGGCGAGGTCGACGACTCTGAGCTCGTCACAGCAGAGCGCAAGGCCTCCGTCATCCGGGGTGAGGACGGTCGGATGTTGCAAATCTGCGGCCCGTGCGAAACGACGAAAGACCCGCGCGGTCTCGGCATACGTATGAGGACTGACTCCGAAGCTTCCCCCGTGCAATGCCGCACTCATCTCGCCGGAAGGAAAGCTATCCATCGACACGCGGAGCGGGCACGCGCACGCACCGACGGCAATGGCGATGCGGAGCTTGCTCTTCTTGATGTTGACCCATGGCGAGAACGTCAACGAAAACAACAGCAACATGAGCGGAAAGGCGAAGTAAGGCATGCGTCCGTCGTAGCCCCAGTGTTTCCCGACCATGCCACCGACGAGAACCACCCCCAGAACCGGGGAGGAAAGAAGCAAAAAAGCTTTGCGCTGCGTCCGCAGCACCCTTGTCAGATCGAAGCCGGAGCGCAGGAGAATTTCGAGAACAATGAGGGGCAGCAGGAAGAATCTCAACAATTCCACAGCACCGGTGAGTCGGCCCAAGGCGTCGAATTCCGCGTAGGGTGGCCAGCGCTTGGCCCAGAACGTGTTGGGCAGAAAGTCGGAGAACACCGCAAGCCGCCAGCTCGTGAGCACCAGGACGATGGCCGCAGTTGTGAGGAATATGGCCCAGAAGGCGCGGCGGTCACGGACGAGCAGGACGCTCAGCGAGAGTGGCCCGAGGTAGGCTAGGGCTTCCAATCGGGTCGTCACAGCCAACAGAACGCCCGTGCTCAACAACACCATGCGTGGTCGGGGCGACAGCAGCTCATTCACCATGAGGAGAAACGCGGCAGCCAGGAGGCCCATCTCCATGCCGTTGCTTGCCTCGAAGAAGGAGCAGCCCCAGGCCGCGAAGGCAACCACCGTCAGGTATGAGAATATCTTGTCCAGTCCGAGAAGCACGCAGCTTCGTGCCAACAACACCGTGGACGCACAAATGCAAAGGACCGATAGGAGTTGGGAGGCGAGAATCGCGGCGTCGTACGAGGGCCGAGCAAGTGCCACCAGAGCATTGAGGAGGAACCAAGAGACACTCGAAAACCCTTCGACAGTTTCGGAATTTGAGGTCAGCGCGACCAGACCGTGGTGGGCAAATGTCCTGGCAAAGGCGAGGGTGATGGCACCGTCATCCCAGCCGTTGTCTCCAATGACAAGGCAGACGGCCATAAGAGCCACGAATTGGACGAAGACGACTATCGCGAGGACGAGACGAGACATGGAGGACCGCTCAAGACTTCTTGGGTAGCCGGACCATCGATAGTGGACTTCGAGGAAGCGGTGGTTGGTCAAACAACCGGAGCACCAGCACGGACAGATTGGCAACCCAGCCCGCCGGTGATCTAGTCATTGTCGGTCGGCAGCAGCCGTGGGTTCGCGATTCCAAGGGGTTGGATCGTGCCGTCCGGAAGGAACGTTAGATGGGTCCTACAGACGCGGCGTTCGTAAGGGCTGGGGCCCTGGATATGATAAAAGAGGTACCAGGTGCCGCGAAATTCTGCAATCGAACCGTGGATGTTACGCGAATTGTTGTCGATGATGGTTCCCATGTATTCAAAGGTGCCTAGTACACTCTTGCCCATACTGTATTCCATTTTGGATGCTTTGGTGCCGTCGTAACTTGCATAAGATAGGTAGTAGAGGCTGTTCCGTTTGTGCATCCAGATCCCCTCGTGAAACTTCTTGAGTGGTACCGAGACAATCGGCCCGTCTCGGGTGATCATGTCTTCTTTCATTTTCACCGCGCGCAGCTCATTTTGGCCGTAGAAGAGATAGGCTTGGCCATCATCGTCGATAAAGATGTTGGGATCGATGGCACGGGTGCCACCCTCGTTTCGAGCGATCAAGGGTTTGCCCAGAGCATCCTTGAAATGCCCTTCTGGCCTGTCGGATACGGCCACACCTATCTGGTCCTCGGCAGGGAAGTAGAAGTAGTATTTCCCGTTGCGCCGGATGCAGTCGGGCGCCCATGCATAGCTACTGGCCCAGGTTAGGTCGCTCAACTGGAAGATGATGCCATGGTCGGTCCAGTGCAGGAGATCCCTTGAGGAAAACGCGTGCCAATCCACCATGTCCCAATATTTGCTCCCGGCGAGGTCGTGCGACGGGAAGATCCAGACTTCGTCGCGCCAGACCCGGGCCGACGGATCTGCCTCAAAGTCGGGCAATATCTGCGTGTTGTCAAACACCGCGTACCTGCTCCCGATCCCTTCCGCACCGCCAACGGCGGTGCCGCTGTCTCGGGCTTGTTCGTCTCCCGTGCTGTCGCCCGCCATCCCGCTGTAGCCGCCGGCCGCGTTGCGCCACGGGGAGGGACTGCAGCCGGCCCAAGGCGAACATGCGTTCGATAGGGCCAGCCCGATCGCAAGAATGCCTCCGCAGATCTGAGGTGCAGAGCAGGATAGCCTCATGTGCGTTCTTCCGGTATAGATCCGGTGCGGCGGAGGGCTGGGAGGATTGGCCAAGCTCACAGCTGCTGGGTCACCATCGCTGACGCATCCGATGAGCGTTCACGGGGAGGCGACTGCGACGAGTGGGCGGTTCTGGTGTAGCGGTCCCGCTCCAGAAAACGGCGAATAATCATCTCTTGGAGGTTCATGGCGCTCGATTCTTCTCCGGATTTGGACCTGGATCTAGAGCATTCTTGGCCAGTGCGGTCAGGTTCGCAATAACCGTGTCGGTAGTGCAGAGATTCACGGCTCCTGAAGGCTCCTCGCTGTTCCAGTCGCTCGCCTGCGAGCCTCGGATGCCAAGCGGGAAGACGTCGAGAAGGAGCTGGTAGCCGCGCTGGCACAACAAGAAGAGCTGGAGGCACGGCGGCCGCATATTCCGTAGCATGACGAACTGTGCAATGCGGAACTGGCTGGCAAGCTTGTCCATCACACGGCCGAGTACAAGCTGCTACTCGACACCGTCCGCACGGCGTGGGCGAACGCCGAGAGCGATCTGGCCGTCGCGCTGGCGCGGCGCACGGCCTGGCCCGGCCGCCCGAGGCGGAGAAACTGCTCGCGAATCTCCTGGCAGCGCCCGGTCACGTGACGGTGACCGACACCGAGATCCAGGTGTCTATGCTGGTCGGCGTCAACCGGGAGGAGCGGAAGGCGATCGACGCCCTTCTCCGAGGCCTGACGGCCCAGCATCTCACCTTGCCCGGCGATCCCGCGATCCCAAGATTCAGTTGTATGAGTGGTCCGAACTCTCAGGCGCCCGGCAAGGGTAGGGCGGCATCGCAACGCATGGCACCTTGCATCAGGGAGGCCCACGGACTGGATAGCATATCGTTAGAGGGTCACTTGACATCTATAGGCATACGAATCAGCATTATTTGTATGCGCACCACTCTCGACCTGCCCGACTCTCTCCTGGACGAGGCGCAGCGTTTGCTCGGCTTCAAGTCCAAGACCGACACGGTGGTGCTTTCTCTGACCGAGCTCATCCGCCGCCGTCGTATCGATGAGCTCAAGAGCCTGGCGGGATGCATAGATCTGGGCATCGATCTGGGGCGCTCGCGCCGCCGGCCCGGACGGCCCCGTCGCGCCTCCGGGAAAGATGGCGAGCTCGCGCGGGAACACGGTGCTCGGCCACCCAAGTCGTGATTGCGGTCGACACGTCGGTTTGGATAGATTTTTTCCGCGGGCGGTCGGCGGTGGTGGAGAAGCTCTCGCTCCTGCTAGACCGCGACGAAGTCGTCCTGCCCGTCCCGGTGAAGAGCGAGATTCTCTCGGGCGCGCGGAGAGCGGAGGTGCAGCGCCTAAATCGTGTCCTCTCCGCCTTGCCCGTGCTCTATCCGACCGAAGGGCTCTGGAAACGCATGGAAAATTGGGTAACCGCCGGATCGGATGCCGGACAGCGTTTCGGCGTGGGCGATCTCCTCATCGCGGCATTGGCGGTGGAGCACAACTGTGCCATCTGGTCGCTCGACCACGACTTCGTGCGCATGGCTGACCTGCGCATGGTCACTCTCGCGATTGTCTGAGGAGCTATCTGACCGGGTCGAGGCCTGCATCGGACCCAGGACCGGGACTAGCAGCTGGACCTTGACCACAGCCAAGTGTAATCCACAGGTCTAGCCTTTAATGTCCCCGTCCCACAGCACCGCGTCTTCAGAAACCGTTCCCCGCTTGGTAGACGTCGAAATAGAGGTTGTCGATGTTTGCGTTCCCTGATGGGCTCGTACAATCCACCCCGACACTGTTGGCGCCGGCCATAGGCGTCACGACTTCGCTCGCAGCCGTCCAAGAGCTGCTGGCCGCGACATTCATTTCTTCCGAGTTGGCGTCAAGCTGAGTCGCGCAGGCGGAGTCGGTGAACTCAACACCTACAATACAGGTGACCCCTGCGCCCATCGCCATAAGGCCGAAAACGTAATTTGTGCTCCCGTTGGCAGTACTGGGCAGGGCAACGCACCCGCTCATGTAAGAGGTGGTCAGCAGTTGCATTGACCCCGACCACTCACAGCCGGCGGCGTCATTACTGCTCCAGTACGTGCCGCTCCCCAGAGTCCAGCCGGTGAGATTCGTATCGAATCCAGGGTTATGGTTCCGCAGGGCGTTGGCCGAGCTCGGCTCGTCACAGGTGCATGTGTACTGGCTCGAGCAGACAGTATAGCCGCTGGCCGTACAGTTGGCGTTGGTCTCACACTGCTTGCACCCCCCTCCGGCGCAATACGGCGTGTTGCCACTGCAGCACGCCCCGTTGCATCCGGTGGCACCGCTTGCACAGCAAACGCCGTTGGAGTTAGTCAGCCCAGTTTCACAGCACTTGCCGTCGGAGTTGGTCTGCCCACTCGGGCAGCAGATGCCTGCGGAGTAAATCTCCCCACTCGGACAGCAATAGTTCTCCGAACAGTTACCAGAGGAGCATGCGTTGTTGCCGCTGCACGAAGCGAGGGTGCCCCCCAGGGTGCCACAACTGGTGCCATTGCAATATTGGGTGCTCGTCGTGCAGCAGGTACTTCCGCACGCAGTCTGCGTCGAGCTGCACCCAGCGTTGCATGCCGTTCCAGCGCTGTTGCAACCAGTCGATGGACAGGTCGTCCCGGCGGGGCTCTGACATGATCCGTTGCTGCAGTAGGCTTGGGGGTATTGTGTCGGCGGCGTGCCGCCACAGGATGGCCCATTGCCGCAGGCCACGGTGCTGGGCTGGTTGCCGGTAGATTGGCAAACCGGTTGGCCCGTCGAGCAAGAGTAGGCATAGGTAAGGCAGGGGTTCGGGTTAGATAATGGTGTGCACGACTTGCCAGCGGGACACGTGGTATTGCATGCTCCGTTGTAGCAGACTCCCCCGCTACAGGTGGTTCCGTCCGTTATCGGATTGCATGTGCCAGTCGCGCACGAATTGCATGTTCCGCACGTGGTGTGGCAGCAGACTCCGGAAACACAGTTCCCGTTCTGGCATTGGTCGTTGGCGCTGCAGTTGGCTCCGTCGCTGCCCTGCTTGGTGCAGGTCCCTGACGCGCAATAGTAGCCGGTTATGCACTCGCTGTCGGTGGAGCAACTCCCGGCATTACAAGCCGTAGCCGAGGCGCACGTTTCGGATCCAGGACACTGACTGGTGCTCGGGGTACATGCGTGGGTGGTGCCATCACAGGCACTCGTGGTAAGCGTCGATCCCGAGCACGATGGCGTTGCGCATTGGGTGAGGCCTGCCGTATAGTGGCATGCGCC